>Ga0209487_1003568_pt1 | contig 12185 bp, 12 predicted proteins | sample Poulit2012_FD_187524 | JGI IMG/M metagenome (GOLD analysis project Ga0209487, IMG submission 187524) | Agricultural soil microbial communities from Georgia to study Nitrogen management - Poultry litter 2012 (SPAdes) (version 2) | ecosystem: Environmental > Terrestrial > Soil > Agricultural land... | reverse complement strand
CTAGTGTAATTACTTGGGACAAATAGGACTCTTCGCCAGTCTTGACTACTTCTATTGTAAGCGACCCTTCATTATTAATGGATCCACCGATAACTTCTTCGTCTTTTCCCTTTTCAACTGGAACAGACTCACCGGTCAACATTGATTCATCCACTGTGGAGGAACCATCTAGAATTAACCCATCGACAGGAATTTTTTCTCCCGGTTTAACTAGCACCCGATCTTTATTCTGCAGGCTGGAAGTAGGTACATCCTCTACTTGGTTATTTTCATCCAGTTTATGTGCTTCATTTGGCATTAGCTCTATAAGCTTTTCAAGGGCATTGGAAGCCCCCATGACAGATCGCATCTCAATCCAGTGCCCAAGAAGCATAATGTCCACAAGGGTTGCTAACTCCCAAAAAAGATCATGTCCTTCCCAACCAAATACTACAAGCATACTATAACCATAAGCTATTGTTATAGCAAGTCCGATTAGTGTCATCATTCCAGGATTCTTCTCTTTTAACTCACTAATACCGCCCGTAATAAAAGGCCATCCTCCATAAAAAAATACAAACGTAGAAAGAATGGCTAAAATATATTGATCATTTGTAAATCGCCAATCTACTCCCATAAAATCTTGTATCATAGGTGATAAAACAAGAATAGGAATGGTAACAATTAATGAGATATAAAAACGCTTCTTAAAGTCTTTTACCATGTCACCGTGGTCATGGTGCCCATGCCCACCATGGTCGTGGCTCCCGTGTGTTTCATGATTGTGATGTTCATGCCCCCCATGGTCATGATGTTCGTGATCTTCATGTTCTTGATGGGTATCATGATTGGTATCCCTTTGATCATCATTTCTAGAATTTGTCATATCAATTCTCCCTTCGAAATTATATAAAGTTAAGACAATAATTATCCCATATATTAAAACCTATTATATTTCATTATCATAATACCATACCTCCATATGGTATGTAAAAGGAAGTGACAGTTGTTCCTTTCCAACTTGAAGATACTAATGGTGGCCTTTTTTACTTATTTATCTACCTTTCATTATACCTCTTTATGTATTAGCATAAACCTTCCCTTTTCATACTAACTTTATATACGATTTCACAAAAAATAAAACTATCTGGGAGGCAGATAGTTCATGTCAACTTGTAAGGGGGATAAGTTGTGGGAAAAATTGATATTATTGCATCCTTATAGTCTATTATCAGTTGGTTCAGTTTCATTACCATCACTTAAATCATAGCGATTAAATACATCCGCACCAAATCCCGTTTTATGTTTCTCTGATTACCTTGCCTTATACGGAAAAGGATTTCATCAAATTCCAGCCAATTTTTAAACTGTCATTTACCCGGACATATAACCTAACAAGAGCAAAGATGATAAATGCAATTTTCCCCTCATTATCTCTACCTCCCATTAATTATGATAATAAAGCCAAATTATCAAGAATTTATCAAGAAGATGTTACATATAGAAGAATAAAATAGTTCTTCACTTCATAATTAGGGTCACTAAATTTTGGAATTTCCTTGATTTCTCACGATAATAAGTATTTTGCATATTCAAAGAAGGTATTTTCAAAGTTTGTTCATTTTTGTTCACTATAATTAAATTTTATCTGTATCTTTCAGTTCCTGTAGTCGTTGTCTATATTCCTCTGTATCAATTTCCCCACGGGAATACCGCTTCCTGAGCAATTCAACAGCATTATCAGTCTGGCTTGATTTATTTTCTGATGACAGTTTTCGTATGGCCACAATAATTAACCAGATAACTAACCCCCAAAATAATAACATAAAAAAGCCACCAAACATCATCATGGGAAAACCACCTCCTGAAAACCAATCTCCACCATAATTCGCCATCATACTTAAAACTCCCTCCCATTAGCGAGATTATTCAACCTTAATTTGTCCCATCATCCCATTATCTTCATGCTCTAGAATATGACAATGGAACATATAAACACCTTTATGTTGAAATTGTACAGCGACCTTTACTGTCTCATCTGGTTCGACTGAAATTGTATCCTTCCATCCCTGTTCATTTTTTGATGGTTCCTTTCCATTCCTAGACAGTATTTTAAATTGGGTTCCGTGAATATGGAAAGGATGAATCATTCCACCCATTTCATCCGGTTTATTATAAATCTCCCACACTTCAGTAACCCCTTGTTCCTGTGTGAAGTCAATTCGCTCTGGATCAAATTTCTTTCCATTTATCGTGACTTTATCCATCATCCCAAAAAGTTCGACTTCTTTCGTCACCGGCAGATTCTTCTCTTCTTCCGTAATCGTAAACTGGTTCATTTCTTCGGGAATTTCTTCTTCTTTTCCTCCCTGTTCGGACACATCAAATGGCAACAGAATTGATCCTTCCTCATCTATTAACGCAAGGTCATCTAAAGTATCTAAGCTTGAAAAATCAACAACAATTTCTGCTCTTTCGGATGGGGTTAATGTAATTTCTTCAAGTGTCACTGGTTCATTCAAGAAACCTCCATCTGTTGCCACTTGAGTAAAAGAATCCCCGGAATTCAATTTAAACGTGTAATTCCTTGCATTGGATCCATTTAATAAACGAAGGCGAACCTTTTCCTTTTTTACAGTCAATTTTGGATTCAACGTCCCATTTATCAATAACGTATCACCAATTGTTCCATCATCATTCATTGCGGCATCATAGTTCAACTGCTTTTCATCATCAAAAGTTCTGTCCTGAAAAATCAGAGGAATGTCATTTTGCCCATATTCATTCGGCAATCCAAGGCTTTTTGAATTTTCATCCTCAATATAAATCAAACCTGCCAGCCCATTGTAAACCTGTTCAGAGGTTTGGCCATCGGGATGAGGATGGAACCATAATGTTGCGGCTTCCTGATCCACCTTAAATTCAATCACTTTTTCCTCTCCCGGTTGCAAAGCACTATGCGGCCCACCATCTGCAGCCCCTGCTACTTCGAGTCCATGCCAGTGAAAAGTTGTTTCTTCATCTAATTCATTGATTGTTTTAATTTTAACTGTATCACCTTTATCAAAACGCAGCATTGGTCCTAAAAATGCCCCATTATAGCCGATTGTATCTGTTTGGATACCATCAAAGATTTCAGTTTCCCCCTTTTGGGCTTTAACAGTGTATACAATTTCCTTTGATTTTTCATCTTGTTCAAGTTCTTTCGGGATTTTTAACTCGTTTTTTCCTGTTGAATCATTTAAACTAACCTCATCATCATGATCCATATGCTCTTCCATCATATCATCATCCATCTCATGCTCCATGGAGGATTGATCCATATCATTCATTTTATTGTCATTTTGACTACATGCCCCTAGGAATGCGATACCAAAAATAAGACTTAATAATAATATCCTTTTCAAAATTACGACCTTCCTTCCTATAACTTTACAAATTAATTAAGCCATCCTTCTAAATGTGTACATGGATAAAGATACTTCCCAAGAATGTCCTGTAAAAAACTATAATAAACCCATTTTATCAAGAATTTATCGAGAAAATGTTACATATATAAAAAAGACCCAGTTCTAATCATTCATAATTTTCAATAAGTATGCATTTTCTATCGAGTTATCTATTTTCTGTTTATTTTCAATAACATCGGGAAATTTATATATATGGAATCGAAAAGATCAAATTAGGAGGTTTTATATATGTCACATGAAGAACATCAGGAATTGCTGCAAATCTTGCATGAATGTATGACATCATGTAACCATTGTTATGATGCATGTTTGAAAGAAGAAGACATTCAAATGATGGCTGAGTGCATTCGATTAGATAGGGAATGTGCAGATATCTGTGGGTACTTGGAACAAGCTATCACCAGGGGCACTCCATTTATTGCCGAGCTAGCATCAGTATGTGCAAAAATCTGCGAAGCCTGCGGAAAAGAATGTGAGAAACATCCACATGACCACTGTAAACAATGTGCAGAAACCTGTTTCAAATGTGCAGAGGCTTGTAGACAGATTGCCTAGCATGAACGAATGAAAAAGACCGCCCAATAATTATTTCAATTGTTGGGCAACTTTTCCTTATATGGACACTCAAGAACCATTACTTAGTCTTAACCATTAGTAATTAAAAAGATTTAAGAAAGGGTTATAAACATGAAATTTAAAAATCTTAATATATTAATCATTTCCCTAGCTTCAGTCATTGCATTATCTGCTTGCTCGGGTGGCACTGATAACCCGGATTCAAATGGAAATCCTGATACTGAACTAGACTCTAACACAAATGAGAATAATGAAACAGAATCAGATTCACAAATGGATATGGAGCACTCGGATTCCGGTGAGGTTCCCGCCGAATTAAGGGAGGCAGAAAATCCTACCTACCCAGTTGGAAGTAAAGCAATAATTCAAGCGGATCATATGGAAGGAATGAAAGGTGCTGAAGCTACAATTGTAGGGGCTTATGACACTACTGCATTTGCGGTTTCCTATACTCCAACAAATGGAGGTGAAAAGGTAGAAAATCATAAATGGGTAATCAAGGAAGAAGTTACACCATCTGAAAATGAACCACTTGAATCCGAATCAGAGGTTACCATACAAGCAGATCACATGAAAGGGATGGATGGGGCAACCGCTGTAATCGATTCCGCTGAAAAAACAACTGTATATATGATTGATTACACCCCTTCTAATGGAGGAGAAAAAGTTAAAAACCATAAGTGGGTAACGGAAAGTGAATTATCAAATGACTAACCCTTTTAAATAACAAGAAGAGTCTAATTAACTTAGATTCTTCTTGTTATAAATACTTTTAGATTATTCAACCTTAATTTGTCCCATCATGCCATTATCTTCATGTTCCAAGATATGACAATGATACATATAGATCCCTGCTTCTTCAAATTTCACCGCAATTATTGCTTTATCGCCTGGGTCTAATGCAATTGTATCCTTATATCCTTTTAAATTTTCAGGCGGCTCCTCACCATTAATAGAGATAACTTTAAACTGTGTACCGTGAATATGGAAGGGATGAATTGCACCACCCATCATATTAGGTTTATTATAAATCTCCCATATTTCCGTTTCGCCTTTTTTTTGTATAAAATCAATTCGATCTTTATCAAACTTTTTTCCATTAATGGAGACATGATGTCCCATACCAGATAAAACAATTTCCTTACTTACCTGTTGTTGCATTTCCTCATTACTGATTGTTACGGGGTTTAGCGGTTCGAGCATTTCGTCTTTTACTTCTTCTTTCTCGCCCTTCACTTTAAATGGTAATAAAACCGTCCCATCATCCGTGATTAACTCTACATCTTCATTCTTTTCTATTTCAGAAAAATCTACTACAATTTCTGCTCTCTCTGCTGGGGTTAATTGTAGTTCCGTTAATTCGACTGGTTCATTTAACAATCCACCATCAGATGCAATTTGCTCAAACGATTGATTGTTACTAAGTTTGAACGTATAATTTCTAGCATTTGATCCATTTAATAATCTTAATCGAACCTTTTCCTTATTAACCGTCAGACGTGGATTTAATGTGCCATTAATTAGTAAGGTATCACCAATGGTACCATCTGGAAATTGCGCAAATCGATAATCTAACTGTTTTTGATCATTGAAAGTGCGATCTTGAATAATTAAGGGAAAGTCATTTTCACCATATACATAAGGATTTTCCATATCATCTTCAATATAAATTAATCCAGCAAGCCCTTCATAAACCTGTTTTGCTGTTTTTCCCAATGGATGAGGATGAAACCACAGTGTAGATGCTTCTTGCTGGACTTTAAATGTGATTTCTTTTTCTTCGCCTGGTTGGATAACATCATGTGGTCCACCATCTGCTTCCCCACCGATAATAAGCCCGTGCCAATGAAAGGTCGTTTCCTCATCTAAACTATTTTTCAATTTTAAATGTGCCGTTTGACCTTTTTTAAGTTTGACAACTGGTCCTAAAAAGGAAGAATTGTAACCTAATGTTTCCGTTTGAATGCCCTCGAAAATTTCTGTCTGCCCTTTTTTTGCTTCAATCGCATAAGAAATATTATTTCCTGTTTCCTTGTCACTTTCTAAAACAGGTGGTATGTTTAATTCATTTTCACCTGTCGAATCTACCATTTGTGTATTACCTTTCCCATGCATCATCATCATTGGATTTCCGGGACGATCATCAGAAGATTTCATCATTTGAAATGGATTCATGTTATTCAAATTCATACCACACGCCCCCAAAAGCAAAATAAAGGCTAAACTTAGCGGTATTAAAATTAATCGTTTCATTGTTAACATTCCTTTGTCCTATTTTCCCTAATACTAAAATAATATTGTGCAGAAAGTGTGTAGAAAAAGTTACATTTTCTACACATATCGTTTTATGAATGAATCTACTATCTATACCCAACTTACGGCATCAATCGTCACTTCATAAAAAGTTAATATACAATGTTTTGCTTCAGACATATATTGTATATTTCATTTCGTTTTGGATATATTAAACACAAATATAAATGGGGGTTCAAAAAAATGTTAAAAAATGTAGATGTAGGATTAATGGTGAATCACTTGTCTGCGCACAACGCAATAATAAAGCGACTTGATATGTATATTAATCATGTGCAAAATCAACAAATTGCAACTATAATACAAAAACAAATGATGATAATGAATAATCATGTTCAAGTAATGAAACAATTGCTTGATCCAAAACAAAGTACTGTCAATTTACTTCCAATTCCAACTAATGTGGGGATGGTACAAAATCTAAATAATAATCTTGATATCAGTGATCAGGACATTGCTGTTGATGCCCATTTCACAGCAAGTGCCATGGCAAAGGAAAATTTTAATTCGGCTGAAAACATGAAAAATCATCAAGTGAAAAAAACTCATACTGAGATGGCACTGCAACAATCAACAATTGCTGGAATGTATGAACAATTAATGAATCAACTAGGATGGATGAGTCAACCAGATGTTTCCACTTCAGAACAAATAGCTGCGCTCGCTCCATTCAATGTAATATCAAACCCTAATTTGAATGGGCAGCAACAAATCATTAATCCAAACCAGATAAACTAAAAAAGCAATTTAAAAAGGGCTGCTTAGGCAGCTCAATCGAATTATTTATTCTTACAAAGGAAGCTTATCTGCACTAGTCGAGTTAAACTACCCTCTACCAATCATCAAATATATATTACACCCGTACTTTATTGACCTAAGATGTGAATTCATGGGTTAATCCACTTATAACCCACACCCCACACTGTTTTAAAGTGATCATCAATTGGAAATCCTGATTGACGAATTTTATCTCGCATATTCCGTACATGAGAATCAACTGTCCTTCCTTCTGTTTCTGAATCAAATCCCCAAATCAAATCAATTAATTGTTCCCTTGCAAATACTTGATTTGGGTTTCTCATAAAATGACCAATCATTATAAATTCCTTAGGCGTTAACTTAATTTGGACATCCTTATAAGTTAATTCGAATTGTTCTTTGTTCCACAGTAAACCATTTATCTCAATATGAACGTTTGGCACTCTTCTACGTAATATAGCTGCCATTCTAGCTAATAATTCATCTTCATTAAATGGCTTTGTAATATAGTCATCGGCACCCAATTGCAAACCCTTTATAATATCTTCCCGTTGGTCACGCGCTGTTAACATGATAATGGGCACATCGGAAATTTCTCTAATTTCTTGACACAATTCCCATCCATCCATCTCAGGCATCATTATATCTAGTAAAACAATATCAAATGTCTCGCTCTCTAGATATGACAATGTTTCATTAGCTCCTTGTGCCTTCTGACAAACATATTTATGTGGACGTAAATATAATGCAATCAAATCTAACATTCGCTTCTCATCATCAACAATAAGGACTTTATTCATTAAGATCCCTCCTTACCAACTTAATCATCACACTCGTACCTTTTCCTAGTTTGCTTTGTACTTCAATACTACCACCATGGGATTCAATAATTTCCTTCGTAATGGAAAGACCTAGCCCAGCGCCCCCACTTTGTCTTGAACGGGATTTCTCCACACGGTATAATCGGTCAAATATATATGGTAGATCTTGCTCCGGGATTCCTTCCCCTTCATCAATAGTTGTAATAATGACATGCTGGTCCTTCTGTTTCACTTCGATTAAAATATTTGACCCTTCACCAGAATGTTTTTTCGCATTATCTAAAATATTTACTAAGACTTGTTGAAATCGTTCCGGATCAATAAACGCTCTCACTTCATTTGGGCAATTCACATGAAGCATTATTCTTTTTTCAGCCAATACCGGCTGGATACGTTCAACTATATTTTGGATAAATTCACATAGTTCCACATGTTCGCATTTAATTAGAAAGTTATTTTGATCTATTTTGGCTAGTTGAAATAAGTTCTTAATTAATGCCGTTAATTGCTCCGTCTCCTCCCGAATTATATCAACATACTCTTTTACTTCTTCCTCAGACGTATCTGGACGATTAATAATATCAGCATATCCTTTGATATAAGTTAATGGCGTCCGTAGTTCATGTGATATACTTGCTAAAAATTCATTTCTGGCCATTTTCAATTCCTTTAAGTCTTTTGATAACTTTGTAATAGAATTGGCTAATTCACCTAATTCATCTTTCCGTTCTGTATGAAGCTCAACATTGTGATTTCCTTTACTTAATTGTTCTGTCGCTTCTTTCATTTTTATTAAAGGATGGGCGATAAACCTAGATAAAATAAAAATTGTAACAATTGTTAATACAACAGTAACAAGGCTAGCAATTAAAAATTGATTACTAAGCTGATCAACAGTTCTTATTACATAACTTGTCTTTGCAAACATAAACACATGCCCCTTATGTTCGCCGTTGATTGTAATGGGACTATCTGTCGCGATATATTTCCCTTCGTTCCACTGATCATCAACTATTTTACCTTCTGTGGGTATTTTATCGTTATTGGCATGGTTTACTACCTCCATCATATCCTCTTCTACTGGGTCAGAAGAAATAATTACATCTCCACTTTCATCTGTAATGACGACAATAAATTCAGATGCTGATTCCATAATTCCAACATGCTCCAATGTCGGCTGATCAAAATGATCCTCCAATACATCACGATGTGTATTCCCACGAGCTAATAGACTATTCATAACCTCATCGATACGATCATTTGCCAGGTTTGCGTATAAAATAAAAAATAAAAAGGTTTCGATGATTAGAATAAACACAAAGAATAGTAATCCAATTTTAAATGATAGTTTATTAAACATAGCACACCTCTATACCCAATAAGTAAGTGTATCCAGTATACCAATAATCAGAAGTAACACACCTGCTATTTTTTGGGTGACAGCTCCTATTTTTCTACTTCTTTTTAATATTGCACCACTTGCACCAAAATACCAAATTAAAAAAATAACAATCAAAAGTGGAAGGGATGTGCCAATTCCAAACACGGACGGAAGAACTACCCCGTACGAAGTTATCAACACAATCGGCATCAATGTTAATAGAAATAAAACAAACATCGTTGGACAAAATGCTAACGTAAAGCTTACACCCATTAAAAAGCTACCTAAATAGCTATCCTTAAAGACCTTTGTTGGTAAATTAAAAATACGCCATGTTTTCTTCCATTGAAATAATCCAATCATAAATAACCCTATGATGATTAGCAATGGCCCAATTGCTTTACGTATAACAGGCATGATTTGTGATAGTGTGCTATATGCTTCTTTTCCTAATAGCCAAATTATAATACCTAGAACAGAGTAAACAACAATCTTTCCTAAAACAAATAACCATACATGCAGCCAAGGAACTTTATCAACTAATGATTTATTGCCATAAATCGTAATCGCACTTATGTTACTGGTAAGCTGGCATGGCGCTACAGCACCAACAACACCAAGGAAAAAGGCAAATAATAATGGTAGATGTTCCAAACCATATGCGATATCCATTATTGGGCCAATTAATGTGCTACTTATTTGATTAAAAAAATCATACAACATGAACATTCAACTCACTATAGATAAATTTTATTACTGAACCTCATTATCAACTAATATTTGTTCCCATGTTTCCGAGAAATCACTCGATACATAAGCCTGTCCTTTAATTGTATAGATTGCAAGCTGATTAGTATCCTTTGGGCTTTGAGTTATAAATACTGGTCCATCGTCATATAACTCTGGCAGGTTCATTTTTTCTGTTTCACCATTATTTATTTTGTATTTTACAAACTTGGGATTTGTTTTGTAACTAGCAAAATATAAGTTTTCTTCATTAAAAAAAACAGCAGTGCCAACCGCCTCTCCTTCCGAAATCAGTGTGAAGCTTTCTCCCTTATCACTCGAAAAATATATACCACTATTTGTAGCAGCTGCAATATATTCCGAATTAGAAGGGTGTATACTAAAGGAAAGAATGTCACCGTCTAACCTTGATGCAGTTACCTCTGTCCACGATTCCCCGCTATCTTCACTAAGATAAATACCAACTCCTAGCTTAGAATTTTTCTGTTCGTTAAGTAAAATAACATCATGACTATTATAACCGACTGCCATTACGTGAAAATCGCTTTCCCCTTCAAAATCAATCTTTTCTAATGTTTTTCCACCATCAAAACTTTTTTGTAAACCAATAGGGTTGGGTAGCTTAGAATCTGTCCCAGGATGACCTGATGAATAAAAACCTTTATCAACGGCAGCAAACCCCATATAATCATTAAAATTGTTTGACGTTTCAAACCATTTACCATCACGGTAAATTTTCAAACCGGTATGTGAAGCAAAGTATAGTCCTTCATCATTTCCGGCATAACCAAGTCCATGTACATGATCCATAGTACCATCAAAAGAGACTTCAAAAGCATCGTCATCTTGATTACTGCAACCTACTACAAATATACTGATTATTATTATTAAAATGATTGTTACTTTGTTTTTCATATTAGGTTTGACCTCCACTGTTTAGAAAATTTCCTGCCTTATTTTAATGAAAACTGCACAAATATCGTACAAGTTCTTGTGATGCAGTTTACTTGTTTGGTGATATTACTAACTTCCTCATAATAGATGTCATCAGGAAACTTTGTTTTTCGATTTTCAAACCCGCTTTTTCAATGTTCTTGATTGTATTGCGGTTTACATTTGCTCCTATAATCCGAACTGTAAGCGGATTGATCAAATCAAGTATTATTCCGGCAAAAGAATTCTCACTACGCATATGTTCCAACATAAGTATTTTCCCTTCAGGTTTTACTGCTCTGCGGATTTCTTTCAACCCTTGAATAGGGTCAGGAACAGAGCAAAAGACGCATGTGGAAACGACAAAGTCAAATGTATTATCCGGAAAATCCATCTGTTGTACGTCCATTTCCTTTAATACAATCTTTGATTTTGACTTATCAACCTTTTCATAAGCCTTTGCCAACATTTTAGGACTAAAGTCAATTCCGGTTACATGAACATTTGCAGGATAATAAGGGAGATTAGATCCTGTACCTACACCAACCTCTAATACATTTCCATGTAAACTTTCGATTAGATTTTTTCTCCAAGAAGACTGAATCATGTGATCCATGACATCAAATAAGGAAGAAATTCTGTCATATCTTTTTTTTATTAAATCTGTATGTTTGTTCATTTTGTTCACTACTTTCCATCCTGCTTTATTATTGATTTCAATCTTTCATATTCTGACTCATCAATCTCACCTTTAGCTAGGCGTTCTTTAATTATTTGCAATGGTGTTCTTTTATTACTACCATTAATAAAATTTGTTATTAAATAAATGCCAAGACTAATTAAACCTACCCAAAAAATAATCATCAAAAACATAGACCAAAATGAACCATACCCCTGCATCATATGCATTATTAACACCTTCTCATATTATTGATTTACTTTAATTATAGCTTTTATTTATCGAGAAATTATGCATATTAATGGGAAATCACAGTTAGTTTTGTCAAAATTAGTATTCAAAAATACCTAAGGATTTAAATCTTAAATAATTGTTTTAGGTTATAAATTTTGTAATCTCATAATAGAAAAGCCGATTACTAAGTATCGTAATCGGCTTTACCTTAATACAACTTGCCAACATTTGACTGAAAAAATCCTCCAAAAAAACTATGCATAAGAGTGCAAACCAGCTATCACCAGATTAAC
>Ga0209487_1003566_pt1 | contig 12191 bp, 10 predicted proteins | sample Poulit2012_FD_187524 | JGI IMG/M metagenome (GOLD analysis project Ga0209487, IMG submission 187524) | Agricultural soil microbial communities from Georgia to study Nitrogen management - Poultry litter 2012 (SPAdes) (version 2) | ecosystem: Environmental > Terrestrial > Soil > Agricultural land... | reverse complement strand
AGCCAGCATGAGGGTATCGAGCACCGATGACCCGTGGCGCAGGAGAATTTTCCCGGCTTCGGTCAATTCCACGCCACGCCGACCGCGGACAATTATTTCGGTTTTTAGCCGCGTCTCAAGTGCGCGGACCTGCTGGCTGATTGCAGGCTGAGAAAAGTTCAATGCACGCGCAGCGCCCGACAGGCTGCCATTTTCTGCCAGTGCACGTACGAGTTCTAAATGTTTAGTGTCAATCTGCAATCGAGACATAAGTAAACCTTAGGGCATGTATAAGAAACTTAAGTATTGGTTTAACTCGGTCAGTCTGTCATAGTTGATCACGCAACAACTTGATCAACCTCAAACGTTGCGAAAAATGCAAGATAAACAGTCTTGTAGCGGAGCATCGCTGACTCGCCATTTGACACCGAAGTCCGGCAGTGCCGCTCCAGCGTGACGCACCTCGCGCGACCAGTACGACCAGATGCTTGCAGGGACCACCTCGCACGGCATTGCCTTAAATGAACTTCGAAAGTGCAAAAGAAGTACAGATACACCCTGACCTAGACCTATTCACGTCATTTTCGTGCAATACATGCGCGTAAAGAGATGAGAGGGAGCAAAGTGGCTCGCACAAAAACTCTGAGCTTTATGGCTCTGGCAGCTGCCGGAGCGCTGGCATTATCGGCCTGTGGAGACGCTGAAGGCGGCGGCTCGTCGGGTGACAGCAATATCGCAAAGATTGGCGTATTCCTACCCCTGACCGGTGAAAATGCTGATAACGGTGAACACATCAAGAACGCCGTTGAAATGTTTGCCGACGAATACAACGAGGCCGACCACGACTTCGAGATCGAACTCGTAGTTCGCGACGACCGCGGGGAACCCAAAACCGCAACCAATATTGCGCGCGAATTCGCCGAAGATGATGACATTATTGCCGTTGTAGGAAGCTTCACCAGCACGGCAGCCATGGCAGCTGCGCCGATCTTCGATAAGGCCGGCATCCCCCAGATTTCCCCCACGTCTTCCCACCCGGATTTCACGGACCTAGGCAACTTCGTCTACCGCGGAACCCCGACGCAGGACAAGGAAGCCGCCCTGATTGCCGAGTATCTCAAGGACGAACTCGGTCAGGATAAGGCCGGCATAATTTATCGCCAAGATGACTGGGGCAACTCTGCCTCGGAGCAGTTCGAGGCCGGCTTTGAAGCTGCCGGTGGTGAAATCACCAAAATTGAGGCCGTAGCGCCAGATTCACGTGACTTCCGCACGCTGGTCACGTCCATGAAGAGTGCGGGGATCGACAGTGTTTACCTCGCCCTGCAGTACTCGGATGCCGCGGTATTGGCGCAGCAGATGTTGTCCTCCGGCTGGGAGCCGACCGTGATCACGGCCACCTCCCTATATACGCATGAACTCATGAACCTCTCGGGTGAAGATGCCGTTGAAGGCTGGCACGTGCCCGCGTTCTTCTTTGCTGAAAGTGAAGAGCCTGCGGTAGCCAACTTCGTCAATGCGTATGAGGAGCGTTACGGCGAACTTCCCAATGCGCACGCCGGCACCGGCTACGACTCGATGGGAATGATCGGCACCGCGCTCGACACCATCGATGCAGTGGGCAAGGACGGCCGTGAGGCTCTCGGCGAAGCGCTCTTTGACGCAGAATTTGACGGCGCAACCGGCAAGCTAACGTTCGACGAAAACGGCGATGTGGAGAAGCAGGTCACATGGCTTGAAATCCATGACGGTGAATTCGTTCACACCGACTAAATAGCGCTCAATTTCGCGTAATGGAATTTCAACCGGACGGTGAATAAATGGCTGAATTAATTGCACAACTGACGAACGGGCTCGCACTCGGCAGCGTCTACGCGGTTGTGGCACTCGGTTTTGCCCTGGTGTTTGGTGTTGCGAAGGTTGTTAACTTCGCCCAGGGTTCCCAAGTAATGGCCGGAGCATATTTGGCTTGGGCTGCCACAACGAGTTGGGGACTGCCCCTGCCAGTCGCATTCGTTATTGCCCTAGCAGGTTCGATGGTAATCGCGATTATCGTCGAAAGAATCGCAGTGGAGTGGCTGGGAGACAGCGCAGAAATTGCGCCGCTGTTGAGTACCCTGGCGCTCTCATTCATTATCGACCAGGCGGTTCTTCTTATCTGGTCGCCCAACCCGGTGCGGTTCCCCAATCCGCTCGCTGGCACGAACGTCCACATAGGTTCGTTCACGATCGGTGCGACGGACCTCTTCATTTTGGGTCTGACGATCGTGTTCATGTTCGTTTTCTTGATCTTGTTGCGCTCGACCTGGATCGGTCGCTCAGTGCGCGCAGCAGCTCAAGATCCGATCGCTGCCCAGCAAATGGGAGTCAGGACCGGCCCCGCAAAAATGGCCGTCTTTGCAATGTCGGGCTTTTTGGGTGCACTTGGTGGCGTTCTGGTGGGGATGTACTTCCAGCAGATTGACCCCTCCATGGGCCTACCGTTCGGTTTGAAGGGCTTCGCCGCTGCCATGATCGGCGGTGTAGTGAGCCTCGTCGGCGCTGTTATTGGTGGTTTGCTGATCGGCATCTTCGAAGCTCTCGCGGGTGGTTACATCGGTTCGGAATATCGCGACATTGTGGCGTTCGTACTGCTGTTAGTCGTGCTGGTATTTCGTCCACAGGGTCTGTTGGGCTCCAAAGCCCTCCACGGTTTGGGTGGTTCCCGTGGTGCGGGAGCGATCCCCACTACGTCACCGCTTGCAGACAGTTCCGGGTTCCCAGTCACCGTCATGGGAACCCGGAAGATCCCGATGCGGTGGACGATCGCAGTCACGGTTGTGGTCGGGCTCATAGCCACGTTCTTCTTCGGGAATTACTGGTCTGGGGTGTTCGCCCAGGGAGCGATATTTGCTACCGCTGCGCTGGGATTAACGATCTTGACGGGTATGACCGGGTTTGTCTCGGTTGGGCACAGCGCCCTGATGGGCGTGGGTGCCTACTTCACGGCTCGCGTGGTCGCAGATCTGGACTGGCCGTTCGAACTGGTCCTCATTTCGGTGATTGTTGTTGGCATCATCGCGGGCATTTTGTATGCGTATCCGGTTCTGGGCCAATCCGGGCACATGATTGCGTTAGCGACACTCGCACTAGGCCAAATTGGCTACCTGTTGATGCTCAACCTGATTCCCATCACCCGCGGGCCGATGGGTATTGGCGGCATCAGCGAACCGAAGTTCGCGCTGCTGGGCGGACGAAGTTTAGAGTTCTCCGGTTCGATGACGCTCATTGTCTTCATCGTCCTGATCGGTGGACTCCTGCTCGTCGCCCTGCTCCAACGCGGCCAAATCTCACTTAACTTGCGAGCCATTCGCGAAGACAAACTCGCGGCTGAAGCTTTCGGAGTCCACGCCACCCCGTATGTCGCGATCGCGTTCATTCTCAGCAGCATTCTGGCGGGACTTGCGGGCATGATGTTCGCCTACCAGCAAAGCTACGTCAGCCCCGATTCGTTCCTGATCCTGTTCGCGTTCTTGCTTTTGACCATGGTCCTAGCCGGCGGCATTGTCTCGCCAATGGGCGCGGTTATTGGTGGTATCGCACTAATCGCCCTCCCAGAGTTGCTGCGCGAATACTCGCAATACCGCGACGTGATTTACGGTGTCGTGCTCATCTTGGTCATCAAGTTCATGCCGTCGGGAATCGCATCAATTTCTGGTCGCTTCGGTAGAAAGAAGCCGAGCGCCAAGAAACCGGCCACTTCGGCGACAGTAGGTGAAGCATGATTTCGGTAAACGGTTTAAAGAAGTCCTACGGTGGCGTTCACGCTTGCAATAACCTGTCTCTGACGTTTGAGCCCAACACCACCACCGCGGTGGTAGGGCCCAACGGCGCGGGTAAGACCACACTCGTTCAGTTGCTATCGGGAGTGGTACGCGCCGATGCGGGCAAGATCACCTTTGACTCGCATGACGTGACGACAATGTCGCCCACCCGCAGATACGCCCTGGGTATGGCACGTACTTTCCAAACAGCGCGGGTTTTTCCTGGCCTTAACGTTATGGACAGCGTGCTTATCGGGGCCTACAACAGTCTGCTGTATGAATCCCAAGAATTTGGGCTCATCGGCACCGTGCGGGACGCCGCCTCCTCGCTGTTGCGGCTTCCTTCGTGGAAGTCCCGACAAGAGGAAGCGGAAAAGCGCGCCCTGGAAGTTATCGAATTATTCGGTGAACGACTCATGCCGCGGCTGGATCACTTCACATACAGCCTGTCGTACGCAAACCGACGGCGCGTGGAGATAGCGCGCGCCCTGGCCAGTCATCCCAAGATGTTGATCCTCGATGAGCCCACGGCGGGTATGAACCCGACCGAAACGGAAGAGCTCACCGACATTCTCGAACAGATCAAAACTGATCGACCCGAGCTGACCATCGTGTTCATCGAACACAAAATGAATGTTGTGCGCCGCATGAGCAAGCGCGTGGTGGTCATGGACGCGGGGCGTGTGATCGCGGACGGCACCCCGGATGAGGCACTAAATGATCCAGCCGTTATCGAAGCGTACCTAGGTTCGGGAGGCCAAGATGCTGCTCAAAATTGAGGATGTTGATGTCTTTTACGGCCCGGTGCAAGCCCTGCACTCGGTATCCGTGGAGGTCGCTGAGGGCGAAGTCGTCGCGGTCCTAGGTGGCAACGCTTCGGGTAAATCAACGACCATCAAGACCGCGCTCCAGTTGGTCAAACCCCGCAACGGACGCGTCACTTTGGATGGCAAGGATCTAAAGAAAGATTCGACCCCCGACGTCATTGGGCGCGGAGTGGCCTCAATCCCGGAATCGCGGCGTCTCTTTGCAGAGATGTCCGTCGAAGAGAACATCTTGATGGGCATCTTTGCGCAACGCAAACAGTTGAGCCGGCGCGAAATTAAGGAACGGCTCGATGAAGCAATTGAACAGTTCCCACGCGTTCAAGAGCGCCTGCACCAGGTTGCGGGAACGCTATCGGGTGGTGAGCAGCAAATGGTTGCTATGGCCCGGGCGCTGATTCAACGTCCCCGCATTATCTGCATTGATGAACCGTCGATGGGGCTTTCCCCGGCCTTCGTGGACGTCGTCTACGACCTATTGGCCGAGTGGAAGAAACGTGGCACCACGATGCTCATCGTTGAGCAAAGTGCCAACCGCTCGCTGTCGCTGTCTGACCGGGCCTATGTATTGCAAAACGGCGAGGTGGTTTTGCAGGGCAACTCCCGCGAACTCGCCAATGATCCGAAGATTCAATCCGCTTACCTTGGAGGAATGTAGTAATGGACAAGATGACGAAATTTCAGCTCGCAAGCAAGGGCGAAAAAGTAGACACACCGCCCGTCGGCAGCTGGATTCACTTTGGATCTGCTCTGTGGGACCCCGAACTTACCGCCGACGTCCACCTGCGTTTCCTGCGTGACTACGACTGGGACTACATCAAGGTCATGGACGATTATCGTTTCCCCACCGCCGACGGTGTGGCAGAGGCAGAGACGGTAGACCAGTTGCGCGTCGTGGGTGGAAAAGACCTCTCATACGACAACTTCGCTAAGCAAGAAGAGGTCTTAAAGTTAATTAGGGCCGGCGCCGAGGGCGCCCCGATAATTGACACCGTATTTTCGCCTTTCCAAACGGTAGTTCGCACCCTAGGAGACTCAGTTGTTCCGCTGTTGAAGGACAACCCCGAAATCGCCAAAGAAGTATTGGGCAACGTCGCTGATCGTCTCATCGAATTTCTAAACGCGACCCAGGGCCTGTCCGATGGTGTCCACTTCTCGGTTAACGGCGCTTCCGCCGACTGGCACGGCTGGGGCTTGACCGAAGAACAGTTCAAAGACTGGGTTGCCCCCTTCGACAAGGCCGTAATGGACGCCGCATCAGATCGCGTGCGCATCATGCACGTCCACGGCTATGACTTGACCGCTGACTGGGTAGATGACTACCCGGTTGAGGTCATGAGCTGGTCGCATAATCAGTCGCAACCGACCCTGGCTGAAGTTGCCGAGGCTGGAAAGTTTGTGCCGATGGGCGGCCTAGATGAACTGGGCGCGCTGTACTGGCCGCCCAGCAAGGTCGTGGCCAATGTCATGGAAAGCCGCCGCGCCACGAACGACAAGATCATCGTCGCCCCTGGCTGCACGGTGCACTCCGATACCCCACCCAGCATTTTGAAGGCACTGGTCGCAGCAGCACGCATGCCGCTGGACTAACCCTCCGGCTTTCCGACGTAGCTAACTCACCTCGGTATGGCATGGGCCGACTGGTCCATGCCATACCCGGTGCTGCGCTGGATCAGAAAAAATGTAGAGAAACGGTCACAAAATGATCTTGCAAGGTATTAAAGACGACACACTTACCCGAAAGAGCCAGCGCTCTTGGGAACAGTGGGCCCTCGCCCGACTCGAGGCCGAAGCCTCCCGCTGTGGGGAAACCCCGCTGTTGCGGTGGGAACTTCCCCCGGAGTGGGGCATTGACCTCTATCTGAAAGATGAGTCAAAGCAGCCCACCGGCTCCCTTAAGCATCGCCTCGCCCGCTCCCTATTTGTCTACGCGCTTTGCAACGGAAAACTCAAGCAGGGGCGCCAAATCATTGAGGCGTCCTCGGGATCCACGGCCGTTAGTGAAGCGTATTTCGCCAAACTATTAGACCTGCCGTTTGTGGCGGTCATGCCGCGCTCGACAAGCAAAGCGAAGATTTCCCGCATCGAACAGCTGGGCGGTACCTGCCATCTAGTGGATGATCCCACCTCCATCTATAGCGAGTCAGCTCGTTTGGCCGCCGAAAATGACGGGATCTTCCTGGACCAGTTCACCTACGCTGAGCGCGCTACAGAGTGGAGCGGTGAGACAAATATCGCTTCCAGCATTGCGCGGCAAATGGCCGACGAAGAGCATCCGGTGCCATCTTGGATCGTGATGGGCGCGGGAACGGGCGGAACTAGCGCCACTTTTGGTCGCTATTACCGGCGGGAGGGCATCGACACCGCGATTTGTGTCGCCGATCCGGAGGGTTCGGCGTATGCGACCGCCTGGGAGAACAACGATTTGACCGTAACGGCACGCGGATCCCGCATTGAGGGCATTGGCCGCCCGCGGGTTGAACCGTCGTTCATCTCGGAACTCATTGACTCCGTAATGCGCGTCCCCGATGGTGCAAGCATCGCTGCGATGCGCTTTGGTTCCGAACATCTGGGCCAGCTTGTTGGCGGTTCCACTGGTACCGCACTGTGGGCGGCATTCCAGATCATTGCTGACATGCGCAAAAATGGCGAAAAAGGTAGCGTTGTCAGCGTAATTTGCGATCACGGCGAACGCTATTTAGACACCTATTACAACGACGAATGGGTGGAAAATCAGGGAATCGACCTTGCACCATATTTTGAAGAATTACTCGCGCTGACGCAATCAAAATAGCGCCGATTTGGATAGTTCTTGGCAACGTAAAGGAAGACATGGCACACCGTTATTTCAGTAATGACCCGGACGAATTTGTCAGCGAAGCGGTGGAGGGTCTGACCATTGCCCACCCCACCATTGCGATGGAACGTGATCCGCTTTACGTTTACCGGGCACAACGTCCCTCCAATAAGGTCGCACTTCTATCTGGCGGCGGGACCGGCCACGAGCCGCTGCATGCCGGATTCATCGGTGCAGGCATGTTGGACGCCGCGGTGCCGGGTGCTGTTTTTGCTTCACCTACTGCGATTCAGGTGGCGGCCGCTACCCGCAAAGTGGCGGGGGAGCGTGGGGTTTTGCACATCATCAAGAACTACACGGGCGACGTCATTAATTTTAAAATCGCCGCCGAGTTGTGCGCTGATGAGGGCATAGAGGTGCAACACGTTTTAGTTGCGGACGACGTCGCAACCGATATCGCGGAATCTCGCGTGGGGCGGCGTGGCACCGGGGCGACCCTCGCGGTGGAAAAGATCTGCGGGGCCGCCGCGGAGGAGGGCGCGGATCTGGCCACGCTGGTGAAATTGGGCGAATCGGTCGGCGAAAACGCGCGCTCAATGGCACTGGCACTCGATGCCTGTACCCATCCCGGCACGGGCAAGAAATCCTTCGAACTCGCAGCCGATGAGGTTGAATTTGGTGTTGGAATTCATGGGGAACGCGGCCGTAAGCGCATCCCATTTACTGCCGCCGACGACCTGGTGGCACAGCTTCTTGATCCGCTGCGCGAAGCCCTCGCGTTGCAGCGCGGAGATGGCGTTATCGCGATCGTCAACGGGCTGGGCTCCACCCAATTGACGGAACAGTATGTGCTTACCCGCGCGCTGCGCAATCTGTTGGACGGCCAGGGGATTGAAATGCAGCGCGTACTTACCGGTTCTTATGTAACCGCACTGGATATGTCGGGAATTTCTATCACTCTCGTGCGCGCGAATGACGAGTTCTTGCGCCTGTGGGATGCCCCGGTCGATACCCCGGCATTGCGCTGGTAGAGGAGAGGAAAACATGGCCAAGAACTTTAGCCGCATCTGGATCGACAATTTCATTGCCGACTTCGAACGGGAAAAAGAGAACCTCGGCGAGATGGACCGCATTTCTGGTGACGGCGACTTCGCGATCAACTTGGGTTCGGCTTTGAAATTATGCGCCGCCGCGCTCGCGGAAATTAAGGACGACGCCGCACCCGCTGAGGTATTTGGTGCGGTTTCGAATAGCTTCCTGCACACGGGCGGCACCAGCGGCCCGCTGCTGGGCATGTGGGTGCGCGATGTTTCCAAAGCGTTTAGTGACCAATCTGATCCGGTGGAAGCCCTCGCGACGGGTTTCACTGCCGGAGTTGCAACCGTTCAGCGCATTGGCGGTGCCCAGGAAGGCGATAAAACTATGGTCGATGCGATGCTCCCGGCGGCGCAGGCACTGCGTTCCGCTGCGTCGGACGGGCGCGAACTCTCCGAAGCCTTGCGCAATGCAGCGCAAGCAGCAGAAGATGGAGCAAAAGCCACGGCAGATGTTGCGGCCAGCATGGGCCGTGCCAGCTACGTGGGTGACGTGTCACTAGGAGTTGCTGATCCGGGCGCAACGGCAATTGGCCTATTCTTCCGCTCCGGAGTAGCCGCGGCAGAAGGGTCTGAAGCGTGAAGAAAATAATTAACGACGTTGAAGCATTCGTCGACGAAGTAATTGAAGGAATCCTGCTCGCTCACCCCGATGCTTTACGAGCCGCAACGGGGGATAAACGCGCACTGGTGCGCCGCGATGCGGGCACCAAGGGCCGCGTAGGAATCGTCACCGGAGGCGGTTCCGGCCACCTGCCGTTGTTCTTGGGATATGTGGGGCAGGGCCTCGCCTCCGGAGTGGCGGTCGGAAACGTGTTTTCCTCCCCCTCTGCGCAGCAGATTTATGCGGCCACGAAGGCCAGCGACGCCGGAGCAGGCGTCTTATACCTTTACGGAAATTACGGCGGCGACGTTTATAACTTCGACATTGCCGGTGACCTGGCCGCTAATGATGGAATCAAAACCACGACCGTTTTGGGAAATGACGACATCCTGTCGGCACCCGAAGATCGCGCCGAAACGCGGCGCGGTGTTGCCGGCCTGTTCTTTGCCTATAAGACGGCTGGAGCCGCAGCCGAACGCGGCGCGGACCTGGAAACGGTCACCGCAGTCGCCCAAAAGACGGTCGATCGGGTCCGCACTATGGGTGTGGGACTTGCGCCCACGATCCTGCCCGCCGCGGGGGAGCCGACATTCGAACTTGCCGACGGCGAGATGGAAATTGGGGTCGGAATTCATGGCGAACCAGGCAAACATCGCGGACCACTTGAGAGCGCCAACCAGATAACCGATCGGTTCCTGACCGAAATTCTGCAGGAACTAAAACTCTCCTCCGGTGACCGGGTTGCGGTGCTCGTGAACGGGCTGGGTGCGACCCCGCCCGAGGAGTTGTACCTAATTTATCGCCGCACGCACCAGGTTCTCGCCGAACGGGGCGTAGAAATTCACCGCCGCTACATCGGGGAATACGTAACGAGCCTCGAAATGGCGGGAGCGTCTCTATCAATCCTCCACTTGGATGACGATCTTGCCGAACTGATTGATGCGCCCGCCTGGTCGCCGTTCTTCGAACAAAACAGTGGCGGAGCACCCCAGGTGAGCCCAGATGCACCCGCAGCAGACTTGGATACCGCAGCGCCGCAGGTAGAGCGAGAAATACGGCGGGTGCCGCACCCCGGCAAACTGCGAGACGTCGTCCTAAATGTTACGGAAAAACTGCCCGCTCACGCCGATGAATTGCGAGACCTCGATGCGGCCATCGGGGACGGTGATCTAGGGGTAACGATTAGCGCGGGCGCCAAAGTTGTGCACGCGGCGGTGCGTGAATTGCCGGCTGATGCTCACCCATCGGAGATCCTGCATGCTGCCGGGGCCGCATTCGCGGTTGCCAATCCGTCGACGTACGCGGCGCTGCTCGGTGGTGGCTTGATGGCCGCAGGCGAAGCGCTGACTGCATCGGAAGAACTTGACGTTGCCGATATTCGGGTGGCGCTCGCCGCTATGCAGGAACGCGTTATGGAGCGCGGCGGTGCACAGATCGGTGATAAGACGGTCGTCGACGTCCTCGCAGCGGTCGGATCAGCCCTCGAAGGAGTAACTGATCAAAACGACGCCGCCCGCCGCGCGGTAGCTGCCGCGCAGACCACCGTGGAGGCCGGTAAAGACCGCAGTTCCCAGCGCGGGCGGGCCGGATGGCTTGGCGAGCGGACGATCGGCCACCGCGATCCGGGCTCAGTGGCCTTCCTCAGACTGCTAGAGCAGATTGAGTCATATATGCTGCCGCGGTGATCTATCGCAAGCCGGAATTTGATCCGATTGCCGCTGACTTCCAGCTCCCATTGATCCTTAGCACGACTCCAGAGCGGGTCGAGCGCGCTCGACAGACCCACCACGAGGTTGCCCGGCGGTTGCTGACCTTGTTCATTGTGCTGGCATTGGTGATCATGGTCCTGGCCATCTTCCTGGCTGGGAGCGGTCGCGGCTCCCTGATCGGGAGCGCCATTGTGGCTGCAATATTTGTGGCATTCGGCCTGTTTACTGCCCGGAGCGTGCATAAGAGCGAACTGCGGGCGCGCGCTTACCTGGCCAGTGATGGTGTGACGCTGCTGCGGATCGATCGGCAGGGCTTGCGTGTCGGAGACCACTTCATCCCCCACGAACGCATCACCTGCATCTACGGAATTTGGGGTGATGAGCAATATTCCGGGGTTGGTGGCACCGGAGTGGGCGAAGCCGAGCGCGTCAGCGCGACCCTGGCGGCCCAGCAGCGCCGCCGCCTGTATCGAGAAGGCGCCGCCCACACCTCGAGCATCATCGTCGGTATTGACGAAGCTGCGTCCCTCCCGGCGGCGCGCGAGATCATGGATCCGGTGCGGGGCGTGCCGCAAAAAGGAATCGATGCGGCCCGAATTTGCATGCCCTTTGACGCGTATTTAGAACGGGAAGCGATGGTTCCGTTGCTCGCGGTGGCACGGGAGGCCAGCGCGGGCCGCCACCCGGTTGGGATAGTCAGCGGGACGATAGATACCGCTCGCGCCCAAACCGCGCCCGCCTCCACCCGGCAAGACATTTGGAGTGAAGCAAAAGAAATCATGATCGCTATATGATTTCGGCGTGGAGAATTCAGAAAATGATTACCGCGCCGGTATTCCCGCGCTCCCGCTAGTTCTCAGCGTCAACCGCGAGCGGGTACAAGATTTGCAGCGCTTTCAAGCGCGCCGCGTGGCAATGCTGGCCTTTTCCTTCGGCTCGGGCCTGATAATCATGACCGTGCTGGCACTGATGTTCATAGCCAGCAACACCACCGAAGTCCTCGTGATTTTGGGTATTGCGGTGGCCATCGGTATTGCAGACGTGTTCGTGTTGCGGGTGATTAAGAAAAATATAATGCGCGGGGAGAACATCCTCGCCTCCGACGGTTCCACCGTCGTAGTCGTGGATCAATACGGAATAAAAATCGGCGAGGCCGTCCTCCCGCGGGACCGCATTACCTGCATATTTGCGAAAGAGATCGAGACCCCGCATCATTCCCCAAACGGTGCTCCGGCTGCGGACATTGAGGTACTGATCGGCCTGGATCAAATTTCGACCCTGCGAGTCGTTGACGCCAAAATCACGCCGAGCAGCGGATCGGGCAATGACGCTGGCTGCTACCGCTTCACGTTCAACCACTATCTAGACCGCAAAGACCTAC
>Ga0209487_1003565_pt1 | contig 12193 bp, 7 predicted proteins | sample Poulit2012_FD_187524 | JGI IMG/M metagenome (GOLD analysis project Ga0209487, IMG submission 187524) | Agricultural soil microbial communities from Georgia to study Nitrogen management - Poultry litter 2012 (SPAdes) (version 2) | ecosystem: Environmental > Terrestrial > Soil > Agricultural land... | reverse complement strand
CGGTTTCCCCGGTGTGAACGATGCCTTCATCTGGCTGGATACGTTTAGCAATAATCTCTAGTAACGTTGTTTTACCGGCACCATTTGGCCCGATAATGCCAATCCTGTCACCTGGAGTAATGATTAATTGGACATTTTGAAATAAGGTTTTATTTGCGATTGTTTTACTAACAGCTTCAAGTTCAATCACTTGTTTACCTAAACGTTTTGCCCCCGTTTGAATGTGGACTTTACTTGGATCTGTGTGAAAAGTTTTCTCTTTCAAGGCATCGATTCGTTCGATTCTCGCACGTTGTTTCGTTGACCTTGCTCTTGCCCCACGTTTTAACCATGTAAGTTCTCGTCTTAATGTGTTGTGATGTTTTTGTTGCAATCGTTGTTCTAACTCTTCTCGCTCCACTTTCTTTTCTAAAAATACTTCATAATTGCCTTCATAAGTATAAAGCGAACCGTTGTCAATTTCGAAAATTGAATTTGTAACATGATTTAGAAAGTAACGATCATGGGTAACGAGTAGAAGAGCACCAGGGTAGGTTGTTAAATGTCTTTCTAACCAAACAATTGTATCGTTATCAAGATGGTTTGTCGGTTCATCTAATATAAGTAAATCAGCTGGTTGGATGAGTGCTTTTGCTATGGCTACTCGTTTCTTCTGTCCCCCTGATAAATTGGTTGTCATTTGGTTAAATTGCGTGATTCCCATTTTAGTTAAAATCGTTTTTGCAACAGTACTTGCTTCCCATGCATCGTATTTATCCATTAATTGTTGTGCATGTAATAGTTTGTTTTGTACGTCTTCATTTGTTGGGTCTTGTTCTAAGTTAAATAGTATTTGCTCATAGTTTCGTAGAACCTTTATAATCGGTGCATCTCCACTAAAAACATATTCTAAAACAGTATTATCTTCCGTAAATTGTGGATTTTGAGGTAAATATTCAATACGATAGTCTTTTGGATGAATGATACTTCCTTCATCAGGTGTTTCTATACCAGCAATAATTTTTAATAACGTTGATTTACCAGTTCCATTTATTCCGATTAAGCCAATACGATCATTTTTCTCGATAAACACGTTTATATTTTCAAATAACCGTTTCTCACCATATGATTTTGTAATTTGTTCTATCGTAATCATTCAATTCATTCCTTTTATCTAAACTACCATTTAAAATTAATATGATATGTTTATTATACTTGATTTACTATCGACATTCTATTTGCTACTACAAAGGCTTTTCATCGTAAAACACCTATCACCAACACTTGAATAGATGAAAAAACAGATGGAGTCAAATGTGATTCCATCTGTTTGATATGTTGTGATTGTTTCATACTATAAGGCTTGACCTCAAGTGGGAAGCTTATTTTACACTTCGCAAATATTCGTCCATTCCTTTAAAATGGGCTGTTTCATGCATATCATCAATCCAAGATAAGAGTGTTCTTAGCACACTTAGGAAATTGGCTCTTTCCGTCTTACTATAATCGGGCTTCAATGCTTTATATTGAGTTGTTATGAGTGGTTCCCAAAAAGCTTGATCACATTGGTTCCATTCATCAACTTTTGTCTGTTCTTGTTCTAATAAAACACGTAAATCATCTAAACTATTACGATATTTGCGAATGGTGGCGTCTGATTTTCCGATCGTTTTCTCTTTATAGAAGTGCACGATATCACTAATATAAAACGTATCTAATGATTCTGGTGTAAATCCTAACGCTTCTAAATAAGGAATGTCTTCTTCCAGTAATCTTGTACTCGTTTCTTCAACTTGAATTGGAAGCAATTCCGTTTTTCTATCTGTGCCACCTGTTACAAACGGCGATGGGGCTAAACCAAACTCGTCTCGAATCGTATTGAAATCTGCCGTTACTTCAACTGAGTGAAATCGTTCTAAAATTTGCTTATAGAGATGATTTTCTGTTGTTTTTAACCATGTATCTGCAAGGTCATGCTTGCCTTGTTCGATACATTCACGAATGGTTAAATTGTTGTAAGCTGGTATAGGTGTATCGATTTCTTCGTAAATATTATTTTGTGCATAGATGGCAAAATAGGCTGGCATATCATCTTCCATCGAAACTAGGACATTATGTACTTTTGTTAAGAAGTTTCCAATAACATTTGCTGACTCATCAATGATAGTCATTGCGCTTTCGATTGGTTCAAATCGTTCTTTAATACCAGCAATTTTCTCTGGATGCATCGTTTGGAAAATTAATTTTGTATCTTGTTCCGTTACAGCGATACTGCCAAGTACATCGGCTAATTGTAGTGGGCCATAGTTTTCACTATCGTGGTATACACGCCAGTTTCCTGCCCAAACGATTTCTTTCACTTGCTCTAACCATTTGTCAATTCGAAAATCTTGTTGATTTCGTAAAAATTGTAACACTGTATCTTGTTCATGTATTTGATATGTTAATGTATATTCGGATATTTCTTTCCCATAATCTTTTCTCATTTGGTCTTTATTTAATAGCCTAGCGATAAGTTCAGGGAATATATCAAAAAGAACTTGTGTTTTCTCTTTGTTTTTTTTATTTGCAACTTCGTCTACCATTTCTAAAGCATATTGTATTTGAAGTGGTTCAACAGTGAAGCGGAAGCCATTAAAGTAATATGCATCTTCAAATGGTTCAATCATAGAAATCGTACTCGCCCATGGAACGAGATGTTCAATGTTTTCCTCATCTTTTGATAAAGGAAATGTTTCGTCTGTTAACATATCTTGAAAAATAACTACTTCGTCCTGTACATCAATTGCTTGTAAGAAGCGAGGGTGCATATTCATCCACGTTTCTGTCATCGCTTTATCCTCATTTGTTAAAGAATCTTTATTTGCTTGATAAAACCATTCAATCCCACGTAAGCCATTATCAAAATGGTGATAGAAATATAACCAATAAGTAAAAAAGCTTTCCTCTAAATCTTTTTCAATGCTTTTATCAGCTCGTTCGATTAATGTAGTTTTCAATTGATTGTATTCTTTTAAAGGAATTTGCTTTTGTAAAAAATTTCCCACCTTTTCTACGAGGTGTTGTTTTTCGGTATAAAACTTTTCACGGCGATGTTCCGCTAACTCAATGATATTCTCTTTGATTAAACAGCATTTTTTATATTTTTTCCCACTGCCACAAGGACATGGGTCATTTCTTCCAACTGTCAATATGATTCCTCCTTCACGATGAAATGATCCTCACATCATTTCTGTAAAACTGACGGTAAAAATACCTTCCTAGCTCATTATAGCAAATCATTGATAATGATTCAGTAGATAGCTTATAAGTAGGGAATTATTATAGAAGAGATATAGAAAATGATGCGGTATTTTCAACCATAAAGGTGATGAAAGAGGGGAATGATTGCTAAGTCTAAATTATCGATTTTTGGATAAATGAATGGTTATAAAAAATAATTATAACGGAAAATATTAAAAAGTGTAAAAGGTCGCTTGTTAACATTTATGAAATATGGTATATTAGGGAGTGGAGTTTATTTCTTGATGTATAACCTCAAAAAGATGGTTTGAGGGTTTCTACCAGGTGCCGATATATCCTGACTACAATTTTTGTGGTCGGGATTTTTATATCTTAAATAGATTACATAAGAAAACGAAAAATACATACGAAAATGAGGTGAGAGTCATGAATAAAAATGTATATATTTTAGCTGTCGCAGCGGTTACAGTTGGTTTAGTTGAATTAATTGTTGGTGGTGTTTTACCGATCATTGCAGATGATATGCAGGTGAGTACAGGAACTGCAGGACAGCTAATCACGATATTTGCACTCGTCTATGCGATTAGTGGACCAATCTTATTATCTGTCACGGGAAAATATGACCGAAAAAAATTATATCTAGCTACTTTATTTATTTTCTTTCTTGGTAATATTGCGACATATTTTAGCCCAACATTTGCCTGGATGATGATAGCGAGAGTTCTAACTGCAAGTAGTGCCTCTTTAGTAATAGCGCTCTCCCTTACGATTACACCACGTATCGTTGAGGTAGCATATCGTGCGCGGGCACTAGGAATTATTGTGATGGGAATAAGTTCATCCCTTGTTCTAGGTGTGCCAATTGGTATTGTCATTACAAATTATTTTGGTTGGCGTATGGTGTTTCTAGGTATTGCTATACTAACGCTCATTACGATGGTACTTGTTCATAAATTGATTGATTCAGTACCAAATGAACGGGTAGTGCCTCTACGTACGCAAATAAAAGCATTGGGTAATATTAAAATAGGTGGCGCACATTTAGCAACAATGTTTACGTTAGCTGGGCATTATACTTTTTATGCTTATTTCACTCCATTTTTAGAGACGACCTTACATTTAAGCCAAAATTGGATTAGTATTACGTACTTTATATTTGGAATTGCTGCCGTATCAGGTGGTGCACTAGGTGGATCGATGGCCGATAAAATTGGAGTGCAAAAAACCATTTTAATTGTTATTGGTTCATTTGCTATCGCATTATTTATTTTGCCATATATGACATTTTCATTCCCATTATTTTTAATTATGATGTTAGTATGGGGAGCATTAAGTTGGGCATTATCACCACCGCAGCAAGAGTATATTATTCAATCTGATCCAGACACATATGCGATTCATCAAAGCTTTAATAATTCGGCTCTCCAATTTGGGATTGCGTTAGGCTCTGCAATTGGCGGTTTCGTCTTACAAAAGACCGAATCCGTCACTACCGTCGCCCATGTTGGTTCAATTGTGATTATTGTCGCATTTGTTTTTGCGTTATTTTCATTTTCCATTCGAACAGAAAGTGCTCGTTCGGAAGTATAGGTGCGTGAAAAAAGATTCATATGGTAAGGATAAAGAAGCAATTTCCAAGGAGAAATTGCTTCTTTTGTGGTTTCTAGGGCGTGCGCGCATAAATCGTAGTGAGCGCGCATAACCAGTTCTCACCGCGCAAAAATCGTAGTGAGCGCGCATAACTTTCGTTCCCCTCGCATAACCTCCGAATTTAGGCGTGTTATATATATTAAATAAAAATTTACCCTTCTCTATATCTAGTTTTTGCTTTTTCTTGTATAATAAGTTAGGTTCAATGAACAATCAATGCTAGAAATAGATGAAAAGACATATATCTACTTATATAAAGGAGGGACAAGCATTGGCAAATAATGTCCGAGGTAAAAAATTCACAGTGAAAATTCAACATCTTGACGGAAAAGGTGTTGGACAGACAACACTGAAAAGAACGTCAAAAAAAGGGAATGAATTAAAATTAAAATTATCTATTCCATACGCACTCCCTGGAGAAACGGTAGAAGTTGAAGTAGATCAAAAATTAAAAAGACGATATAAAGGACAAATCACAGACATTGTAGAGGCAAATGAGCAAAGAATCACGCCGCGTTGTCCCCATTTTGGCCGATGTGGGGGTTGCACATGGCAACATTGGGAATACAATGCACAAAAGCAAGAGAAAACGAAACAAGTAAAACGCTTTTTAGCGGAAGCAGGTTTTGACCCAACTGTTGTTAAAGATGTCATTGGAATGGACGATGAACCTTGGGAATACCGTAATAAAATGGAATTTACTTTTGCTCCAGATGGATCATTGGGCTTGCATGAACCAGGTAATTTCAGAAAAATTATTCCGTTACACACTTGTCATATTATTGGCAATGAAATGTTAGATGCGACACTTGCAATAGCAAATTGGGTAAAAGAAAATAACCTCTCTGGCTACCACAAAGAGGAACACACCGGATTGTTGCGAAATGTCATGGTTCGACGTTCACAGGCAACAGGGGAGATGATGCTTGCCATTTTTGCAACCGACCGCCCTGAAGCCATTCCAGCCATTGAGCAATTAAAAGAATTGATTCAAACAGATTTCCCACAAGTAAAAAGTGTAATGTGGCTTGTGAATACAGATGTTGCCGACCGCACACAGTCGGAAGAAACGTACACACTGTTAGGCCGTGATTTTATTTATGATGAAATGGTTGGTTATCGTTATCGCTTATGGTTTGATACGTTCTTCCAAACAAACCCTGTCCAAGCAGAAAAGTTGGTTGAGCTCGCTATAGAAATGGCAACACCAAAACCTACAGAGAAAATGATTGATTTATTTTGTGGGGTAGGAACTTTCTCCTTACCATTTGCTAATAAAGTAGGCAAGCTTGCTGGAATTGAAATTGTCGAATCTTCCATAGAATCTGCAAAACGAAATGCCAAAGATAATGGCATTGATAATACGTATTTTTTAGCAAAAGATGCTCGCCACGGAATTGATGAGGTGTTAGAAACGTTCGGAAAACCTGAATTATTGTTACTAGATCCACCACGTTCAGGTGCAGGTGGGAAGGTAATGCGCCGTATCGCACGTTCAAACCCGGATCGAATTGTGTATGTATCTTGTAATCCAGAATCTTTTGCACGCGATATTAAAGAACTAATACCATTTGGTTATCAATTACAAACCGTGCAACCAGTAGATTTATTTCCACAAACGTATCACGTCGAGCTTGTTTCCTTATTGACGAATGTCGGTGATAATTAACAAATAAAAGCATAGAAAAAAGTGCACCAGTTCAAATGGAACTCATGCACTTTTTTTACTTTTCTGTATTACATTCGCTAAGATAAAAGTAATAACAATACACTACTGATGATTATATCTATACTCCGGAGAGTAAGTTCATAAAAGTATGTTCGAAACGATGAATTCTGATGTATTTCGGAATCATTTGTGAATATTGATCTTTATTCGGCATTTACTCACCTCTAATATAAAGAAATCATATGTAGTCGCGACAAGATGATTAGTTGCATTAAGTATATAAAAAGAATTCAAGTAGAAGGTTTATAAAAACGTTATTTTTTTAAGAAATGAAACATAAATGAAACATAAATGAAACAAATTTATGACATAATGAATGGTCAATCTAAAAAAAGACAAAAAAATTTGTAGGGAGGAGAGTCCCTACAAATCATACATCCATTTTATTTATTAATAACCGTATTCCCAGTCGATTGCATCCTCACAAAAAATAACTGAAACTGCTGGATTCACTTTGTCGGTTAATTCTTCTTCTTTTAATACATCAAATTTTTCTGCCTCTACATCCTCTAAAACCGTCACTGTATTATCATCATTGATTAATAGAGCTGTTCCAATCACGGAAAGCACCTTCCTTTAATGTATTTGTTAATTATAGTATAGCCTATTATATAGAAAAATCACGTATAATGTGAATGTTTTCACAAATAATTCGAATGTTTTTGACTGAAGTGTGACAAAGTATTAAAGAAAACGTTTTCTCTAATAAACTCATATATGTAAAGCGCTATCAGTGTTTTATTAATAAAAAAGCAACCTACTTGTTGCTAATTAAATAAACGAAAAATGTCATATAAGTGAATTATTTCACAAAGTAGACGAATAGTTTATTCCTGAACATTCATGTTACGATAAGTACTGCATAGTATAGAATAACACATTATTAAATAATGAATATATATGTTTAATGTTAGAAGTAACGGGTATTGTATAAAATGAAATATCAGAAAATTCAGTGATTATTTATAAAAAGGAAAGGGATGAGAGAAATGACTAATACGATAGCAAGATTGTTAATTATCTCTACTGTGTTGTTTATTTTGCTTTTCGTTATTTTAATCATCGTTGAACACGGCATATATAGTTAATCTATTTTTTAATTCCGTTATTATGTTCATCTTTTGCATAATTAATAACAGGTAGCTTACCAAATGATAGCCAAATATGTGAGACGTTAAATAGGACTTATCCTATAAAAATCACCTAGAGAAAATGTTATCCCAAGAGAAGCGAATTATTCTCTTGGGGTATTTGTATTATTCCATGATATTCATTTCATTTGGATGTTTCCCCATACGTTCATTACGATCAAGTAATCGAATATCAGCCATATCATCATTGGTTAATGTAAAATCAAATATATTAATATTTTCCTTTATTCTAGAAGGGGTAACAGATTTCGGAATAACAATCGCATTTTCTTGGATATGCCAACGTAAAATAATTTGTGCTGGTGTTTTTTCATATTTCTGAGCCAGCCGCTTGATTGTATCTTCTTCAAAAATACTACCACCTCGACGTAATGGTCCCCACGATTCTACGAAAATGTCTTTTTCCTTACAAAATGCTTTGATTTCATGTTGTTGTAAATATGGATGGCATTCGATTTGATTAACGACTGGTGGAATTTCACAAGTGTCAAGTAGCCGTTTTAAATGTTCGATTTCAAAATTGCTGACGCCGATTGCGCGTACACGACCATCTTTATATAACTTTTCAAGTGCTTCGTATGTTTCAATATACAAATCATGTTCAGGTGCTGGCCAATGTACTAAATATAAATCCAAGCGGTCTAACCCAAGCTTCTCCATGCTCTCTTCAAAAGCTTGTAATGTTTTATTGTATCCTTGATGACTATTCCAAACTTTGGATGTAATAAACAGATCTTCATGGGGTATACCACTTGCTTTGATCGCTTCACCAACTCCGCGTTCATTATGATAATATTGAGCGGTATCGATTGCCCGATAGCCACTTTCTATCGCTTTTAAAGTTGATTCAACGACATCTTCTTCATCTACTTTGTATACACCAAACCCTAATTGAGGCATCTCGACTCCATTATTTAATGTTTTATATAACATAACAACCAACCTTTCTAATTAGCGAAAAAATCAATCGTAACCTTATTCTATCATGTTTCCAATCGAAATATATTTTGTTTCTAAATAAGGTTCTAATCCTTCTATTCCACCTTCGCGGCCAAGTCCACTTTCTTTCATACCACCAAATGGCGCATGAGCAGCAGATGTGGCACCATCATTCCAGCCAATAATTCCATAATTTAAATTCTCACTTAAATAGGTGCCTACTTTATAACTTTCGGTAAAAAAGTAAGCAGCAAGACCAAAAGGCGTGTCATTAGCAATTTGCACTGCTTCATCTAAGTCTTTAAAGGTTGTTAATGGAGCGATAGGACCAAATGTTTCTTTATGCATAATTTCCATTTCATCAGAGACATTAGCTAAGATTGTAGGGTGAACGAAATAAGCACCTTTCTCATGATTGACATCGTACGTACCACCTGTTAATAATGTGGCTCCTTTTTTTAATGCATCATCTACTTGTTGAACGATTTTTGTATAACCATCTTCATTAATGACGGGACCTATTTGGACACCCTCTTCTAAACCGTTTCCTACAATTAATTCTTTCGTTTTTTCAGTTAGTTTTGCTGCAAAGGTATCACTAATCGATTCATGGACTAAAACTCGATTGGCACAGACACAAGTTTGGCCTGCATTTCTAAATTTTGAAGCGATGGTTTGCGCAACCGCTACATCAATATCTGCGTCTTCACAAACGATTAAAGGAGCATGCCCACCGAGTTCCATTGTGACACTCTTCACAGTGTCAGCACTTTGTTTAATGAGTGCTTTGCCAACTGGAGTGGAACCTGTAAAGGTAATCTTACTAACGAGTGGACTAGAAGTGAATATTTGGCCTACATCTCTTCCTCTACCATTTACACATTGCATCACATCAGTGGGAATGCCGACTTCATGAGCGAGTTCCGTTAAACGAATCGTTGTTAAAGGTGTGTCTTCAGCTGGTTTAACGATAAAAGTACATCCAGCAGCAAGAGCTGGTGCTGCTTTTCTTGTCATCATCGCTGCAGGGAAATTCCAAGGTGTGATAGCAGCTACGAGACCAATTGGATGTTTGGTGACGATTAATCGTTTACCATCAGCATGAGTTGGAATAGTTCTGCCATAGATCCTTTTTGCTTCTTCTGCATACCAATCTATATAGTCCGTTGCATAGTTCACTTCCCCAATTGACTCAGCAAGTGGTTTTCCGTTTTCTTTTGTCATCATTTCAGCAATCGATTGTTTATGTTTTTGAATTAATGCAGACCATTCTAATAAAAGTTCTGCACGATAATGTGCGTTCGTTTTTTTCCATGTTTGAAAAGCATCATACCCAGTTTGTAATTTTTGTTCTATTTCTTCCGTTGTATGACGATTAATCGTTTGTAAAACATCTCCTGTAGCTGGATTTTTCACATCAAATGTAGTCATCATTTTTCTCCTTTCAAAATGTTCTTCATCTTACTGTCCTATACCATTATTATGAATGATTCAAACGTAATTGAAAAGAGCATTCTTACTAATTAATGCTTGAATAGATGCATTTTAAAAATTAATCACGAATTATGACAAAATAAAATGAGGATTGATTCGTATAATACTTTACGTTAAGATATAGTGTAATGATTTTTAAAAAATATATGGTGGTACAAATAATGACGTTAACTTATCGAATTAGATTATTTATTATATTATTTATATCTGCGCTTATATTAATGGTTTCCTTCCTTTCCATAGATTATCAACGTTTAAAAAAGCAAACGATGAAGGATCATGAAGTACAAATAGAGCAAGCTACTGAGTCTGTTTTATATGCGCTTGATTCCATTGATCGTGCGTACCATTATTTAGATCAGGAAACCGGTTTAAAGATGGAGGAGTATTCTAAAGAGTTACAAAATAAATATAAAGATGAGCAAGATTTTTCATCATGGGATTTTGATGCCCTTGCTGAAGAGTATGGAATGGATATCTATATTTTAAATGATGAAAATGAAATTATTTATAGTAATGTCGATGAAGAGGTCGGCATTGAATTTGCTGTTTGTTGTAAAACATTAGATACTATTTTACATGAACGTCGTGAAGCAGGTAAATTATTTATTGATGAAATCGACCGTGATCAAGAAACAGGAGATGCCAAGAAATATAGTTATATTGCAACTGATGATAAAAAGTATTTAATTGAATTAGGATATGCATTAAAAAATGAAGTCCTATTTCAAAATTTTAATTTTACATCTGTCACAGAAGATATTGTTGATAAATTTTCTTTCGTAGAAGATGTACACGTATTAAATTATGGTGGACAACCTTATGGTACGGCAAAAATAGATTCAGAATTAACGAAACGTCGAGAAGCGTTTGAAGAAGTACGGGAAACAAATGAGACAGTTGAAGTAGAGCAAACCTATCTTGGGGAAAGTTATATGTTCCGCTATGTACCATATCGTTCGGATTATGATGCAAGTAGTACACAAATAAAAGTAGTAGAAATAATGTATGATAAACAACTGTTAGATAACTTATTAAGTGAACATTTAAAAACGTTTATCATTCAATTTCTCATTGCTGTAGTTGTAACAGGTATAGCTGTCTATGTGTTGACACATATCCTGTCTCGACCTGTTTATTTAGCATATTATGATCCACTCACTAAATTAAAAAACCAAACATCATTAGAGGTAGATATTAAAAAGTTGGCGGCAGAAAAAAATAAAATTCCTGTTGCACTATTTTTCATCGATATTGATAAATTTAAATCAATCAATGCTTCTTTAGGGCATGAAAAAAGCAATCAATTATTACAGTGTCTTGGTGATACCATTCAAGATATGATTCAAGATGAGGATGGTGAAGCGTACCGTAATGGTGGAGATGAATTTGCAATGTTGTTACAAGACGTAACAGAAGCGGATGCGCAATATTTTGCAACTGCTTTATTAGAACATATGGATGAAAAGGTACAAGAAAATACGACTTTTAACAACATAAAGATGTCGATTAGTATTGGTGTTGCCATAGCTACTGATACAAAACAAATTGTTGATTTATTTAAACGAGCAGATTTAGCTTTGTATGAAGCAAAGAAAAAAGGCCAAAACCAATATCATATTCATAATGAAGATGAAGAGATTCAACTAGATGAATAATATCATATAAAAACGAGCGAATAAGCTCGTTTTTTGTTTAGAATGATGTAGGCTGTTAAGAAGTTTAACTTTTAAAATTCAAAGAATTCGCTACAATAGATATAAGAGATGTTGAAATAAGTATGGAAGTTTTTTGTTAACATAATAGGTAGAAAAATGCTGTAGATAAAGAAAGATAAAACGTTTAGATATCATATAAGATGAGGAAGAAACGTGGTGAGCATAATGAATGAAGATAAAAATATGTATGGACAAATGGAAGACTTGTTTCAATTTATTTTGAAAAATGTAGATAAATCAAAAGTATCAAGAAAAAACAAAGACAAAATTAAAGAAGAAATTCGTGGTTT
>Ga0209487_1003564_pt1 | contig 12194 bp, 12 predicted proteins | sample Poulit2012_FD_187524 | JGI IMG/M metagenome (GOLD analysis project Ga0209487, IMG submission 187524) | Agricultural soil microbial communities from Georgia to study Nitrogen management - Poultry litter 2012 (SPAdes) (version 2) | ecosystem: Environmental > Terrestrial > Soil > Agricultural land... | reverse complement strand
TCGGTGTTAGCGGTAATGCCTTTCACGCAGTTATCTGCGAGGGTAATGCAAGCAGCACCTAGGTGCTTGGCGCTCTTGAAAAGACTGTGGGCAATAATGGGCTCAAAGGCATTCAGCTGCATTTGCCCGGCTTCCACCGCCATAGTAACGGCCACATCGTTGCCGATAACTTCAAACGCAACCTGAGAAACCACTTCAGGAATAACGGGGTTCACTTTACCAGGCATAATGCTTGAGCCTGCCTGCACGGCGGGCAGATTGATTTCGTTAAAGCCTGCGCGTGGGCCGCTAGAAAGCAAACGTAAGTCGTTGCACACTTTAGAAAGTTTGGTGGCAGCGCGCTTGATAGCGCCCGATACCAGTAAAAAGCCGCCGCAATCTTGTGTGGCTGTAATAAGATCAGGCGCTGAAACCAGCGGAATACCAGTGATATCGCGAAGGTTTACCACCACGCGTTGGGCAAAATCAGGGTGGGTGGCAATACCTGTACCAATGGCGGTGCCGCCAAGGTTAATCTCGCAAATATCCCCTTGCACCTCGCGCAGCGTGCGCTCATCGCTGCGTAGCATATTGACATAGGTATTGAACTCTTGGCCGAGCGTCATAGGCACCGCATCTTGCAATTGGGTACGGCCAATTTTTAATACGTCTTTAAACTCCTCGGCTTTCACCGCGAAAGCTTCGCGCAAATAAGCCAAATCGCCCACTAAGCGGGTGACTTTATGCCATAAGGCAATCTTGATGGCGGTGGGGTACACGTCGTTAGTACTTTGGCCGAAATTCACGTGCTCGTTGGGGTGAAGGTATTTAAACTCACCTTTTTTGTGCCCCATAATTTCGAGCGCGCGGTTGGCAATTACCTCATTGGCGTTCATGTTGGTGGAGGTACCAGCACCGCCTTGAATCACATCTACCACAAACTGATCGTGCAACTCACCTGCTAAAATTTCATCACAAGCCGCCACAATAGCCTTGGTACGCTCATCATTGAGTACGCCAAGCTCATTGTTAGTAATAGCCGCCGCTTTTTTAACGCTGGCGAGTGCGCGTACCAAGTCAGGGTAAATCGAAACAGGTACGTCGGTGATAGGAAAATTTTCAGTGGCGCGCAGTGTATGCACTCCGTAATAAACAGAGTTGCATAGCTCACGGTCGCCTACGAGGTCGTGCTCAATACGAGTGTCCGGTGTCTGATTCATGTAAGGTGTTTATCTCTTAGTAAAAATTAAGAAGGCAATGATAAACCAAAACCACACAAAACCAAAAAAGCGTTACGTGCTAACACACCTTCCTGCCAGTGTATGGCAGTTTTTATCAGGCTGGCTGCCTTCGGGAGTCACAGTATAAAAAAGGAAAAGGGGGCGTGGAAAGTGTTTTTTTGATGAAACTAGCTATTTTTTTTACGGCGCAAATTGTCGCAAATCACCGCTGTGGCCACTGCCACATTTAAGGATTCCGCCTGGCCAAAGGCAGGAATGGTGATGGGGTGAGTGATATAAGATGCTAAGGAGGGATGAATGCCGTGGGCCTCACTACCCATAACCAATACGCCGCCTTGGGATGACGGCGAATAAGTATGAATGTTGTCACCCTCTAAATAAGCACCAAGCACTGTTGTGTCGCTAGGCAAAGAGCGAAAATAATCCTCAAGGGCCAGGTAATGAGTGGTAACTCGCAAAAAAGAGCCCTTGCTAGCGCTAATAACTTTAGGGTTGTGTAATTCTGCCGTATTGGGCGAGCAAACAATGTGGCGAATGCCATACCAATCCGCAACACGGAGGAGGGCGCCTAAATTGCCTGGGTCATTGATGCTATCAAGCGCTAGCACCCACTCGTCTTGCATTTGAGCTGGTGAAGGGCTTTCTGCAGTGGTTGGTATTGGCACGATGGCAATGGCTGCGTTGTTGGTTACTAGAGTGCCCACGGCGGCTAAGTTACTCGCTGTTGCTGGAAACACATTAGCGCGCTTGTGGGTGATGGCAGTGGCATATTGATGGGTGAATTCTTCAGTGGCATAGAGGCTTTCTATGGGCCAAGAAGAAGCCAAAAGCTCTGCCACCATTTTTTCTCCTTCCACCAAAAACAAGCCTTGTTCGCGGCGATTCTTTTTGCGATGGAGAGCGCGGATGCGTTTAATTTGGTTTTTGCTTAGCACGGGCTGCCTCAGTTGGTAAAGTGTGGGGAGTCTCTAGGCAAGTGTTGCTAGCGCTTTAAGCGGCTAGAATCTGCTCAGAGGTTGCACAGTATAGCGCCCTACAAGCACTTGGGAAATTTACAAAATTAAAGAGCAAGTTGAAACAGTGTTCTCGAGAGTTAGGCACTTGTGTAAGTGTTTGAGTGGCTGTACAATCTCGGCTCAATCTATTGGTTGGGTCTAAGGTTGGCGCTGGGATGCGTCGATAACATCCTTAGGTAATAAAAATATATTGGAGGTACTCCACATTAAAAGTGGTGGCAGAGGCGGCAATAAGCGCGCCAGAATTAATGATCAAATCAACGTACCTGAAGTACGCTTAATCGATGAAGATGGTGAGCAGATAGGTGTTGTACCTATTGCTGAGGCCCTAGAGAAAGCACAGGAAAAAGGCTTGGATCTCGTTGAGCTATCTCCTGATGCAAAGCCCCCAGTTTGTCGTTTAATGGATTACGGTAAGCACTTGTTTGACTTACGCCAAAAGCAGCGTGAGAGTCGCAAGAAACAGCGCCGTATGCAGGTGAAAGAAATTAAGTTTCGTCCTGGCACAGATGAAGGAGATTACCAAGTCAAATTGCGTAATCTTATCCGATTCTTGGAGGCAGGCGATAAGGCCAAGGTAACCGTTCGTTTCCGTGGCCGCGAGATGGCACACCAAACCTTAGGGTTAGAGCTAATGCAACGTGTGGAAAAGGATCTCGCAGAGTATGGGTCCGTAGAACAGCGCCCCAATATGGAAGGTCGCCAAATGGTGATGGTGCTAGGCCCAGGTAAAAAGAAGTAGTCGGGCAACCGATATTAACATTCACTAACGAATTTGAGAGCAAAAATGCCAAAGATCAAATCAAATCGCGGGGCCGCAAAGCGTTTTAAGAAAACCGCCTCCGGTTTCAAGCGCAAGCAGGCGTTCAAAAGCCATATCTTGACTAAGAAAACCCCTAAGCGTATCCGTCAGTTGCGTCCTAAAACGCAAGTGCACGCTGCAGATGTTGCTTTAGTTAAACGTATGTTACCCGGTGTATAACCCTTAATTTTTATCCAGGTATTCTGGCTTTTGGAGATCAGTCATGGCTCGAGTAAAACGTGGCGTTCAAACGCGTCGTCGTCATAAAAAAATCTTGAAATTGGCTAAGGGTTATTACGGTGCCCGCAGTCGTTCTTACCGCATCGCGGTACAATCCGTCTTACGTGCAGGCCAATATGCCTACCGTGACCGTAAGGTAAGAAAGCGTCAGTTCCGTCGCTTGTGGATTGTACGTATTAATGCAGGAGCACGTCAGCACGGTTTGTCTTACAGCCGTTTTATCAATGGTTTGAAGAAGTCTTCCATTGAGATCGACCGTAAAGTTCTTGCTGATATTGCTGTATGGGATAAAGCCGCGTTTGGCGCTTTAGTTGAAAAAGCCAAAGCGAGCCTCGCTGCTTAATTCTCAGCAAGCAGTACTAGTCATACCGTATCCACGGTGATAACAGGGGAGGAGCTCGCGCTCTTTCCCTGTTTTTTTATCTGAGTTATGTGCAACGTCGCCAACAAGAAGCCATCTTTTTATGGGCTTGTGCACTGGTGATATAGCCGGAGACATAAATGGAAGATCTTCAACCTCTAACAGAAGCTGCGCTTACAGAAGTTGCCGATGCCACTGCCTTGCGCGAGCTTGATGAAGTGCGCGTAAAGTACCTTGGCAAAAAAGGCTCTATTAGCACTTTGTTAAAAAGCCTCGGCAAATTATCCGCGGAAGAGCGTCCTAAAGCGGGTGCTGTGATTAACGAAGCGCGTCAACAAGTTCAAGCTGCGATAGAGGCCCGCAAAGCAGCATTAGAAAACGCCGCCTTGGCGGAGCAGCTCGCTAGCGAAACTATTGACGTAACTTTGCCCGGCCGGGGTGAAAAAGTAGGGGGATTGCACCCTGTCACACGTATACGCCGCCGTATTGAAGATTTTTTCATTGGTCTTGGGTATGCCATTGCTGAAGGTCCCGAAGTGGAAGACGACTTCCATAACTTTGAAGCCCTTAATATCCCAGACCATCACCCTGCGCGTGCCATGCACGATACCTTTTACTTTGATGCCAACCATTTGTTGCGCACCCACACCTCACCTGTGCAAGTGCGAGTCATGGAAGCAGGCAAACCGCCGTTTCGTATTATTGCGCCTGGACGGGTGTATCGTAGCGATTCTGATATTACGCACACGCCCATGTTCCACCAGGTGGAAGGCTTGCTCGTGGACAAAGGGGTCACCTTTGCCGATTTGCGTGGCACAGTGGCAGCTTTTTTACGCTATATTTTTGAAGTGGAAGATTTGGCTGTACGTTTTCGCCCCTCTTACTTCCCTTTTACCGAGCCCTCTGCAGAAGTGGATATTGGTTGCACCCAGTGCCAAGGTAAAGGCTGCCGTGTGTGTAAACAAACCGGTTGGCTAGAAATTATGGGTTGCGGCATGGTACACCCTGAGGTGCTCAAGCATGGTGGCGTGGATGCCACAGAATACTCTGGTTTTGCCTTTGGTATGGGCATTGAACGCTTGGCTATGCTGCGCTACGGCGTTAACGACTTGCGCTTATTTTTTGAAAATGATGAGCGTTTCTTAACCCAATTCCACTGAGCAAGGATATAAAAGATGTTAATTAGTGAAGCTTGGCTCAGAGAGTGGGCCGACCCTAAATTAAATACTGCTGACCTGTGCCATCAAATTACCATGGCAGGTCTTGAGGTTGACGGTGTAGAAGCTGCCGCGCCTGAGTTTTCAGGTGTAGTGGTGGCTGAAATTCTTAGCCTAGAGCAGCACCCCGATGCGGATAAGCTCTCTGTGTGCCAAGTAAGTGACGGCGAAAATACCCACACCATCGTGTGTGGCGCTCCCAATGTGCGCGTGGGTATGAAAGCGCCGTTGGCACGTATTGGCGCTGTGCTGCCTGGCGATTTTAAAATTAAAAAAGCTAAGCTCAGAGGCCAAACCTCCGAAGGCATGCTCTGTGGCGCTTCGGAAATCGGCCTTGAAGATATAGTGGATGGCTTGCTAGAACTGCCGAGTGATGCACCGCTAGGCCAATGTATTCGTGACTACCTGCAGCTTAACGATACGATTATTGAAGTGGACCTTACCCCTAATCGCGCGGATTGTTTAAGCATTCGCGGTGTGGCCCGAGAAGTGGCAGCACTTAATCAGGTGCCTTTTAATGCGCCGCAAATTGATGAGGTGGCTGCAACTCACGAGGAAACTATCGGGGTTAAGGTTGCTGCTTCTGAGGCTTGTCCCCGTTATCTTGCGCGTGTGATTCGCAATGTGAACCTTAAGGCCACAAGCCCAGTATGGTTGCAAGAGCGTCTGCGTCGTAGCGGGTTGCGTTCTGTGGACCCTGTGGTGGATGTCACCAACTACGTATTATTGGAACTGGGTCAACCTTTGCATGCCTTCGATAAAGCCAAAATCCAAGGCGAGATTGAAGTGCGCTTCGCCGAGCAGGGCGAAAAGCTTACAGCCATTGGCGGTGAAGAGCTTACACTCAGCAACGATACCTTGATAATTGCCGATGACACTGCACCCTTAGCATTAGCAGGTGTGATGGGCGGTACAGCATCCGCGGTGAGCGAGAATACTCAAGATATAGTGCTAGAGTGTGCTTTTTTTGCTCCCTTAGCTGTGGTGGGTAAAGCGCGTGCTTATGGATTGCATACGGACTCATCCCATCGTTTTGAGCGAGGTGTGGACTCAGAGCTACAACAACAGGCCATGGAGCGCGCCACCGCCTTGATTTTACAGCTTGCTGGCGGTGAAGCGGGCCCCGTGGTGGAAGTGGTGGCAGAAGAGCATTTGCCCCAAGCTAATACCATTGAAGTGAGCGCCGCCAATGTTGAGCGCTTGCTTGGTTTTTCCGTCCCCGCAGAGATTATTGAACAGGGACTGCCGGCCCTAGGTATGGCAGTAAATAGCCTTGGTGATGGGCGTTGGCAAGTACAGGCGCCGAGCTGGCGTTTTGATATGGCCATTGAAGAAGACATCATTGAAGAAGTGGCGCGCCTGTACGGTTATGAAAAGTTGCCTAACCGTTTGCCCACTATTGCTGGTGGTGAAGGCTTGGCCAAAGAAGCGCAGCTGAATAGCCGCAAGCTAGCAGATACATTGTGCGACCGTGGCTACCGAGAAGTAATTAGCTATGCTTTTGTGAGCCCTGATATCCAAGCAGTGCTCGCGCCCGAGCTTAAGCCTTTAGCGCTTGCTAACCCTTTATCCAAAGAGCTAGCGGTAATGCGCAGCACCTTGTGGGCGGGTTTGCTTCAAACCGCTGAGCGCAATATTAAACGCCAAGTCTCCCGCTTGCGTTTATTTGAACAGGGCTTGCGTTTTGTGCCCGGCACTACCATAGATGACCTTGAGCAAACCCCCATGGTGGCAGGCTTGCTCTACGGACTAGCGGAGCCGCGTCACTATAGCGTTAAGCCCACTCCAGTGGATTTTTATGATATTAAAGCCGACGTGGAAGCCTTAATTGCACTTGGCGGCGTGGCACAGGAATACCGTTTTGTAGCAGCAGAAAACCCCGTGCTACACCCAGGTCAAAGCGCGCGGGTGCTCCGCAACGACAAAGAAGTGGGTTGGGTGGGGCGTATTCATCCTTTGGTGGCGCAGCAACTTGATGTACCAAACACTATTTATTTGTTTGAGCTTCAAGCGGATGTATTGCAGCAAGGGCGCGTGCCAAGCTTTACTCCACTGTCGGACCAGCCCGCGGTAAAGCGTGATTTAGCTCTGGTGCTGGCAGAGGCTACCCCTGCACAGCAATTGCTTGATGCTATCCGCAAGGCTGCTGGCAAAGCCCTCACACGCATCGAGCTGCTCGATGTGTATCGGGGTGAAAATATCGGTTCTGAGAACAAGAGCATCGCTGTAAGCTTGACCTTCCAAGATCCTTCACGCACTCTTAAGGAATCCGATATTAATCAACTGATTGAAAGCATTTTAGTGGGCGTAAAAGCAGATGCGGGTGCTTCACTTCGTGAATAAGATAGCCCGCAACTGTTACCAATAAGAAAGGAGAGGCCATGACAACCTTAACCAAAGCAGCATTGGTTGAGCAGCTATACGAAACTTTGGGCGTGAACAAGCGCGAAGCAAAAGAATTAGTGGAGATGTTCTTCGAAGAAATGTCATCGGCCTTGTCTCATAATGTGCCAGTGAAACTATCAGGTTTTGGTAATTTTGAGCTGCGCGATAAAGCAGAGCGCCCAGGCCGCAACCCCAAAACAGGGGAAGAAGTGCCGGTGTCTGCTCGCCGTGTGGTGACATTTAGGCCAGGGCAAAAGCTTCGCCAACGAGTAGATAACTATGCAGGCGCTCAATCTAACTGAAAATGCGTTGCCAGAAATTCCTGAAAAGCGCTACTTCACCATTGGTGAAGTAGGGGAATTGTGTGATTTAAAACCCCACGTGCTGCGTTACTGGGAGCAAGAATTCAGCCAGCTGAAGCCAGTTAAACGCCGTGGCAATCGTCGCTACTATCAGCGCGAAGATGTACTGTTAGTGTGTCAAATTAAATCCTTGCTTTATGAGCAGGGTTTTACGATTGAAGGAGCGCGCCAACAACTTGCCGCTGATGGCGAAGAGGTGGCATCACAAGCGTCTCTAATGGCAGATATCCTTTACGAACTCGAAGAAATCAAGACCATACTCCAGCCCTCACCTTCATCTACAACTTAAGTTGCAGTGCCGCTGCGTGGATTACCTCTTAAGCTAGTGATACAGCAATAAGAGGTGGTCATGAGCAAGCTAAAGCCCTCCATAGCACGCACCGCCGTGGAAGATAACCGGCAAAGCATTACGCGTTTTTTGCGCCAGTATCCGCCTTTCCGGCAAATGGAAGCGGCGCATTTGATGTATTTGATTGAGCACTGCGTGCTGCGATTTTACGCTAAAGACGACCCCATTATTCAGCCCGAAGATGGCCCCATAGAGCACTTTTATATTGTTAAGCAGGGCAGCGTTGTTGGCGTTCGCGATGATAAAAGCGCTCAGCCCAGCCAAACCTTTGAAATCAGTCAGGGTGAATGTTTTCCTATTTCTGCTTTATTGGCAGAAAGACCCACTCGCACCGTACACTTAGCCGCCTCCGATACGTTTTGTTTGCAATTAAATAAAACTGCCTTTGTTTATTTGCTCAATCATTGTGAAGTGTTTCGTGATTTCTGCGTGCGCGGTATTAGCGGCTTGTTAGATCACGCCATTCATAAAATCCGTCAGCAAGCAGCGGCCACTGTGGGCACGCAGCATACCCTAGACACCCGCTTGGGGGACTTATTACTGCGCGAGCCTGTTACCGCAGTAAAAGAGCTGCCCCTGTATCAGGCAGTGCGCTTGATGGACCAACAGCAAGTGGGCAGTTTGCCTATTGTGAACGAGCAGGGCTATCCCATTGGTATTTTTACTTTGCGGGATTTGCGCGCAGTAATCGCTAGCCCTAACACTGATTTGAACCAGCCCTTAGCCGCGGTAATGACGCAACAGCCGCACTATTTAAGCTCGCAACACACAGCTTTTGACGCCACGCTTGCCATGGCAGAGCACCATATTGCCCATATTTGTGTAGTGGATAATCAACGCCTTGTGGGTATGGTGTCAGAGCGCGATTTGTTTGCGTTGCAGCGCATGGATTTAGTGCATTTAGCCCGCGCATTGCGCCATGCGCCCACGGTGGCAAAGCTGGTACAGCTGCGCGAAGACGTCAAACAACTTGTTGAACGGATGATGGCGCAAGGTGCTAGCCCCGAGCAGCTCACCCACCTGATTACCTTATTAAATGACCACACCGTTAGCCGCGTTATTGAGCTCGTCTTAGCGACACAGGCGGTGAACGTTCCCGCTTTTACTTGGATGGTGTTCGGCAGTGAAGCACGCCAAGAACAAACCCTTTACACCGACCAAGATAACGGCATTTTGTTCACAGCAGACACTCCTGAGGAGGCTGAGCACAAGCGCCAACAATTGTTGCCCGTGGCCGAAGCCATTAACAAAGCGCTTGATGAATGCGGGTTTGCTTGGTGCGTGGGCAATATTATGGCCAGTAACCCAGAGCTCTGTTTATCCGAAGCCGAATGGCGCCAGCGATTTGCGGGCCTCGTACGCGAAAGCACACCGGATAACTTACTCTATTCCACCATTTATTTTGATTTTCGTGGCATTTGGGGGCCCACAGAGGCTGTGGCAAGACTCAGAGCGGGTTTGCTGCAGCAAACACAGCATATCCCTGCTTTCCAACGCGCCTTGGCCCTAAATGCCTTGCAGCACAAGCCACCCTTGGGCGGTTGGTTTAAGGATTTTTCCTTGGTCAAAAAAGGGGAGCATAAGGATACCCTCGACCTCAAAACCGAAGGCCTCACTCCTTTTGTGGATGGCATGCGCGTCTTGGCGCTCAGCCATGGCGTTAGCGCAGTAAATACACTCGAACGATTGCGTGCTTTATTGGCTAAAGGCGTTATCGATAAGCTAGATGGCGAAGCCTACGCCGAGGCCTACCATTTTATTCAGCTGTTACGCATGCAAGGACACCATCAACAAATGCGGGCAGGCGTGCCTTTTTCTAACCGCATTGCACCCCACACACTAAACCATCTGGATAGGCGCATCTTGCGAGAGTCCCTGCGGCAAGCTCAGCGCTTACAAGCCAGCCTCTCTTTTAGGTATAAGCTATGAAATGGTTTTTTAAGCGCAGAGCCACACTCAATGCTGCCATTTCACGGCGGCTAGCACAGTTGCCCACCGCCCTAAGTGAGGTGGAGTTAAGTGAGCGACTGGTGGTGGTGGATGTGGAGGCCACGGGGCTAAACACCCGCAAAGATAATATTCTTGCCATCGGTGCGGTGGCGGTGGAACGGGGCGGCATGGCGTTTAACGACACTTTTTATTGTGTACTTAACCGCGAACACCCAGTGAACGATACCGTATTGATTCATCGCTTGGGGCCAGAAACCTTGGCTCAAGGCGTGAGCGTAGAAGAAGGGCTCCTCGCATTTTTAGAATTTGTTGGTGCAGCGCCTTTGTTTGCCTTTCACGCCCCTTTTGATGAGCAGCTATTGCTGCGTGAATGTAAGCAGCATTTGCATCACCGTTTGAAGCATGTGTTTGTGGATGTGGCACAAATGGCACCATTGCTAATGCAGCAACCCTTGGTGGATGCCACCCTAGATCACTGGCTAGGCGTTTTGAATTTGCCCATGCTGGCACGGCATAACGCCCTAGAGGACGCTTACGCCACCGCTAAAATGTTGCTTATATTGTTGCGCCAAGCTCAAACAGCAGGCATCACCGAACTGCAACAACTTAAAACTGCCCTCAAGCGCCAGCTTCAGCATGCCCAGCCCGCCATGTTCTAATCAATCACCGCGGTAAGGGGCCAATGCTGGTGCAGTTGTGATAAACTGCGCTCCCTTTTATTTAATCTCGATTAGCTAGGCATTCCATGTCACTGCGCATTACAGAAATATTTTTTTCCTTACAGGGTGAAGCCCGCACCGTAGGACGCCCCACTGTGTTTGTTCGCTTAACAGGCTGCCCGTTGCGCTGTGTATGGTGCGACACTGAGTATTCTTTTCAGGGTGGCGAGCGTATGAGTTTAGAAGAGGTGCTTACCCAAGTGGCAGCGCATCCCACCACCTATGTAACCGTTACTGGCGGTGAGCCCTTGGCGCAACCAGAATGCATCCCTTTGATGCAAGCTCTGTGCGATAAAGGCTACCAAGTGAGCCTTGAAACCAGCGGTGCCATGCCCATTGATAAAGTGGATGACAGGGTAGAGGTGGTACTTGATTTAAAAGCCCCCGATTCGGGCGAAAGCCACCGCAACCTATGGGAAAACATCCCCTTGCTGAAAGCCAAAGACCAAGTAAAGTTTGTGCTCGCCAGTCGTAAAGATTATCAGTGGGCGCGCATGCAATTGGATAAATACCAATTGCAAAACCGCGTAGACGATGTGCTCTTTTCCCCCGTGTGGGGCCAACTTGAACCCGCACAGCTGGCTGAGTGGATTATCGAAGACGGCTTGCCCGTGCGCTTTCAATTGCAGCTGCATAAAGTGCTATGGCAGGATGCGCAAGGGCGTTAATTTATCAACAGTAGTAAGGTGCTCAAATGAAAAAAGCGGTTGTGTTGCTTTCTGGCGGGTTGGATTCCTCCACCTGCTTGGCCCTCGCCACCGAGCGTGGTTTTGAATGTCACACCATTGCCTTTGATTATGGCCAACGTCATAGCGCCGAACTTCAGGCCGCAGCAAAAGTTTCCGAGCACTTTAAGGCTAAAAGCCATCGCGTGGTAAAGGTGGGCATTGATGCCCTAGGTGGTTCTAGCCTAACAGATGCCAACACTGAGCTACCCGAGCCCAGCGACGATGAAAGCGTGCCCAGTACCTATGTGCCCGCGCGCAACACTATTTTCCTTTCCATCGCCCTAGGCCTTGCCGAAGTGCTAAACGCACAGCATATTTTTATCGGTATTCATCACGTGGACGCCTCTAACTATCCTGATTGCAGCTCCAGCTTTTTGCGTGCATTTCAGCAGCTCGCTAAAGAAGCCACCGCCAGTGAACAAGATTTTGTGATTGAAGCGCCGCTAGTGGAAATGAGCAAAGCTGAAATTATCAAAACCGCGCACACCCTTGGTGTACCTTTGGCTGCCACCATCTCTTGTTACGGCGCCAATGCCCAGGGCCAAGCCTGCGGAAAATGCGAAAGCTGTGCAATTCGTCGCCAAGGCTTTGCCGATGCGGGCTTGGTTGACCAAACTTTGTACGCTTAAACTAAAAAACGCAAAAAAGGGGTTGCGAAAGCGCAGGAAACTTGTATTATGTGCGCCATTCCAACGGGCCGTTAGCTCAGTGGTAGAGCAGTTGGCTTTTAACCAATTGGTCGATGGTTCGAATCCATCACGGCCCACCATACAAATCAAAGGCTTGCAGAAATGCAGGCCTTTGCTGTTTTACAGCAACAACAAAAGCAAGAACAAAACTACCGC
>Ga0209487_1003563_pt1 | contig 12194 bp, 4 predicted proteins | sample Poulit2012_FD_187524 | JGI IMG/M metagenome (GOLD analysis project Ga0209487, IMG submission 187524) | Agricultural soil microbial communities from Georgia to study Nitrogen management - Poultry litter 2012 (SPAdes) (version 2) | ecosystem: Environmental > Terrestrial > Soil > Agricultural land... | reverse complement strand
TTCGTCGAATTCCATCCCCGCCGGCAGGCCTATCCTCACGGGCTGGTCTGGTTCCAGTGCGTTATCGTACTGCACACGAAGCGTGAAAGTATCGCCGGGTTCGACCGTCGCGTCGTCCGATACTGGGCTGTCATTGTGCAGCGTGGTGATATTGATACCGGGGGTTGCCGCATATGCAGCTGGTCCTATTGCCACAAGACCTGCTATTGAGAGCAGCGCGGCAAGCACGCCAGCAATAAATCGGGAAAACGTTGATTGTGTTTTCCGCGATCTTCCAGTTTCGCTGTGCAACTGGCCCCCTCCTTCCAAAGTGTTTTTATGCATTCTCGTTCCTTGAAATCAAGTGATGAGGTCCGGAACGTTGCTAGTCACCTTGCGGGGGTTGCGCCACTCCGGAGTTCCCGTATTCTGGGCATGGCTTGGCCAAATGCCAAAAATTAGGGTTAACCGTCCATCAGTTTAGGTTGAACGCTCGCCTATTCATGGTCGGTTTTGTGAAAATCACCCTCGCCCTCACCCTCGGGTGAAAGCGAGACGAAACAGCAAGTCAACCGTCAAAAACTTCGATGAGGGTTTTTTCGCAAGGAAAAACCCGAGAAAGGATCCTTACGGAACCTTCCTCGGGTTTTCGTACTAGTGCGGGATTACTCGGCTGAGAACCGCTCGACCCGAAGTACACATTCCAGGTCTTCTTGGGTTAGATCCAGTAGGTTGTCCCATTCTGCGGTGTCACCACCGGCAACGTTGTCGACGTCCACCTGGACTAGGCCAACGGTGTCGTCGCCAGCCATGGCGGATATGTAGATCCGGTAGTCCTGTGCGCTTGTTTCAGGGTTGCTGACCGTACCGGCCACTTCTAGGCCGCCCGCGCCATGAGAACAGGTTTCAAGCTCAGCATCCTCGAGAGCTCCGGTGTAGTCTTCGACTGAACCGGGCTGGTCGGTCAGCTCAATGACTTTTTTGTCAGCTTGTGAAGCTGCACCGTCGTCATTGCCTATTTCATTGGAAGACCCACAGGCGGTGAGAGCAACTGACACCGCTAGGATGACAGCCCCAACCATGCTGCGCTGGTATTTCATACGGTTTCCTTCCGGCCACGAGTGCGTAGCAGCACGATGCCGAGCACGATAATGGCCAATGCGATTCCCAATGCGGTCACAATGGACGCTCCGGTGACGGCCAGTCCAGTCAGTGTGACTTTGTTGGTGTCGTCGTCCATGATGCGTGTTCCGGATGGATCGGTACCGGAGATGAGTGCCTCGTTGAGGATTTCTCCAGCATCAACGTCGGCTGCGGTCACGGTGTATTCGGCGGTTGCGGTGACGTGTTCACCGGGCGCCAATACCCCGGTGGTGGATGGCCAGTTATAAGTGAGCTCGCTCAGGCCGTCCATTTCATCGGCGATGATGACGTCGGTCAGGGTCACGCCGCCGGTGTTTGTTCCGGTGAAGCTATAGGTGACGGTGTCGCCGACCTCCCCTTCGCCGTGGTGCGTTGCGGATTTCTCCAGGCTCACAGCTGCCGGGGCCACCAACTCGGTGACCACGGACGAGTCATCCGTAACAGGATGCATCGGTGTCGGGGTGTTTGGATCCGCAGGGTTATACGCCGGCGGTGGCGTACCTTCCGCGGTTGCCGTGTTTTGCACATGACCGCTGTCAATGTGCTCTTGTGTGAGCACGAGGGCAGCCGTTGCTTCCACCGATTCGCCAGGTGCGAGGATACCGGTCTCTCCTGGCCAGGTGAATGTGAGGTCACTCAGTCCAGTCAGCGGATCGGTGATCGAGACATTGGTCAGCGTCACATTCCCCGTGTTGGTGGCAACAAAGCTGTAGTCAATGTCGTCACCGGCCACCGTATCACCTGCCAGTTCACTGGTCTTGAGCAGTTCAATGCCCGGTGTTGCTGGCAGCGGGGTGTCGGCTTCTGCCGGCGGGGTCTTGATCGGGGCAGACGGGACCGGGTTATCCGGATCCTCTGGATCAATCGTTGGCGGTGGTGTACCTTCAGCGGTTGCCGTGTTGTGGACGGCCCCAGCGTCAACATCTGCCTGTGTCAGGGTGTACTGCGCGGTGGCCGTAACACTCTGCCCCGGGGTCAGGACACCGGCTTGTCCAGGCCAGTCGTAAGACAGGCTGCTCAGACCGGGCAGCGGATCATCAATTTCGACATCTTCCAGCGTGACGTTGCCGGTGTTGGTGGCTTCGAAGGAGTAGTCAATCGTTTCACCCGCAACCGCGTCACCGGTGAAGCTGCTTGACTTGTCGATTGTCAGACCAGGCTCGGGTGGCAGCGGCGTGATTTCCTCTGCCGGAGGTGGCAGTTGAACGTCTGGGCTACCCGGTGGTGGCGTGCCATCAACCGTGGCCGTGTTGTGTACATAGCCGCGGTCAACATCGGCCTGGGTGACCGTGTAATTTGCGGTGGCGGTGACCGATTGTCCTGGTTGTAGCTCGCCGGTTTCACCCGGCCAGTTGTAGGCCAGTTCGCTTAAGCCTTCCAGCGGATCGGTGATGCTGACGTCTGTCAGCGTCACGTTACCGATATTGGTTGCGGTGAAACTGTAGGAAAGTGTTTCTCCGGCCACCGGGTTGTCCACGGCGTCGCTGGTTTTATGCAGCTGTAGGGCTGGGCCCTGTGGAACGACGACGGTTTCAGGGTCTTCGTCTTCAACTGGGTCGGCTGGGACGCCAGGTTCGTCTGGGTATTCCGGATCTTTCACGTCTGGTGGAGTCCCGAAAGCGGTGACCATATTTGCTACGGAGCCAGCGTTGATGTCGGCTTGGGTCAGCTCGTAGGTGGCGGTTGCCACCACGGACTGTCCTGGAGCCAGCACGCCGTTCTCAGTCGGCCAGTCACCAAACTCGATGGACGTCAGACCGGGGAGGTCGTCTTGTACCCCAACGTCTGTCAGCGTGACGTTACCGTCATTGGTCACGGTGAAGGTGTACTCAATATCTTCGCCTACTGCTGCTTCAGCAGCCAATGCACCGTCCTTGATCACGTTGATCGAAGGTGCGGGATCCAACGGTGTGACCACTGTCGAACCGTCGTTCACCGGATCCTGCGGCGTCGGGTTCTCTGGGTCCTCTGGGTTGTAGGTGCCCGGCGGTGTCCCGGTGGTGTTGGCCGAGTTCTCGACGAGACCACCATCAATGTGCTCTTGGGTCAGAACCAATGTAGCGGTAGCTTCTACGGTTTCGTCAGGTGCCAGAACACCGGTTGCTCCGGGCCAGGTGAACGTGAGGTCGCTGAGCCCAGGTAGCGGGTCTTCGATGACCACATCGGTCAGGGTGACATTGCCAGTGTTGGTGGCAGCAAAGGAGTAGTCCACGCTATCGCCGGCAATGACATCACCAGCAAGCTCACTGGTTTTGACCAGGTCGATAGCTGGTGTCGGCGGCAGTGGAGTTTCCTCTTCTACCGGTGGGGTTTCAATTGGTTCGGAAGGTACCGGGTTATCCGGATCTTCAGGATCAATCGTCGGCGGCGGTGTACCGCCAGCCGTTGCCGCGTTGAGCACCACGCCGGCATCCACGTCAGCCTGCGTGACAGTATATTCCGCAGTTGCGGTAACCGATTGTCCTGGTGACAGAACACCGGCTTCGCCGGGCCAGTCATAGGACAGCTCAGTCAAGCCTTCTAATGGGTCGTCAATGACCACATCGGTCAGGGTGACATTCCCGGTGTTCTCCGCAGTGAATGTGTAGTTGATGGTTTCACCGGCGACCACCTCAGCAGTAAAGCTACTGGACTTTTCGAGCTCCAAAGCAGGCTGTGGTGGTAGATCGGTGATGACCTCCGACGGCGGCGTGTTGACTGGTTCATCTGGTTCATTCGGATCAACCGGTGGGGGTGTACCGCCGGCCGTCGCGACGTTGTATACCCAGCCTTGGTTAATATCGGACTGAGTCAACACGTACTCTGCGGTCGCCCGGACCGAGTCGCCTGGTTCCAGGGTGCCTTCAACTTCGGCCGAACTCTCGTCCCAGTAGAAGGTATAAGCGGCGTCTTCGCCCAACATGTCGTCGCTGATCGTCAGATCTGACAAGCTGGTGGTGCCCACGTTGGTCAACAGGAACTCATAAACCACGGTGTCACCGGCAGCTGAGAACTCTTGTTCATCAGCTAGTTGTTTGACCAGATCCAAGGCAGGATCGCGATCATATGTGACGGTTTCTGGGTCTTCGTCCTCGACCGGGTCAGCAGGTTCACCTTCACCATCAGGATCTTCTGGATCCATAATGTTGGGTGGCGTACCGGTGGTCGTGCCCAAGTTCAGCACCGAACCAGCATTAATATCCTGCTGAGTCAGCGTGTACACGCCGGTCAGCGTCACGGTTTCGGTCGGCGCAAGCACACCTTCAGCGGTGGCCGCCGACCAATCATAGGACAGGTCCTCAAGACCTGGCAGACCATCTTCAATTGAAACGCCGGTCAATGTGACATTTCCGGTGTTGGTTGCTGTCAGCGTGTAGTCGACGGTGTCACCGGCAACGAGCTGTTCCCCAGCTGCATTGATAATCCCGTCCTTTTCCAGATCAATGGACGCGGATGAATCCAGTGGAGTTACCACGGTTGAATCGTCAGTGACGGGATCCTGAGGCGTCGGGTTGTCTGGGTCTTCTGGGTTGTAGACCGACGGTGGGGTGCCTTCAGCGGTCGCCGTATTGTCAACGAGACCACCGTCGATGTGTTCCTGGGTCAAAACCAATGAAGCCGTTGCTTCAACTGATTGGCCAGGTACCAGCACATTGTCATCGCCCGGCCAGGTAAACGACAAATCGCTCAGACCCGGCAGCGGGTCTTCAATAGAGACATCGGTCAGGGTGACATTTCCGGTGTTGGTGGCAACAAAGGTGTATTCAATAGTGTCCCCGACAGCTACTGGGCCGTCAGAAACGAGGTCACCGTTCTTTTCCAGTTCGAGGCTGGGATTATTTACCGAGTGCTCGGTTGTCGGTTCTTCCGGTTCGATTGGTCCACCGGGGCCAGGTGGTGTGGCTGAGCCATTGACCACGTTGTGCAGGGTTTCGCCGGCGGCATCGTCGTTGATCACGACCGTATAGGTGATGACAATATCTTCACCTATAGCGAGGTCGCCATTCCAGGCGATAATGTCGTCCTCGAAATTTAAGCCATCGACTTCGACACCATTGATAGTGGCAGTTGGGCCAGCTGTCAGCTCAGCAGCGTCCAGAACAGCGGTGGCGTCATCAGTGATATTTACGTCGGTCAGTGGTGTATCACCGGTGTTGGAACCGGTAATCGTGTAGGTGACTTCGCTACCAGGGTTCAACCCTTCACCGCTGGGTGGGTTCGCTTCTTTGGTGAGTTCAAAGCCAGGTTCGTTCACCGGGTTTGTAGTCGTAGATGGAGGCGGAGTTATGGTGTCGCCGCCGGGTGGGGTGGCTTCACCGGTGACTGTGTTTTGGAGAACAGTTTCCGCTCCAGCATGCGCACCGACAGTGAACTCGAAGGTAATAACTAGGGTATTTCCGTGGTTCAGTGTGCCGTCCCAAGTCAGGACACCATTGCTGTAGCTGACTGCAGGGTCAGCAGGAACATCGTTGATTTCTGCGGTGATACTGGATTCGTCGAACTCTCCGTGATTCAGTAATTCTTGGAGATCGTCTTGAAGTGATAGCTGAAGATCCCACAGATCAGTCTGTCCAGAGTTTATCGCTTCGATCCGATACACCAATGTGTCACCGGGGTCAACGGCTTGATCATTTTCAATATCTTGAATGCTTTTGAGGATTTCAAAATTCGGCTGATTCACCGTGTGTGAAGTGGACTGCTCGTCGGGCAGTGCGGGCGATGGTCCCCCGTTCGGAGGCTCCGCTTCGGTGACTGCTGCGTTGTTCACCAGCGTTTGCTGACCCGAACCTGGGTTTACCGTAGCCGAATATTCTATGGTGACGGTTTGTCCTGCCCCGAGATTTCCACCCCAGGTCAGCTCTCTCTTTTCAACGTCAAAGACAGGGTCCTCTGAAGCTGGTTCTCCATCAATGGTCGCCGTGAAGCTAGCCGGGTTGATGGTTGCGTAAGGCACCACTTCGTCGAGATCGTCTAGGATCGTGACGTCGAGCGGCAGCTCACCAGTGTTAGTGGAGCTGACCTGATAGGTAATCTCGTCACCGACGTCGACGGTACTGCCACTGACTGGGTCAGCGTTTTTCTCCAAAGTGAGGCTAGAATCCAGTGCACGGTTGGTAATGACACATTCAACGTGTTCGCCCTGGCCCTCATTGGCGCTTGGATAGGTAAGGTCCCAATTATTTGGCTCTTCACCACTCGCTGGCACTGGCTGCCCATCGGAGGCAGTACACACCAATTGCGAATCATACGTATCAAGATCTGTGCCGGAAGCACCAACTTCAGACAGACTGTAACTGCTACCTGGAGTAACTGTCATCGGTCCGACAGCCTGTTCCTGCACGCCAAGGTCTGTTCCCTCAGTCGTCACTGACTGCGATTCGATATCTTCGCCGTCGACAGTCAGCTCAAACTGGTCATCCGCCAGGTATCGAGTGTCAACGTCTTTGTGCAGACTCAGCGTAGGAGTGTCAACAATCAGCGGGTGATCTTCAACCTCACCGGTTGTGGACAGCCCCGTAGGCTCAGCGATTTCGTCAGCATCTGCGGCCATACGCAGGCGCATGAAACTTTGGAAACCGTCCACGGATGGTTGCACATCATCTGGAATATCCCAAGTGAGTTCAGCTGAACCGCTGTCACAAGCAACGGTTTCAGACCGTTCATGCTCATCAAATGTGCCATTGCCGTTCCAATCGACCCAGCCAGCAATATTCCCGTCGCCACGGCATTCCAGTTCTTGGGAATATGTGCCGCCGCGTTCGACGACAATGGTACCCAAATCACCGACAGCGTCTTCGTCATTGATATTGTCGTTGTCGTCACCGCGCGCGTCATCACTAAATATCGGAGCGCTTTCCGAATCGATCTCTGCACCCAGGCCGATAGCAGGGTTGTCTGGTTCAGATAGCGAGGAGTTGAATACGGATGTCGTACCCGAGGCGAGTGCTCCACCGGACCAAGTACTTTGGTACAACGCGCCGGCCGAGCCGTAACTTTCTGGAGCATCGCCGAAGTCACTCTCGAGAACCACACCGACAGCTATGGCAGATTTACCTGAACCTTGGATTTGGAAGTCGGCACCGGATGCCCCTTCCATAAAACCAATACCGGTGGGGCCGCCGCCGGAGCACTCGCCACCGTTCGGAGCAAATCTGAGAGTGTTGTCGGCGCCATCGACGATAGCGTTGACATCATGATTACACCCCGGCATACGAAATCGTTCAATGAGGTGCCACTGGGCGTTTGCTTCATGTGGCGTAGCTTCAACGTACTCGTATCCTGAAGAGGATTCAGCGTCAGCAATGACCAGTCCGGCCATTTCAACGGGCTGCCCTTCAAGCGTAGTTGAACAGTCAATGGTGAAATTGACCTGATACCCACTATGGACGTTACTCAGACCATTAATGAGCTGGTTATCGTCACCAGTGCCACCAATGTTATATAGGTGATGAAGTCCGTCATTTCGCCATTCGCCGGAGCGGTAAGCCTCCAAGTCGTCTGTAATACCGGTGATCTCACACGTGGTGGTAACAGTTTGTCCACCGACGGTACGGGAAGTAGTGGCTGTATCGCCATTTTTTACTTCATCCTCGTGGGAGCCCCATTCGAGCCAGTCGATGAGACCGCCGTAGTCACCCTCACCGCCGGTCGCATAGGTAGCTTCAGCAGATGGTGCGTTAATAGTAGTGTCAACTGCAACCAATGTGGATGCCGCAACGGCGATACCCGCAATCGAAGCAAAAAATTTCCGCCAAGGACGCTGCGCCTGAGCACGGTGCGGCATTCATTCTCCCGATCGTTACGCACCCTAGGGCAAATCATGTCCAGTCCCCGGGGTGCGAGTGTGAGTGACGCGTCATAAAAAATCAAGACAATCGTCAAGTAATTCCACTCACAAGGTACCAGGCTCACTAGACGATTCAATATCCTGGCGGTTTATTACAGCATCTCACGGACACAAACCGCAAGAGAACACTTGGCAAAAAGGTGGGCCCCCTATATACCGGTATGCAGATACAGCACGCGGGGCGCTCAAGCGTGCGTGTATAACCCTTCCAACCAGAACTGCCACTTTTGCTCAAGTGCACTGCGATCAAGATCCAGCTCGGCGTCATCGGATGTGCAATAGAGATAGTGGCCAAAAGCAAGAGGCATGCCCATCCGCTCCAGACTATGGAAACGATACAGCCCATCGTCAACTCGGACGGCCAGGAAGTCTTCACCGGGTTGAACATAGTCAATAACGCCGTCGATGACTGGCAGCCCTTCCGGGGTGAGCTGCACGGAATCTCCAACGTTGAGCGCTGCAGTGCCGTCCGACAGCCCTAATGCTTCTGTTAGTTTGATCCAGGCTTCGTGAGTATTGGCATGCTCGGGCGCTTGACCGGTGACGAATGCGGCCTGACGTCCTGGAAAATAGGTCAGGTATTGCTGCAGGGTGTGCATATATAGGTCCCAGCCGTAGCTGGTGAGCTCTGCGTAATCGAAGTCGGCCTGCCAGTCATCACCGAGGTCTCCGCTGTGAATGAAGACCAGCCTGGCACCGTCGTCATTGGCATCAATGAGGTATTCGAATTGGTGAAACGCACCATTGGGTTCGGTCGGGGCACGTACGGAAAATCGGCCGGGCGGCTCTTCGACAACGATCTGCCCGTCCGTCGAAGCGTAGGGATCGGGAGACCACCCGGCTTGACCCTCTGGAGTGGCAACGGCCCGCCATACTTGGTCCACGGAGGCTGGCACCGCAATTTCTTTGCGGATTTCGAACTGGTTCGACACGTCTATTCTCCAGTCGGTGAAGGGGCGACTGACCCTGCGCCACGTTTTTGCATAATACTACTGCGTGGCTTCCTATTGTACGCCTAGCTAGCGATGATTCGCTCGGATCCAAGGCGCTTTTCAAAGCAGGGAGAAAAATGAAGAACCCCTCGCGATGTAGAAGCTACGCAAGGGGTTCAGTGGTCCCGACCGGCGTCGATCCGGTGACCTTTCGATTTTCAGTCGAACGCTCTACCAACTGAGCTACAGGACCTAGTGTTTTCAATTGTTCTGGGAAAAAGAGCCCATCCTTTAGGACAGGCTCTCAAATCCGCGACCCTGACGGGACTTGAACCCGCGACCTCCGCCGTGACAGGGCGGCGCGCTAACCAACTGCGCTACAGGGCCATGAGAAAGCGTAAACTTTCTTCAAAGCCATCAACTGACTTGTACCCCCAACGGGATTCGAACCCGTGCCGCCGCCGTGAAAGGGCGGTGTCCTAGGCCACTAGACGATGGGGGCCTGGCGTCGCAGAGCTTTACAACCCATTGGCGCGATCGACCTAGATCATCATAGACCTAAACGCTTTTCAAAAGCAAATCAGAGCGCCCCACCTCAAACACAAGCCCCACACCAGGCGGCACACCAATGCAGCAGCCAATCACCTTGGGGCACTGGACTGAAGCCGAGAAGCGAGGCAACTACTAAGCAAACATAGGCCACAGCCTGGCTTTTTGGGAAAATCCGATGCAGTTTACCGCGCACAGGAAAAACTCATTTTCCAGTGATATTGTGAGATTCAGCACTCTTGACTTCAGGGGGATTGATGGACAAGCAGGTCATGCCAGAGCTTTCACTACTATCCAGTCACAGCGATGAACCCATGCACGCGCACACGCCAACAAGAATTGCTGCTGCGCTACGTGCACATATTTGCAAGGGTGCGCTGAAGCCGGGCACGAAACTCTCCGAAGAATTGATTGCCGCAGAGTTTGACGTCTCCAGAAATACGCTGCGTGAAGCGTTCACCGTGCTCGCCGGCGAGCACTTGGTGTATAAAGTGCCCAATCGTGGCGTCTTTGTCATTGATCCAGGGCCTCGAGAAGTGCAAGAGATTTATCAGACGCGACGCTTCCTGGAACCGTCAGCAATTCTATGGGGCACCCTCACCCCGGAACTCACCAACTCGTTTAACCACATCGCAGACCGCACCCGTCGTGGCATCGCCCAGGAGGACCTGGAAGCCATTGTCGAGGCTGACCGGAGTTTCCATGTGGCAGTGGTAGCCCTTGCAGACTCCTTAACTATGTCGCGGTCGCTGGAGCGGTTACTGACTCAGCTGCGCCTGGCCTTCCACAGCATGAACATCACCGCGCCCGTTCATGAAACCTTCGCCCAACAGAACCTGGCCATCATTAGCCGCATCTTGTCTGGTGAGCGCATCGAAGCATCACGTGGACTCCACCGGTATCTCGGTCTGGCAGAAAATATGATCCTGAAGAAGGGCTCACCGCCCGTGGCGGTGACCGACCAGGACGTTAACCCGAACTAGCATTCACGTTCGGTCACAAGCCGATCACGCAACGCCCGAATTGTCTCAATTCGGGCGTTGCTTATTTTGTGTCAACCACCAATACTGTTTCTGTGTAACAATTTTATAAATCGCTGATATCGCAGGGATCGGTGTACTTACAGGCGTGTCGCAATAATTACACCATTGTGCTTTATGTTCATCAATGTGCCAAGTGTTGCAGTTGTGACAAGAGTGCAGATAAAGTCATTGCTTGTGGTCGACATGGTTACAAAACCATAAACACTGGACTAGCCACAGAATGAGGAAGAATCGTGAAATCACGAATTGTGAAAGGGGCAGCCACCGGCATCGCCCTGGTGACGGTTGCAGCAGTGTCTGCTACCGCAGTTCCACAAATTTTCTCAGAATCCGACACAATTTTCGCCAGATCTACCCAAGAATCAGCGCCTTCGCTGACCGAAGTGCCTGATCTTCCTGACGAAGCCACGATCGCCAAGGCGAAGGATAATCCTGCCGCCCAGGAAAAGTTGCGCGATGACCTCAAAGAGATCCTCGATAAAAGCAACCAGCGGTTGGCCGAAGTTGAAGGTGAAACGCTTACTGCAAATGAGAAGGCTCGCGAACTTGGCGAAGCCGCAGCAGAAGCTCGTCGTGAAGCTGAGACAGCCAGCCAACAAGCTGAACTCGCTGCCGAACAACATGAACGTGATCAGGAAAATGCCGGGGAAGCCGTTGCGGACATGTATCGCAACGGAGGCTTGAGTACTGAAGAATTCTTGTTGGGCGACGAGGACGCCCTCGGAAATAACGCAACCGAAGAACAACTGGCCACCGCTCTTGCTGGCGAAGCCGGCGACAGCGAATACCAGAAGAACGCTTCAGAGCACGCTGAAGGCGAAGCTGCCAGCAAAGATGAAGCTGCTCAACAGGCGAAAGAAAAAGCCGACAAAGCTGCTGCCGAAGAAGAACGCAAGAAGCGTGAACGCGAAGAAGCAGAACAGCGCCGTCTTGCAGCACTGCAAGAACAGGAAGAAGCTCGCGTAGCTGCTGCGGCCGCACTCGAAGAGACCCAAGCTGCTGAAACCGTTGAGGACCTGGAAGAGGAAGTCAACGCCGAACGCTTTGAGCAAGTTTCTGGCGTTACTGCCGCAAGCACGCAGACCTCACCGACCAGCACAGAGGCTGTGTCGCAAGCTCCAGTGACTCCGGAGCCAACTGAGGAGCCTTCAGCTTCGCCGACACCGTCGTCGACGCCAACACAGACTCCAAGTGAGACACCGGCCGCGACTCCGAGCCAGACGCCGACTGCGACGCCAACACCGACGGCAACCGCCACTCCATCGGCGACGCCAACTCCCACACCAACGCAGACGGCTACCCCGGCACCGACTCCAACCCAGACGGCGACCCAGGCTCCGAAGCCAACGCCGACCCAGACACAGCCTGCTGCTCCAGCAACGACTGGATCAAATATGTCTGCTGCGGTCAACTGGGCGGTCAATAAAACCAATGAAGCCGGCACCTCCTACGTGTGGGGCGGCAATGGACCCAAGGGCTATGACTGCTCCGGCTTTACCGTCGCAGCATTCGCCCAGTCTGGTAAGTCACTGCCACGTGTCTCAAGCGCACAATACGCTGCCGCAAAACAGTACGTGTCACTGAGCAACCTGCAGCCGGGTGACCTGGTCTACTGGTCAAATAACGGGTCGGGCTCAGGCGTGTACCACGTGGCCATTTACATCGGTAACGGCCAGATCGCACACGCACGCAACCCATCCACCGGTATTACCATTACCGGTC
>Ga0209487_1003561_pt1 | contig 12196 bp, 6 predicted proteins | sample Poulit2012_FD_187524 | JGI IMG/M metagenome (GOLD analysis project Ga0209487, IMG submission 187524) | Agricultural soil microbial communities from Georgia to study Nitrogen management - Poultry litter 2012 (SPAdes) (version 2) | ecosystem: Environmental > Terrestrial > Soil > Agricultural land... | reverse complement strand
CTTCCTCCGTTCTGAAGACGGGTTAGTCTTTGGCGAATTCACAGCCAAACCAGGTAACTACGATGAATTTAACAAAGAAACCGACCAAATGCTGGGCGATTATTATTTGGAAGCACAAGCGCGTTTACAAAGCGACTTATTAAATGGTAAGACATTTGATGTGTATAAAGAATTTGTTCAGTCACTTAAGGGCGTAAACGTTTAAAAACATTAAATGATAATACGTGTTCTAACTTAACGTAGATTGACGGTCAGTAAACTTTCATGACGTTTCACCTTGTTGTCTGGACCGTTATAGGAGGCCAGCTGATGAATACTATAGAAACTAAATGGCCACCACATTTATGTGGAAATGTGGTTGATAAAGCAAAAGGATGGAATTTAGATGCATATTTAGTAGCCCTAGAAGGTTGGAGGAGAGGATTAGACCTTGGATGGCACACTAAAGATCATGAAAATATCAAACAAATGGAAACATGGTTTGTAGATGAGCCTGGAAGGTTATTTTCATTAAGCAACGATTCGAAAACACACTTTTTCTTCCGTACGCGTGGAGATAAGGTGACAAATGAGGCTGTCATCCAAGGTTCAAATAAATTAACAACCAAGTCCCTATTATTGGAAAACAATGTCCCCACTCCTGTTGGTGGGAATTTCAATATCCAATTAAAAGATGACATTATTAATTATGCTCATAAAATCAAATACCCAGTCGTCATAAAACCAGTTGACGGTAGTTTCGGTAGAGGTGTTTTTAGCAATATCTTAAACGATACAGAATTGGAAACAGCTATAAATAGCTTAAGAGAAGTCTATAACGAAACAGACATTATTATTGAAAAGTATATAAAGGGTAATGAATATCGGATTTATGTTGTGGATAACAAAGTTGTTGCTGCAATCAATAGAGTACCGGCTAACATTGTTGGTGATGGTGTTCATTCTATAGAGCAATTAATAAGCCATAAAAATGAGCAGAGGGCTCTGAATCCGCGTCTATACAGCTGTCTAATAAAAGTTGATACGTATTTGCATAGCTTTTTAAATAAAATGGGTTACAAGATTTTTGATATTCCTGATAAAGAAGCGGTCATTTATTTAAATAATAAATCGAATATATCTTTAGGTGGGGACTCAATTGATGTGTTAGACGAGTTACCAAGAGGAATTAAGCAGATTGCAGTTAATGGTTTAAGATCAGTCCCAGGACTTAAGCATGGTGCTGTTGATCTAATTATAGATGAGAACGATGAAAATCCAGATCAAGCCGGTTATATTATAGAATTAAATCCAACTGCACAAATTGGTTCGCTTGTATATCCAATGCATGGATACGGTAGGGATGTTCCTTCTGCGATCATAGATTATTATTTTCCCGAAACAAAAATTAAAAAACATTGTAACAGAAGGATAAACTTTGACTTTGATGCATCCATTGCGCCCCTATTGAAACAAACGGCAAACACAGTGACAGTGAGACGAAATGTGAATAGCGATACTTTAACGTATGAATTTCTAATTAAATTATATGAAATTGACCAACAGAACTTAATCGACAGAGCCTTAAAGAGAATAGCATTGCATTACGATATATCTGGGATCACTGAGTACACAAGCCAAAATGAGTTGATCATGAAAGTGGCAATCAATAAGGATATAATGGAAAGTTTTGAATTAGATTTAAAAGCATTGGGCAATTCACATCATTTTGAAGTACTCAGTAAAAGAGAATATTTACAGCCGATTAAACAGGGCTTTGAAGTCAAAGATGCTAAACGTTTTTACATTGACAATTTGAGAAATAAGAAAACGCAAATCAACGTTGCACTTAAGGAGAAGCAGAAGTTAGAAAAAAGATATCAACAAATGCTTTCTAGTAACAGTTGGAAGATCACAACGCCACTAAGAAAAGTAACTGGACTTATTAAGGGATTCAAAAAGGAGGATAAAAGTGGTCTATAAAGATACCTGGCTATCTCACCTGCGTGATAGCATACCTCCTGTTGCACGTTTAAACAGAATAAGTCTCTATACAATTGCCCTAGAAGCGTGGAGGAGAGGTCTGACCTTAGAGTTTAGTGTTTATACAGACGATCAAGACATTCAACGTATACAATATAAACTGTCAGACGGAAGCATTACCCATAAGTTTAATGAGTCTAGTGGCGATTTGATTACCGAAGAAGCGACTGTTATTTGTAACGATAAACACTTAACAGAAAAACATTTAAAATCCGCAGACGTCCCAATACCCAGGGGGCGGACATTTAAAAATGCGACTTCTATATCTGAAATTATGGCGTATGCCGACAACTTGAATTTCCCTCTAGTAGTTAAGCCCACAAAGGGAAGTGGGGGAAAAGGTGTACATGCCAATATTACCAATACGCAACAGTTGTATACCGCAATCGTTAATCTAAAGGATAACAAAGACTCTGATATTATTGTTCAGGAATTTATAGAAGGTGAAGAGGTGCGGTTATTTGTGTTAGGTGATAGGGTCCTAAGCGCAATCAATCGAATTCCAGCCAATGTAATTGGTGACGGTGAACATAGCATTATGAAATTGATCGAGCGGAAAAATGAAATTAGAAAGAGTGTTCCCCACTTGTATCATCGTCCAATTAAAATAGATAGAGAATTAAAAGCCATATTAACGATCTCTGGCTTACATCTGGATCATGTACCATCATCGGGAAAAAGGGTTTTTTTACGAAAAACAAGTAATATATCTACTGGTGGGGATCCTATAGAAATACTGAATACACTCACTGATCGACAAAAGGACATTGCTATCCAGGCTACAAAAGCGATACCTGGACTTGTGCACTCGGGTGTAGATATGATTATGAACAATGAACAAGGAAATGGTGTCGTTCTAGAAGTTAATACGAAACCAGGTATTGGTTCCCATTTATTTCCGATAGAGGGACAAGCAACAGATATACCAACTGAGCTAATAAATTATTATTTTCCGGATACAAAAGGCAGTAAAAGGTCAGAAGACTACTATTTTGATTTGCAATCAGTCTTTGACTCATTATACGGGGGTTACAACTCACAACTCATAATTGCTCCTTGTCCAAAGCAAACGCCTAGTCGTATGAAACTATTTTTGGAAACTGATAATGATCCGATCGAAATTTATAATGCTATAAGAAAAAAGATATTTCTATATAAAATAAATGGCTTTATACAAAGAGAGTCTAAACAAAAGGTATCGTTAGTTATAAGTCATCTAACTAGAAATGTATTATTAGAAGTTAAAGAACTTATCAATGGATCACAAAGCAAATTAAGAATTACTGCAGTTATTGAGCAAGACTATTGCAAACCAATTAAAATTGGCTTTGACATCATTGATGATTTGAGTGAATTAAGTTTGCATGAATTAGAAAGTAAATTAAATCGTAATAAACAAGGTCTTAAAAGGATCGAATCAGAAAATAAAAGATTGCAGAGCAGAATACGAAAAACTGAAAACAGTTTATCCTGGAAGGTAACAAAACCGTTACGTTCAATCATGGAAAAAAAGGATTAAATATATACTAATTATAGGTAATGATATAATGTGATCAAATAACGCTAAATATTCTGGCATATGGAGGTTTTACCAGTGCGCATGGCTGAGGGAAAAGGGTCAACAACATTAACCGAAATGAAAAGAAATAACAACGATCATGATGTAGAATACAAATGGATGCCTCATTTACGTGATGCAGTACCAACGGCTGGACAAGGTAAACGCATCAGTACATATACGGTAGCATTAGAGGGTTGGCGTAGAGGGCTGCAACTGACGTTTTATAGTGTGTTTGAGGATGGAAATAAATTAAAGGTTCGGTATTCGTTAAAGCATAAAAATAAAGTACATCATTTCTCACTTTCCATGGGAGATAAAGTTTCAAAAGAAGCGTTTGAAATTTGTGATGATAAAGATCTAACAAAACAATATTTAGCAAAAGGTAATGTCCCTATCCCACAGGGAAACATGTTTGATCCAGCTGCATCAGACGAGGAAATTGTTAACTACGGTTTATCTTTAGGATTCCCTATAGTCGTAAAACCGACAGATGGAAATGCTGGGAAAGGTGTGTTCGCTAATATACAGGATGAAAAGAGCCTGCGTGAAATAGTACCACATGTACGAAATGATTTGAATTTTTCCGATATAATTGTTGAAAAGTATGTTGCTGGTGAGGAATTTCGCATCATCGTAGTTGAAGACAAAGTGCTAGGTGCTATGAATAGAAGACCAGCTTTTGTTACAGGTGATGGTGTTCACACGATCAGAGAACTTATTTATCAAAAAAATAAGGAACGTAAAATAAACCCGCATTTAACAAGTAGAATGATTAAAATTGATAAAGAAATAAAAGACTTACTAGAGACAAATGATTATCAGCTTAATTCAATTCCAGATGATAACAAGGTTGTTTATTTAAGGCAAAAAAGTAACCTCTCTGCAGGTGGAGAGGCGGAAGATGTTACAGAACAGTTGACACCTGAGCTGAAAAAAATAGCAATCGATGTTGGGAAGGCTATACCAGGTTTACCGCATTATGGAGTTGACATGATTGTGAGTGATGATAGAAGCTCAGGTGTTATCTTGGAAGTCAATTCGAGACCAGGCCTTGGAGGTCACTTGTTTCCTGGAAAAGGGGAACCACGTGATTTAGCAAAGGCAATTATTGATTATTACTTTCCAGAAACAAAAGACATAGAACGAACAGATTTATACTTTGACTTTGACAGTGTGCTTGAACCAGTAAAAAATAGAACTGCTAGTCATGTTAATGTCATTAAACCACCTGCAGGACAATTCTATAGTAGGAAATTTATTGTCTCTGGTAAGTTTGAATCACGTCATTATAGGCAATACATTAGACATGAAGCTATTAAGAGAAATATGCATGGATATACTGAACTAACAGAAGATAATAAAGTCAGAGTGATGGTCGGCAGTAATGATGAGGTAGAAGTTATTCAGTTTAAAGATGTTTGCTTGGCTGAGAATACAAATATGGCAGTCAACGACATTGAAGAACTAGTGTTTAATAGACCGATTCAAATGGGGTTTGCAACCAAGGAAGATCATAAATTAACAAACAGCGAAATAAGAAAAGTTGTTGCAGAACATCAGGAATATAAAGAAGAATTGGAGCGCTTGAACAAACGTTACGCACAAATTTATAGAAGTAGAGCATGGCGTGCTACATACCCAGTTAGAGCGACATTACATGCTATTAAGCAACTTTTAAGAAAAGTAACAGGTAGAAGGTAAATAATTCGATTAGGTGGTGCTGATATGGAAAAACCAATATGGTTAGACCATTTAAGTGGTGCAGTCCCTGATGTAGGATATGGCAATCGGATGAGCATGTATTTAATCGCATTAGAGGCTTGGCGTAGGGGGTTAAAGGTTAAATTTTATAAGTTGGAAAACCCCCAAAATAAAATGTTTATCCGTTACACAATCAGTGATGGGTTGATAGAGCATAAATTTGAATCTTCTTTAGGAGATAAGGTAACAGATTCGGCTTTTAAAATTTGTGAAAACAAAGATCATACTAAAAAAGTTTTATTTGATAAAAATATTCCTGTCCCTGAGGGGCAAAGGTTTCACCCAAACACCCAACTAACGGATATTATCGCTTATGTAAAGAAACTTCAATATCCTGTTGTTGTTAAACCGATTTCGGAAAATGCGGGGAATGGCGTGTTTACAAATATAATGACCGAGGAAGCATTAGTAGATATAGTCAATCATGTTCGTAATGATTTAGACTATCAAGATATTATTGTGGAAAAACACTTTGAAGGAACGGAATACAGAATCTTGGTTATTGATGGACAAATAATCGGTGCAGTAAACAGACGTCCTGCCAATATTAAAGGTGATGGTGTAAGTACAGTTTCCGAGTTAATTAAAGACAAAAATGATAGTAAGAAACAAAATCCAATTTTATCTTCGAAAGGAATAGAGATCGATAAAGAGGTTGTACAAAACTTGGAAATGAAAGGATTGACATTAGAAACTGTCCTACCCAAACATCAAGAACTGAATTTAAGAAATAAAAGTAATGTTTCACGGGGTGGCGATCCAATTGATGTAACTGATCAATTAACAGATGAAATGAAAGATATTGCTTTGGAAGCTACACAGGCAATTGAAGGGTTGGGTATCAGTGGTCTCGACATGCTCGTCAATGAAGAAACCAAAACATGTGTTGTATTGGAAATAAATACAAAGCCAATGATTGGCCTCCATATGTATCCAATAATAGGTCAGGCACGAGATATATCCAGTCCAATTATTGACTATTATTTTCCCAAAACCAAACATACAAAAAAATCCAATTTATTTTTTGATTTCGACGCTGCGTTATCTCCAATTAGAAATTATCTCACAAATGAATTGACTTTAGCACCTATAAAAAATCCTGAACCATTAAAAAGTAAGCAATTTTTAATTAAGGGGGAAGAATTAACTCCTAGTTTCAGAAGCGTCGTTAGACATAAAGCTTTAGAACTATCTTTACATGGGCAGATGAAGGAAATCAAGAATAACAAACAAATTAGCATTGTAGTGGCAGATTCAGTTGTTGATAATTTAGTAAAGTTTTCGACGTACATAAAAAAAATATCTGTAACGTATTCTATTTCAAGCGTGAAAGAATTGGAATGGGATAGACCAATTCCTTTAGGATTTAAAAGTTTAACCATTCCTAATGAATTAACAAACATTCGCAGATTGGAAAAGAGCGTTAAAAGGCAAAGGCAAAAAATTTACCAACTCGAAGAAAAGGCACTTAAACATGAACAGACGAAAAAGGATTTAGAAAACAAAATAAAAGATAAAAACAGAACTATTATTAGACAAGATCGTGAAAGGCAATTATTACATCAAAATAATGAAAATTTGTCTTGTAAATTGAATGAAAGGTTTCATAACCGTTCTTCGCGTATGAGAAGATCATCTAATAAAAATGTTTAAAATATACTGTTCAGACTTGGCAAAATAATATAAAACAGTTGCTTTGTAAAATGAAATAAAACGTGTCATGTCTGTGTGTGTATTGATCAACTTTAGAATTAAATCACAGTAGACCCTTGAAAGGACGATATATCCAGATGACTGAAAAATTCACTATAACATTCGCTGGAGATACAAGCTTAGGAGACTGGTACTTAAAAAAGCCTAATAGAAAAGAGGAGTCAAAAAGGCTTGATGACGATCCTCTATCTTATTTTAGGGGTGTTAAATCCTTGGTTCAGTCTAGTGATTATTTCATTTTAAACTTAGAGACTGTACTAGAGAATAATCCAGCAGGTTTCATCGAAGGAAAACAGTATCCAAATTTTGATAATCCTACAAGAACGTTAAGTATTTTAAAAGAATTAGGTGTTTCAGCAGTTAGTTTAGCAAATAATCATACGATGGACTTTGGTTCAGATGTCATGTTAAGAACAATGAACAGATTGAAAAAAGCAGGTATTCAATCCTTTGGTGCTGGAAAAAACTCAAAAAAAGCTGTTAAACCATATAAAATGGAACTGAAGGGCAAAAGAGGTAAAAAAAATGTGTATGCTATAACCGGTATGAGTGCATCAAGACGTTATAGGGAGGATTATGACTTCATGGCCCGTAAAAATAAGCCGGGAGTTAATTCATTGGGGTTAAAAAGAATAACCAGAAGAATAAGAAGTATTAGAAAGCGTGATTCAGAAGCAATTATAATTGTATGCCCACATTGGCAAGGTATTGATTATAAGTGGGTAACACCTAAAAGAGAAAAAAGATGTCGAGAATTCCTAAAAGAGGGTGCTGATTTCGTATTTGCCCATGGTACACATATGGCAAATCATATTGAACACAATGAAAATGGCACCATAGTATATTCTATGGGTAATTTTATTTTCAACTCACCAGGTCGATATAAAAAAATGCAAGCACCTCCTTACAGTCTAATTATTCAATTACAAATACAAGAGTCGAATGGTAAGTGGACAGTAGAGCCACAATTTTATCCAATCGTCACTGATAATAAACTTACCAATTTTAATGTTCGGAAGGTAAAGCCAGAAGAAAATAAAGAGTTACTAGATTTACTCAATAGTAAATCTCAAAATGATTCTGAGATGAGATTAACTAATAAGGAAAGTCAAGGTGAGCAATATCTGGTTTTTTCTAAAAATGTTAATGGTTTAACAGAAAACATCTACCCGTCTGGTATGAATCTGAAAGATGTTATTATGGGTAACTCCACAATATCTAATATAAATTTTACGAGCGATGAAGTTTTTAATGATCATGTACAGCAACTTGGAAATCTACATAGCATGCTTGATGCAAACTTCTATAATTACTATGAAAAATTAGCGTATGCAAAGAAAGTAACAAGTAGTAGACAAAGGTTGAAAGAACTGAGCAAAGTCGTTAAGAAGGAATATTTAAGTCACAAATTTGTCAAAAGGTTTGAGAGGAAGAAGCTGTATATCAATAATGCTATTTCTTTTAAAGAGATCATGGCAGAGAAGTCAGTAATGCGTAGATTAGGTCATAAAGAGAATGCTTGGAAACTCGACAAAAAGAACAAAGCTTATCCATTTATGGAGAGTATAGGGTTAAGAGTACCAAAGTCGGATCCAAATATATATAAACTTTCAGATTTGAAGGAACCGAGTAAACCTGCAGTTATTAAACCAACTCGATCTACTGGATCGGCAGGGGTATACTTAATTTTTAATAAAAACACAATTTTATCTGCTAGGAGTGGGAAATACTTCCATAGTTGGGATGAGCTTCAAAAAGATGCATTCAAACGATTAAAAAGTTGGGACAAGGCAAAAAGTGGCGCAGTATTAAAAGATGAATGGATGATTGAGGAATTGATTTTGCGTGAAAAGGATTCTATACTTCCTCCATCAGATCTAAAATTTTATTGCTTTTATGGAGAAGTGTTTTTAGTTTTAGAAAGTTACCGTCTGCACAAAAAATTTTGCTTTTGGGATGCAGAAATGAATTTGATAGATCCGTATATTGGTGGTGAGTTCTTTGAAGGGTCTGGATTTACTGCTGATCACGTAAAACTCGTAGAAGAAGCTAGTTCAAGAATTCCTACACCCTTTATTCGACTGGACATGCTTAACGGATATGATGGAATAGTCTTTGGAGAGGCAACGCCACGACCAGGGCAATATCATTTGTTTAACCATGAATACGATCGGCAATTAGGTGAAGCATACCGTATGGCGGAAGCGCGTCTTACAAGAGACTTACTAAATGGTAAAAAATTTGATGAGTTTACAAATCATTTTAAAATTTAAACTGGATTTTAATACGAAAATGCTCCCCGCATAACTATATTCATACATGACATGAATGGCTAAGCGGGGAGCATTTTTATGCATTGATAAATGAAAGATATTATTAATTTTCTTGGTCTAATATTCTGTAATAAGCGATAAAACTAGATATATTGTGTTGTGTAAAATCATTACGCAAACTTAAACTTTTAAGGCCTGCCTGTACGGCCCCAAGACATAACTTTTTGCGTTTAAAATGCATGACGGATTCAGGGCGGAGTTGCATTTGTAATTGAAATTTAATTCCTTGCTGAATAGCAAAATGTGTTCTTTGAGCCATTTTCTCATGACCAAAATCCTTAGCTAAATTATGTGTTGCACTTAATCCTTCACTACGACAAGCCACAGGTGTTGAGCTTGGCTCATTACCAGATTTCGGGACATAACCACCTATAAGTTCATCTCGACTAGCCTCTTTTTCGCCAATTTGTGTTTTCATGATTGCTTCTGCAATGAGAAAAGAATGGTTTAAATACATATCGTTTTGTCGTTCACGATAAAGATCGTTTAAACCGTAAAGTAACCAATGATCATGAGCAATCGTGTCAATTGTAGCACCTTTATCACGAATATTAATTAGAAATTGTGCAGCCTTTTCTGCAATATCTAACCATTTTTCATTTTTATCTACTTGATATAATCTGACTAGTGCTAAGATAGCCTCACCTGGATAATAATGAGAAACAAAGTCAGATATTTTTCCAGTTGTGTAATTCTGCTTATGAACAGTAAATTCACCATTTTCTCCCTGAATTTCCTCAAACCAAGAAGCTAAGTTTTGCATTAACGGGATGTATTGTTGGTCACCTGTTACTAATGTATACTTGGCCAATGCCACAATTGTTAAAGCGCTCCCTCCTACTTTTTGAGAGCCCTTCTCTACCACAACCTGGACATTTTTTTCATTAACTTCTAAAGGTTTAATATGTCTAAATAAATAAGTGAAAGCACGATTAATTTCAGTCAACAATTCCTTGTCAGGCATCAATTCATATGTTTCAACCATTGAGTAGGTTGTGCCAGCATGTCTAAGAATATTATATTTCTTTTGCCTTTTGTTTCTATGCGGTAAGAATGAATATATAAACTTTCCACTTTTTTGAACGACGTTTTTAAAATAATTGTTTTTAGTGAGCTCGATTGAATTCCATAAATCTTCTTTTAATAAATTTGAGAAAATCTGGTGACCTCGAAAGAGTTCGTATGAGCCATTTTTGTTGATGAAATAGGATTTTGTTCTAAATCTATATGTTTTAACATGGTTAGACTCATCCAGTGGTTTTGTGAAATGTGAAAAGGTTGAAGGTAAATGTCTTTTTAGGGCTTTGAACGCGCTATTTACACTAATCTTACCTTTTTTAATGATAGAGAAATTGGCAACTTCACTAGGTAAAAAGGCAGTTTCAAAAGAATCTCCAAAAGCTAAACCATCTAATCCTCTATCGTAAGTTATTTTGTCTGAAAGCATATTAAATTGACTATTCTTTCCCTTTATAGAAAACACTTTATTTACTATATCTAATTTTACTGACACAGGCCTAAAATCAGTAGGTTTTTGTTTGTTGTATTCATCAACTGCTGACTGTAAAGCGTCACTGCAGCGTTTACCCTCACCTCTTACAACATAAGCCAACGAATTATCATCGGAAATTGATAAAAATAAAATGCATTTCCCATTGAAAGTATCAGCTTTAAAATCATAATTATCAATTTGACCAGATATTGTCTCGCCTTTAATTACACTGTTAAATATATCGTCCAAAACTTCTTTCATACTTATTCACATCCTAATTAGATTATGGGTGCAAGTAATTAAGAGTATAGCATATTGAGTATTTAACTTATAATTTTAAGCGTTTAAATAATATATATGATAAAAAAAGATGAAAATAACTTGAAACCTAGCTCTGTTCAGACGATATTAGATAGGTAGTATCATATTGAAAAAAACGGAGGTGAAATAAGATTGCAAGATAGAAATATAGTAAAAATCATAGTTGTAATGCTTTCTTTAATAATTATTACCCCATCTATTTCGGTAGAAGCAGAAGCTAATTCTTGGGTTGACAGAGAACTAGAAAATATTGTTGAACTTGATACTGATAAGATAGATTCAGCGGAATCAAACAGACATAGATTCATAGCTTCCGTATCGGGTGAGGATCAGAACTCTAGAAATTCAGAATCTGACGAGGACAATAAACTGCTGGATAAGGAACAAAACTCTACAAATTCAGACTTTAATAAGAATAATGAGTTGGATGAAGAGCAGGGTTCTAGCAACTTTGAATCTGATGAGAATAATGAATTAAATGAAGAACAGGACTCTAACAATGTAGAATATGACGAGGGTAATGAACTAGATGAAGAAAAGAATTCTAACAACTCTGACGCGGATGTGGATAACGGAGAGGATGGAAAACAGGATTCAACAGACCCCGGATCTGAAGAGTCTGTAAATAAACTATCAACCAGCCCTTATCAAAATGGTGATAAAGGATCCCATGTAGTAAAATTAAAAGAAGATCTAACAATCTTGGGTTTTAAATTTCCTGAAAATCCATCATCAAATTATGACGAAACAACAGAAGGCAAAGTGAAGGAATTTCAAAGGTATTATGGCTTGAAAGAAACGGGTGTTGCGGATGACGTGACTTTGAAAAAGATGGAAGACATCTTATCATTACCGTACCAGGACGGGGATAGAAGTGAACATATTATCAAACTAAAAAAGGATTTAACGCTTTTAGGATTTGGTAACTTCCCGAAGAATCCTTCAAATGCATATGGTAAAGTCACCACAGGTGTTGTTAAAGACTTTCAATCT
>Ga0209487_1003559_pt1 | contig 12199 bp, 14 predicted proteins | sample Poulit2012_FD_187524 | JGI IMG/M metagenome (GOLD analysis project Ga0209487, IMG submission 187524) | Agricultural soil microbial communities from Georgia to study Nitrogen management - Poultry litter 2012 (SPAdes) (version 2) | ecosystem: Environmental > Terrestrial > Soil > Agricultural land... | reverse complement strand
GCCCCAGCGGGGAGACGGTCACTCCCTGACGCGGGACGGTGGACTCGGCGGCCGGGGGCACGTGGTCGTCGATCATCGCGGTGACCTTACCGGAGCCGTGCTGCGGGGGCACCGACTTTCGTGCCCCGGTGTCGCCGGGGCGTCCCGACGCGGGGCTGGGGTGGTGCATGCTGGGCGCCATGTCGAACGAGGCGAGACCCAGGGACGCCGAGCCGGTCGGGCGATACGCCCGCGTCCTCACCGCCCCGAACCCCGGGCCGATGACACTCGAGGGCACGAACACGTGGGTGCTGACCGGCCCGCGCGGCGCCGTCGTCGTCGACCCCGGACCCGTTGGCGTGACCGACCACCTCCGCGCGGCCCACTCCGCCGCGGGACGGGAGGTCGCGGCCACGCTGCTCACCCACCACCACACCGACCACACCGGTGCGCTGGAGGAGTGGACGGCGCTCGCGCCGGCACCGGTGCGCGGCGCCGGCCGGGGCGCCCCGTTCCGCGACGGCGAGGTGCTCGAGGAGGGCGGACTGCGGGTCGAGGTCCTCCTCACCCCCGGGCACACCCCCGACTCGGTGTGCTTCCTGCTCGACGACGGGGTGCTGCTCACCGGTGACACGGTGCTGGGCCGGGGCACCACCGTCGTCCCCTGGCCCGAGGGCGACCTCGGCGACTACCTGCGCTCCCTCGACCGGCTCATCGCACTCACCCGGCAGGGCCGGGTGCGGTTGCTCGCCCCGGCGCACGGCCCCGTCGTCACCGACCCGCTGGCTCACCTCGAGGCGCTGCGCACCCACCGGCACGAACGGCTGGAGCAGGTGCGGGCCGCCGTCGCGGCCGGGGCGAGGACCGCCGCGGACGTCGTCCGTGCCGTGTACGGCGAGCTCGAGCCGACCCTCGCCCGGGCCGCGGGGATGAGCGTGCGTGCCCAGCTGGCCCACCTGGGCCTGCCGACGGAGTAGCTCAGGCGTCGTCGCGGGCGGTGAGGACGAGCGGGCCGTCCGGGGTCACCGCCACGGTGTGCTCGCTGTGCGCGCCGCGCGAGCCGTCGACGCTGCGCAGCGTCCACCCGTCCGGGTCGGTGTACAGCTCGTCGGTCCCGGCCATGAACCACGGCTCGAGCGCGACGACGAGCCCCGGCCGCAGCTTCAGGCCGCGGCCCGGCCGGCCGTCGTTGGGCACGTGCGGCTCCCCGTGCATGGTGCGGCCCACCCCGTGGCCGCCGAACTGGAGGTTGACCCGGTAACCGTACTCGGCGGCGACCCGGCCGATGGCGGCCGAGACGTCGCCCAGGCGGTTGCCGACCACGCTCGCCGCGATCGCGGCCTCCAGCGCCACCTCGGTCGCCTCGATGAGCCGCAGGTCCTCCGGGCGCGGCTCCCCCACGACGAAGCTCACCGCGGAGTCCGCCACCCAGCCGTCGACGCTGGCGGCGAAGTCGAGGGACAGGAGGTCACCGTCGCGGAGCCGGTAGTCGTGCGGCAGCCCGTGCAGCACCGCGTCGTTCACCGACGTGCACAGCACGTGGCCGAAGGGCCGGGCCCCGAAGGAGGGGTGGTAGTCGATGTAGCAGGACTCGGCGCCGGCGGCGCGGATCATGTCGTGCGCCAGCGCGTCGAGGTCGAGCAGGTTGACGCCGACGGCGGCGTGCCGACGCAGCTCGCCGAGGACCTCGGCGACGAAACGACCGGCCGGGCGCATCGCCTCGACCTCGCGGGGGCTCTTGAGCTCGATCACTGCCTCAGGTTACGCGTGTCGCGCGCGTCGGCCCCGCACACTGGAGGGCATGCGCTGCCTGGGCCTGGACGTGGGGACGACCAACACGAAGGCCGTGCTCGTCGACGTGGGGGATGACGTCCGGGTGGTCGCCGGTGCCTCCGCACCGACCCCGGCCGGTGGCGCCGAGCTGCTCGGCACCGTGAGGGACCTCGTGCGGCAGGTGGTGGGGGACGAGCCACCCGCCGCGGTCGGGGTCGCGTCGATGGCCGAGACCGGCGTCCCGCTCGACGCGGACGACCGCCCACTCGGTGACCTCGTGCGCTGGAACGTCCGCCGCGGCGGCGGGGCGGCCGACCGGCTGGCCCGCGAGCTGGGCGCCGCCGAGCTCTTCGCGTCCACCGGGGTGCGGGCCAGTGGCAAGGTCCCGCTCGCCGTCTGGGCCCACCTGAGTGAGCACGAGCCGGACCGCTGGGCACGGATGCGGCGCTGGGCCGGGGCCGCCGACCTCGTCGTCCTCGGGCTCACCGGCCGGCTGGTCACCGACCACACGCTCGCCGGACGCACCATGGCCTACCGGCTGCCCGCGCCGGGCACGTCGTTGCCGCGGACGTTCGACGCGGACCTGCTGGCGACGGTCGGGCTGCGTCCCGAGCAGCTCCCGGAGGTGGCCGGCCCGGACCAGGTTGCCGGCCGGGTGGCGGCCGGGGGATTGGCGGGACTCCGTGCCGGGACGCCGGTGGTCGTCGCGGGCCATGACCACCAGGTCGGCGCTTGGGCGGGCGGGATGCGCGCCCCGGGGGACGTGGCGGACTCCCTCGGCACCGCGGAGTCGGTGATCCGTGTGCTCGCCACGCGACCGGGGCCGGCGGCGGTGGCAGCGGCGGGGATGAGCCTGGTCCGCACCGTCGGGGGTGCCCACGAGGCGCTCGTCGCCGGCTCGCCCGCGGCGGGAGCCATGCTCGCCTGGTGCGCGGAACGACTCGGCGGCGCGGAACGGCTGGCCGAGCTCCTCACCGCCGCGGCGGAGCGGCCACGCCACCCCGACTCCCCGGTCGTGCTGCCGTACCTCCGTGGACGCCAGGCGCCCGTGCCGGACCCGGACGCCGCGGTAAGCGTCGTCGGCACGCTGCCGGAGGACGACGACGTCGGCCTGGTCGCCGCGGTGGTCGACGGCCTCGCGCTGCACGCGCGATGGCTCATGACGGCGCAGGCGGAGCTGGCCGGTGTGGCCGCGGGCGCCGGCGCGGTGCTCGTGCTCGGGGCGGCCGCGCGGGAGGGCTCGGCGTGGATGCGGGCGAAGGCGGCTGCCGGGCCGGCGCGAATGCGTGTGGTGGACGTCGCCGAGCCGGTCGCCGCGGGTGCGGCGCTGCTCGCCGCCCACCGTGCAGGCCTGGTGGACGGGACGCTGCTGCCGGTGGTCGACGTGCCCACGGGGCCGGTGCGGCCGTACGACGCCCTCTACTACCGGTTCGTCCGGGCCGCCGTCGGGGGCTGAGCGGGCCGGGCGTGGTGCTGGCGGCAGGCGGCTGCCTCGGTGAGAGCTCAGGCGCCGGCGGGAACTGAGCCCTCGGTGGGAGGTGGGCTGTCGGTGGGAGGTCGGCTGTCGGTGGGAAGTGAGCCCTCGGTGGGAAGTGGGCTGTCGGTGGGAAGTGAGCGCTCGGTGGGGAGTGGGTGACGGTGGATGGGGGCGTGGTGGTCGGGGGACGCCGGGGGGCTCAGCGGAGGAAGTCGACGAGGCCGCGGTGGACGAGCTGGGCGCGCGCCTCGACCGCCCGGCGGCTGAGCTCCTGGAGCTGGAGGTCGATGACGGCGTCGGCGAGCTCGGCGTCGACGCTCGCGTCCAACGTGTCGCGGACCGAGCCGAGGAGCCGCTCGCTCGTGTCACCGGGCTCGCTGCCGGGCAGGGCCCGGGTCAGCGTCTCGACCTGCGCGACGAGCTCCCGTAGCGCCGACCGATGCTCGTGCAGGATGTCGCCCCACGGCCCCGGCGCGGCCTGGGCGAGGTCGGCCAGGGAGGCGTCCTCCGGCCGGCCCAGCGCCCGGGCGCTCGCGGCCGCCTCCGCCGCACGGCCCAGCTCAGCCGTGCGGTACTGCTCCAACACGTCCTCGGTCTCCCGCGCGGCGAGCGCGATCCGCGCGGTCCGTCCGGTCTCGAGCAGCGCGCGCTCCACCTCGAGGCGGTGGACGAGGAGCTCCAGGAGGTCCCGTTCCCGCCAGAGGACGTCGGAGAGTGCGCGCATCAGCTGCCCTTCCCGTGACAGGGGCGCCGCCGGATGGAGGTGCGGCGTCGGAGTGGAGGTCAGACCTTCACGAGGGTAGCCCGAGCCAGGCACGACCGACCGGTGTCGTGGTCACCCCCGGTCCGCGGGTGTGCGCAGCGGCAGCCTCCGGCCCCTGTCGGCGCGCGGCCTGCGGCGGGCGCAGGGGACCTTCCCTCCGGTGTCTCCCTGCCCGCCCGAGGCGCATCGGGTGTGGCCCTCCTCTCCGTCGGCCATGCCCGTTCCGGCGCGCAGGGGACGGCCCCTCCGTCAGCTCACTGCCCGAGGGGCGCGCGCAGCGGCAACCCGCTCCCCTCGAGGATCACCTGCACCGCGGCACCGGTCTCGAGGTTGACCAGCACCGGCGCGAGGAGGTTCGCCGAGGCCTCGTCCCCCGTGTCGCCCGGCCGGACGACGACGAGCACCGCCGGGTCGGTGGTGCCGATCTCGTCGAGCACCTCGGCGGGCACGTCCGGGCTGTAGTCCGGGAAGAAGGGGCGCGGGTCGAGCAGGAAGAGCCGCAGGTCGCTCGCCTCGACCGCACGCAGCGTGTAGAGCTCGGGCGTGACACCGGCGAGGGCGAACGCGGTGTGAGGCTCCAACCCGGGCGGCGGGCTGACGAAATGAAGGACCGACTCGGTCACGGCGCCGCTCATCGCAGGAAGTCCAGCAGGCTCGGCTGCAGCACCCGGCTCGTCGCGCCGAGCGCCGCCTGGTAGGCGACCTCCTGGAGCTGCAACTCCACGATGGTCTCGGCCAGGTCGACGTCCTCGACGGCGGAGAGCCGCCCGGCCAGGGTGATCTCCCGGGAGGCGAGGGCGTCCTGCGCCTGGAGGACCAGCTTGTGCCGGGCCCCGACGCTGCCGACCTCCGCGAGCACCGCCTCGAGACGCTCGTCGATGTCGGAGAGGAAGCCGCCGACGTCCTCCCCGGCCTCCAGCCGGGTGGCGATCTCCCCGAGCAGGGAGAACACCGACATCCCGACCGGGGTGCCGCTCGCGTCCCGGGCCAGCGCGCCGTCGGCGTCGACGACGTCGACCCCGAAGACCTCCGACCCCGCGGAGTCGACCCGCACCTGCGTCGTGTCCGAGACGCGGCGCAGCACCTCCGCACCTTCGCGTCCGGTGAACGTCACGGTGCCCTCCGGACCGCGGACGAAGGCCGCCTGGGCGGAGGTGCCGGCGAAGACGGACCGGCCGAGGTAGCTGGTGTTCGCCGTCTCGAGGAGGCTGTCGGCCGTGGCCCGCAGCTCGGCGGCGATCGCCGCGCGGGCGCTCGGGCCGAGGGCCCCGGAGCTGGCGCCCCGCACGGTGAGGTCCCGGGCCCGGCGCAGGTCGCTGAGCACGTCGCCCAGCGCGCTGTCGACCGTGGTGAGCCAGGCGTCGCCGTCGGCCGCGTTGCGGGCGTACTGCGCGGTGGCGCGCTGGTCGGCCCGCACCTGCATGGCGTCGACCGTCGCGGCCGGGTCGTCGGAGGGTCTCGTCAGCACCTTGCCGCTCGTCAGCCGCTCCTGGAGCTTGGCCATCGCGCCCAGGTTCTGCTGGAGGTGCGCGAGGGAGGAGCGCTGGAGCCCCAGCTGGGTGACTCGTCCGATCATCGGTTGACTACCTTCCCACCACGCCGGTGCGGTTGATCAGCGTATCGAGCATCTCGTCGACGGTTGTGAGCACGCGGGCGGCCGCCTCGTAGGCCCGCTGGTACATGACGAGGTTGACGCTCTCCTCGTCGAGGTCCACGGCGGTCTGGGAGAGCAGCTGCGCCTCGGCGGTGGCGCGGGTGCCCTCGGCGGCCTCGGCCCGGCGGACCGCGGTGCGGGTGTTCACCCCGAGGTCGACCACGGTGCTCGCCCAGGCGGTGCGGGTGTCGCTCAGTTCGGCGATCCGGGCAGCCAGCGACCCGTCCACCTCCCCGGGGTTGCCGGTGGTGACCTGGTCGACGTGGGTCAGGGCGACCTCGAGGCTGAGCGCCGGGCGGGCGGCGTCGAGGGTGAAGAAGTCGCGGTGGGTGCCGTCGGCGCCGGGCAGCGAGGCGTGCAGCGCGTTGACCTCACCGGCCAATGTCGTGGCGAGCGTGTCGTAGGACCGGGCCAGCCCGGCGAGGGGGCCGCCCTGGTCCGCGGGGGCGAGGACCTCGACAAGTCCGGTGAGTCGGCCACCGGTCGCCGCGGCCGGGGCCCCGGAGTCCGCCCACACGAGGCGGACCGGCCCCTCGGCGGTGCCCCAGCCAGCCGGGGGCGTGGTGCCGAGGTCGGTCATGCTCGGGCTGCCGTGGACGGCGACGGCATTCGCGCGGCCGCCCTCGACCAGCGCGCTGCCCCCGACGAGGACGTCGACGGTGCCGTCGGGGCGTTCGCGCACCTCGCCGCCCACGAGGTGGGCCAGGTCGGAGACGAGGAGGCCCCGCTCGTCGAGGAGGGAGTTGACCGGCTCGCCGGCGTTGAGCGCGTCGCGGATGCGGGCGTTGAGGTCGGCCACGGCGGCCGCGGTCGTGCTGACGTCCTGCGCCAGCGCGTCGACCTGGGTGCGGGTGGCGTCCCACTGCTGCTCGGCGGCGCGGTACCCGGCGGTGATGTCGGCGGCGAGGGAGGCGGCGTCCCCGAGGAGGACCGCCTTGGCCGCGCCGTCGTCGGGACGGTTGGCGACGTCGTGCCAGGCGTTGAAGAAGGTGTCGAGCCCGGCCGCCAGCCCGTTCTCGCTCGGCTCGGCGACGGTGGTCTCGAGCAGGCTCCAGGACTCGGCGACGGCGGTGAGCCGGGCGGCCGCCGACGTCTGGGTGCGCAGCCGGGTCTCGAGGAACGCGTCGGTGAGTCGGTCCACCGAGGCGACGGTGACGCCCGTGGCGCGGGTGGCGCTGCTCCCGAACAGGGTGGAGGCGGGGCTGCCGATCGCGGCCAGGCTCGCGCGCTGGCGGGTGTAGCCGGGGGTGTTGACGTTCGAGATGTTCTGGCTGGTCACCTCGAGCGCGATGCGCTGCGCAGTGAGCGAGGTGTAGGCGCCGTTGAGCGCGGCGAAGGAGCTCATGTGACCTCTAGAGGGACTCGTCGATCAGGCGGGGGAGGAGAGTCAGCATGACCACCGCGGCCGAGCACGTCCTCGACATCGCCCGCGACCTGTTCGCCGCGCTCGTCGACGGCGAGCCGGGCCACGTCGCCGAGTGGGGCGGCGCGGGCGTCGACCTCACCGAGCCGGTGCACGCCTGGGTCGACATCACCTGTGCACACCCGCTGCGCGCCACGGTGACGACCGACCGCGGCACCGCGGCCGACATCGCCCGCGCGCTGCTCGCCCTGGCCCCCGACGAGGCCGTCACGAGCGAGGACGCCGAGGACGCCCTGGGCGAGATGGCCAACGTCATCGGCGGCAACCTCAAGGGGCTGGTGGCCCGGTCCGCCGCCCTCACCGTGCCGGTGGTCGCCCGCGGCCCCGTCGAGACCGCAGGCCGGCGGGCGTGGGAGCGGCGGCTGCGGTGGCGCGACCGGCCCGTCGTCATCTCCATGTGGCTGCTCGACCCCGAGGGAAAGGAGCAGACCCCGTGAGTCTGCGAGTCATCGTCGTCGACGACAGCCGGGTGATGCGTCAGATCGTCATCCGCACGCTGCGCCAGGCGGGCTACGGCGACTGGGAGGTCACCGAGGCGAGCAACGGCGCCGAGGCCCTGGAGCTGGCCCTCGCCCAGCAGCCGGACCTCGTGCTGTCGGACTGGAACATGCCCGAGATGAGCGGCATCGACCTGCTGCGGCGGCTCACCGTGGCGGCGCCCGACGTCCCGCTCGGCTTCGTCACCTCGGAGGGCTCGCCGCAGATGCGGGAGCTCGCCGCCCGCGAGGGCGCGCTGTTCCTCATCGCCAAACCCTTCACGCCCGACGTCTTCCGCTCGACCATCGACCCCTTCCTCGCATGAGCACCACACCGATCCCCCCGCTCAAGGAGGTCCGCGACCTCCTCACCATGCTCGTCGGCCGCGACTGCGAGGTCTCCGTCGCGGACGAGTCCGTCACCCCGGCCACCGAGCCGGGCGTCGTCGTCGGTGTCTACGTCACCCAGTTCCTCCGCGGCGAGGCGCTCGTCGCCCTCGACACCACGCTCGCGGCCGCCCTCGGCGGCGCCATCGCGCTCATCCCGGCACGGACGGCGCTGGCCGCCGTCGGGCCGGGCCCGCTGCCCGAGCACCTCCTGGAGAACACGTCCGAGGTGCTCAACGTCCTGTCCTCGCTGTTCAACGTCGGCAACGCGCCCCACCTGCGGCTCGACACGGTCCACGACTCCGGCACCGGCCCGCTCCCCGCCGACGTCGCCGGCTGGTTGCGCAGCTACGGCCCGCGGCTCGACGTGGCCGTGGACGTCCAGGGCTACGCGACCGGGCTGCTGTCCATCGTCCTGCGGTAGCCGCTACCGCGGCTCGAGCACCACCGGCTGCGGGTACTTCGCCCGCCGCAGGTCACCGGAGGACTGCCGGCGCAGGCGGCGCTGCACCCACGGGTAGGCATAGGTGCGCGCCCAGCGCAGGTTCTCCCGCCACCGCTCCGCACGGGCCGCGGGCGGCAGCGGGGTGAGCGGGTCGTCCCACGCCGGGTCGTCGGGCGCCAGGCCCAGGCCGACGAGAGCCGCCTGGGCCGCCCGCTCGTGGCCCGCCGTCGAGAGGTGGATCCGGTCCTCGGCCCACATCCGCCAGTCGCGCAGCGACCGCATCCCCCAGGCGTCGAGCACGTGCGCGCCGTGCCGGTGGGCGATCGACCACACCCCGGCGTTGAACAGCGCGACCTTGCTGCGGGTGAGACGGACCACCGGCGAGCCGGCCGGGTCGAAGCCGGTGCCCATGAGCACCGTGACCCCCTCGGCACGCAGCGTGGCGACGGCGTCCTCGAGGAGCCCGAGCAGCCGCTCCACGTCCGAGCCCGGCCGCAGGATGTCGTTGCCGCCCCCGATGAGCGAGACGAGGTCCGGGCGCAGGCCGCGCGCGACCGGTAGCTGCTCGGTGAGGATCTGCCCGAGGAGCCGGCCGCGGACCGCGAGGTTCGCGTACTCCAGCGGTGCCTCGCCCGCGGCCAGGCGGCGGCGTGACAGGGTCGCGGCGAGCAGGTCGGCCCAGCCGCGCTGGCGTTCGGGGTCCGTCGGGTCCGGGTCGACCATGCCCTCGGTCAGGGAGTCGCCGATCGCGACGTAGCGGCCCCACGGGGGCACGTCGGACGTCAGGTTCGTGGTCACGCGTCGATCCTGCCAGCCGTCCCGCCCGCCAACACCCCGCTGGCCGGCGCCCCACGAGGACACGCCCTCCCCGGCCGGCGTCCTTGCCGTGACTCGGTCTTCTCGATTGCCGTTCGTCCCGCCGCGCAGGGCCGGCTGAGCGGAAGGGACGACCCACCGGGCGGGAAGGTCCGGGGAGCCGGGGGAGGGGGAGCGGTCGTGTCGGGACGACCGGCTGGGCGGCGGCGCGTCAGGGCAGCGCCCACCGCACCGGCCTGCCGCCCTGCTCCGCGAGCAGCGCGTTGGCGCGGGAGAACGGGCGCGAGCCGAAGAACCCGCGGGAGGCCGACAGCGGACTGGGGTGCGGCGAGGCCACCACCGGGACGTCGCCGAGCAGCGGGCGCAGGGTCTGCGCCTGGTTGCCCCACAGGATCGCCACGAGCGGGCCGCCGCGCTCCACGAGCGCCCGGATGGCGTGCTCGGTCACCGCCTCCCAGCCCTTGCCCCGGTGCGAGCCGGGCCGCCCCGGGGTCACGGTGAGAACCCTGTTGAGCAGGAGCACGCCGTCCTCGGCCCACGGGGTGAGGTCGCCCGTCGAGGGCGGGTGGGTGCCGACGTCGTCGACGAGCTCGCGGAAGATGTTGACCAGGCTGCGCGGGAAGGGGCGCACGTCCGGCTGGACGGAGAAGGACAGGCCCATCGGGTGGCCGGGCGTGGGGTAGGGGTCCTGGCCGACGATGATGACGCGGACGTCCTCGAACGGGCGGGTGAAGGCCCGCAGCACGTCCGTCCCGCGCGGCAGGTAGCCCCGCCGGGCGGCGATCTCACCGCGCAGGAAGTCACCCATGGCGCGGATCTGGTGCTCCACGGGTGCCAGGGCACGGGCCCAGCCAGGGTCGACGAGCTCATCCAGCGGAGTCACGGCGGCCAGGGTAACCCGCGCCGCGACGCGACGGCGCGCAGAATGACACCGGTGTGGTTCGCCCCGTAGCATGGGCCAGGTCGTCACGCGCCGGCAGGAGGAGGGGACATGGACACCGCTCACGCGCTGGGCCCGCAGGCCGTGCTCGGGGACACCGAGCGCGAGATCCTCGCCTTCGAGCGTCAGTGGTGGAAGTACGGCGGCGCCAAGGAGACGGCGATCCGCGAGCTCTTCGGGATGAGCGCGACACGCTACTACCAGGTGCTCAACTCCCTCATCGACACCGAGGCGGCGCTCGCGGCCGACCCCATGCTCGTCAAGCGGCTGCGGCGGATGCGCGACGCCCGCCAGCGGGAGCGGTCCGGCCGGCGGCTGAGCAGCCCTCGCTGAGCGGACCGGCGCTGCCGGGTCACCCGAACGGATAACCTGCTCGACGTGAGCCAGTACCCCGAGGACGAGTTCGACGTCGCCGCGCGTCAGCGCGGGCCGGAAGGCGTCCACCGCGCGCCCCAGTCGCTGCTGCGTGCCCTCGCCCCCTTCATCGCCGTCATCGTCATCGTCCCGCTCCTCGCCTGGGGTGCGGTGAGCCTGCTGGGCGGCGGCGGCGACGGCGACCCCGAGGCAGCGCCCACCGGCCCGGCCGCGACCGCCGAGCCCAGCGAGGAACCGACGGCCCCGGACGCGACCGCCGAGGAGACCACCCCCGAGGAGGACCCGGAGGAGGAGACCACCGAGCCGGGCCTCGGCGAGGACGTGGTCCTCGAGACGTCGATCTCCGTGCTCAACGGCGCCGGGGTCGGGGGACTGGCCGCCGAGGTCGCCGCGGAGCTCACCGACGCCGGCTTCACCACCGTCGGCGCCGCCGACTACGGCGCGGCCGCCCCGGACGTCACGACGCTCTACTACCGCAACGCCGACCTCGCGCCCACCGCGGAGGCGATCGGTGAGCTCATCGGCATCGACAACCTCGTCGAGGCGCCCTCGGCCACCCGGAACGTCGAGATCGCCATCGTGCTGCGGGCGGACTACACCGAGAGTTGACCAAGCCTGAGGCTGCGTTTGACCTGGTCGCAGATCGACCGTTGACCCGTGAGGCACCTCACACCTATGGTGGGGGCGTCCTCCACAGCGCCGTGGGGAAGTCGGGCCAGCGGTCCCCGCGACCGCTGGCCCGACCTGAGGTCGGCAGCGTCCCGGGCCGGGTCCGGCCGCTCCTGCTGCTTGCACTCTCCGGTCGGGAGTGCCAAGATTCCGATTAGCACTCTCCCATCGAGAGTGACAGAAGCTCCGGGCCGAACCAGTGAGGTCCGGCGTGTCGGCGGGACGTGACCGCCGGGCCGCCGAACCGTCCGTCGCGGGCACTGGCCGACCCAAGCCACGCTACAAGCGGAGGTATCTACCCCATGGCAAAGATGATTGCCTTCGACGAGGATGCCCGTCGCGGCATGGAGCGCGGGCTCAACACCCTCGCCGACACCGTGAAGGTCACCCTGGGCCCCCGGGGCCGGAACGTCGTCCTCGAGAAGAAGTGGGGCGCCCCCACGATCACCAACGACGGCGTGTCCATCGCCAAGGAGATCGAGCTCGAGGACCCCTACGAGAAGATCGGCGCCGAGCTGGTCAAGGAGGTCGCGAAGAAGACCGACGACGTCGCCGGTGACGGCACGACGACGGCGACCGTCCTCGCCCAGGCGCTCGTCCGCGAGGGTCTGCGCAACGTCGCTGCCGGCGCGAACCCGATCGCGCTGCGCCGCGGCATCGAGAAGGCCGTCGCCGCCGTGACGGAGAAGCTCTTCGCCCAGGCCAAGCCGGTCGAGACCAAGGACCAGATCGCCAACACCGCCGCGATCTCCGCCGGCGACCCCGCCATCGGTGAGCTCATCGCCGAGGCGATCGACAAGGTGGGCGCCGAGGGCGTCATCACCGTCGAGGAGTCCCAGACCTTCGGGCTCGAGCTCGAGCTCACCGAGGGTATGCGGTTCGACAAGGGCTACATCTCGCCCTACTTCGTCACCGACGCCGAGCGCCAGGAGGCCGTCCTCGAGGACGCCTACGTGCTGCTCGTCGAGTCGAAGATCTCCAACGTCAAGGACCTGCTGCCCCTCCTGGAGAAGGTCATCCAG
>Ga0209487_1003558_pt1 | contig 12199 bp, 10 predicted proteins | sample Poulit2012_FD_187524 | JGI IMG/M metagenome (GOLD analysis project Ga0209487, IMG submission 187524) | Agricultural soil microbial communities from Georgia to study Nitrogen management - Poultry litter 2012 (SPAdes) (version 2) | ecosystem: Environmental > Terrestrial > Soil > Agricultural land... | reverse complement strand
CTGCACCTGACGATATGCCCCACCCTTTCGGTAATAAGACGATTCGTGGCCCGAAGCGGGTCCGCATGTCGTCGGGGCTATTTAGAGGGCTCAGCCCCATTGCTCGATCAGAAACTGCCTGAACCTTTTGAAATCCGCACTGACAGGGATGCTCCTCTTCTCCCTGTTCATACAGGCCTTCAGACGCCTGGGGATCTCCACCGGCTGACCAGTCTCCTGCTCGACAATGTCACCGAACTTGGCAGGATGCGCCGTCGACAGGACGATGACAGGACTTTCATCTTCTGAACCGTGATCTTTTTGCCACGCTTTAGCAGCCAGAACACCAACTGCTGTATGGGGATCTGCTGTGTAACCCGTCTCCCGGTGGAGTTTTCCGATCATCGAACGGGTTTCTGCATCACTGTAGGAGGAGCCGTGGATCTCTCTCCGGATCTCCGCATGGGAGCTGTCAAAGAGATGGAGCATCCGCTCGAAATTACTCGGGTTGCCGACGTCCATGGCATTGGAGATTGTCTCAACGGAGGGAGCCGGCTCAAACACCCCGGAATCCAGGTAGCGGGGAATGATGGCATTGGCATTGGTGGCTGCCAGAAAGCCGCGGGTGGGCATACCCATCAGCTTCGCGATGAGGCCGGCTGTCAGATTACCAAAGTTGCCACTGGGTACCGAGAAGAGTGGCGGAGTATCGATGCCAGCCTGCTTCAGCTGACCCGTGGCGTAAGCGTAGTAGAAGGATTGCGGCAGCAATCTTGCAATATTGATGGAGTTGGCCGAGCTCATGGTGACCTTCTGCGACAGTTTCGGGTCTGAGAATGCCTCCTTGACCAGTCGCTGGCAATCGTCAAACGTCCCCTCCACCTCCAGTGCGGTCACATTGCCGCCGAGAGTGGTCATCTGCTGCTCCTGCAGCCGGCTCACCTTGCCCGACGGATAGAGCAGACAGACATTAATTCCGGGGACTCCATAGAATCCATTGGCTACCGCGCTACCGGTATCACCCGATGTGGCGACAAGGATAAGCAGGTCACCGGACTTCTCCCTACGGCTCAGAGCTGCAAAAGCCCGCGCCATGAACCGTGCACCGAAGTCTTTGAAGGCCAGAGTTGGTCCGTGAAACAGCTCCAGGATAAACAGATTCTCACGCAGCTGAACCAGTGGCGCATCAAAGGTGATGGCATCCTGAACCACACCCCGCAGCAGCTGCTTCTCCTCCTCGCTGCCCACATAGCAGGTAGCGATCTCCTGGCCGATCTCGATCAGAGATCTCTTGTGGATTTCAGACCAGAAACTCTCCGGAAGCGTCGGAATCTTTTCCGGGACAAATAGACCGCCATCTCCGGCGAGTCCCTTCTCCATAGCTTCGGAGAATGTTACACCAGGTCCACCTCCCCGGGTGCTGATGAATCGTAGTGGTTCAGACATTACATTCCGTTACAAGCCATCAAAAATGGCAGATTCTTATTGTTACTGAAGTGTTCGGGAGTAAAAAGTGTTCGGGAGTAAAAATCTCGGGCTGTGAGTAGAGACGTGTCTTTGAAACGTGGCGAAAAGAGATGTGCGGAGATGAATCTACAGTGCACTGCTTTCTGCATCTCCTGCCTCTGTACCCACCTCCTCGTCCTCAAGGATGTAAGCCCCCCGCCTGTTGACCTCCGAGACTATGATATCGTAATCCAGGTTCAGTCTTTCAAGGACTTGACCCGCTGCATCCCCTACCTCAATGGCGGTCTCACGACTGCTTCCAAGCGTAAAGACCGAGGGGCCGGCGCCGGAGATGCTGAATCCGAGAGCTCCTGCTTCCAGAGCTGCCTGCTTCATTTTTTCGTAGCCGGGAATCAGGAAAGAGCGGGTCGGTTCAATGATCCGGTCCTCCATGGCCCGGCCGATCAGGTCGTGGTCGTTCAGGAAGAGACCGGCGACCAGGGCGCCCACATTACCCCACTGTGAAACAGCTTTTGAGAGTGGCACCTCTTTGCGCAGGATCAGACGTGTCTTTTTGGTAGCGATCTCGATCTGCGGGTGGATCACAGTGCAGAACAGACTGTCCGGTGTGTTGAGAGGGATCACATCCAGCGGCTGATTGCTGCGGACCAGGATGAATCCTCCGAGGAGGGAGGCAGACACATTGTCGGCATGCATGGTTCCGCTGGCAGCCAGTTCACCCTCTACCACGAATGGCAGAAGCTGCTCACGCGTGAAAGGTTTTCCAAGCAGACGATTGACTGCAACCGCGGCGGCTACGGAGCTTGCAGCGCTTGAGCCAAGCCCGCTTCCGAGTGGCATCTTCTTGATGATATCGAGCTGTATGCCTGCTCCGGGCGCGCGATCAAGCTCCTGCATCAGACTCATGACAGACCTTCCGGCGGTGTTGCTCTCTGCATCGAGGGGAAGTTTTCCACCATCCCCCTGAACAGAGGCGATACGGATACCGGGCTGGTCGGTAAAAGATGCGGTCACCTCATCACCGGGTCCATCGATGGCAAACCCCAATACATCGAAGCCACAGCCGACATTGGCGACAGAAGCCGGCGCAAATGCTGTGACCCGTTTTGATTGAGATGCGTTCATCAGATAATTGGTCTGTTACCCCGCATTGGAGTAGATCTTCGTATTGACGACTCGCAGGATATCGGCGATGATCCCTCCGGCTGTAACATTGGCACCTGCACCGGGGCCTTTGACCACCATCGGGCTCTCCTCATAGTGATCGGTGTACATCGCTACAATATTGTCGCTGCCTTTCAGTCCGTAAAAAGGGTGTTCGCGATCGATCTCCTCCAGCCTGACCACACCCCTCCCTTTTTCGAATCGTGCAATATAGCAAAGTTTTTTTCCGCTTTCTGCTGCTTTGGCGCGCCGTTGCTCAAACTGGTCATCATACTCAGCCAGTTTTTTGAAAAAGCTCTCCACATCACCGCCATTACGGGCACCTTCCGGCACCAGATTCTCGATCTCGATATCTTCGAACTCAAGCTCAAACCCTGCGACCCGGGCCAGGATCAGCAGCTTCCGGCCCACGTCGTGACCGTTCAGATCCTCGCGCGGATCGGGTTCTGTAAACCCTTTCTCCCGCGCTTCACGTACGATCTGGCTGAATGGCACCTCCCCGTCAAAACTGTTGAAAATATAGCTCAACGTTCCGGAGAGTACCCCCTCCACACGTTTCAGGCGGTCACCGGTGGTCACCAGTTCGTTCAGAGTGGCGATCAGAGGCAGACCCGCTCCCACATTGGTCTCATACCGGAAGGCGGCATTGTGGCGATTCGCCAGGCTGTTCAGGCGGTCAAAATAGGCTTGCGAAGAGGAGTTGGCCTTCTTGTTGGGAGTCACAACCGAGATGCTGGACTTCAGAATGTCAGGATAGAGTTCACTTACCTCATCACTCGCTGTGCAGTCGATAAACACGGAGTTGGGCAGGTTCAGCTCCCTCATCTGCTCAATAAACCGCTCCAGAGAGGTATTCACCCCACTCTGATCGAGCTCCTCTCTCCAGTTGCTGAAGTTGATCGGTTCGTCTCTGACCAGCATGGATCCGGAGTCGGCTACCCCGTGCAGACGGATATCAATCAGGTACTCATCATAGAGATTCCGGACCTGGTTCTCGATCAGTTTCAGCAGGGTACCGCCGATCAGCCCGACTCCGACCAGAAACAGATTGACGGTCTTGATACCCGCCAGGAAGAAGGCATCATGCAGGGTATTCATCGCCTTGGCCTGATCGTTGCGCTCCACAACCAGCGAGATGTTCCGCTCGGAAGATCCCTGGGCAATGGCAATGATGTTGACACCGTTGCGGCCGAGGGCACTGAAGATCCGGCCGGCAATGCCCGGAATACGCCTCATGTTATCACCGACGATGGCGATCACCGACAGGTCCCCCTCCACGATCACCTCATCGATCACATTGTCGCGGATCTCTGAATCAAACTCGTTCCGGATAGCTCGTTCAGCCCGCTCGGCAGACTCAGGCAGAATGGCGAGGGTCACCGTATGCTCCGAAGAGGCCTGGGTGATCATCAGGATATTGATCCTCTCCCGTGCCAGTGTGGAGAAGAGGCGTGCAGCAATGCCGCTTACCCCGATCATCCCGCTGCCCCGGATGGTGATCAGCGAGACGTTTTCAATTCCGGATATCCCTTTGACCAGACGATCGCTCCGCTCCACCTCACGCTTGATCACCGTTCCGGATGACTCCGGCTCAAACGTGTTCTTGATCCTGATAGGGATTCCCGCCATCAGCGCCGGCTGAATGGTCGGCGGATAGATCACCCTGGCCCCGAAGTGAGACATCTCCATCGCCTCTTCATAGGAGACTTCACGGATGGGAAACGCCCGCTTCACCTTTCCCGGATCAGCCGTCATCAATCCGTCCACATCGGTCCAGATCTCGATCGCGTCCGCACCGAGAGCAGCTCCGATCAGAGAGGCTGTAAAGTCCGATCCGCCTCTGCCCAGCGTTGTGGAAACATTGTCACAGGTTGAGGAGACGAATCCGGTGATCACCTGAACATCAGCTACCTTGCTGAACCGTTTACGAATCTTCTCATAGGTGAGATCCATGAGCACTCTTGCCTGGCCATGGTTGTCATCAGTCTTGATCAGATCCCGTGCATCAACATACTCTGCGCCGATACCGGCATCATTGAGCGCAGCTGTTAGAATGATCGCTGAAAAACGCTCACCGAAACCCATGATGAAGTCCATGGTCTTTGGGGTCACCTCATGGACGAGCGAGACTCCCTGCAGGATATCCTCAAGGTTGTTGAACTCCATCTTGAAGCGCGTCAGAGTCTCACTCTGATACTGCACCCTCACCAGTTCACGGATCGCCTCTACATGGCGCGCCTCCAGTTCCCGGATCGACTGCTGATACTCTTCCAGCCCGCGAGAGGCTTTTCCGGCTGCTTCGGCCAGCAGATTGGTTACCCCGGAGAAGGCAGAGACAACCACCAGGACCTGTGTCTCCTCACGTTGCTTCCCGATAATGTCGATCACATTCCGGACCGTTTCGGGTGAACCAACAGAGGAACCACCAAACTTTAAGACACGCATGTTTCAGTACTCATTGAGTGGACAAAAATGAACGGCAATTTTACCCATTCCCTGCCCCCTCTTCAAGTCCTAATTGTGAAACAGCGGTTGAGGCGGCCATTATAGGTTACGCCATGCCGGGATTGGTTCCCGCCGCTATCCGGAAGATGTGCTCCCACAGATCGGTTAGTGATCTGCTTCTGCAGTTGCAACGCTGCTGTCACTATCTGTGGTTGCGCTGCTGTTGTGTTACTACTTGCGCTGCTGTTCTGTTACCACTATGGAGCCATCAGAGTTGATGAGCCGCTCTGGCCGGCTGCGATACGGGTGGCATCGGAGTGGATAAACTGGTAAAATTGACAGCCTGCCGACATCGGTCATCGCAGGTCAGAATATCTGTCCACAGTCACCTGAAACGTATTTTTAAAGATGAAGAAGAACTGGAACAGCATCGCACTTATCGGAGCCGGAAACATCGGAACCTCCATTGCAGGAGGTCTGGCTGCATCGGGAACTTTCCAGCCTTCGGATATCACCCTGACACGGCGGCGACTTGACCTGCTGGAGTCGTGGGCAAGCAACGGATTCAGAACCACTTCAGACAACCGGGCTGCGATTCAGGACTCTGATATCATTCTTATAGCGGTTGAACCACAACAGGTAGACTCACTCCTTGAGGAGATCCGCGATGTGGTCGATCCCGACCGACACATGCTGATCTCGGTGGTCACGGGAGTAAGCAGCGGTCGCTTTCTCGAGAAACTGGGGGTTCGGATGCCGGTCATCCGGGCAGCACCCAACACCGCCATCGCAATCCGGGAGTCGATGACCTGCATCTCCGGAAACGATGAGCAGGCCCTGAAGACAGCTGAGGAGATCTTCAATTCTGTAGGACAGACGATGGTGATCCTCGAAGAGCAGATGACCGCCGCTACCGCGCTCTGCGCCTGCGGGATCGCCTTCTTTCTGCGCGCAATACGGGCAGCTTCTCAGGGCGGAATCGAGATCGGGTTTCACTCAACCGAGTCCAACCTGATGGCCGCCCAGACAGCCAAGGGGGCTGCGGCGCTGCTGCTGGACCAGGGGAATCACCCTGAAACGGAAGTCGATCGGGTCACCACACCCAGAGGGTGTACGATCAGCGGATTGAACGAGATGGAGCACAACGGTTTCAGCTCTGCAATGATCAAGGGAATACTGGTTTCAGCTGAAAAAGCAGCAAAGCTGTACGAAGACTCCTGAGGTGATAACACTTACAAGAACGGCTGGCTACAGCCTGAACTGCAGATAGCGGATCGTTCGTCCTTCAGCCAGATGCCGCTTCTCGCAGGTGGTCTGGATTGAGAGATGCGGCCGATGCTCGATGTCAGGGTGAGAGGCGCTGGATCGACCAGTGGTCATCCTCACGACGATACAGGATGCGATCGTGCATTCTTCCCGGTCGTCCCTGCCAGAACTCCACCTGTCTGAAGTGGATCCGGAAACCACCCCAGTGATCCGGAAGGGGCACCTCCCTGTCCTCGTAACGCTTCTCCTGATCGGCTGCTGCCAGCTCCAGAACCTCCCGGCTCCCGATAACCTGGCTCTGTACAGATGCCCAGGCTCCGATCTGGCTCAGCCGAGGGCGGTTGGCAAAGTAGGCAGCACTCAACTCACGTGAAATCCGTTCAACAGGTCCTCTGATCCGGATCTGCCGCTCAAGCTCCTGCCACCAGAAGCAGCAGGCTGCATGGGGCCGGTTGTCAAGATCCTTTGCTTTCTGTGAATGGTAATTGGTATAGAAAGTGACCCCCTCTGTTTCGATCTCCTTGAGTAGTACCATCCGGACATCGGGCGTATCATCAGGCTTCACGGTTGCCAATGACATGGCGTTGGGTTCAGTGACCTCTGCCTGGATCGCCTGCTCCATCCACTGCGTCAGCATTCTGTAGGGGGTGTCAGGGAGATTATCTTCAGAGAGGCCACTCTTCCTGTAGGTCTGCCGCAGCTCCCAGACCTTCATCTTCTCGCGCTTGACGTCACCCAAAATAGTCCGGCTCCATCCCTTTCTTCCACTTGATATTGCATCCGATGCTGGGGATCTGCTCTTCCGGAACCTCCAGACCTTCCAGAACAAAGTCCGTAGCCTCCCTGAGATCCTTTCCTGTTATCGGCTTGCCATTTTTCGGCGTACTCGCATCAAAACGGCCGCGATAAGCCAGCTCCAGTTTCTCATTGAAGAGATAAAAATCAGGGGTACAGGCAGCCCTGTAACTTCGGGCGACCTCCTGTGACTCATCAAACAGATAGGGGAACGGATAGCCGTACTCCTCTGCGATCTTCTTCATCTGCTCTGGTGAGTCCTCCGGATACTCATTGACGTCGTTTGAACTGATCGCCACAACACCCACTCCTTTTGGCATATAGTCTTCACCATACTGGATCAGGGCGCTACGCAGATGCTTGACATAGGGGCAGTGATTACAGATAAACATCACCAGCAGTGCTCGATTACCTTTAAAGTCATCCAGACTATACCAGCGACCCGAGACAGTGTCGGGAAGTGAAAAATGGGGAGCTTCGGTGCCGAGCTCCAGCATCGTCGAATTTACAGCCATAACTATAGATTTCCTGAAATTTTTGGACTATCCGGCTTTTCGATTGCCGGTGCCAGTCTGCTCCTGTATACGACTGGCAGAGTGAACTGGTAACAGCATTCTGAAACAGATATCGCCATTCTGACATTCAGAAAAGATATATGCAAGGTAACCATTTGGCCAGAAAAGCTCTAAAAAAGGTCCATCTGCCCGGCTGTAGCAGGTCGTCTGAAGTTTTTAGCTGAGAGAGGTTCACCTCGGCTCTCCATCCCCAGGCGCCGGACAGTCTGACGAAAGAGGCTGCCGATCTGATCTGCAAACGCCCCCTCACCCGTGAATCGTGATCCGAACTCGGAGCGATTCAACTTCCCTCTCCGTATATCCAGAAGCCGGTTGACCACCTTCTGCTTCCGATCCGGTACATGCTGTTCAAGCCACTCGAGGAACAGCTCTCTGACACTCCCCGGAAGCCGGACCAGAGTGTAGCCAGCCGATCTGGCACCGGCAGCCGCTGCCGCCTCGAGGATCTGGACACATTCATGATCAGTCAGTCCCGGTATGATCGGTGCGACATTTACACTGACAGGAATACCCGCTTCACTCAGTACCTGTATGGCTTCCAGTCTCCTGGCAGGCCGGGAAGTTCGTGGCTCCATCACTCCGGCCAGTTCACGGTCAAGTGTCGTGACTGACATCACAACCCGAACCGCACCCGCTTCAGCAAGCCGGCGGAGCAGATCCATATCACGGGTCACCAGATGGTTCTTGGTGATAATCACCAGAGGTTGCCTCGCTTCAGCCAACACTTCAAGGCACCCTCTCGTAATCCCCAGCTCCCTCTCAACAGGCTGATACGGATCAGTGACGCCACTCATGGCCAGTGTCTCAGGTACCCAGCTTTTTTTCGCCAGCGCCTGTTGCAGCAGCCTGGGTGCATCGTATTTGACCATGATCTTCGACTCAAAGTCGAGCCCTGCCGACATCCCCAGATATTCGTGAGTCGGCCTCGCATAACAGTAGGCGCACCCATGCTCACAACCCCGGTAGGGATTCAGACTTTTGGAAAATCCGATATCCGGGCTGTTGTTGGTCGAGATAATGTTGAGCGTGTGATCCCTTAACAGCTCTCTCTTCGGCGCCGGTTTCTCCCCTGTCTCCTCATCCAGATCGTAATCCAGATGAACGTGTTCGAACCGGTTCAGGGGATTGTCAGAAGCCCCTCGCCCTTTGATTGGATTTCTCATGCCGCCTCCTCTGTACATGCTTTACACATATAATAGAGGAGTAGCGATACTTTTGCAAGAGGCTGAGTTCACAGCTATGAATTAAGTTGTGACAGCTTGGAGAAAAACTGGATTAAATTGACTATTAAGTTAAAGTCAAGACACACGTCATACACTCTTGCCCAGTCACTCCAGGGAGTTCAGGATCACCTGAAGCGACTCCCTCAGAAGATCCTCTTCGATAACAAGTGGCGGTGCGATGCGGATGAGAGTATCGGAATGAAGGGTCCATCCCAAGATCACTCCTTCTTCAAAACAGCGCTCCACGACCTGCTGCGTCCGTTCGGGACTATCCAGTTCCAGACCGAGCATCGCTCCCATACCACGAAGCTCGACAATTCCGGGTCCTGATAGCATCTCTCTGGCAATCCGGTTGATCCGATCAACTTTCTGCCCGAAGTCACCGTTCAACAGCACCTGCAGGTTGGCGTGAGCTGCTGCACAACTGACCGGATGTCCGCCGAAGGTGGTGACATGGTTCAGCGGAGGGTTCTCCCGGAACACCCGGAAGATCTCGTTTGATGAGGCAAAGGCTCCAAGTGGCATCCCGCCTCCCAGTGCTTTCGCCAGGCAGAGTATGTCGGGGACCACCTGATAGTGCTCGAACGCAAACAGCTTGCCAGTTCTATAGAGGCCGGACTGGATCTCATCGAATATGAGGATCGCACCCGTTTCGTCACACCGCTGACGAACAGCCTGCAGCCACTCCTTCCCAGCGGGGATCACTCCCCCTTCGCCCTGGATCGGCTCCAGAATCACGGCAGCTGTCTTCTCGTCAATCTGATCAAGGTTATCCGGTGAGTTGAACTCCAGAAAGTGGACATCTGGCAGCAGAGGGAGGTAGGCATTCCTGTAGACATCCCGGCCGGTCACACTCAACGCTCCCTGGGTGTCCCCGTGATAACTGTTGTGAAACGATACAAACTTCTGGCGTCCGGTATGTTTCTTGGCCAACTTCAGGGCCCCCTCGATCGCTTCCGTCCCGCTGTTGACGAAGTAGACCCTCTGCAGACTCTCCGGAAGCTGAGAGGTCAGCAGCGATGCGAGATCCGATTGTGTCTTCTGAATAAACTCGCCGTAGACCATCACATGAAGGTGCCGGTCAAGCTGCTGTCGGATCGCGTCGATGACAGCCGGATGCCGATGCCCCAGGCTGCTGACGGCGATGCCCGAGATCAGGTCGACAAAGGTGCGGCCATCGGTTGTCCTGAGCAGGCACCCCTCTGCAGAGTCGATCTCCAGACCGATCGGGTCATCACTGGTCTGTGCAATGTGAGAGAAGAAGGCGTTGCTGTGGTCTGACATGGCGTTGTTGTGGTCTGACATGGTGGTTTTGATAAAATTTAACTTCAGGAGGCACTGTTCAAGAGAGGTTCTGTGACTTTTGAGTGAATCTGTTCGCCAGAGAGCCCTGCAGCCGGACCCAGGAGCTACCTTGGCAGACTGATCTTGCCCAGGGTAAATGAACGGCCACTGGCATCGATCCAGCCGTCGCCGGCTATCGTCTCATTGCCAAGAACTGCAAACAGTGCCGCCTCCTTGGCATCCGGATCAAGACCGAGTCTGCTGCTCGAGTCGATCGTGCACTCTGGCAGGTAGTGTGAAAGCCGCTCCATCAGATAGGCGTTGTACCACCCCCCTCCACTGACGTAGATCGTACAGGGCTCACCATCGAGTTGCGGCTTTATCGTCTCACCCACCGACCTGGCCGTCAGCTCCGTCAGGGTGGCGAGCAGATCTCTAATATCGATATCGGAATACTGAATCAGATGGTTCCAGAGCCACTCCCAGCTGAACGTCTCCTGCCCGGTCGATTTGGGGATCGGAGCAGAGAAGAATGGGTGAGACATCAAGGTGTCAAGCAGACGTTCGTTTACGGTTCCGCTCCGGGCCAGTCTACCACCCTCATCGTACTCAGAGCCAGGCTGGAGGCGGCGGACAGCCGCATCAATCAGTGTATTGGCTGGTCCTGTATCGCTGGCCAGAGGCACCTCCGGATGCTCTCCCGGACGAAGCAGCGTAAAATTGGCAATCCCCCCCAGGTTCAGAAACAGCCGTGTCTCATCCGGATCACTGTAGAGCAGCACTTCGGCCAGCGGAGCCAGCGGGGCTCCTTCATACCCTGTCGCGATATGCTTCTGGCGGAAGTCGCTGATCACCGGTACGCCGGAACAGACAGCCAGCCGGTCGCCGTCAACAATCTGCAGCGTGCTGTGGTCACCTCCGTTCCGGTCAGGCAGATGCAGCACTGTCTGTCCGTGACTGGCCAGAAGATCGGGCTTGAGTCCGCGGCCCCGCCACGATTCAAGTTGCTCGCTGATCAGATCGCACCAGCAGCGAGTCAGCTTAGCCTGCAAGGTCAGAATATCACCTGTTGAAGTATCGGCCTTGAACGCCAGCTTCCGGTGCGTCTCTTTCAGCTCCGATGGGATATCGAGCGTCTCGCTCTCCAGAACCTCCAGATTGACACTCATGCCGGCCCCGTGGATCCGGCAGAGAGCCAGATCAATACCATCCATCGAAGTTCCGCTCATCACCCCGAGGATATCTCTGTGTGGGGCTTCACCCAGCTCTTTCAGTGTTCTGAACCATTTTTTCATGCTCCGATAATCGCTATTTTTCGTGGAACAGACAATGCAGGCTTTTCGGCTGAACCAATCTGGACCGGAAGTGCTTGAGCTAGTGATGTATCTTCAGAAACAGGCGGTCACCCTATGGATCAGATAAATAAGTTGGAGTATCAGGATGGATGAGATCAATGAATCGGAATATCAGGCCTGGAAGGAGGATGTGGTCTATCTGGTGAAAACTCTGGAGGAGCTGTTTGAGTCCGACTCGTCAGACTTCTACTCAGATGAGATCAACAACACCCTCTATATTGAGCTGGAGGGCCTGTCTGAATACAGTGACGAGGAGATTATAGACCTGGCTGAGCCGGTCCTGAGTGAACTCGATCTCGACTTTGAAGATGTGATCCTGTTGCCACTACACAACAAGAGTTGAAAACGGATTACATTACCGGCAGAACCTCAACTGGTAGAGGCTCAGCTGACATCTCCCTTCTCTTTAGAAAATTTCTGCTGATCATACCCTCATAGCTGATCATACCTGAAGCCAAGATCCCGACTGCATATAATGGCAGGCGGAGCGGGTCGAATGCAGCCGGACCCTGCTAGCGCCGCGCAACTGCGGGTGAGACCTCTACTTTCTCTTCAGGAAGCGGATGGTGGTTGTGATTGCGATTGGTACATGTCTGATGATGCCGATAGTTCCTCCAGTGCCCGACGATCATGGTCAGACTCCCGG
>Ga0209487_1003557_pt1 | contig 12201 bp, 11 predicted proteins | sample Poulit2012_FD_187524 | JGI IMG/M metagenome (GOLD analysis project Ga0209487, IMG submission 187524) | Agricultural soil microbial communities from Georgia to study Nitrogen management - Poultry litter 2012 (SPAdes) (version 2) | ecosystem: Environmental > Terrestrial > Soil > Agricultural land... | reverse complement strand
CGACCTCGTGGCGACCACCGAGGAGTTCCTCGCCGCCGCGTGGGCCTCCACGGCCGCCGGCGGCCAGACGCCGCTGGACGTCAGCTCCGCTTCCTTCGCCACGCTCGAGGACACCCGGGAGCTGGCCCTGTCGCGCTCGCTGGGCTGGTGGGGCCTGACCAGCCTGTCGGTCGCCATGCCCGAGGACGGCGGATCGGCAGCTGATGGCACCGTGGCGGCAACCGCGGGCACGGGTGGGCAGGGCGAGGACGATGACGCACCCCCGGCAGGCGCCGTCGTCGCCCGAGACGTCGAGCCCTACCGCGGCGACATCCCGCGCGCGCTGGCCGACCTGCGCGCCCTCACCCGCGACGGCTGGCGCCTGCTTATCACCACCCAGGGTCCCGGTCCGGCCCGGCGGATGGTCGAGCAGCTCACCGACGCGGACGTGCCGGCCCGCCAGGTGGAGGACGTCCTCGAGGAGCCGCCCACCGCCGTCGTCCTCGTCACCACCGCCGCCGTGCCGCGCGGTTTCGTCGCGACGGAGCTCAAGCTCGCCGTCGTCACCGAGTCCGACATCACCGGCCGGGCGGGCACCTCGACCCGGGACATGCGCACCATGCCCTCCAAGCGCCGCGGGGTCGTCGACCCGCTCGCGCTGCGCGCCGGGGACTACGTCGTCCACGAGCAGCACGGGGTGGGCAAGTTCCTCGAGCTCGTCCAGCGCACGGTGGGCCGCGGGAAGGACGCGACCACTCGCGAGTACCTCGTCATCGAGTACGCCTCCTCCAAGCGGGGGCAGCCGGGCGACCGCCTGTTCGTGCCCACCGACTCCCTGGACCAGGTGACCAAGTACTCCGGCGGGGAGGCGCCCAGCGTCAACAAGATGGGCGGCTCGGACTGGGCCAAGACCAAGAGCCGGGCGCGCAAGGCGGTCCGGGAGATCGCCGCCGAGCTCATCCGCCTCTACGCCGCCCGCGCCGCCACCAAGGGCCACGCCTTCGGCCCGGACACCCCGTGGCAGCGCGAGCTGGAGGACGCCTTCGCCCACGTCGAGACGCCCGACCAGCTCGTCACCATCGAGGAGGTCAAGGCGGACATGGAGAAGCAGATGCCGATGGACCGGCTGCTCTCCGGCGACGTCGGCTACGGCAAGACCGAGATCGCGGTGCGCGCGGCGTTCAAGGCGGTGCAGGACGGCAAGCAGGTCGCCGTGCTCGTGCCGACGACGCTGCTCGTCCAGCAGCACTTCGACACCTTCTCCGAGCGGTACGCGAGCTTCCCGGTGCAGGTGCGGGCGCTGTCGCGGTTCCAGACCGATGCCGAGGCCACCGAGGTGCGCGAGGGCCTGAAGTCCGGCGCGGTGGACGTCGTCATCGGCACCCACCGGCTGCTCACCGGGGAGGCGCGCTTCAAGGACCTGGGCCTGGTGATCATCGACGAGGAGCAGCGCTTCGGCGTCGAGCACAAGGAGACCCTCAAGCAGCTGCGCACCGACGTGGACGTGCTGGCGATGAGCGCCACCCCGATCCCGCGCACCCTGGAGATGGCGATCACCGGCATCCGAGAGATGTCCACGCTCGCGACGCCGCCGGAGGAGCGCCACCCGATCCTCACCTATGTGGGCCCGCACGAGGAGAAGCAGGTGGCCGCGGCCGTGCGCCGTGAGCTGCTGCGCGAGGGCCAGGTGTTCTACGTGCACAACCGGGTCTCGTCGATCAACCGGGCGGCGTCCAAGCTGGCCGAGCTCGTGCCTGAGGCGCGCATCGCCGTCGCCCACGGGCAGATGGGTGAGCACCAGCTGGAACGGGTGATCCAGGACTTCTGGAACCGGGAGTTCGACGTGCTCGTGTGCACGACGATCGTGGAGACCGGCCTGGACATCTCCAATGCCAACACCCTCATCGTCGAGCGCGCCGACACCTTCGGCCTGTCCCAGCTGCACCAGCTGCGCGGGCGGGTGGGCCGCGGCCGGGAGCGCGCCTACGCCTACTTCCTCTACCCGCCGGAGAAGCCGCTCACCGAGACCGCCCACGACCGGCTCTCCACCATCGCCTCGCACACCGAGCTCGGTGCGGGCATCCAGGTGGCGATGAAGGACCTGGAGATCCGCGGCGCCGGCAACCTGCTGGGCGGGGAGCAGTCGGGCCACATCGCCGGGGTCGGTTTCGACCTGTATGTGCGGATGGTGGCCGACGCCGTCGCGGAGTTCCGCGGGGAGAAGGAGCAGGAGAAGGCGGACGTCAAGATCGAGCTGCCGGTCGACGCGCACATCCCGCATGAGTACATCGCCCACGAGCGGCTGCGCCTGGAGGCCTACGCCAAGATCTCCGCCGCCGACGACGATGCCGCCATCGAGGCGGTGCGCGCCGAGCTGGTGGACCGGTACGGGCCGGTGCCGGAGTCGGTGGAGCGGCTCTTCGCCGTGGCGGCGCTGCGGGCCAAGGCACGGGCGGTGGGCCTGACCGACATCACCGGCCAGGGCCGCTACGTGCGCTTCGCCCCGGTCGAGCTGCCCGAGTCCGGTCAGCTGCGGCTCAAGCGGCTCTACCCGGGCACCGTGCTCAAGCCGGCCATCCGCACCATCCTTGTGCCGTTCCCGACCACGGCGAAGGTGGCCGGCAGACCGCTGCAGGACTCCGCGCTGCTCGCCTGGACCGGTGACCTCATCGACGCCGTGCTCACCGGGTCGGTCGCCGCAGCGGCCAAGGTGGGCGCCGACGCCTGAGGTCGTGGTCCGGCGGCGTGCCACTTGTTGGCGGCCAGCGGGTGATGGCGGCGTCCACACTCCGGGCCCGGCATCCACAATTTTTGTCCACAGGCATGTGGGTAAGTGGCATCACTGCACGTGGACCTGTGGAAGAAACTGTGCGTGAACGGACGGTGAAAATTCGCCCTCGGAAACCCTTGAACCGGCAGTGTGATCCGGGATACACATAGGTCATCGAGTTCACCGATATCGGCTCCATCGCAAGGGTTTCGACCCCGGCGACGGAGTCGCGGCAGACTGGGAGACCGGGACGCCGGTGGATCTGACGGACAGCCCAGCTGATCCGACTTATCCACAGATCGCGGAAGTCGATGTGGGCGAGAGAACGGTAGGAACGGTCGGGCCACCCCGGCCGGCTCGGATGGAACGTCACGAGACCTGCACGGACTCGCCCACGTGGTTCCCGGGAGGTCCGCACCTCGGTGCGGACAGGCGGATGACGTTCCCGCGCCGCCGGAGCACCGGGACCAGCGAGGCCCCTCGGAACCCTAGTCCGAGGGGCCTTCGCTGTGTCAGCACCCGAATCGGGCACCTCAGCTGCCGGCACCTCAGGAACCCATGTGCCGGCACGGCAATCGTGACGCGCACGAGATGACGGCGCACGTCGCCACGCCGGTCGGCTGTTACTGGCCGCGGATCGTCGGCGGCCCCCCAGTCCGCCGAGGTCCCGCATCCGCGCGCCTTGCACGCGATGTCAGAGGGTGGTGTGACAGTGGCAGTACGGAAAGGAGAGAGCGATGACCACCACCGCATATGCCGACACTGCCACCCGCCACGAGCTGGACGAGGCGTCGTCCGCGCTGGACGAGGCGTCGTCCGCGGTCGGCCACGCCGCACCACAGCTGGACGGCCACGAGGTCTACTGCCCGGACGCCGAGATGTGGGCTCCGACCGACGACGTCTTCTGCCAGTTCTGCGGAGCGGGAGATCACGACCTGCGTTGACGGGCCGGCAGCGGACGGCGCCACTCGCCACCTCCCGTACGATGGGTCCGGCCGGTGCCGCGCCGGCCGGACGAGGGAGGTACCTGGTGACATCGACAACGCTGAGGCGTGGCCTCGCCGCAGTGGCCGTCCTTGCCGGACTCGTAGTGAGCGGCTGCGGCGCCCACCCCGGAGCCGCGGCGGTGGTGAACGGGGAGCGCATCTCCGAGAACGAGGTCGCCCGCGCTATCGAGGACTTCACCACGGTCACCGGGCAGCCCGTGGACGCGCCGATGATGCTCGGCACGCTCATCGTCGCGCCGATCATGGTGGATGTCGCCGCTGAGCACGGCGTTGCGGCCTCGGACGCGGAGGCGGCCGCCCTGCTCGACCAGCAGGCCGAGCTCAACAACCTCGAGGCCCCGGAGGACTACAGCGACGGCGTGCTGCAGGTCGCCAGGATGACGCTCATCAACCAGGGGCTGAGCCAAGCGAGCGACCCGCAGGCCGTGGTCGACGAGATCAACCAGCGGGTCGACAACGCAGACGTCGAGGTCAGCCCGCGGTATGGCAACTTCGACCCCAGCGGCCAGATCATCGCCGAGCCGCTGCCCTGGATCGCCACTCCCGAGCAGTAACGTCCCGGTGACATCCTCGGCTCGGAGCCACGCGCAGGCCCTGGAGGCCGTCGTTGCGGCCATGGACCGGCTCCGGTCGCCCGGCGGCTGTCCCTGGGATGCGGAGCAGACGCACCGGTCCCTGGCACCGTACGCCGTGGAGGAGGCCTACGAGCTCGCCGAGGCGGCCGAGCGCGATGACCGCGCGGGACTGCGCGGCGAGCTGGGCGACGTGCTGCTTCAGGTGCTGTTCCACGCCCGGATCGCCGAGGAGCACCCGGACGAGCCCTTCGACCTGTCCGAGGTCGCCCAGGAACTGCACGACAAGCTGGTGCGTCGGCACCCTCACGTGTTCGGTGGAGCGGAGGGCGTAACCTCGGCCGAACAGGTCGAGGAGGCCTGGGACCAGATCAAGCAGCGCGAACGCGCCGGCGCCTCGGTCCTCGCCGGCATTCCGCTCGCCCTGCCTGCTCTCGCCCGAGCGCAGAAGGTCGCGCGCCGCCTCCGGCGCGCCGGGATCTCGGACGCCGAGCTGCTCGGTGGGGATGGCCCGGCCGTTGCGCCGGCCGAGGCGGGTCGAGGGGCGCGCCCGGCCGTCGGCGGCGGGATTGCCGACCCCGCGACCGCCGTCGAACAGGCCGACCCAACCACCGCCGTCGGGGCTGAGCTGATGGCGCTCGTGTTGCGGGCCGAGCGGCTCGGCGTAGACGCCGAGGCTGCTCTGCGGGCGCATGTGCGCCACCTCACCGAGCATCACTACCCCGCCGGTCCATCCGTCGGAGGTCCCGGGCCCTCCGGCAACCTTCGCACTATCGTGGAGCCCGACATCCCTGACATCGATATTGAAGGAGACACCCGTGGCCAGCATTGAGGCCGTAGGAGCACGCGAGATCCTCGACTCGCGCGGCAACCCCACCGTCGAGGTCGAGGTGGCGCTCGACGACGGGACCGTGGCGCGCGCCGAGGTGCCCTCTGGGGCCTCGACCGGTGCCTTCGAGGCTGTCGAGCGGCGGGACGGCGACAAGGGCCGCTACCTCGGCAAGGGTGTGCAGGACGCGGTGAACGCCGTTGTCGACGACATCGCCCCCGAGGTCCTGGGCCTGGAGGCGAGCGAGCAGCGCATCATCGACCAGACGCTCGTCGAGCTGGACGGCACGGCCAACAAGGGCAAGCTGGGCGCCAACGCGATCCTCGGCGTCTCCCTCGCGGTCGCGCGTGCCGCTGCCGAGAGCGCCGGACTGTCGCTGTTCCGCTACGTCGGCGGGCCCAACGCCCACGTGCTGCCGGTCCCGATGATGAACATCCTCAACGGTGGGTCGCACGCCGACTCCAACGTCGACATTCAGGAGTTCATGATCGCACCGGTCGGCGCCCCCACCTTCAAGGAGGCGTTGCGCTGGGGCGCGGAGACCTACCACGCGCTGAAGTCCGTGCTCAAGGACCGCGGCCTGGCCACCGGACTGGGTGACGAGGGCGGCTTCGCGCCGAACCTCGAGACCAACCGCGCGGCACTCGACCTCATCCTCGAGGCGATCGAGAAGGCCGGCTACAAGCCGGGCGAGGACATCGCCCTGGCGCTCGACGTCGCCGCCACGGAGTTCTTCTCCGACGGCGCCTACCAGTTCGAGGGCAAGGCCACCACGCCGGAGGAGATGGTCGCCTACTACAGCCAGCTCACCTCGGACTACCCGCTCGTGTCCATCGAGGACCCGCTGAGCGAGGACGAGTGGGACAGCTGGGCGCAGCTCGTGGCCGCGATCGGTGACCGCACCCAGATCGTCGGCGACGACCTGTTCGTCACCAACCCCGAGCGTCTGGCCAAGGGCATCGAGCAGCACTCGGCGAACTCGCTGCTGGTCAAGCTCAACCAGATCGGCACCCTCACCGAGACCCTCGACGCGGTGTCGCTCGCGCAGCGCAACGGCTTCACCGCGATGGTCTCCCACCGCTCCGGTGAGACCGAGGACACCACCATCGCCGACCTGTCGGTCGCGGTGAACGCCGGCCAGATCAAGACCGGTGCTCCCGCCCGCGGTGAGCGCGTCAACAAGTACAACCAGCTGCTGCGCATCGAGGAGGAGCTGGACGACGCCGGCATCTACGCCGGCCACTCGGCCTTCCCGCGCGCCAAGCGCTGACGGCCTGACGGCCCGGTAACCACGCCGGACAACGATCCCCGCAACCTCCAGCAGGTTGCGGGGATCGTGCGTTCTACCGATGTGCCGGGCGATGCGACTCACGGCCCCCGGCTACCGGGCATGGCTGCCCCGGTGGGAGACGATAAGGCGATGAGTGCCCGCCGCCCTGCCCGCCGCCGCGCCACCAACGGCACCGCGCGGACGGAGCGCGGCCGCTCGGCCTCAGGGACCGGTCGACAAGGCTCCAGCATGGCCTCGGGTCGACCGGCAGCCCCTCGCCGCACATCCAACCCGTCCGCCGCGTCCGGCCGTCCCGCGGGGGCGGGCCGTCCTGCCGCCACGGGACGTCAAGCGGGCACGGGCCGTGCTGCGGCTACGGGCCGTCCGGCGGGCGCGGGCCGTCCCACCGCGTCCAGCCGTCCCTCCGCGCCGGGCCGTCCTGCCGCGCCGAGCCGGCCGGCAGGGTCTACCAGACCATCGCCCAGCAGCCCGTCGGCCGTTGCCGCGCGCGACCAGCACGACGAACCCCGGCCGCCGACCATCACGCTGCGCGGCATCGGCCTGTTCGTCGTCGTCCTCGTCGCCTTCATCGTGTTGGCGCCCACGCTGCGCCACGCCGTCGAGCAGCAGGAGCAGCTCCGGCGCCTGACTGCCGACGTGGAGGCTGCCGAGGCACGTAACCGCGCCCTGGAGCTGGAGCTGGAGCAGTGGCAGGACCCGGGTTTCGTCCAGGCCCAGGCACGCGACCGGCTGGGCTACGTGATGCCCGGGGAGCAGACCTTCCGGGTGATGGACCCCGAGACGGTCGTGGGCGAAGAGGTCGAGGCCGAGCTCGATGAAGGGGGGATCCCCGGCATGGAGGACGCGCCCTGGTACCTCACCGTCTGGGAGTCGGTCTCGATGGCGGGGGAGGCGGACCCCGGGGCAGTCGAGCCAGGCGACGACGAGCCGAGTACCCATCCGGTCGAGGTCCCCGGCGGCTGACTCGTTTCCCGCAACCGCTACCGCTGGGGCAGAATCGGGCCGTGACCGACCCGCTGCCCGACGCATCGCCCGTGACAGCTGCCGACCTGGCGGTGCTCCACGACCAGCTCGGCCGCCCGCCGCGAGGCGTCGTCGACGTCGCGGCCAGGTGCGTGTGCGGCCGCCCGCTCGTGGTTCGCACCGCGCCTCGCCTCGACGACGGCACTCCGTTCCCCACCACCTTCTACCTCACCGCGCCGCCGGCCGTGAAGGCGGTCAGCACCCTGGAGGCCTCGGGCCTGATGAAGGAGATGAGCGAGCGGCTCACCACCGACGCCGAACTCGCGGCCGCCTACCAGCGCGCCCACGAGGACTACCTGGCCCGCCGCGCCGAGCTCGGCGACGTGCCGGAGATCGACGGAGTATCCGCCGGTGGGATGCCCACCCGGGTCAAGTGCCTGCACGTGCTGGTGGGCCACTCACTCGCCGTCGGCCCGGGGGTCAACCCGCTCGGAGACGAGGCACTGGAGCTGTTGGCGCCCAGCTGGCGGCCGGATCGCTGCTCCTGCGTGGCTGAGGAGGCCCGGTGAAGCGCGTCGCGGCGATCGACTGCGGGACCAACTCGATCCGACTGCTCGTGGCCGACCTTCCGCGCCGCGGCCCGTTGCGCGAGATCATCCGGCAGATGCAGGTGGTCCGGCTCGGCCAGGGAGTCGACCGGACCGGCATCCTGGACCCCGCGGCGCTGGAGCGGACCCTCGCGGCCGTCGGTGACTACGCCGAGGTCTGTGCCGAGCACGAGGTGAGCGAGATCCGCTTCATCGCCACCTCGGCCACGCGCGACGCCGGTAACCGGCACGCCTTCATCTCCGGGGTGCGCAAGGCGATCGGCGTGGAGCCGGAGGTGGTCAGCGGCCAGGAGGAGGCGGCGCTGTCCTTCGCCGGGGCAGCCAGCGTGCTGGCCGAGGGCCAGGAGCGCCCGCTGCTGGTGGTGGACATCGGCGGCGGGTCCACCGAGCTCGTCCAGGGCGAGACGGTGCCTCAGGCTGCGGTCTCCTTCGACCTGGGTAGCGTGCGGGTCACCGAGCGGCACCTACGCGGCGACCCGCCGGGTGGCAAGCAGGTCAAGGCGGCCCGCAAGGAGGTCCGAGCGGCGCTCGCGGACGTCTCCACCGAGCTTGCCCTCGCCGACGTGCGCACCATCGTGGGGGTGGCCGGCTCGGTCACCACGGTGACCGCCCACGCCTTGGGCCTCGAACAGTACGAGCGCGCCGCCATCGACGGCGCCGAGCTGAGTGTCGAGCAGGTACAGGCGTCGTGCGCCGCACTCCTGGGAGCCACCCGGGACGAGCGCGCGCGGATGGGTTTCATGCACCCCGGACGGGTGGACGTCATCGGCGCCGGTGCGCTCATCTGGGGCGAGGTGGTGCGGGCCGTTGCCGAGATTGCGCCCGGGCTGCAGACCGTGCGCACCAGTGAGCACGACCTGCTCGACGGGATCGCGCTGAGCCTTCGGTAGCTGGGACGCCGGCCGATTGGTGCCGGCCACCCGCTGGCGGGGCGGCCGGTGGCGGATGGTCGGGCCAGCCTGCCTCCCGGCCAGCCTGCCACCCGGCGGCGCGGCTCCAGCCCTCCGGCGCCCCGGCAGCCCAGCCCCCGGGCGTCCGGCCACCCAGCCGCTAAGTCCCTCGGATGGCACGATGGCCGGGTGGGCTACGTGGAGCCGGGTACCGGCTGGCCGGGGGACCGGGCGACGCCGGACACGCCGGTGGCTCGCTCGGCGGGCGGGGTGCGCCGTCTTGCAGCAGGCAGCGGCGACCTGCTCACCCTCAATGCGCGGTCCAGCGTCTGCCGGGCCTGCCCGCGCCTGGTGGAGTGGCGCGAGCACGTCGCCGACGTCAAGCGCCGGGCTTTCATCGACGAGACCTACTGGGGCCGCCCGGCTCCCGGGTTCGGTGATCCCGCCGGCCACCTGCTGGTCGTGGGCCTGGCACCCGCTGCCCACGGCGCCAACCGCACCGGGCGGCTGTTCACCGGCGACCGGTCCGGGGACTGGATCTTCGCCGCTCTCTACCGCGCCGGCTACGCCAACCAGCCCGAGTCCGTCGCCGCCGACGACGGGCTCCACCTCACCGGCTGCCGCATTGTCCCGGCCGTGCGCTGCGCCCCACCCGACAACCGGCCCACACCCGACGAGCGCGTTGCCTGCGCCGGCTGGCTCCACCGCGAGATCACCCTGTTGGAGCCGACGACGACGGCGGTGCTCGCCCTGGGTGGGATCGCCTGGCAGGCCACCTTCGCGGCCTTGGCAGCCCTCGGATGGCAGATTCCGCGCCCCCGGCCCGCCTTCGGCCACGGAACGGAGGCGACGGTGATCTCGCCGTCCGGACGACAGGTCACCGTGCTCGGCTCCTACCACGTGTCCCAGCAGAACACCTTCACCGGCCGGCTGACCGAGCAGATGCTCGACGACGTCCTGGCTCGGTGTCGCGCCACTGCCGCGTCGGAGGCCGGCGACGTTATCTAAGCGGACGCATGACCGGGGCCCTCGGCCGGCCAGCCCAGGGTCGGATCGGTCAAGGCGAGCAGGCGAACGAGACTCCACGAGCGGCTGCGCGGGCGCGGACGAGGCGGCCCCTAGGATGACAGGCGCGCCCCCATAGCCCAATCGGCAGAGGCAGCCGACTTAAAATCGGCTCAGTGCGGGTTCGAGTCCCGCTGGGGGCACGGCAGGGGACCCCGTCCCGTCGGCGCGGTCCTGCTCATGCCATGGCCGCCGCCGCTGCGGATCACCGGCTGCGTCGATCGTGTACTTCCGGGGCCTCCTCAGCGTGGCGCACCTGCACTGGCGGCCGGTGCCCGGTCGCGGTGTAGGTGTGTCGGAACCTGGCGTACCGACCGTCCTCGCCGGGAAGAACGCCGAGCACGGCGCGCCCTTTACTGCGCCGGCGGCGTCGCCTGGGGCCCGAGTGCCTTGTCGATGAAGTAGTGCAGGTCGAGGTCGTTGAGCCGACTGGTTCCTGCGATCAACTCCGCGACGTGGGCGCCGATGTCTGTGCCGTCGAGCCAGCGGGGATCGTCGATTCCGGCGAGCTGACGAGCTCGGGTGCGCACCATCCCCATCACGACCCCGTACACGCGCGGGCCGCTCGAGGCGAGCTCGGCAGCGACCGTACGCGTCAACGATTTCGCCGCTGCGGCAGCGATCGAGTTCCCTCCGTTACCAGGGATCGGAAGATCGGCGCTGAAACCGTTCAGCTGGATGAGCGCTCCCGAACCTCGCAGCTGCGGCACCAGGGCGCGGTAGAGGCGGAAGATGCTCGTGAGGTCGGGAACGAGACGCTGCGCGTCCCACTCGGCATCACTCAGCGACAGGAGTCCGTCGGGCTGCTGGGGGACGGTCGAGGCGACGCTGACAACGACGCCGTCGAACGGGCCGACTTCCCGTGCCAGTGCCACCACCTGCTCGTCGAGCTCCGGGTCGAGCGCATCGAGGCGCTCGGTGCTCAGCCGCGGGGAGTGGATCCGTTCGGCGAGCCCCTGGAGCCGGGACTGGTGACGACCGGTGGCGACAACTCGTGCGCCGTCAGCAACGAGTTTGCGAACCACGCCCTCACCAACCCCGCCGCTGCCACCGACGACGAGGACTGTCCGATCGGTCAGGTCGGCCTGCCGCGCCCACTGCGTGGTCGGCGCGGTCATGAGGCGTCTCCTGGCACGGGAGCCCCGGTTCTGCTGTCGATGTGGGCCATGAGGGCCTCGAGGGCATCGGTCAGCGCGGCGGTCTGCTCGCCGGAGAGCGCGTCAGCGAACCATCGCTTCGTGCTCCGCAGGTGGGGGCCGAGCGCCCCCTTGTACGCCCCGCGCCCCGCATCGGTCAGGGTGATCACCGACGCACGACCATCACCTGCTCCCGGTCCGCGCTGGATGAACCCGCGCTGTTCCAGACGGCGCAGCTGGTGGGCCAGTCGGCTGGACTCCCAGCCGATCGCCCGAGCGCACTCTGCTGGACGTACCTGCGCACCACGGCCCTCGGCCAGGGAGACGTTGGCGAGCACGGTGAACTCGGCGTCGGACAGTTGCGCTTCCGCCCACATCTCCCGCCCGAGCTCCCGTCGAAGCCGCTCGCCTGCGACGTGGAACAGCTGCCAGGCGTGGAGCTGGTCATCGGTCATTCTTACTGACATGTCAGCGACCGTAGCGGAATGCTGACGCGTCAGCAATAGGGTTTCGAGGGCCCCGACGAGGGAGCCAGGACGAACCCAGCGTCAGTGCCGGACGATGAGGTCCTCGCGCGTCTCGGCGAAGTGGCAGGCCGAGGGATGGTCGGAGCCGGGCCGAACGGTGAGCTCGGGCACCTTCTCGGCGCAGATGTCCTGGGCCTTCCAGCAGCGGGTCCGAAACCGGCAGCCGCTAGGGATGTTGGCCGGGCTGGGCGGGTCGCCCTGCAGGATGATCCGTTGCCGCTGCCCGCGCACGGTCGGGTCGGGCACCGGCACGGCCGACAGCAGCGCTTGGGTGTAGGGGTGGGTCGGCGTCTCGTAGATCTGGTCCTCGGTGCCGATCTCCACGATCTTGCCTAGATACATCACCCCGACGCGGTCGGCGATGTGGCGCACCACCGACAGGTCGTGGGCGATGAACACGTAGGACAGCCCCAACTCGGTCTGGAGGCTCTCCAGCAGGTTCATCACCTGGGCCTGCACCGAGACGTCCAGGGCGGAGACCGGCTCGTCGCAGATGATCACCTCGGGGCGTAGCGCGAGGCTGCGGGCGATCCCGATGCGCTGGCGCTGCCCGCCGGAGAACTG
>Ga0209487_1003556_pt1 | contig 12202 bp, 14 predicted proteins | sample Poulit2012_FD_187524 | JGI IMG/M metagenome (GOLD analysis project Ga0209487, IMG submission 187524) | Agricultural soil microbial communities from Georgia to study Nitrogen management - Poultry litter 2012 (SPAdes) (version 2) | ecosystem: Environmental > Terrestrial > Soil > Agricultural land... | reverse complement strand
CACCGCCCCGCCGACGCCGTCCCCGACGGACGGGCCGACCGAGGCGCCCACCGAGGAGCCGACGGGCGGTCCCACGAGCCCCGAGGAGCCGACCACCCCGGCCGAGCCCTCCCCGACGGACACCGAGCCCGGCCAGACGCCGCCGCCCGCCGAGACGCCCGCTCCCGGCTCCGGCCTGGGCCAGACCGGCTTCACCGGCACCCCGCTGCTCCTCGGCGCCGCCGGCCTCCTCGTGGCCGGTGCGGCCGCCGTGCTGGCGGTCCGCCGCCGCGGCGCGCAGCAGCACTGACGTCCCCGCCGCGCGGCCCGGTCAGGGCCGCGCGGCGAAGACCTCCAGGAGCGTGGAGTCGCCGGACACGATGATCGTGTCGCCGGGGTTGATCCGCGTGTCCTCCGAGGCGTACTCGAAGGCCTCGCCGGGTGACTTCACCCCGAGCACCGTCACGCCGTAGCGCGCCCGGATCTGGGACTCACCGATCGTGAAGCCGTGGGTCTCCCGCGGTGGGCGCATCTTGACGATGGTGAAGCCGTCCTCCATCTCGATGTAGTCGAGCATGCGGCCGGTGACCATGTGGGCCACGCGCTGCCCGGCGTCGTGCTCGGGGTAGACCACGTGGTGGGCGCCGATGCGGCGCAGGATGCGGCCGTGCTCGCCGGAGGTCGCCTTCGCCCAGATCTGCGGGATCTCCATGTCCACGAGGTTGGCGGTGATGAGCACGCTCGCCTCCAGCGACGTGCCCACCCCGACGACGACGACGGAGAAGTCCTGCGCGCCCAGCTGCTCCAGGGCGTCCGGGTTCGTCGCGTCCGCCTCGACGACGGGCAGGCGACCGGCCCACTGGGAGACGAGGTGCTCGTCCTTCTCCACCGCCAGCACCTCCCGCCCCAGGTCCTCCAGGGTCGCCGCCAGGGCCGAGCCGAAGCGGCCGAGGCCGATCATGAGCACCGCGCTCGCACGCGGGAGGTTGCGCTGCGCCATCCCTCACATCCTTTCCAGTGGTCAGTGTGCCCGGCTCAGCCGACGATCGGCGGCTCGGACGGCATGCGGATGACCCGCCGGCGCTGGCGCAGGGCCAGCGCACCGGCCAGCGTGATGGTGCCCAGGCGCCCGGCGAACATGAGAGCCGCGAGCACGTACTTGGCGGCGTCGGGCAGTCCGGGGGTGATCCCCGTCGACAGTCCCACGGTCGCGAAGGCCGAGATCACCTCGAAGACGACGAGCTCGAGGTGGTGGTCGGTGGTGACGAGGAGGAGCAGCGCGCCGACCCCCACGAGTGTCGCCCCGAGGAAGGCGACGGCCACGGCCAGCCGGATCGTCGTCGTGCCGATCCGGCGGCCGAAGGCCTCGACGTCGCGATCGCCGCGCGCCTCGGCCACGATCGCCAGGACGAGGACGGCGAAGGTCGTCACCTTGATCCCGCCGGCCGTCGAGGCGGAGCCGCCGCCGACGAACATGAGTGCGTCCTGGAGGAACCACGTCGTGTCGCTGAGGTCCGCGACGTCCACCGTCGCCAGCCCGGAGGACCGGGTGTTGACACCCGCGAGCAGGGAGGCCAGGACGCGGTCGGCGACCGGCAGCCGGCCGAGGCTCGCGGCGTTGCCCCATTCGACCACCGCGAAGGCGATTGTGCCGCCGACGGCGAGCAGGGCGTAGGTGGTCAGGGTGAGCTTGGAGTGCAGCGACAGGCGCCGGGTGTGACGCACCCGCTCGGCCAGGTTGAGGATCACCGGGAAGCCCAGGGCGCCGATCGCCCCGCCGACGATGATCGGCAGGCACATCCACCAGTCGCCGACGAAGGGCTCCAGGCCGTCCTCGAGGATGAGGAAGCCGGCGTTGTTGAAGATCGACACCGCCATGAACAGCGCGTCCCACAGGGCCCGCCCGAGCGGCTCGCCGAGGGCCAGGAAGCGGGGGACGAGGACGAGGAACACGGCCAGCTCGACGAGCACCGAGGCGGCGATGACGGCGCGCACCAGCGTGCCGACCTCACCCAGCCGGGTGGTGCCCGTCTCGGAGGCGGTGAGCAGGCGCTGGGTGAGCCCGATACGCCGGGAGACGGCCAGCCCGAGGATCGAGGCGAGCGTCATCACGCCCAGGCCGCCGATCTGGACGCCGACGATGATGACGGCCTGGCCGAAGCCCGACCAGTAGGTGGCGGTGTCCACCGTCGTCAGGCCGGTGACGCACACCGCCGACACCGCCGTGAACAGGGCGTCGACGAAGGGCGCGCGCTCGCCGCTCCGGGTTGCGGCCGGCAGGGAGAGCAGCGCGGTGACGACGGCGACGATCGCCGCGAACACCATGAGGGCCAGGCGCGCGGGGGAGTGCTGGGCGACGTGGTCGAGGGCGTCGCGCAGCGTCCGCAGCGCGCGCGTCGCGCGCGACGGTCGGACCTCTGCTCCGCTCACGGGCACACCTTGCCAGACTCGCGGCCGCGCTACCGTGAAGCATGCCCAAGCCTGTGCTCCTGTGGAGCGAGGAGCTGCTGGAGTACGACTTCGGTGCCGGCCACCCGATGGCCCCGCTGCGCCTGGCGCTGACCTACCGGCTGCTCCAGGACCTCGGCCTGCTGGACTCCTTCACCGTGCAGCCGGTGGACGCCGCGGGGGACGACCTGCTGCTGCGGGTGCACGAGGCGGACTACCTCACCGCCGTGCGGGCGGCGGCCGCCGGCACCCCGGACCCCGCCCGCGGGCTGGGCGGCTCGGACACGCCGGTCTTCGGGCAGATGCACGAGGCCGGCGCCCGCATCGTGGGCTCCACCCTCGGCGCAGCCGGCGCCGTGTGGGAGGGCCGCGCGCCGCGGGGGCTGAGCCTGGCAGGGGGCATGCACCACGCGATGCCCGGCCGCGCCTCCGGCTTCTGCGTGTACAACGACGTCGCGGTCACGATCGCCTCGCTGCTGGAGGCGGGCGCCGAGCGGGTGGCCTACGTGGACCTCGACGCCCACCACGGCGACGGCGTGGAGCGCGCCTTCTGGGACGACGACCGCGTGCTCACCGTCTCGGTGCACCAGCACCCCGGGACCCTCTTCCCCGGCACCGGCTACGCCCAGGACCTCGGCGGCCCCTCCGCGCGTGGCACCGCCGTCAACGTGCCGCTGCCGCCCGGCACCGGTGACGTCCCGTGGCTGCGCGTGCTCGACGCCGTCGTCGTCCCGCTCGTGGCGGAGTTCGAGCCCCAGCTGCTGCTCACCCAGCACGGCTGTGACGCCCACCTGCTGGACCCGCTCGCCGAGCTCGCCGTCTCGGTCGACGCGCAGCGCCGCGCCGCGCTCCTCATGGCCGAGCTGGCCGACACGCACGCCGGAGGACGCTGGGTGGCCACCGGCGGGGGAGGCTACGACATCGTCAGCGTCGTCCCGCGGGCCTGGGCGCACCTCGCCGCCGTCGTCGCCGGCCGGCCGCTGGAGCCGGACCTGCCCGTGCCGGCCGCGTGGCGGGAGGCGGTCGGCGAGCTCCTCGGCGTGGACACGCCGGCGACCATGGGGGACGACGTCGCGGGCGGTTACCGGCCGTGGTCGGGCGGGTACGACCCCGACGACCCCGTCGACCGCGCGATCATGGCCACCCGCGGTGCCGTCTTCCCCTGGCACGGGCTGGACCCCCAGCCGTGGTGATCGGCCGGACGTTTCCCAAATCCCCGCCTAGGCTCTAGAGTGCCAGCGTATCTCCGCGCGCCGGCGCTGGAGTCTCGACACGGGTAGGTGGACATGGCCGAGCAGCAGGCACCGCGGTTCCTCACGGTCGCCGAGGTTGCCGAGCTCCTCCGCGTGTCGAAGATGACCGTCTACCGCATGGTGCACGCCGGGGACATCCCCGCGGTCCGGGTCGGGCGCTCCTTCCGGGTCCCCCAGCACGCGGTGGAGGAGATGCTGAGCAGCGGCATCGGGGACTGGAGCCCCGAGAGCTCCGCGCGGTAGCAGCACCCCTCCGGCGCGCGCCCGGGGCGTGGGCGCGAGACGATCACGCGATGGCGCCCACGCGTACCTTGCTCATCGTCCTCGCCGGTGGCGCGGGCTCGCGGCTGGAGACCCTGACCGAGCACCGCGCCAAGCCCGCCCTGCGCTTCGGCGGCAGCCACCGGCTCATCGACTTCCCCCTCTCCCACGCCTCCAACAGCGGCATCGGTGACGTCTGGGTGGTCGAGCAGTTCGAGCCCGAGTCGATCACCGCGCACCTCGCCGGGGGACGGCCGTGGGACCTGGACCGCTCCCGCGGCGGTCTCATGCTCCTCGGCCCGCACCAGGGCGACGAGCGCGAGGGCTGGCACGCCGGCACGGCCGACGCCCTGTGGCGCAAGGCGGACCGGATCCGTGACCACGGCCCCGACGTCGTGCTCGTCGCCTCCGCGGACGCCGTCTACCGGATGGACTACGCCGACGTCGTCGCCCACCACCTGGGCAGCGAGGCCGAGGTCACGATGGTCACCACCCGCCACGACGGCGACGTGAGCCGCTACGGGGTCGTCGTCGTCGAGGACGGGCGGGTGCGGGACTACGCCCTCAAGCCGGACGACCCGCCCTCCCGGATCGTCACGACGGAGGTCTTCGCCTTCGACCCCGCCGCTCTGCTGCGCACGCTGGAGGCGGCGGCGCGTGCCGGCGCCGAGCGCGAGGAGGGCCTGGGGGACCTGGGGGAGGAGGTGCTGCCCGCCATGGTCGAGCGCGGGACCGCGGTGGAGTACCGGCACACCGGCTACTGGCAGGACGTCGGCACCGTCCCGGCGTACTGGCGCTCGCACATGGACCTGCTCGAGCGTCCGCCCTTCGACCTGGACGACCCGGACTGGCCGATCCGCACGCGTGCACTGCGCCACCTCGGCGCCCGGGTGAGCGAGGGCGGCCGGGTGGAGGACTCCCTGCTCGCCCCCGGGGTCGTCGTCGAGGGCAGCGTGCGGCACAGCGTGCTGGCCCCCGGGGTCCAGGTGGCCCCGGACGCCGAGGTGGTCGACTCCGTCCTGCTCGACGACGTCCGCGTGGGCCCGGGTGCCCGCGTGGTGCGCAGCGTGGTGGACGAGGGGGCCCGCGTCCGGGGCCGGGCCGAGGTGGGCGGTGAGGGCAGCGAGGAGGACATCACACTCGTCGGCGCGCGCAGCGTGGTCCACCCGCGCAAGCGCATCCCCGCCGGGGGTCGCTACCCGGAGTGACCCGCGGCATCGTGCCGCGCCGCGGTGAGGCGGTAGACTCGGCCCGTTCTGCGTGTAGTCCTGCGCTGCGCGCGCCACCTGCCGACTCGAGCACCACAGCGAGGTTCCATGGGTTCTGTCATCAAGAAGCGCCGCAAGCGTATGTCCAAGAAGAAGCACCGCAAGCTGCTTCGTAAGACGCGTCACCAGCGCCGCAACAAGAAGTGACGCAGCGCTGACGAGGCCCCAGGCCCGGCCCACGGCCGGGCCTGAGGTGTCTCTCCGGCGTGCCGGTCAGCGGCGGGTGAAGCGCCGGCGCAGCGCCCGGGCCACGACGGCGACCGTCCAGGCCATGCCGGCCCAGCCGGCACCGCGCACCCCGGTCCGCACCCCGCGGCCGACGTCGCGCCGACGCCGCCGGAAGTCCCGCACCGGCCAGCCCGCCTCGGCGGCATGCAGCCGCAGGCGGGGCTCGGGGTTGATGGCGCACGCCGAGCCGACCGTCGAGAGCAGGGGGATGTCGTTGACCGAGTCCCCGTAGGCGTGGCTGCGGGACAGGTCGATGCCCCGTTCCCGGGCGAGCGACACGACGCTGGCCCGCTTGCCCTCGCCGTGCAGCATGTTGCCCTGCAGCTCACCGGTGTAGACGCCGTCGACGTGCTCGGCCACGGTGCCGAGCGCGCCGGTGGCACCGAGCCGGGCGGCGAGCAGGTCGGCGATCTCCGTGGGGGTGGCGGTGACGAGCCAGACCTCGTGTCCCGCGGCCAGGTGGTCCTGGATAAGGGCGCGCGCACCGGGGTAGACCTTCGTGGCGAGCACCTGGTCGTAGACCTCCTCGCCGATGGCGACGATCTCCGCGACGGTCCGGCCGCGCACGATGCTCAGCGCCCGGGCCCGGATGTCCGCGATGCGCCGCACGCCCTCACCGAGGAGGAAGTACAGCGCCGAGTGCCGGGCGAAGAAGGCGATGTCCCGCAGCCCGAAGAAGTCCCGGCGGTACAGCTCCCGGGCCAGGTGGTAGGCACTGGCGCCCCGCACGATGGTGTTGTCGACGTCGAAGAAGGCGGCGACGACGCGGGCCCCGCCGGCGTCCTCGCCGTCCGCGCCCCGGTCGGTGCTGGTCGTCGCGTGCACGTTCCCCACCCTATGCGTCCTAGGATCGCGGTGTGCCCGACACCCGAGTCGTCCTGTACTCCCGCGCCGGCTGCCACCTGTGCGACGAGGCGCGGCGCGTCGTCCTCGCCGAGTGCGACCGCGCGGCGACGGGCTGGCGGGAGGTCGACGTCGACGCCGACCCCGCGCTGCAGGCGCGCTACGGCGAATACGTGCCGGTCGTCGAGGTCGACGGCACGGTCCAGGGCTTCTGGCAGATCGACCCCTCCCGGGTGCGCGCGGCGCTCGCCGGCTGACCGGGGACGACGACGGCGGCCGGCGCGCCGGGCGCCGACCGCCGTCGGGAAAGTGCAGGTCCCGCGCAGGGCGGGGAGAGGGGGATCAGGCCGCGACGGCCGAGATCTCCAGGGTGATGCGGACCTTGTCGCCCACGAGCACGCCACCGGTCTCCAGGGCGGCGTTCCAGGTGAGGCCGAAGTCCTTGCGCGAGATCTCGGTGCTGGCGGAGAAACCGACGCGGTCGGCACCGAACGGGTCGGTCGCGGAGCCGTTGTACTCGACCGCGAGGGCGGCCGGGCGGGTCACGCCGTTGATGGTGAGGTCGCCGTGGACGGTGAACTCCGGCAGCGAGCCCTCGACGCGGGTGCTGGTGAAGGTCCAGGTGGGGTTGTTCTCGGCGTCCCAGAAGTCCGCGCTGCGCAGGTGGTTGTCGCGGTTCTCGTCGCGGGTGTCGACCGAGGCGGACTGGATGGTGACGTTGACCTGCGAGTCGGCGAAGTTCTCGGCCACGACGACCTCACCGGAGTACTCGGTGAACTGGCCGCGGACCTTGGAGATGCCGGCGTGGCGGACGGTGAAGCCGACCTCGGAGTGGCCCGGGTCGATGCTGTAGGTGCGTGCTGCGAGGGTGGCGTTGGTCATGAGGTCTCTCCCGTGTGGTGTGGCGTGGTCAACTTGACTCTTCAACTATAGGGTGGTGTTGCCGTGCCCGCAAGGGCTGTGGCGCATCGCACCGGCGGTGCACCGGCCGGTGGAGGACCCGTTGCCGGGAACGGCCGCGGAGTTTGCGACACTAGGGACATGTCCCGAACCACGGTGCACCTCCTGCGTCACGGTGAGGTCCACAACCCCGAGGGCATCCTCTACGGGCGCCTCGAGGGCTACCGGCTGTCCGAGCGCGGCCGGGAGATGGCCCAGCGCGTGGCCGACGTGCTCCACGGCAACGGCCACGACATCCGCCTCGTGCGAGCCTCCCCGCTGCAGCGCGCCCAGGAGACCGCCCAGCCCACGGCGGCGGCCTTCGGCCTGCAGCTCGGCACCGACGACCGGCTCGTCGAGGCCGCCAACGACTTCGAGGGCACGACCGTCGGCAGCCGCCGCGCCGCGCTCGCCAGCCCCCGCTACTGGCGCCGCTACGTCAACCCGCTGCGCCCCAGCTGGGGGGAGCCCTACCGGGACCAGGTCGCGCGGATGGCGGCGGCGGTCGGCGAGGCGCGCGGCGCGCTCGCCGCGGACGGCGGGGGAGAGGCGCTCCTCGTGAGCCACCAGCTGCCCATCTGGGTCACCCGGCTCTTCCTCGAGCGGCGACCGCTGTGGCACGACCCGCGTAAGCGGCAGTGCTCGCTCGCCTCGCTGACCTCCCTCACCTTCGACGGGTCGCGGCTCGTCGGGCTCGCCTACTGGGAGCCGGCGGCGGACCTCGTCGCCGGGGCGCTGGACCTCCTGCCCGGGGGCTCCGGTGCGTCGGTCCCGCGTGCCGCGGGGCCGGGGGAGCCCGCATGAGGCGGCTCGCGCGGACCGTCGCCGCGCTCCTGCTGGCCGTGCTCGTCCTCGCCGGCTGCGGGGACGGCGGCGGCGGCACCGGCACCTCGCCCGACACGACCGGTGCGGGCTACCAGGCCGGCGACGGCTCGTGGACCACCTGGGACGTCGCTGACCGCGGGGAGCCGGTCGAGCTCGCGGGCGTGACCTACGAGGGCGAGGAGCTCGACCTCGCCGACTGGCGCGGTGACGCCGTCGTCCTCAACTTCTGGTACGCCGCCTGCCCGCCCTGCCGGGCGGAGGCGCCGGACCTCGCCGCCATCCACGCCGACTACGCCGCCGACGGCGTGCGGCTGCTGGGCGTCAACCCGCGCGACGACGCCGCCACCGCCCAGGCCTTCGAGCGCACCTTCGAGGTGCCCTACCCGAGCCTGCACGACGAGGCCGCGCGCGGCGTGGCCGCCCTGGAGGGCGTCGTGCCGCTGCAGGCCATGCCGACCACCGTCGTGCTCGACGCCGAGGGCCGGGTGGCCGGCCGGGTGCTCGGCCAGATCGACCCCGCCGTCGTGCGCGGGATGATCGACGACGTGCTGGCCGAGGCGGCCCGATGAGCTGGGACGGGATCGCCGAGACCTTCCAGGCGACCGTCCTCAGCGGCTCCCTGCTGGCGGCGGTGCCGGTGGCACTGGTCGCCGGGCTCGTCTCCTTCGCCTCCCCGTGCGTCCTCCCGCTCATCCCGGGCTACGTCGGCTACCTCGGCGGGATGTCCGGCGCCCTCGGGCAGGGCGGCGGGACGCGTGGTGGGGCGGGGACCGCCACGGCCACCGCCACCCGGGCGGCGACGGGACGGCTGCTGCTCGGCGTCGTGCTCTTCGTGCTCGGCTTCAGCGCGGTGTTCGTCCTGCTCGGCGTGGCCTTCGGCTGGATCGGGCTCGCGCTGCAGCCGTGGCTGGACGTCATCACCCGGGTGCTCGGCGTCGTCGTCATCCTCATGGGGCTGGCCTTCATGGGGGCGGTGCCCTTCCTCCAGCGCGACCGGCGGCTGCACGTCAGCCCGCGTGCCGGGCTGTGGGGCGCCCCGGTGCTCGGCGTGGTCTTCGGGCTCGGGTGGGCGCCGTGCATCGGCCCGACGCTCTCGGCGGTCCTGCTGCTGTCCCTGGACGGCGGCGACCCCGGGCGCGGGGCGCTGCTCGCCGCGGCCTACTGCCTCGGGCTGGGCCTGCCCTTCGTCGCGATCGCGCTGCTCTACTCGCGCACCACCCGCGCCCTGGGCTTCCTGCGCCGCCACCGCGTGACGATCATGCGCATCGGCGGGGGGATGCTCGTCCTCCTCGGCCTGGCGCTCGTCACCGGGCTGTGGAACGAGTTCGCCGGCTGGGTCCAGGGTCTCGTCGCCGACTTCGTGACGGTGGTCTGATGGCCTACACGCCCGAGGGCCTGCGCACGATGGACGCGGCCGGGGACCCGCCACCGCAGCGGCCAGCGCCCGCGGGGATCGGGGTGCGCGGCTGGCTGCGCTGGGCCTGGCGCCAGCTCACCTCCATGCGCGTGGCGCTGCTCCTGCTCATGCTGCTGGCGATCGCCGCCATGCCCGGTGCCTTCTTCCCCCAGACCCCGCAGGACCCGTCCGCGGTGGCCGCCTACCACGCCGACCGTCCCGAGCTGGCGGCCTGGCTGGAGCGCCTGGGCCTCTTCGACGTCTACGGCGCCCCCTGGTTCGCGGCCATCTACCTGCTGCTGTTCGTCTCGCTCATCGGCTGCATCCTGCCCCGTACCCGGGCCCACGCCGCCGCGCTGCGGGCGGCGCCCTCCCGCGTGCCGAGCCGCTTCACCCGCTTCCCCGTCCGTGACACGCACACGACCACGGCCTCCCCTCAGGAGGTGACGGCCGCGGTGCGCACGGCACTGCGCCGCCGCTTCCGGGTGGCCGAGACCCCGGCGGGCCTGAGCGCCGAGCGAGGCTACCTGCGGGAGACCGGCAACATCGTCTTCCACCTCTCCCTCGTCGGGGTGCTCATCGCCCTCGGAGCGGGTCAGATGCTCCACTACCGGGGGCAGGCCGTCGTCGTCGAGGGCCGCTCCTTCGCCAACGCGCTCGTCGACTACGACACCTTCACCTCCGGGTCGCTCGTCGACGTCGACGAGATGGAGCCCTTCACCTTCACCCTGGAGGAGATGTCCTCGGAGTTCACCCTGGACGCCCAGGCGCGGGACTTCGCCGCCGACGTCGTCCTCACCTCCCCCGACGGCGAGAGCCGCCAGGAGACCATCCGGGTGAACTACCCGGTGCGGGAGGGTGGAGCCAACATCTACCTCGCGGGGAACGGCTTCGCCCCGCACCTGACCGTACGCGACGCCGAGGGGGAGATCGCCTTCTCCCAGCCGGTGCCCTTCCTGCCCGAGGACGACTTCTACACCTCGCGCGGCGTGGTCAAGGTCCCCGACGTGTCGCCCGGTCTGGAGCAGCTCGGGTTCATCGGCTACCTCCTGCCCACCGCCATGGTCGACGAGGCCGGTGCCCGCTCGGTCCACCCGCAGCCCGGCGCCCCCCTGATCGTGCTCGACGTCTACACCGGGGACCTCGGCCTGGACGACGGCGTCCCGCAGAACGTCTACGAGCTGGAGACCGAGCGCATGACGCAGGTGATGGACGGGGACGAGGAGGCCAAGATCTTCCTCGAACCGGGCAGCGAGGTGACGCTGCCGGACGGGCTGGGCACCATCTCCTTCGAGTCCCTGCCCCGCTTCGCCGCCGTCGACGTGCGCTACGACCCCTCCCTCACGCTCCTGCTCGTCTCGGCGCTGCTGGCCTTCGCCGGCCTGTCCGCCTCGCTGTTCGTCCCGCGGCGCCGGCTGTGGGTGAGGACCACCGAGGCGGACGGACGTACAGTTGTCGAGGCGGCCGCCCTGGCCCGGGGCGACGACCCCGGCCTCCAGCAGGAGCTGGACCGGGTGATGACCGCAGTCCGGGCCGCCGGGCCCACAGCACAGGAGGACACGTGAACGACCTCGGCCAGCTGAGCCTGCTGGCGATCTACGGTGCGATGGCCGCCTACGCCGTCGCCATGGTCGCCTTCGGCATCGACCTCTCGGCCCTGCGCGACCGCGGGCCCGAGGGGCGCCCGCGCAGGGCCGCCCGCATCGCGATGACGACGACGACGGCGGGCCTGGCCCTGCACGTCGTCGGTGTGGTGACGCGGGGCTTCGCCGCCGGCCGCGTGCCGTGGGCGAACATGTACGAGTTCACGATCGTCTTCACGCTCGTGGCCGTGGCGATGTTCCTGTTCATCCAGCGCTGGCGCGACCTGCGCTACCTCGGGGCGCTCGTCGTCACCCCCACGCTCCTCGCCCTCGGGCTGGCGGTCTCGGTGTTCTACGTGGCCGCGGACGGCGTGCAGCCGGCCCTGGACCACTACTGGCTCGTCATCCACGTCTCGGTGGCGACGATGGCGATCGGCGTCTTCGCGGTCGCGGCCGCGCTCTCGGTGGTCCAGCTCGTCAAGGAGCGCGGCGAGCTCTCCGCCGCCGCCACCACCCGCGAGCCCGCCGCCGCCCTCGCCGGCGGGTCCACCGCCACCACCCTCCCCGCCGACAGCTCACTGACCGCCGAGAGCTCACTGACCGCCGGCGGCGGGCGCCAGGGCAGGGGTTTCTGGGGCCGCCTGGCCGACGTACTGCCGAGCTCGGCGGAGCTGGAGCGGCTGGCCTACCGGCTCAACGCCGTCGCCTTCCTGCTGTGGACCTTCACCCTCATCGCCGGGGCGATCTGGGCCGAGCACGCCTGGGGCCGGGCCTGGGGCTGGGACCCCAAGGAGGTCGGCACCTTCGTCGTCTGGGTCGTCTACGCCGCCTACCTACACGCCCGGGCCACCCGCGGCTGGGACGGGCGCAAGGCCGCCTACCTCGGGCTCTCGGGCTTCGCGCTCGTGCTGGTCAACTACTTCGTGGTCAACCTCTTCACCGAGACCGTCCACGGCTACGCCTTCTGACCCCACCACCCGCGAGCCCGCAGTCCGCCCGCGGGAGCGCAGTGCGTCACTGCCTGCTGGTGGCAGAACTGCGGTCCCGCCGTGGGGGGTGGTGCGGGTCCCGCGGCGTGGCCCGGGACGCCACCACTGGCCCGGGACGCCACCACTCCGTGAGACCGCAGTCTGTCACCGGGAGCGCAGTGCGTCACTGCGTGCTGGGCGCCGGACTGCG
>Ga0209487_1003555_pt1 | contig 12203 bp, 10 predicted proteins | sample Poulit2012_FD_187524 | JGI IMG/M metagenome (GOLD analysis project Ga0209487, IMG submission 187524) | Agricultural soil microbial communities from Georgia to study Nitrogen management - Poultry litter 2012 (SPAdes) (version 2) | ecosystem: Environmental > Terrestrial > Soil > Agricultural land... | reverse complement strand
TAAGGACGTAATGTCGCTTGTAAATTAGGAGGCACATCATATGTTACTTCTTCTGGCTGTGCTAAGTTATGTAATAGTTTTTCAAATGTCGCATCATAATCTTGTGCATCAATGACTTCTTCCATTTGTGAACTACGATATAATGGGAGCTCTACTTGGCCACTTGCTAGTTCAGTAGCCGGAACGTTTAAATTTGTTATAAACTGGTCAAGTTTTTCGTTATCCGCTTCACTTAACCTTAATAATGCACCACTATTAAGCCGATGAAATCTTTTCTTCTCAACGACTGATTGTAAAACTTCGACAATTTCAGCTTCATCAATTCCTGTTATATCAAAATTAACTTCTAAAAGTTGTGTTGATTCATTAACCCGGACATTTGTTTTTAAACGGGCTGGTTCATCGATGATTAAACGTTGCAAAGTCGTTGTTAAATAGACATCCATATGTTGTTCAAGCATTGGTAATGCTTCATATAAAAACTCATATAATGTTTCATCATTTATATCAATATATATTTGCGAACCATTGTAAAAGAAGTTCGCCTGTTCAATCCTTTGCATCATTTGTTCTTCAGTTTCACGATCTCGTATGATAAGTGAATGAGCAGCACCTTCGTTCGTAAAGGGATTAATTATATATTCCTCATAATGATACTCTAATGTTCCTATAATCATTTGTTCAGTAATATCTAAATAAATTTTTGTCTTCAGTGGCGCCTCGATCATTTGATCGCTCACTTGCTCATCTACGTGAACGTTAGCAACTTTTTCTAGTGCGGGAATAAGGTCGGATAAAATTGAGCTCGCTTCTTTTTCAGGTATTTGCAATTGACTACTAGGAATATGCACTTCACTGACACGTTCTAAAAAACTTTGCTGTTGCTCGTTAAGAAAGTAAAATGTCCCTTCAATAAATACAACATTATACAACTCATCATAAAAGCTGAAATTATCATTTGGTAATTTTAAAATGAATTCATTTGAATCATCTTTTGTCAATTCAAAAGTGTATGGAAGTTTATCATAGGATATTTCGACATGATGGAAAATTTGTTCATCTAACTCCACCGTTAAGTCACGTTTTGCAAACTGTTCGATAAGTTCTGGGAAAATTAGTGGCGCAATCGTTTGATATCTTTGCTGGGCATTTGTTCCATAACTTCCGGCAAGCCATTGACTGCGATACAATTTTTCATTATTAATCATCTGCTGTAACTTACGGAAAATTTGTAAGTCTTGTTCCAAAAAGTAATGTTCATTAGGGTTATATTTAAATTTTTGCGTAAAAACATAAACATCCTTCGTGAAAACGGCTTTTAACAAGGCAGGTATATCTTTAACGACATAATAATAATCAATTCCAGTTTTTAGCTCGATAAAAAAATTGCGGGTTTCTGACCACTTCAGTTCATACTGAACATGCATCGGTTGCTTATGTGATAAAACATCAATTTCTTCATCTGTTTGTGTCGTTTGCCGAACAATTTCTGTAAACATTTTCGTCAATTCAAGCTGTTGTTCAGGTGAATCAATAGTATACTGACTATTGAATGTATGACTCATCTTTTGCCGTTTGGCAATTGCTAGTAAAACAGCAACATTATGTTTACAGGGACCATAAGTTGCAAAGGCCGGACAATCACAATGAGCTTGAATCGTTCCTTCTTCAATATGTTCTAAATCGATTTCAACATAGTATACATTTGTCCCTACAACTTGGGCTGTCCAGATATGGTGATTTAAATCAAAAGACAAATCGACAACCCGGCCGCCCTGAAAATATTTTAATCCACGATTATATATTTCTCGACGAAAAAAGCGTTTAATACTCGCTTCAGTTATTTTATGCAATGACGATCACCCTAACCCTATCAATAAGTGATTGTTGACAGTCTAAATGTTTATTATACAATATACTGCTTTTTATAGATACTATTCTTTGCCTATTGAGCTTTTTGCGATGTTACTTTTTTTAACATTAAAAAAGAAAAAATATACGTCAAAACGTAGCTTTTTGTTTTCTACTCTTAAAAGATGATAAAAATCAGTTTTAATAAACTTCTATCAAAATTTCTCCGTTTTCAACTTAAAAAAGGGCACAGAAATCCTCTGAGCTTCTTTTTTACTAAAAATTGATTAATGAATGACTTTCACCTTAGACGGTCGCTTGTCACGGGCACGGGTCTCAGCCCCCTAAACAAGCTAGGCTTGCTTAGGGGGCTGGGGCTCGTGCCGGCAGAGGCGAAGTGTAGCCGAACGATACATAGAGAATCTATTGAAACTTAAGTAAAATATAAAATTCTGATTTTGTATACCTTTTTAATTCGATGAATTATGAAATTGATTCAATTATTTAACAGAAATGACTTGCCCATTCGTTAAATTTTTTAAATCATCCGGTGTTAATTCAAAGACAGCTTTTGGATGTCCAGCAGCTGCCCAAATTTTTTTATGTTTAAGTAAATCTTCATCGATAAAAACTTTCAATCTTTTTGTGTGGCCTACTGGGGCAACTCCACCAATGACAAATCCTGTTAAGTCTCGTACATCGTTCGCTGTAGCCATTTTAACTGGTTCATTTACTTCTTTAGTAATGGTTTCCTCATTAATTCGATTGATCCCGCTAGCTATGACTAAATAAGGCTTGCCGGTACCCTTTCCTTGGAAAACGATTGATTTAGCAATTTGTTCAATCGTGCAGTGAATAGCTGTAGCCGCTTCTTCGGCTGTACGAGCACTATCTGGCAAATAAACAATTTTTTGATCGAGTCCTTTTTCCGCTAAGTTTTGTTTAACCCGCTGTACACTTTTATTGTTATGCATAAAACACCCTCCTATTTCATTTACCGTTTGTCCTTGTCAGTTGTTGTTAAGTATTTTATATAGTTTTATATTTTTTTGCAAATTGGTCTTGACATTTTAGCCAAGTGGTCATATAGTGTGTATATACATATACACAGTGTTGAAAGAGGGATTTTTATGAAAGAGTGGAAATTAGCTTTGTCATTGGCGAAATTTGAATTAACAGCTTCACCGCTCCATTTACTTATGCTCTATCTAGTAAATCCATTATTAACATTTTTAATTGTCGTGTTAGTTATTAGTCCCCAATTAAATGATTATTTACAAATAAATTATGTTGGATTTGATTTGTTATTTTCATTAATTTTTTTATTGGCACCTGCTTGGGTTAGACCACGTGGCTTTCTCGTTCAAAGTATTAATCAAAATAGCGAGTTATGGGCGGCGCCGACATTAGTTTTACAATTACAATGGCCGATCACAGTTAAAACGTTAATTAAAAGTCGGTTAATCATTTACTTTTTCTTATCATTTCCATTACAGTGTGTATTCCTTTTTGCTATATACGTTATTCCAGCAAAGCTACAAGAGGTAATTTCACCAAGTGAATATATTATCTTTTGTATTATATGGCTTGCAGCGGGCGTGTATCTTGGCTATATAATGCCAGCAAGTGATGTCGGTGATGAAATTAACGTTAAATCTGTTACGATTGCTTTCATCTTATTAATCTTTGGGATTATTGCGATATTAACATTTTTCCATTTAATCATCGGTTATGGACTCATTCATTCAACCATTTTACTCGCTAAAAATTATCCGGTTATTTCAACCATTAGCTCATTCGTTTTATTAATCGCAGGTCTATATTACTGGCAGCATTATATGAAAAAGCAAATTCATAAACTCGACTATTTTTAAAGACAAGGAGAGATAACTCATGTCATTTGTGCAGATAGTTCGTCATCTCATCTGGTTTGAACTAAAACATTCAATATGGTACTTATTATTACTTTTCGGGTCTGCAATAGGTTTACTTTTACTAACAATTTATGATTTCCACATAAAGACTTCCGAAAACCTTATAAGCGATTTATCCATTTTTCCTTTATCGTTTTTCCTAATCGTTTTAATCCTTGTTATTCGTCCGAAAGTATTTCGTACCCAAAACTTAGGATATAACTTCCGTGTGTGCGAGCATTTAGTCCATTTGCAACAGTTGCCACTTAAGAAATCAACTATTGTGACTTATCGGCTCATCGTCAACTATGTTATATTAACTCCTTTGCTAATAATCTATTTAACGACCTTATATATTGTTATCGAGCCGTTAAAGCAACTGTTACCACTTAATCATTTTATTGTTTTTGCAATTATTTGGTTAATGATTGCTGTAATTATTTTAAATATCCAGGTAATTACAGATTTTGGAACAAACATTCTTTATAGCTATATATATTTATTTTTCATTTTTCTACCGATTATAATAGCTATCATTGCTATTTTTAACATTGTCATTAAAAAGAGTTTATTTGAACTAATGGTTTTCTTTTCTACTCATTTTCCAATACAATCCTTTATCATTAGTTTTCTAGTAATCATTTTATCGATTGTTATAAGTTATCGATGGTGTTTAATACGAATGAGTAAAATCGACTATTTATTGTAAATGACTTTTTACAAAAAGAAGGTGAAACAGTTGTGAAGCTTCCTATTCGCTTATCTAAACAATCACGAGAACCTATTTATCATCAAATTGAAAAACAAATAAAACAACTCATTGCAAGTGGGCATTTACAGGCGGGAACTCCACTGCCATCGATTCGTGTCTTATCAAAGGACCTACAAGTAAGTACGATTACAACCCGTCGAGCTTACCAAAACTTAGAACAAGATGGATTTATTGAAACGATTCAAGGGAGAGGTACATTTGTGAAAGCAATTGATTCGTATTTAAAAGATGAAGTGAAGCTAAAAAATATAACGAAGCAATTTGATCAAGGTATTCAAACTGCTTTTGCTTATAATTATTCGCAAAAGCAAATTAAACAAATCTTTTCGGACGTTTTAAAAAAATATGATGAATCCTAGAGGAGGTATAAACATTGTCTGTTCTTCAAATCTCGCAACTTGAAAAAAATATTGACGACTTCACATTAGGCCCTATTAATCTAACAGTTGAACAAGAAACAATTACTGCCTTTGTCGGTAATAATGGATCTGGAAAAAGTACGTTAATGAAATTAATGATGAATTTAGTTAAACAAGATGAAGGTGAAATTTATCTTTTTGATGAAAAAATCGTTCCAACGAATGAACGATGGAAACGATTCGTCGGCTATCAACCGCAAACAGCTGTTGGTTATGCATCTTTTACGGGTCAAGCGCTTAAAAATATGATTGCTCCCTTATATCCGACATGGGATGATAAATTGTTTGCTGCCGTCGTTAGTGAATTAAATATCCCATTAAATAAAAAATTTAACAAATTATCACCAGGTGCCCAACAAAAATTATCCTTTGCCTTAACGATAGCTCGTAATACACCTTTATTAATTTTAGATGAGCCAACAGCACATCTTGATATCCCATCGAAAAAAATAATGGTTGACAGACTCGTCGCCTGGATGGAAAGCGGGGAACGGTCAATGATTATTTCAAGCCACCAAGTTGAAGATATTAAAAAATTAGCTGACTATTTATTTGTGCTCCATCATGGGAAAATGATTGGCCATTTTGAAAAGGGTGAATTAAGCGAACAATATGCCCGTTTTTGGTTAACAAAACCATTAATTGACCGTAACATTCCGCATATAATCGCGCAGGATGGTTTAGCTATCGTTTCCAATAATGCTGAGCAAACCGAAGCTTATTTAACAGAGCAGCAAATTGAATATATAAGCCGAGAACAAATTGATTTAGAAGAAATTATTACGTTTTTACTGACAAAGAAAATTTAAAGGAGTGAAATGGAATGGATACAATTTTAACTGTAAACCATTTGGAAAAATCATTTAAAAACGTGCAAGTATTACACGATATTTCCTTCGATGTACGTAGAGGAGAAATCATGGCTATTTTAGGCCCTAACGGTGCAGGGAAATCTACAACGATCCGTAATATTATGGGAATTATTTATCCTGATGCGGGAACAATTACCTTTCAAAATAATGACGACGGTAAAATCCCACGCCATAAAATTGGTTACTTACCGGAAGAGCGTGGCCTTTATAAAAATGTAAAAGTAATGGATATACTATTATATTTAGCCCATTTAAAAGACTATCCATTGAAAAAAGCCCGGCAACGAGCCCTTGAGTATTTAGAGAAATTCGACTTAAAAGGAAAAGAAAATACATCAATTGATGAACTTTCGAAGGGAATGGGGCAAAAGGTACAATTTATTTCTGCTATTTTACATGAACCGGAATTGCTCATTCTTGATGAACCCTTTTCCGGACTTGACCCTGTAAGCCAAGAATTGTTTAAAGATGAGATTCGTAATCTCGCCCGGAAAGGTACAGCCATTTTATTATCATCGCACCAAATGAATTTAGTTGAAGAAATGTGTGACCGACTCTTTATGATGCACCGCGGTGAGCGAATAATTTATGACCATTTAAGTGATGTGAAAGCAAAATATGCGAACTTTAAATGCATCGTTCATGGGGAAAATGATTTAACACTACTTGAGCAAATTGATTATGTTGATCGGATTGAACAAAAGGAACATGTTACGACATTATATTTACAGGCAGATGTGGACATTAATACATGGCTGAAACAACTACCTGACCAATTAGACATTCAAGAACTCTCTGTAGACCGTATTTCTTTACACGAAATATTTATTGATATCGCAACAGGCAAGGATATTCCTTCGAAAGCAGGTGATCTTAATGAAACAAACATTTAAAGTAGCTAGTTGGGAAATTAAACGTAATTTAAAAAACAAATCATTTATTATTAGTCTATTTCTTACACCGGCGCTCATAGCTTTATTTATCTTTATTCCAACGTTGTTTGAAGATTCGGATACCGAACCTAATAATATTCATATATTTGTAAACGATGAATTAGGTCTATTCCCTATGATAGAAACGGTTATTGATGATTATGAGTTAACAAATTGGGAACTTACAAAGACTGAGCTTTCACATGATGAAGTCATCGAACAATTAAAAGAAGAAGATCAGGCAGTCTATTTTTCTTTATCAGAAAATGTACTTGCGGAAAAGTTACTAACAATTTACACAAGTGATGTTATTGATGATAGTTTTCTATATCAAGTTAATATATTCGCAGACGTTTTAAAACAATATGAGTTAGAACAGTTATCGTTATCTGATGAAGAATTAGCGATTGTAACACAAGAGTTCTTCGTCGATTTAACGGAAGTAACAGAAACGGCTGAAGAAGCGGCGACGGAAGTAAATGATGCCCAGGCAGATGAAGAAGCTTCCCTTCGTAGAATTATACCAGGATTGTTTGCGGGTATTATATTATTTTCTATCGTCATATCAGGCATGATGATTTTCCAAAGTGCTTCACAGGAAAAGAAAGATAAAATTGCAGAAATTATTTTATCATCTGTGACCCCAACAGAACTGATGCAAGGTAAAGTTATTGGTTATTTTATTTTAGGGATCGTTCAGGTTGTCGTTTGGTTAGGACTTGCGGCACCAGTTATATTATGGAAAGTTGATCTACCTATTTTCAAGTATTTATTCGTACCAGAATTAGCTGTTTTACTTGTCATTGCGATTTTAGGTTATTTAATTTTTGCTTCAATGTTCGTCGGGCTTGGAGCAACGATTGAAGATGTTTCAACATCTGGAAACTTCCAAGGTCTCGTCTTTATGTTACCGTTCTTACCATTTATGCTTATCGGACCTGTAATTACAGACCCAAGTGGCGTTGTCGCTAAAGTCGGATCATATATTCCCGTAACGGCTCCAGGCATTCTTTTATTACGATTAACGATGTTAGATGAATGGCCTAAAGTAGAAATTGCTATTTGTATTGGGATCTTAATTATTTCCGTTTGGATATTTATGAAATTAGCCGGAAAAGTATTTCAAACAGCCATTCTTTTATATGGAAAAAATGCTACCCCTCGGGAAATTTGGCGTTGGCTTTGGATGTAAATTTTCAATAAATAATGAGTCTCAAGCAAAATTAACTTTAAATCATTAAACAACAAAACGGACTGATTCAATCATAACAAATGATTCAGTCCGTTTTTTATTCCTTAAGAGCCTGGTTCGTTCCGCAAAAAGTAAAAGTCAACATTTTAAAATAAAAAACTATTTAAATGATAAAAGTGGAATTCAATAAGAAGCTAGACGCGGCTTTTATCATTTGATTGAATTTTATTCGAGATACATTTTTTATAGTTGAAAAATAGTTTTTGGTATTGCCACTCTTACAGTTACTTTCGGATTGACGAGTTGCGATACTTTAATGTCACCAACCGCCGTTAATAATCGATAAGCATCGGAATATTTTAAATCATGTTTCTTTTGTAACCAATCAACAGCTATTCCCATGCTCCCTTTAACAGCTTCATGGAAATCTTCATCACTGTATAAAAACATCGTCTGTGTATTTGTTTCAACAATTGGAGATGTTATCGAAACATCCGGTTTTTTCTTAACACGTAAAATAGCTGTTCCACCAATTTCAATACCTGTTCCGTTAAGTTCACCATCACCCATCGCCGCATGCATATCACCTAAGGCTAAAAGTGCACCATCTGTTCCGACTGGAAAATAAACGGTATTTCCTTCAGTTATTTCTTTCGTATCTAAGTTTCCACCATGACTTCCCGGTGAAACTGATGATACTGGTTTTTCTGCCGGTGCAACTCCGATGACACCGATCATTTTGTTAAGTGGAATTTGTACTCGATCAGCTAATAATGCATAATCGTCATAAACGGGTAAAATCCGTGTTTCACTTTCAGTTATTTGATCACCTAACAACCCGCCTCCTGGTTGGGTAATCATAACCCCTTGATCATCTAGATCAATTTTTAATATTTCTACAGCTAAGGTGTCCCCTTTCTCTACACCTTCAACGTAAATGGGGCCAGTTGCTCCATTAATTTTTAAATCTGGGAAGTCACTGCGCAATTGATTCTCCGATGTAATGACACCACCGTAACAATCTAACGTCTTTACAGCAAACACTTCACCGAGTTGAACACGCGCAATCGGTTTATTTTTGCGATCAAAGGAATAAATATACGAATCTTTAATAGTTTGCAAAAAATCTCCCCCTTTTCTTTATATCATACAAAACTTTTAATACCGTGACGACATTTTGTATGAGAAAAGGGGGATTTTTTATTTATAAATCATCAAAACCGTTAAGGTCTGTTGTTTTAGTATATTGACGTGATGTTTGTTCAAAAAAGTCTGTTTTATTGCCATCAAAGTTATCGACATATACACGAATCCAACGCATCGGATTATCAATATGTTCAGGATATACTTCGCTTAAACCCATCATTCGTAACATCTTATTTGCGCGATACTTTACGTACCCCGCCATTTCAACAAGGTCAATGCCTTCCACATCTTTAAGGACATAACCCGACCATTCAATTTCCTTTTCGACACAATCGCGAAACGTTTCATATACCCAATCAATAAACTCTGGAGTATTATGATCAGGATTTTCCGCTAAGGTCGCGCGAAAGAGCTCTGTAATAAAGCGGCCATGCTCCAATTCGTCACGGTTTATATAACTAACCATCGTTGAAGTTCCGACCATTTTGTTATGCCGCGCTAAATTGTAGAAAAAAGCAAAGCCAGAATAGAAAAACATTCCTTCAAGTAAAGCAGTAAAGACCATTACTTTGAGCATGTTTTTTAACGTCGGTTCCTCAACAAATTTATTGTAATAATAAATGACTTGTTCATTTCGCTTCAAAAGGACAGGGTCTTTACGACCGAGCTCAAAGGATTCATTTTGTTCATCGAGGGAAACGACCGACGATAAAACATATGAATAACTCTCATTGTGCACCGCTTCTTGTTGCGCAATAACTGCCATAATCGATTGCACCGATGGATCGGTTGCATAAAGCGATAAAAGTAAAGCCGTTCGTGTTTGTGGAGCATCTAAGGTTGAAAGCAATCCGATAATTTTTAAATAAGCGTCTTGTTCTGACGGTGTTAATGTCGGAAATTGTTTCACATCACTTGCCATATTTACTTCATCCGCTTGCCAAAAGTTTGCTAAAAGTCGCTTATACATTTTATACCAATGTGGATAAGCGATGTCGTTCCAATTTAATATGCCACTTGACTCACCATTAAAAATACCTGTTGATTTATTCGGATAAAGCGGCTCTAATGTTTTAGCGCGCGAAAGTAATGTTTGTTGCATGTTGCATAACTCCCTTCACCCAATTTTTAACGTCTTTTTCTTGAGCACCGCGTGGGGATTGTTCAATTTTGAGCCCCGGCCACGGACTATGGTAAAATTTCGCTAATTTATCGACAGCTAAACAATATTGACTCTCTGGACCAAATTGTGTATCCCCGGTCCCGAAAATCGCCATATTTTTCGGTTTATAACCGACATCTAAAACAAAGTCTTTCACTTCTTCAGGTGTTTCGCCGTAATCCCACGTGAAAGTTCCTAAAAATATAACATCAAACGTGTCCATATTTGGCACCTTATCAAAGCCGATACGATGCCAAGTTATCGATACATCATATTTTTCAAGTTCTAAACCGACAATTTCCGCCACTTCCTCAGTGTTTCCACTATACGTTAAATAAGCAATTAAAGCTCTCAACTTTCACACCACTCACAATCCTCAATATCACTCGCTGTTGAGCGTACGTAATAAGTTGTTTTCAGACCTGAACGCCATGCTTGCAAATGAACATCGAGTAAAACAGAAGCACGAATCGTATTTGGAACGTAAATATTAAAGGAAATACTTTGGTCAATATGTTTTTGTCTTGCCGCATTTTGTTTAACTGACCAACGTTGGTCGACAATATATGCCGAACGACGATAAATATTGTACGTCTGATGGTTCATATCTGGTGCTGTTGTAGGTATACGAAAGTCTTTTTTCTCTTCACTGTAAAAGGGTTTGAAAACAGGGTCGATACTTGCTGTTGAACCAGCAATCATCGCCGTTGATGAGTTAGGTGCTACAGCCATTAAATAAGAGTTTCTAATACCATTTTCTTTTATGGCTTCTCTTAACTTTGTCCATTTCTCATCTGTATAGCCACGGTCAGTAAAATATTCTCCCGTGTGCCACTTACTGCCTGCAAAGTATGGATAATGCCCTTTTTCTTTACTTAGTTCCATACTATTTTTAATCGTTAAATAAGCAATTTTTTCGTAAAGTTTATCAGCATATGCAACGGCTTCATCAGATTCCCATTCAATGCCCTTTAAAGCGAGTAAATGGTGCCATCCAAACGTTCCAAGACCAATAGCTCGGTACTTTTGATTCGTTAACATCGCTTGTTTAATCGGTAATGTATTAATATCAATGACATTATCGAGCATACGCACTTGAATTGTAATGAGACGTTCTAAAACATCATCTGTTACTGCCCGCCCTAAATTAATCGAACTTAGATTACAGACGACAAAATCTCCTGTTTTATACTTTTTAACGATAACATCTTCATTTTCAACATACTCTTCTAAAAACTCTGTAGGTGATTGGTTTTGGGTAATTTCTGTACATAAATTCGAGCAGTAAATAATGCCTTCATGATTATTGACATTACGACGATTGACTTCATCACGGTAAAACATAAACGGGGTTCCTGATTCAAGCTGTGAACGTAAAATGCGTTTCATAATTTCAATGGCTGGAACCTTTCGTTTACTTAAGTTTTCATTGGCGATACATTCTTTATATTTCTGACGCCACGTACCATCACCTTTTTCCTCATCGTAAAAGTCCTCTAATGAATAACCCATTACTTGACGTACTTCATGGGGGTCAAACAAATACCAATCCCCCCGTTTATCTACTTGTTCCATAAAATAATCGGGTAAACAAATACCCGTGAAAATGTCGTGGGCCCGGAGTCGCTCATCACCGTTGTTTAACTTTAAATCTAAAAAATATTCAATATCGATATGCCAGGCATCAAGATAAATAGCAATGGCACCTTTACGTGTCCCAAGTTGATCAACACTTACAGCTGTATTGTTTAGTTGCTTAATCCATGGAACGACACCACTTGACATCCCTTTAAACCCTTTAATTGAACTACCACGGCCACGAACTTTCCCCATATAGACACCGATACCACCACCATTTTTTGATAGTTTGGCAATATCTGTATTACTATCATAAATGGCTTGCAAACTATCATCGACCGTATCGATAAAACAACTAGATAATTG
>Ga0209487_1003554_pt1 | contig 12204 bp, 9 predicted proteins | sample Poulit2012_FD_187524 | JGI IMG/M metagenome (GOLD analysis project Ga0209487, IMG submission 187524) | Agricultural soil microbial communities from Georgia to study Nitrogen management - Poultry litter 2012 (SPAdes) (version 2) | ecosystem: Environmental > Terrestrial > Soil > Agricultural land... | reverse complement strand
AGGATATTTATGACTACTATGAGCGTACGAAAAAGATACCCTCCACAACATCGACAAACTCACATGAATACCATGACTTTTTTAAGAAGATAAAAGCGGATTTTCCTGATTGCACGATTATTCACATTGGTTATACGTCAAAGGCATCATCTTCCTTTCAAAATGCGGTCATCGCAGCGGAAGATTTTGAGGATCTTGTTCTCATTGACGCATTGAACGTAACTGGAGGATTAACAGCAATCGTAATGTATGCTGCTCGTTTATTAGCAAAAGAGCCGACAATTGAGCCTGTTCGTTTAATGGAGGAAATAAAAGCCGTCATTCCTAAATCAAGGCTTGCTTTTGTACCAGGTAGCTTAGAGTTTTTAAAAGCGGGTGGACGAGTCAGTAACATTGCCTATTTAGGAGGGATTCTCTTAAAAATAAAACCGCGCATTGAATTAATTGAAGGCAATCTTGTATCAACCCAAAAGTACCGTGGGAAAATGATGGGTGTCGCGGAAAGACTCTTTCGGGATTACCTCAATGATTATCAGATTGATCGAGAACAACTTTATTTTCAATACTCACTTGGGCTTGATGAACAGATCAAACAACGGATGGATGAACTCGCCAAAGAAGCGGAATTTAAAAATATTAGATGGATGCAGGCGGGTGCGATGATATCTACTCATGCGGGACCCGGTGGGATAGGGATTGCCGGATTAGAAAAATAGGGTTTTGAACGAATATTTTGTATAAGCTGGTTAAGGAGAATCGAATATGACTGTTTTAACAAAAGTAATCGCTCAAGATATTGTTGATCAAACGATGAGGATCCTCACTTATAATATTAATGTGATGGATGAGAGTGGGGTCATTATTGGTTCAGGTGATCAGAGCCGCATCGGTGAAATGCATGAAGGTGCGACAAACGTGATTGCACAAAAAAGAAGAGTCGATATTGCCGTAGATCAAACGCAAAAATTAGCCGGTACAAAACCAGGCATAAATTTGCCCATCGTCTTTGAAGATAAAATCGTAGGGGTCATTGGCATTTCCGGTGACCCTAATGGCATCTCACAATTTGGTGAACTCGTAAAAATGGGAGCAGAAATGTCGTTGAAGCAAGCGGCTTTGACAGAACAATTACAGTGGGATGATCGACTGCGTGAAGAAGTGATTACACAAATTATTCACGATAAAGTGGATTCACTATCCGAAGAAAGAGCGCACAGGCTTGGGATTGATCTAACGGTTAAGCGGCTTCCTATCTTACTTGAACTGATTCCACACCATATGAAAGAAGAAGAGATCTCCGAACTAAAAAAACAGGCTCTCTCTTATCTTCAGGGGTATTTGGGTGAAAAGGATTTGGTAGCAAATTCGGGACCAACTAGAATCATTATTTTAAAATCACAGCAACCACATCTGTCAAAAACGGGGATAATCAAGGAGTTTCAAGATGTAATAAGAATAATAAAGGAGCGTATTTCGCTTACGTGCCATGTAGGGATTGGGATGGAATTTCATCGGTTAGAAGATGCCCAGCAAGCATATGAGTATGCGGCGAGTGCATTGGGGGTTGGCAAGATATTATACCCGGATGATCTCGTCTATGACTATGAAGAATTCCTTTTACCAATCCTACTCTCGCAACTAAACACAAAAGGACATAAACTTACTGACTACTATGAGACACTTGTTGCGTATGATAAAAGTGGGGAATTGCAAACGACATTGCAATTGTATATCGAACAACATGATGAGTTAAATGAGACCGCTCAAAAGTTACATATTCATCGCAACACCCTTCGTTATCGATTGGATAAAATTGCGAGTGTAACCGGTAAAGATCCACGAAAAACGAAGGATTTACTAAAACTCCATATTTCCCAACTTCTTTATCAATTGAAATGAAGGATTTGTGCAGATGCATAAATTCTTCATTTTATTTTGGCTTATATTCTGTTCTCATGCCTAATGTAATTGCTTACATGAATGCTTACAATAGATAGGGAATCATGAATCAAGTGTTTGGAGGGGGAAATCTTATGGGAATTGAAGTAAGCGCTATCGGGGCGATTGCAGCCCTTGTTATTGCCATTATATTAATATTAAAGAAAGTTCCACCAGCCTATGGAATGATCATCGGCGCACTAATTGGCGGTTTGATCGGCGGTGTGAATATAGTAGATACTGTTTCATTAATGGTCGAAGGGGCAGAAGGAATTATCCCAGCGGTCCTACGGATATTGGCGGCTGGTGTATTGGCGGGGGTGCTCATTCAATCTGGAGCTGCTTCAACCATTGCAGAGTCGATTATAAAAGCAATGGGTGAAAAGAAAGCGCTTTTAGCATTGGCACTGGCTACCATGATCTTAACAACGGTCGGTGTGTTCATTGATGTAGCCGTTATCACCGTCGCACCAATTGCTCTGGCCATTGGAAGCCGTGCAGGTCTATCTAAAACAGCGATCTTGCTCGCGATGGTTGGTGGGGGGAAAGCAGGAAATATCATGTCCCCAAACCCGAATGCGATCGCAGCTGCAGATGCATTTAATGTACCGCTCACATCTGTTATGGCCGCGGGTATAATCCCTGCCTTTTTTGGAATCCTTGTAACCTATTTTGTTGCCAAGAAACTTGCTAACAAAGGAAGTTTTGTCGATTTAAGTGAACTCCAAAATGATACAAATGAAAAATTACCGTTGCTTGTCCCAGCGATTGTCGCGCCTTTAACGGCGATTATCCTGCTCGCATTGAGACCATTATTTGATATTGTCATTGATCCGATGATTGCTCTTCCCATCGGTGGAGTTGTCGGAGCTTTGTCAATGGGACGGATTAAACGGATGAATGAATATGCCATTTTAGGATTAAATAAAATGTCACCTGTCGCGATCATGTTGCTAGGGACAGGTACATTGGCCGGAATTATTGGCAATTCAGGATTAAAAGATGTCGTTATTAATGGATTACAAGCTGCTGGTCTCCCAGCTTATTTATTAGCCCCCTTTTCGGGAGCATTCATGTCCATGGCAACCGCATCAACAACAGCGGGTACAGTCGTCGCAGGAAATGTATTTGGATCAACAATTATGGAACTTGGTGTCGCAGGACTTGCCGGTGCAGCAATGGTCCATGCGGGAGCAACGGTATTTGACCATTTGCCTCATGGTAGTTTCTTCCATGCGACAGGTGGGAGCGTATTTATGAATTTGAAAGAACGCATGAAATTAATTCCGTATGAAACACTAGTCGGTTTAACATTAGCGGTTGCATCGACACTCGTGTTCGGTGTACTAAAACTGTTTTTATAATCGCGGGGATCCCAGAATAAAACGAATGGAGGGAAAGATATGAAAATTGTGATTGCACCAGATTCTTTTAAGGAAAGTATGTCTGCTTTAGAAGCAGCCAATGCGATTGAAAGAGGATTCAAAAAGGTATTTCCTGAAGCAGCATATATAAAAGTCCCCATGGCTGATGGGGGAGAAGGTACCGTTCAATCGCTTGTTGATGCAACGGAAGGAACAATTATGACAACCGTTGTTACAGGACCACTCGGCACTCCAGTCAAGGCCTTTTATGGCTTATCCGGGGATAAACAAACAGCTGTCATCGAAATGGCGGCAGCGTCAGGTCTTCATCTAGTCCCCATTGCTGAACGAAATCCTTTATTGACAACAACAAAGGGTACAGGTGAATTAATTCTTGCCGCGCTCAATCAAGGAGTTAAACATATTATTATCGGGATCGGTGGAAGTGCGACGAATGATGGTGGTGCAGGCATGGCTCAAGCTTTAGGTGCGCAATTATTAACTCGAGAAGGTAAGGAAATTGGTTTTGGCGGGGGCGCATTACGTGATTTAGCGGAAATTGATCCTTCCCTTATTGATGCTCGATTAAAAGACATCTCCATTCATGTCGCCTGTGATGTGAACAATCAACTAACAGGAAAAGAAGGAGCTTCCGCAGTTTTTGGCCCACAAAAGGGAGCAACAGAGGAAGTGATTATGGAGCTTGATCAGAATCTAGCCCATTATGCAAGCCTATTAGAAGATCAATTAGGAATAAAAATAGATAACATTCCGGGTGCAGGTGCTGCTGGAGGGCTAGGTGGTGGCTTATTTGCGTTCTTGGGTGCGGAATTAAAACGTGGTGTCGATATTGTCATGGACACGGTCCAACTAGAAAAACAGCTGGAAAATGCCTCCCTTGTCATTACGGGGGAAGGGAGAATTGATGTGCAAACGATTTATGGAAAAACCCCAATTGGTGTAGCGAAACGAGCGAAAAAGAGTTCGATCCCAGTAATCGGGATCGCCGGTTCACTTGGTCAAGGTTGTGAGGTTGTTTATGAACATGGGATTGATGCGTTGTTTTCCATTACTCCAAGTCCGGTATTATTAGCAGATGCACTCGCATATGCTGAAGTATATACGGAGCAAGTTTCCGAGAATATAGCGAAAACAATGAAGATAGCAGAGCGTTTATTGGGTTAGCATAGCTAAATCATACAGGAGCATACGTACACAACAAAGGATGTATGATATGCTCATGTGTGAAATAGAAAATGATAAGTCATCAAGTCATGCTGTCTTCATTAATAAATAGGAAAGGTGTTTTAGGTTTTTTTTATTAGAATGGATTTCATAATTACCAAAATTAGCTACATCGATACAATATGTAGTTAAGAGCAGTTCAACGAAACTATATGTTGTAGCGGTGAAGCACTAAACCGGTATTATGGAATTCATTGATTAGAATGAAATATGAAATACATTAGAATCCTTTGAAAACATCGATTTCACCGTAGACAATTATTCTCGACTCCTTTATGATATAAATATAGTTCTTTTCGCTAGATACATACAACCTCTTCGAATATGCTATCCTAAGAAAATAATAACTGTTGCAATTCAGAATTATCCAGAAAAAGCATGTAAATATTTTCTAAGGATGGGTAATGGCTATGAAAATAATCCTCAACCATATGGTAAAGAATATCTTTGAAAAAAAGCTGCGAACATCCATTATGCTCGTGACCATTATCCTGTCTACCATGGTATTATTTATTGGGCTTAGCTTAAATGATATCCTTAATAACACGTATTCAACAATGGTTAAAGGTGCCTATGGGGATGGAAATATTCTCATGACAAAGGAAATCGATAATGATGATCCGTTCTATCATACCGAGGATATTTATACGGATACCATTGATCTGAATGATCGTGTGGATCTAATCAATCAAGCTGGCATGAGTAAGTTAGATGGAAAAGATGTAAGGGTTTCCATCGTGGGGTTAGATGTAAATGTGGCAGTCAAAATGAAGCTGATCGACCCAATCGATCAGGACAGCGATTTTGAATTAGTTGATAACAGGGTAATGATCAGTGCACGGACAGCAACCAATTATGACTTAGAAGTTGGCGATCCTTTCAAGATAGACATGAATGAAGACACCTATACATACACAATTGGTGCGATCAGTAAGCCAACTGGACTGTATGATTCGGAAATGGATGACATCATGTTAGTCGCATCCTACGAGCCATTAAATGAAGTCTACGGGACAGAAAATCTAGTGACAAGCACTTTATTGCAGGTGGATCATGATCAACTTGAAGACAGCATGGCAACTTTAAAGAATCATCATACGGATTTTTCTGTTGAACAGGTCGGTCAACATGAATCGGCCATGCGTGATGAAGAAACGATCCAAACAACGATGTTCATTGCGATTGTCATCATTGTGATGATTAGTGCTTATGTTATTTTATCCTTATCCAAAGTAATTATTGCAGAAAGAATGCCAACAGTCGGTACCTTCCGAAGTTTAGGTGCTACGAAAGGCATGATCAACCGGCTTTTGAGTATGGAGTTTTTACTTTACGGAATAATCGGCGCTGTCATTGGATTAATACTCGCTTTATTAGGATTGCCCATCGTGGCAGATCTCTTTAATGAATATAAGGAGTATGGACTGGAAACGGTGATTCACTATCAGCCTACTTATATAATCATAGCGTTTGTATTTGGAGCTTTATTCCCATTGTTTTTCGGAATTATACAGATTCATCGTGCCCATAAAAAAACGCTAAAGGAAATCATGCTGAACACAACACACACTGCACAGGACCATTCAAAACGTTCGATTATCATGGGGAGCATTCTCTTTGTGAGTTCGATTGGGATCCATTTTTTTAATACACAAGATAAACTACAATTGGCTCTTGTTTCGGTCCTTTTTTTGTTCATTGCGATTGTCTTGTTGATGCCCATTTTACTTAATGGAATTTCTAGACTCTTATCTATTCTATTCGTTAAGACACCAAATGGCGCACTTAAATTAGGAATAAAAAACATAGCCAATAATAAGTTTGTTTCAAGTAATGCAAGTATGATTATAGTTGTCTTCCTTTTATTATTAATGGTTGGTGTAACGGGTGCAGGGATTGACCAATACGTGAGTAAAACGATCCAGCAAGATTTTGATGTCTTCATTACGGAGCCTGAAATGGACTTTTCCAATTATGAAGATTTAGAAAGTATTGAAGGTGTCGCTGAGGTATATCGGCAATTTGCGAGTGGTGCACAATATGATATACAGGGCGAGCAGGATACTTTTGTTGTATATGGAGTCGAGGATGTAGAGGGATTTGATCAATTTTATGCAGGGGTAACATTTTATGAAGATGCAAAGGCTCATTTAAACGCGCTAGAAAATGGGGTGATTATCGATGAATACCAAGCAGAACGGTATAATTTGGAGGTAGGAGATACCATTCTGTTGGATGCGTTAGATAAGGAAAATCGCTCTCTTCATGATGGAGATTTATTGGAAATGGAAGTAGCAGGAACAATGGATTCGGTGTCTCTATCATCCAATAAAGATATTGTCATCACATCATTTGATTATTTTCAAGATCATTTTGTGGGCATGTTTAATCAAATAGAAGTAAAAACAAATGATCGTGTAAGTGCGGATGTTGTTAAAAATAATATAAAACATCATTATCTTGATTCAGAAATGACCGTGCAAACATTTGAGGAATTACTAGACTCTCAAAAGGCATCCGTTGATACCCTCGTTCAAGGAATTCTGATGATTGTATTGCTCGGATTAGTCATTGGCTTATTGGGTATCTCTAATAATTTACTTGTATCCTTTTTGGAGCGTAAAAAGGAATATGCTGTTTTGTATGCGGTTTGTATGAGTCGGGCGCAGCTTATTAGCATGCTCTTTTATGAAATGATCATGACATTTATTGCGGTTGTCATAATTGGATTAGTCGGTGGGCTTACGATGAATATGGTTTGGACGCGATTTATATATGCCGTAGGGTTAAAGATAGATTTTAGTTTCAACTATGGACTCTATTTCATATTATGTGGAGCAGTCTTTATTTTATTGGCTTTATCAACTATGTCGGTTATCAGAAAAGTTGCTCGGTTAGATGTATTGACTGAATTGCGGTATGAATAACAGTGTTGAGGGGAGAAATGATGAGTACAATTATAAAAACGGAAAAATTATGTAAAGATTATCAAATTGGAGGAAGTCATGTTTCGGTTCTCAAAGAGATTGAAATTTCTGTTGAACAAGGTGAATTTGTCTCCATCATGGGGCCTTCAGGTTGCGGCAAAAGCACGTTACTTTACTTATTAGGGGGGATTGATCATCCAACAACAGGAAAGGTCTTCATCAATCATGAAGACTTGAACAAAATGAATGATAAGAAGAAAAGCATGGTACGACGGCAGTCAATCGGATTTGTATTTCAATTTTATAATCTTGTCCAAAACTTAACGGTGTTAGAAAATATTTTACTCCCGGTATTGATGGATGGAAAGAAAGTAAAAGATTATCAACAACAAGTGGAACATATTTTAGAAATTGTTGGCTTAACAGATCGACAAAAGTTTACACCGCGAGAACTTTCAGGTGGTCAGCAACAACGGGTGGCGATTGCCAGGGCGTTAGTCTTAAACCCAAGTCTTATTTTAGCAGATGAACCAATTGGTAATTTGGATAGTCAAGCAGGAGAAGATATCATGACATTATTTCGTGAAATTAATGAGGAGAAAGGCATAACAATCGTTCAAGTAACACATTCAGAAGCGTCCGCTAACATGGGAAAACGAATCATACACATGCTAGATGGCTCGATTGAATCAGATGATACGCTTGTGGAAAAATGATCTGAATACGATCCTTCGTATGGTGTATAAAATAAAGGCAAGCACCATTCATATTCAATGATGCCAGCTCTTTATTTCTATGTGAGTTGCATGGTCGTAATACACGTATCATCATTTTCAAATGTAGAAATTTCAGATTCCGTTACTTTTCCATCATATGATATGTTGACCTGATAGTTCTGGTCACGTGGTAACCATAAATCAATAAAACCATTAGCTTCTGAATTCATTGTTTGATCAACGATGACGCTGCCTTCCATATCCTCAATATAAACATCTAATTCCTTATCAACTAGCTCACCTTGGCAGCCTGTTAAACTATGAATGGAACAGGGGTGTGTTTCTTTGATAAATGGTGCAATCGAAACGAAAAAGTCGTCTTCTGGTAAATCATAAACTAATTCTTGATCATCATTTTCAGTTATGATCAGTTCAGTGCCTGTTATTGATGCTGACTGATCGTTTATAGTCCCCTCACTATAATCTTGGACCAATTGTTTAATATCGACTGTCCCATTCTCTACTTCACTGGTACTAGCTGTGCTACATGCACCTAATACAATGGGGATCAATAGTGTCATTATGATCATTTTTAATTTCATTAAAAATCACTCCTCTTCGTCTCTAAAAATAGTATACTACTACTGATCCCATGAACAGTAGAATAATTGAAAATGACACAGTATATTCATTTTTAGTCATGATGAGATGAAGAGGCTATGAGAATTGAATCTTACTTTAACACGCTACCGTGGCGGGGGACTGACCCCATCCAGTAATTATTTGCGGCGGCAACGGTTTGAAAGTGAATGGAAATGACTTGTGACGCGGCGATGAGACTGTCTGCATCTTTTGCATACTTTGGACGTAACTTTTTCCTGATCGCAACAGATGGTTGCGTCATTTCCACCCCTTTTTGTGCGAGTTTTATCGCTAAATCAAATCCCTCTTCTGGTGTTGCTGTTTTTAAGCTTGGAAGCCAACTATTCATCAGCCTACCTCCTTTTTGTATACGATATGCCAAAAGGATGAGAAGGTTCAACAGATGTGTCCGTTTTTCGAAAGGGGGCCTACATCATACTGAGGCATCTTATAAATTGAATCTTTTGGAGTAAGCCACTCTTTGGTCATCCATCTTTTTATGAATCAAAAATGATATACTTGAATGAATAAAGTCATTAAGGAACAAAGAAGATGGTTATTGAATGATATCGCCGTCAAATCTCAAGCAACGTCATTTAAACAATTAGGAGTGATCTTTTGCCGTCTGGGATAAAGATACCGGAAAATAAATTATCAAAAGATGTGATCAAAGTAAAGATCATAGATGAAGCCATCCAGCATGCAATTTTATTCATTGTACTTGGTGTGCTGTTTTATCTGAATCAGCTATTTACCTGGGATGAGTGGATTGGTTGGCTTTTAATAGGAATGGTGATCATTACCCTATTATTTGCTATCTGGTTCATTTTGGTAAGCCCTTTTTTATTGTATAAAAATTGGCGTTACCATGTTGATGAGGAGTTCTTACAATTAAAATCGGGTGCTTTAAAAGAAAAACATCAGCTTGTCCCTATGACAAAGGTCCAATCGGTTGAAACGAACCAAGGACCGATCCTTAGAAAATATGGGTTGTATTCACTATCCATTGAAACAATGGGATCATCTCATAAAATACCAGCACTCCCAGAGGAAGTTGCGATTTCATTAAGGAATCAAATTGCACATTTTGCAAAAATAAAGGAAGTGGATGAATGGTGAAGGCAAGGAGATATCATCCGCTTCTGATACTTTTTAAAATATGGGGGTTCATAAAGAATAGCTTTGTTTTTGTGTTGTTTCTCTTCATTATAAATCGCGAGTCCCAGTCATTTATCTACAAATATGGGCGCCCCGCATTTTTAATCATTGGCGCCATCTCGCTTATAGCTATTCTTTTAAAATGGTGGACAGATAAATATAAAGTGAGTGATATGGCCTTCCAGCTTTATTCAGGTGTTTTTATAAAGTCAGAACAAACTGTACCTTTTTCTAAGGTTGAAAATGTTAGTCGGCGGACATCTTTATTTCACCGGATATTTAATATGACATCGATTCAATTTGAAACGGGGATGACAGGGGCGGAGGCAACGGTTGAATTTGAAGTGGTATCTAAAGTAGAGGCTGATCGATTGGAAAAAGAAATGACAAAACAGGCCTTTGAAACAGTAGAAAAGGATGAAGCTAATGAACAGATTGTAGGGGAAGAGATTACCGACACACCGATCGAAAGCCGTCCTCCAGAGCGAATAATTCATTTTAAACCGTCAAAAAAGGATATTATAAAGTCGTCATTCACATCACTTGGATTTCTCATTTTAATTCCGCTTATTGTTTCGATTTATTCTAAAATAGAACAATTCTTTCATGTGGAAGATAAAGCTACGGGATTGATTGAAAAAGGTTTGAACTCTTGGTGGATACTAACGTTAGTAGTGATGATCCTCATACTTGCATCTGCTGCCTTTGGGATCATCAAGACGTATATCAGCTATGGTAATTATGAAATAGCTTCAGATGATAAGCGTATTTACATCACACAAGGACTACTCGATGAGCGTGCATTTTCAATTGCTAAAGATAGAGTACAAGCGATTGTGATTAAACAAACTGCATTAAAAAGATTATTTGGTCTGGCAGAAGTAAAATTGGTTCGTGTGGGGGAGCTGAGCGATGATGATGGTGAAATCAATACACTCTATCCTTTTCTACCAATCAATCGTGCACTTGCGATGATCACAGAAATTCTACCATCCTATGAGGTAGTAGAAAAAATGACATGTCTACCTCAAAAGTCATTATGGATCCGCTTATTCAAACCGAGTTGGTTCTGGATTATAGCTTCGATCGCTTTGTTTTATACGCAGCCGTCCCTTTGGAATATTAAGGCAGCCTGGTGGATTCTTTCGATCATCCTACTGATCTGGATTCTCGTATTACGATTGCTAGATTACCAAAATACACGCTATATGTTGCATGATCATTTTATTCAATATAAAAGTGGAAGTATTGCGACGTCTTTATTTGTTGCGAAGCGGGATAAAGTTATTGAGGTGGAAGTTAGTCGGACGATTGTACAGAAAAAGTTTGGACTGGCGTCGATTGAATTGATAAACCGTGCTAAACCAGTGCTCCATACAGTTGTTGATGATGTGCCAATCGAATGGGCTGATTCATTTTACGGCTGGTATGCTGATCGGAGAAATGAAGTTAATGTTGAATGATGGTTTAGTTTAATAAGGTCATCGTTTAAACTGGTCATAAAGGGGAGCGTTGTGCGCGATGGCGACTAGGTACTCGCTTACAACTAAGATTGAAACGGTATCATAATGTATGAACACATAACTAGAACGGGGGAGATTCAATGAAGTTGTCAAAGAGTGAAAGAATGCTTGGTTTAATCGAAGTTTTAAAGAAGTATTCGGGTGAGGATCATGAGCTCGATTTGAAGGAGATTACGAGTTTATTAAGTGCTATGCTTGATGAAGCCTATGAATTTCAAAGTAGTGCAATTGCTAGAGACTTGGAGGAGCTTGAACAATCCAATTTTTTTGACTTAATTGTGAATCATGAGGGAAAAGGGTTCCCAAAGTATTATAGTTATCAAAATCGGCTTTTCGAAATACAAGAACTTCGTTTACTTATGGATGCGGTCGTTTCCGCACGCTTTATTACGAAAGAAGAAAAAGAAAAAATGTTGGATAAGATTAAACAGTTAACGAATAAAGAATTAGCTGTGAAATTAGAAAACCAAATTTACATAGCAGAAAATGCAAGTGGTGAAGAAAATAAAGTGAAATACTATATTTATAATCTCCATAATGCGATTCATGAGAATAAAATCATCCGCTTTAAATATGGCCGCTATAATGTGCAAAAGGAGTTTAATTTAAGTCATGATGGAAAGGAAAGGGAACTTCAACCCTATGCCTTATTTTGGAATAATGATTATTATTATTTAATCGGTTTGACAGT
>Ga0209487_1003553_pt1 | contig 12207 bp, 6 predicted proteins | sample Poulit2012_FD_187524 | JGI IMG/M metagenome (GOLD analysis project Ga0209487, IMG submission 187524) | Agricultural soil microbial communities from Georgia to study Nitrogen management - Poultry litter 2012 (SPAdes) (version 2) | ecosystem: Environmental > Terrestrial > Soil > Agricultural land... | reverse complement strand
GCAAAATAATAAATATTCCCTGAAAACTCAGGAAAAGAATAGTCCCTAGTTAAATCATACAATTCTAATATAGGTCTATCTTCATATACTTCCATTTCATAAGTACCTTTCTCATTCTTTTCAAATTTAGCCAAAAATGGTCTTTGCTTAATAATAGCATTTGGGTATTCTTTATTAGATAAACTTATAGTTGCATAAAAGCTTTCACTTTTTTCTGGGATTACCCCTTTTCCTAAGTATATAAAACGCCATCCTTTATCAGTTTCTTTAAAGTTTTCTATTTTATGAACAGATAACAATTCGCCATTTTTATATTTAATTAAAGAGGTTTCTTCCACTAAGTATTCACTTTCTTCTTCATCACCAGCAAGTCGCATATTCTTCAAAAAATATGTTTTAAAATAAACAATCAAAGTATCATTTATATAATTTAATTTGCTTATCAAATACTGATCTTTCACTCCTGAATCCTTTAAATGTTGCATATGTTTTTCATATTCCTCTTCACTAAAATCAAAAGAATTATATCCAAATGCTTTTTTTCTTACAGAATCGTCAAACTTTATAGTATATAACTTTTCTTGCTTAATGTAATCATAAACATCAATTTTCTTTTGAAAATTATTTTGTGTAATTAATAGACCGTTTGAAGTATAAAGATAATCGGCGATACCCTTAGTTATGTAGGGATGGGTAGAAAACAATTCCCTATTTTCATCTAATTGCCAACTTAAAAACTCAAAAAAATTACCTCTATATATATTAGCAATAATTTCTGTAAATTTCCCTGTTTTATATTTGCTCTCCAAGGATGCTACACTTGCTCCTAATGGAGAATATTCTTTGTGTAATTTATCATCCCAAATAATTGTATCTGACAAAGTATTAAATTCATATTCATCAAAAATTTTAACAGAATCCTCTAAGTATATTTCAGGAATTACTATTTGCAAATAATAATCTTTTCTCAATTTTTTTAAATCATATAATGCTTTGTTACAATTAATGCAATCCTCCAAGTTTACAGCAATAGTTATTGTATATTCCTTATTATTTTTCGCAAATAAGGAAGTTGAAAATATTATTATTAATAAATTTAAAATAAACTTTTTCATATGATTTTTTTATACCTGACTTATTGTTACAACAAGTCAGGTAATTCTAAATTTAATTCTCTTCACCATATGCTTCAGACCAATCAATAATTTGATCATCATCAGGACCTTCCAGATCAATTTCACCTTCTGGTGTAGTTAATTTAAACCCAGTTGGATGGGAGTCAACAATAGTAGCATAAACATCACCAGTTTCGAAATGTAAAATTATTTCATCTCCTGCTTGTGGTGGCCATGGTCTACTACGATCTGAAGATGACCAACATCTTGAATTTGGATCAGGATCACAATCAAAAACGCCTGAAGTCTTTTGGTACAATCTACCAGTTACGGTATAAGCTTGACTAGATAGGCTCATTGCAGTTAAACCTACTAAAAAAACATAAGTCTTTTAAACATAATGTAAGAAATTTGGTTAAACTACAAACAAACAAACAAACAAACAAACTTAGTTAAAATAAACTAAACAAAAAGTTAAACTTTAGGGAGTTTTGATTTATTTATTTCATTACATGAAATCCAATCAATTTCCTCCTTTTAAAATATTTTTTTTCTTATAATTTTATTACCATTGTTATAAATAACAAAATCAGGATTTAAGGGATCAAAACGGATGTGCATGTTATTTATTCCTTGAGGTAATTCCATTTTCTTTTCTATAAAGCGTTTATTTTTTCTGCTCATTTTATAAAAATACACTTGTTTTTTATCCTTAGCAATAGACCAAATAAAATCCTTATTCTTTTTAATTCCATAATCAACTGTTAGTATAGCTGGCAGTACATTTGCTCTCAAATCTTCATAATCGGTATAAAAAGGCAAAATATCCACTATTTCAGCAGTTTCCAAATCTATTAACTTATTAGATTTTATTGTCTTATATACATTGTCTGCAAACTGTGCATTAAGTAAAAAATTATATCTCCCTGGATGAGCATTTAAAAAAGCATCTTCTTTTAGAATTTGCATCTTGTACACTCCATTTTTGTCCATTATGAATTTAGCAAGAGTAGGTTTCTTGCCATTAAGTTCCCCTTGCTTATTATTAATGGAAACTATTTGCCCGTAAATCCTCCCTGCATAATAATGTACCTTAACTAAATCTTTAAAAATATAATCCCCTTCATCTTTAATTCTTTTAACATTTTCTATTTTATGCGTAGATAGCAATTTCCCATTTTTGTATTTAATTAAACTTATGTCTTTTACTAAGTTATCACTAAAAGTAGAGTCAGCCTTAATTGTCCTTCTTATATAATTAGTCTTCAAAAAAACAAATAATGTATCTCCAACATAGAGTATATCATTAATTGCATAATTTCTATCTTTAAAAATTTTTTCTTGCTCATCATATTCCTTCTCTGAAATACCAAAAGTATTATAAGCAAAAACTTTTTTACGAGCAGATCGTTCAATTTCTATAGTGTACTGTTTTTCTTGCTTTATATAATTATACACCTCAATTTTGTAACCATTCACACTATATGTAAATAATAAACCATCTGAAGTATATAAATAATGCTCCATATTCTTTGAAATCAAAGGATATGCTGCAAACAACTCTTTTATTTCATGTTTTTGCCCATGCAAGAACTCTAAAAATCCATTTTTATATAAATTAGAAATTGATTCTGTAAATCTTCCTGTTTTATGAATGCTTTCAACTGCTACAACACTAGTACCTTTAGAAGTATATTCTTTATATAATAAATCATTCCAGATCAAAGTATCAACTAAAGTATTAAGCTTTAGACTATTATTTAGATAAGTCGAATCTTTTTTTAAATTTTCAGGAAATAGAATTTGCAAATAAAAATCATCTTTTAATTTACTCAAATCATGAATTACTTCCTTGCAACTATTGCAATCTTTCGGATTAATAGCTAAAGTAATTATGTAATTCTTATCCGCAATAGCATAAGATAGAAAATAGGATAAAATGAATAATAAAGTAAAAAACGTTTTTCTCATTATTTTCAAGATTAGAAGTAGTTAAAAGTAAAGATTTAAATTCCAAGATACTAGTAAATTATTGACATTTAAGTCTCATAGCAGTATAAGCAAATATAAAAACAATTAAATCTAAAGCTAATTTCATTTTCTTAATTTCTGGAAATTTAATACTTTTGTACACTATAAAATCACTTATAATTTGGGAAAAGGAAGCATAGGAATTTTTGATTCTGGATATGGAGGATTAACAGTATTAAAAGACATAGTTACTCTACTTCCAAACTATAATTATATATATTTAGGTGATAATGCACGTTCACCTTATGGTTCCAAAAGTTTTGATATAATCTACGAATACACTAAAGAAGCAGTGGAATGGCTATTTAACCATAATTGCAATTTAGTTATTTTAGCCTGCAATACTGCTTCAGCTAAGGCTTTAAGAAAATTACAACAAGAATGGTTGCCCATTTATTACCCCAATAAGAAGCTATTAGGAGTTATCCGTCCAACAGCGGAGCTCATTGGAACGAAAACCAATAATAAAACCTTAGGTATTTTAGGAACTAAAGGAACTATTAAATCTTGCAGTTACATCAAGGAAATTCAAAATTTCTTTCCTGAAGTTGCGATTTATCAACAAGCTTGCCCTTTATGGGTGCCTTTTATTGAAGAGGGTCTTATAGAAAACCATACTTTAAAGGAGATTATCATTACAGATCTCCAATTATTATTTAATCAAAATAAAGATATTCAAACAGTTTTACTGGCTTGCACACATTATCCTTTAATAAAGAATTTATTAGAAGATGCAACAGAAGGAAAAATAAAATTCATAAGTCAAGGTCCAATTGTAGCATGCAGTTTAAAAAAATATCTAGAAAGACACAGCAAATTAGATAAATCCTTATCAAAAGATGGAGAACAGTATTTTTATACAACAGACAATGCTTCCAGCTTTGAAAAACGCGCCTCTTTATTTTATGGGAAAAATATTAAAGCACAAAAAATAAAAATCGCTCTTTCTTAATTTTTCAAATAAGTAATTGTTTTTTATTTAATTTATCCTTAATTTCACAGATATAGAAAATTTTCGAAATGATAAAAAGTAGATTTCCACTATTTATATTCGGTGCACTTTTATTAAGTTTAGGGTCAAGCTCTTGTGTTTCATCAAAAAAATATAATGAAGCTCAAGATGTTATTCGTAATTTACGAAATACCCAAAGAGAATTACGAGAAGATTTAGATGCAGCAAACAATAGAATCCAGCTAATGGAGGATGCAAATTTAGCTGCTTTAGAAGAGTTGGAAGATAAGGATGCAGAATTAAAAGCACAGTATGGTGCTTTAGAAGATCAAGAAGAGAAACTTAAATTTCTTCAAGAGTTAATTGATAAACAAAGAGCACAAACAGAAGCTTTGAGAAGCAAAATGGCCAAAGCTTTAGGTGGTTTTTCAAATGATGAATTGAGCGTATTTACCAAGAATGGAAAGGTTTATGTTAGTCTTTCTGAACGATTATTATTTGCTTCTGGAAGTGCTGCAGTTAATAAAGATGGTAAAGAGGCTTTAGAAAAATTGGCAAATGCAATTGCTGAACAGCCCGATATACATTTAAATATTGAGGGGCATACAGATACAGTTCCTATTCGCATACGTTATGAAGACAATTGGGCCTTGAGTGTCGCAAGAAGTACTGCGATAGTACGCTTATTAACTAATGATTATGGCATAGACCCTATACGCGTAACTGCCTCAGGAAGAAGTCAATACGAACCAATTGCAGATAATAGTTCTGAAGAAGGAAGAGCAAAAAACAGAAGAACAGAAATCATTTTAGCTCCAAAATTAGACCAGTTAATGGAGATTTTGGAATATGATGCGCCTTAGTTTTTTTAATTTTTATCATATTAAATGTTTGAAAAATTATAAACTTTGCTTTTTGTTATTTATATTGCCACTACTTTATAAAAATAAAGGAAAGTAAAACACAAAATGTTTACTTTTAAAAAACAATATTTATTTATATTCATTTAATATTCTAAGTACATACACATGCGAATAGCTTTACAAAAATGGATTAAGTCTAGCCTTTGCTTCATTGCTTTAGGCGCAATAACTTTGCCTGCTTTTGCACAAAAGAAGCGGAACTTTAATAATCCCGATATTAGATATATTGAAGAAAGAGGTTTTTCTCTTGGAGCAACCATAGGATTTACTGATCTATGGGGCGATGTTGGAACTAAATCTCCAATTGATCATTATATAAACTCCAATTTTTATAATGACCCTTTAAAAAATATGCGTGGAATGGTGCATTTCTTTGGAAGATACACATATGTTCCAGGTATTTCATTTCGAGCAGGAATTGGATACGGACAACTGTATGCTACTGATGCTTGGAATGAAGATAAAGCATTAAAAACTCAAAATTATAATGATGATGCAGTTCAAAGATATGTTAGAAATTTAGATGTACATGTTAATATTTGGGAGGCTAGCCTTCTTTTTGAATTTGCACCATTGCAGTTAATCGATTGGAGTACAGGAAGAATAGCTCCGAGAAGAGTACAACCTTATTTAATTGCTGGAATTTCAGGCTTTCATTTTAATCCTAGAGGGACATATAAAGATTTAGTTACGGGAACAGAAACTCTAGTTGAACTGCAACCACTACGAACTGAAGGTCAAGGTTTCAAATCTCCTGATATCGATTTCCCTGATCATTATAGCCTTTGGTCTGGAGCTGGAGTCGCTGGATTAGGTCTTAGATTTGATATTAAATCTAATTTTACAATAGGATTAGAATATCAATTAAGAATGACTATGACGGATTATTTAGATGATGTAAGCGGAGAATATATTGACCCCTTTTATTTTGACATTGCACATCAAGGAAATCCCAAACAAGCATATTTAAGTAGAAGAATGGCTGATAAATCAAGAGAAGTTATCCCTGGAATGGAAAATGTGCCTGGTTCTTTAAGAGGTTCTGAAGGAAATGATATGTTTTCTTCGGTTTCTATTACTCTTTATTGGAAATTAAAAGGAAGAAAAAACCCTTGGTGGTAAAAAAACCTTTCATTTTTTAAAATTATATCATTAAAAGCGCTGTTATTTAACAGCGTTTTTTTATATTTATATCTTTCTATAAATCGAAAAATCATGTTTGGATATTTAAAAGGAAAAATTGAAGACTTACAAGCTACTAAAACATATATAGATGTAAATGGCGTTGGATATGAGGTTCATATCTCCTTATATACCTACGAAGCAATAAAAAATAAAAAAGAAACTAAATTATATATATATAACCATATTCGTGAAGATCAATTTATTCTTTTTGGCTTTGAAAGTCTTGAGGAAAAAATTGCCTTTGAATGGTTAACCTCTGTGTCTGGAATAGGAGCACAAACAGGGCGAATGATTTTATCTAGCATGACTCCTGAAGAAGTGTATAAAGCTATAAGACAAGGTAATAAAAAGCAGCTGCAGACCGTTAAAGGAATTGGACTGAAAACTGCAGAAAGAATGATATTAGAGCTAAAAGATAAAGTACCTGAAATTGACGTGCAAATAATTGATTCTTCACCCAAACACAATACAATAGAAAAAGATGCGTTAAATGCCTTGGTGGGCTTAGGAATAGCAAAACCAATAGCAGAGAAAACCTTAAAAAAGGTTTTAAAAGAAAAACAGAATACTATTGAAAGTGTAGAAGCATTAATTAAAATCGCTTTAAAAAACTTATAATATTTATAATTAAATATCCTATTTTAAAGATCTCCTTCATTGAAAACGAACAAACTACATATAAAAAACTTAACTTTATCCATTCCCAAATGGAATTGGATTTTACTTACTCTTTTTGTAGTGAGCAATACCAATATTTTTGCTCAAAATCAAGACTCTATTCCCGAACAAGCTAGTACCAATCTTAAATTTCCTTTTCCTGACAAAGAAAACTTATCTTCAAAAGACGAATCCCAACGTTTTTTTGATTTAAAAAATCCTAATAATATTAGTGAAGAGGTAGAATATGATGCAGAAGAGAATGTTTACATTATTCAAAGAAAATTAGGTGGCAGAAATCTTGGTACCGCGATTTATCTAAATCCTGAAGAGTATTATGCATATAGAAAAAAACAAGATAGAAATAGATATTTTAAAGATAGAATTGAGGCGCAAAGTTTATTAAATCAAAAACCCGAACTTCCTACGCTTTCAAGAGAAGGATTATTTGATAGATTATTTGGTGGAACCAATTTAGAATTAAACCCTCAAGGAGATTTAGATTTACTTTTTGGTTATGCATGGCAACATATGGACAATCCGCAAACTATTGAAAGTATGCGAAAAAGAGGATATTTTGATTTTGACATGAATATGAATGTGAATGTAGTTGCTCAAATTGGTGAAAAATTAAAATTAAATATCAATAATAGTAGCATGCCCTCTTTGGGTCAACAAAACACAGAAAAAATTGAATATACAGGAAACCAAGACCAAGTTTTAAAGAAAATAGAGCTAGGTAATGTTGGTTTTCCATTACAATCTTCCTTACTTTCTGGACCTTTATCTTTACAAGGTATTAAAACGGAATTGCAATTTGGAAAATTAAATATTACTAGCGTAGCTTCTATTCAAAAATCACAAAGAAGAACTATAACCTTACAAGGAGGTGCACAATATGAAGAATTTGAAATAGAAGTAGATAGATATGATGAAAACCGAAACTTTTTACTTGGACAATATTTTTATGACAATTATGAAAATGCTGTTAAAGATCTTCCCATAATTCGCTCCCAAATTCATATTACAGAAGTAGAAGTATGGATTACTAATAGAACTGGAACAACAGAGGGCGTCCGTGATGCTTTGGCGTTTATGGATTTAGGAGAAGCTAATCCTTACAACTCCAACTTTCATAATACCAGCGGATTAAATATTCCCGATAATAAAACAAATAATTTATATGCAAGTTTACAGCAAAATCCTGCTTTAAGAAAGCAAGCTACCGCTAACAATGCCGCATTGGCTTTGGGCTTACAAAGTAGAATTGATTTTCAAAGAAGCACCATGCGTAAACTTCGTTCAACTGAGTATGATTTTCATCCACAGCTAGGATACATATTGTTAAACACACAAGTGAATCCTGATGATGTTTTAGCTGTTGCCTTTAGATATACTTATAATGGCGAAACCTATCAAGTTGGAGAATTTTCTGAGGAAATAACTCCAATAGGAGATGAACCCAAGATATTATTTTTAAAAATGTTAAAACCAGGCACTTCAGGACAGCCAGGTTTACCAACTTGGGATTGGATGATGAAAAACGTATATTCTATTGGTTATGGCGGAGGCTTATCTAAGGAGGATTTCCGCTTAGATATATATTACCAAGATCCTAAAGGAGGAGAAAAAAGATACATCACTGAAGGCAGTCAATCCGGTAAAGCATATATAGAATTATTAAATCTTGACAGGTTAAATTATCAACTGGATCCACATCCAGATGGCGTTTTTGACTATGTAGATGGAATAACAGTAAATGAACAATATGGCAAGATAATATTTCCCAGCTTAAAGCCATTTAAGGATGGAATAGAACCTTCTTTGGATGGGAATAATGATTTAATAGAAAAATATACTTTTCCAATACTTTATGACTCCTCCAAATCCGTGGTAAAGCAATATTCTCATAAAAACCGATATATCATTAAGGGTAGATATAAAGGTCGTTCTTCTAGTGGTTCAGATATTCGCCTTGGTGGCTTCCAAATTCCTGAAGGCTCTGTGAGTGTTATCGCTGGAGGTCAAAGATTACAAGAAGGAGTAGACTATCAAGTAAATTACTCTAGTGGTTCCATACAGTTCCTTAATGAAGGAGTATTAAATTCTGGTATGCCAATTACAATTTCTTATGAAGATAATGCATCATTTGGAATGAGAAGACAAACCTTTTTGGGGACTAGATTAGAATATTTTGCAAATGACAATTTAACTCTTGGTGCGACGTATATGCAAATGTCTGAACGCCCCCTTACTGCAAAAGTACAGATTGGAGATATACCAGTAAGCAATAAGGTTTTTGGATTGGATTTCAACTATGAAGCCGAAGCACCTTTTATTACTAAGTGGTTAAATAAATTGCCTTTTTATAGCTCCAATGCCCCTTCTTTAATTTCATGGCATACAGAGGTAGCAGGTATCTTACCAGGACACCATAAATCTATTGATGTAATCGATCCAGAAGGAACTGTTTATATTGATGATTTTGAAGGTGCAAGTAGCTCCTTAGATTTACGTTTTCCTGCCTCCAATTGGTTTTTATCAAGTGTGCCTTTAGATGCTAGGAATGAAATGAATCAGGAACTATTTACAGAAGCTAAGCAATCTGGATTAATTGCTGGAAGAAATAGGGCTAAACTGGCTTGGTATATGTTAGAACCAGATTTAGTTGAAGGGTCTAATAGACCTGATTATTTAAAACAGGATACAGAAAATATGAGCTATTGGAGAAAAATATATCCAAAAGACCTTTTCCCACAACGTTCTGTAGAAGCTCATGATCAAAATTTACCTACACTAGACTTAGCTTTTTACCCTTCTGAAAGAGGACCATATAATTTTGACACAAACGTGGAAGAGGATGGGTCCCTAAAAAATCCAGAAAGAAGATGGGGTGGAATTCAAAAAGCAATTGAAAATACTAATAGTGATTTTGAATCTGCCAATATTGAATATATTACTTTCTGGGTTATGGATCCATTTATTTATAATTCGCAAAGTGCAGGTGGTGATTTATACATTAACTTAGGTAGTGTATCGGAAGATGTGTTAAAAGATGGAAAATTATTTTTTGAAAATGGATTGCCTTATCCTGAAGATGCAAACAAAGTAGAAGAAACAGAATTTGGGCTTGTTCCCAAATTTCAACAACAAATTACACGTTCCTTTGATAACGATCCTGATGCTAGAGCAATTCAAGACGTTGGTTATAATGGAATTAATGATGAACAAGAGAGAGAAAAGTATTCTGATTTTTTAACAAATATGGAAAACCTGCTCTCTGCAGAAGCTTATCAAAAACTTTGGGAAGACCCTGCTTCTGACAATTTCAGACATTTTAGGAGTTCCAGATATGATCAAGAAGAAAAAAGTGTATTAGAACGCTATAAAAACATAAATAATCCACAAGGGAATTCACCAGTTAGTCAATCTGGAGATAAGTACTCTATGTCTGGAACAACTATTCCAAACTCTGAAGATATTAATAGGGATAATACATTAAATGAAACTGAAGCATATTTTCAATATAGAATTCGCTTTCAGCCCAATATGGATGTAGGCGATAATCACATAGTCGATAAGAAGATTATTAATGCTAAAATGCCGGATGGAACAGAACAAGATGAAACATGGTATTTATTTAAAGTTCCTATAGCTAATTACGACCATGCGGTAGGTGGAATAGCTGATTTTAGATCTATTGGTTTCATTCGTATGTTTATGCATGGATTTAAGGAACCAACGGTATTGCGTTTTGCTAAATTGCAGCTAGATCGTAGTGCTTGGAGAACTTATAATTTATCTTTAACCAATCCTGGTGAACAAATTCCACCCAATCTTCAAGATTTAACCAATTTCTCTATTACAACAGTTTCTTTAGAAGAAAATTACAATAAAGATCCTATTCCTTATAGAAGTCCTCCAGGGGTTGAGCGAGAGCAAGTTTTATCAGGAATGACTGGACAGGCAATAAATATGGATGAGCAATCTATGGCTTTTCAAATCTGTGGGTTACAAGATGGAGATGCGCGTGCCGCTTTTAAGGAACAACGTTTAGATTTAAGAAAATTTGAACAGTTAAAAATGTTTGTGCACGCAGAATCTGTTCCTAATCAACAACCTATATTAGATGGAGATATTCATGCATTTATTCGCATTGGTTCAGATATGATACACAACTATTATGAATACAAAATTCCTCTAAAAGTTAGTCCCAATGGAACAACTAATCGAACAGAAATTTGGCCAGATGTGAATGATATGCAGTTAAAAATTCAAGATTTAGTTCAATTAAAATTGAATAGAAATGCTATTAATCATCCAATTCTTGATCCATATACTGAACAAGATGAAAATGGACATGAAATAACAGTAGTGGGTAATCCAAATTTAGCAGAGATTAAAAATATCATGGTAGGCGTAGAAAATCCTGAACGTTCGCCCTCTAATCCAAATGACGATGGTCAAGAAAAGTGTGCAGAAGTATGGTTTAATGAGTTACGCTTAGCTGGTGTAGATGAAAAACCAGGATATGCTATGGCTACATCTGCTTCAATTCAATTAGCTGATTTAGGTAATGTAAATGTCGGCGCGCAAATGCATTCTGCTGGATATGGACATATTGATCAACAACCTGACCAAAGATTCCAAGACGATTTCTGGGCTTTTGATGCATCTACAAATTTAAATTTAGGGCGTTTATTACCTACTAATTTAGGGGTAGAACTTCCTGTATACGCTGCTTATTCTCAAGCAGTGAGCAATCCTGAATACAATCCTTATGATAAAGATATCTTACTTAAAGATTCTTACGATTTATTAACAAGCCAAAGGGAAAGGGATTCCTTAAAAAATATAGCTCAGGATTTTCAATCTATTAAAAGCATCAGCTTAAATAATGTTAAATTCAGAGGAAATCCTGAAAAACAAGGAAGAGCTCCTATGCCTTGGAGTTTAAGGAATTTCGATTTTAATTATACCTACAATAAAGCATATAAACGTAATTTCGATTTAGAAACAGATGCTTTAGAAGATCAAAAATTAGGAATTGCATATATTTACAATATCCCTTGGAAAGCAATCGAACCTTTTAAAAAATTAAAATGGAAATCAAAATGGGCTGTGCCAATTAAAGATTTTAATTTAAAGTTATGGCCCACTAGTTTTAGTTTCAGAAATGATTTACATAGAATTTTTGGCGAAACTCAATATAGAAATAAAGATGGCGATGATTATATAATGCCTACAAATTATTTTCAAAATTTCACTTGGAACAGAGATTATAATTTGCAATGGGATTTAGCTAAATCATTATCCTTACATTATTCTGGTTTAAATCAATCAA
>Ga0209487_1003550_pt1 | contig 12209 bp, 10 predicted proteins | sample Poulit2012_FD_187524 | JGI IMG/M metagenome (GOLD analysis project Ga0209487, IMG submission 187524) | Agricultural soil microbial communities from Georgia to study Nitrogen management - Poultry litter 2012 (SPAdes) (version 2) | ecosystem: Environmental > Terrestrial > Soil > Agricultural land... | reverse complement strand
GCCCGTGGGTGCGGGGTGCTGATCTCCTTCGCCGGGAAGGTCTTCGCCGCGGCCCGCACCCGCAAGTTCCACACCCTCACCCCGGAACCGTTCGCCACCGCCGGTGGTGGACCGATCGGGCGGATTTCCGCCGAGGGCGTGCGGATCACCACACGCCCCGTGCGTCCCGACCCGCTGCCGCCCCTGGACGAACGGTTCGACTCCGTGCGGGTGGATGTCGTACCGCTGTACCCGAACGCGGATGCAGCGCTCGCCGAGGCGGCTGTGGCGGCCGGGGCGCAGGCGGTGGTGCTCGCCGGTTCCGGAGCGGGCAACGGCAACCACGCGATGCTCGCCTGGGTGAGAGAGGCGGTGCGCACCGGCACGGTCGTGGGGCTGTCCACCCGGGTGCCGGACGGCCCGGTGGTGCCCATCTACGGCAACGGCGGCGCGGTGGACCTGGTCGCCGCTGGTGCGCTGAACCTCGGGGCGGTGCCGTTGTTCCACGCCCGGATGCTGCTCGCTGCGCTGCTGTCCAGCGGCGTGGAGGTCGACGACGCCCTGCTCGCCCCGTACCTGTGACGCACGGACCCGCCCTCCGGCGGGCGGGTAGCTAGAGAGGATGATCGCACATGGCCAAGGAGATCTTCGTAGCGCTCGGGATCGACGTCGACGCTGTCGGCGGATGGTTGGGGTCCTACGGCGGTGAGGACTCCCCGGACGACATCTCCCGGGGGATGTTCGCCGGTCAGGTGGGCGTGCCGAGGTTGAACACCCTGCTGGCCAGGTACGACCTTCCCGCTACCTGGTTCTGGCCGGGGCACTCCATCGAGACCTTCCCGGAGCAGTTCGAGCTGGTGGTCGGCGCCGGGCACGAGATCGGCGTGCACGGGTACAGCCACGAGAACCCGATCGCGATGAGCCGTCAGCAGGAGTCGGACATCCTGGACTACTGCATCGACCTGATCGAGACCCGCAGCGGGCAGCGGCCCACCGGGTACGTGGCGCCGTGGTGGGAGTTCTCCCCGGTGACCAACGAGCTGCTCCTGGAACGCGGCATCAGCTATGACCACTCGTTGATGCACCGGGACTTCGAGCCGTACTACGTCCGGGTGGGGGACAGCTGGACGAAGATCGACTACGACAAGCCCGCCAAGGAGTGGATGAAACCGCTGGTTCGTGGCCAGGAGACCGACCTGGTGGAGATCCCGGCGAGCTGGTACCTGGACGACCTGCCCCCGATGCTGTTCATCAAGACCAGCCCGAACAGCCACGGTTTCGTCAACCCCCGGGACATCGGGCAGATGTGGCAGGACCAGTTCGACTGGGTCTACCGGGAGATGGACTACGCCACGTTCACCATGACCGTGCACCCGGACGTCTCCGGCCGGCCGCAGGTGCTGCTCATGCTGGAGCGCCTCATCGAGCACATCAGCGGTCACGACGGTGTGCAGTGGGCGAACTTCCACACCATCGCCGAGGACTTCAAGCAGCGCCGCCCGCGTCGGTGATCGTGCTCTGCCGGCCGTGGGCCTAGAGTTGGATCCTCGGTGTTCGGCCGGCCTTCTACGTCGACACAGAGGGAGTCAGACTTGCGCGTGACCTCGGTGCTCGGGGCAGGGGTAGGTCTGGGCCTGATCACCTGGGCGATCATCCGTCCGCAGCCGGTGATCTATCTGCTCGGCGTGCTGGTCACCGTCGTCTCGTGCGGTGACCTGTTCGTCCGCTGGCGGCGTACCCGCGCTGAGCAGCGGGAAGGCCAGACGCCCGCCTCCCGCCGGGCGCGGTGGAGGGCAGGGGCACTGGCTGCTGGGCTAGGGGTGGTCGTGGTCGCTGCCCTGGTCGCTGTGCCGCTGCTGGCCCGCTGGCTGCCGACGAACCAGGGCGTGCTCTGGCGCTCTGCGGACTCCTACGGCGGACCGGTGGTGCACGCCGGGGCGCTCTACGCCACCTACTACCCGGAGGAGGGCCCGGGTGGGACCTCGCTCAACCGGCTGGATCTCGACGATGGTTCGCTCAGCCTGTCCATCCCAGGGCACGCCTACCTCACGTCCGAGGGCGACATCGTCGCGCGGGTGGCCGACACGATCCACTACTACGACCACAACGGGCAGCAGCAGTGGACGGCCGAGGTCCCGGGGGACGACGGGACTGCGGGGGTGTACGCGGCCCGGGAGGGGACTGTCGTGGTGGGACGGTGCAGCAGGGACCCCTCCGACGCCGTCGTCCTGGGCTGTCAGTTCGTCGGGATCGGACCGGGTGGGCAGCAGGAGTGGGACCGCGACCTGATGATCAGCGACGGGTTCATCGATGACGAGTTCAGCCGGGAGGCTATCGGCGCCCGCGCCCCGCTGCCTGAGGCCCTGAACCTTCGGCTCCAGGATGCCGACCGCACCTCGCTGATCGACCCCACCTCCGGTGCGGAGCTGGCGCGCTATCCCGGTGACGACCTGCTGCGGCAGCACGTGTACGGGCAGGTGCTGGTGGTCGCCAACGACCGGGACGGAGCCTGCACGCTCGACGGTTACCGGCTCGGCGACGGCACGCGCCTGTGGCACCTGGACCAGGTGTGCACGGACGAGGAGCTGATCTATCCGGTGGCACCCCGGCCGGCCCCGGCAGATCCGTCCATGGCCTATGTGCAGGTAGCGCCGGCCGGCTCGGACTCGATCGCCAGCGTGCTGGCGGTCACGCTGGCCGACGGGCAGGTGCAGGAGGTCGCGCCGCAGGAGCTGGCCGGACTGGGGATGAACGTGCAGGGGGAGCGCTGGTCGATCGAGGACGCCGTGGCCGGTGACCTGGTCTTCCGTTGGAACGGTCCGACCATCACCGCGGCCGAACCGGGCGAGGTGGATACGCGCTGGCAGGCGGAGGTGCCCGGTACCGCGGTGCGCAACGTCGTCGGCGGCGACTCGACCGTGGCCGTGGTCAGCTACGACCGCGACCCCGGTCACAACCCGCTCCAGCCGCCACCACCGGATGATGCCGCTCTGGGCGAGTGGCCCGCCTACGTGACTGTGATCGATGCCGGCAGCGGTGAGGTGATCTCCGCTACCCGGTTCGACGATGACGTGCGTGACGTCGTGGTTCCCGAACCGGGTCGCGCGTACGTCCAAGTGCACGGGGAGTCGGTGCTGGTCGGCGCGGACCGCCACTGATGCGGGATGGTGCCTCGGACCCCCTGATCGGTGAGCCTCTCGAACCATGTTCCCGGTAACGTCGATCTCGACCGGGTCTGCCACCGCCGGCGCAGTGCGGGTACCGGTCCGCATATGCTGAGCAGCACGGATCGAGGTGGCCGGGACGCCGCAGGCAGGACAAGGAGGGCGACATGACGGCCGGGAGCCCTGAGCGCCTGAATATCCGGCAGGTCGCCCAGATCGCCGGGGTCTCCCACATGACTGTCTCCCGGGTGCTGCGCGGTCAGCCGACCGTCAAGGAGTCCACCCGGCAACGGGTGCTCGAGGTCGTCAACGAGCTCAACTTCCAGCCGAACAGCGCTGCTCGGGCGCTCGCGAGCCGCCGGACCCGACGGATCGGGGTGATGATCGAGAACGGTAGCGCCTACGGTCCGCTCAGCACGCTGCGTTCGGTGGAGGAGGCCGCGCGTGCCGCTGACTTCTCCGTGACGTCCATCGCTCTGCTGGGCAGCGAGACGATGACGCCGGAGGACGCCATCGCGCACCTGACCGCCCAGGGGGTGGAAGCACTGTGCGCGATCGCGCCGCGGTCCTCATCGGTCTCCGCGCTGCGGCGGATCCGGATCGACGTGCCGGTCCTGGTGGTCAAGGCGGACCCCGATCCCACCTTCCTCACCGTGTCCGTGGACCAGCACGCCGGCGCGGAGCTGGTGGTGGACCACCTGGCTGCGCTCGGGCACCGGGATGTGCTGCACGTGGCTGGGCCCCTGGACTGGTTGGACGCCCGGGCGCGGGAACGTGCCTTCCATGTCCGCGCCAAGGAGTGGCGGATGCGCCAGCGTCCGATCGTGGTCGGCGACTGGACCGCCGACTTCGGCTACGACTATGCCCGCCGGCTGGAGGCGTTGCCCCCGTATACCGCGATCTTCGCCGGCAACGACGACATGGCGCTCGGTCTGGTGCACGGACTGTATGAGCGGGGCATCCGCGTTCCTGAGGACATCTCCATCGTGGGATTTGACGACGTCCCCGGGGCGCCACACTTCCTGCCCCCGCTGACCACTGTCCGGCAGGACTTCGATGCGCTCGGCGGGGCCGTCGTCGACGCCCTCAGCGCCGCCGCCGAGGGTCAGGAGATCCCGCAACGCACCCGGCTCAGCGTCGAGCTCAAGGTCCGGGCGTCCACCGCCGCACCCCGGGAGGCATGAAGCATGTCGCTGCGCGAGATCTGGTCCGGTCGGCGCGGGAAGCGCACCGGGGCTGCCTCGCCCACGTCCCGGTCCGGGACCGGCAGGGCGGGCAGCGGCCCAGTGGTGCAGATGACCGGCATCTGCATGGACTTCCCCGGGGGGCGGGCCCTCGATGAGGTCTCCCTGACCCTGCACGCCGGCGAGGTGCACGCCCTGATGGGCGGGAACGGCGCGGGCAAGTCCACCCTGATCAAGGTGCTCACCGGGGTGCACGCCGCTGCGGACGGGCAGATCGTGGTCGATGGCCGCTCCCGCACCTTCTCCGGGCCGGCGGACGCTGAGTCGGCGGGCGTCACCGCCGCCTACCAGGAGACCTTCCTGTGCACGAACCTCAGCATCGGAGAGAACGTGATGCTCGGCCACGAGATCCGTGGCCTGCTCGGCATCGACTGGGTCCGGACCCGACAACGTGCCGGTTCGGTCCTGGCCGAGCTCGGCATCGACGACCTCGATCCGAGACTGCCGCTGTCCGGCCTCTCCCCGGCGAGCCAGCAGCTGGTGTCCATCGCGCGTGCGATGGTCAGTGCGCCGCGGGTGCTGGTGCTGGACGAACCGACCTCGAGCCTGGAGGCCGGTGAGACGGCGCGGCTGTTCCAGGTGCTGGACCGGCTCCGCTCCCAGGGTGTGGCGATCGTCTTCGTCTCCCACTTCCTGGAGCAGGTGTACACGATCAGCGACCGGATGACCGTGCTGCGCGACGGTCGGGTGGTCGGGGAGTTCCTCACCCGGCAGGTGGAGCGGGCCGAGCTGATCTCCACGATGATGGGCAGCAGTCTCCAGGCGTTGCAGGAGATCGGTTCGCAGCGGCGGGACCACCGGGTCGAACCCAGCGACCAGCCGTGGTACCGGGCGATCGCCGTGGCGCGGCAGGGTGCACTCGAGGAGGTGGACCTGGAGATCTACGGCGGTGAGGTGGTCGGACTCGCAGGGCTGCGAGGCTCCGGGCGCTCGACGTTGGGCCGGCTGCTGTCCGGAGCCAGCCGTAGTGACTCCGGCACGGTGGAGATCGGTGGTCAGGCGATCCGCCTGCACAGTCCTGCGCACGGTCTCGCGCACCGGCTGGCCTTCGCCGGCGAGAGGCGCCGTCACGCAGGACTGATCGAAGAGCTCACCGTCCGGCAGAACGTCCTGCTGGCGCTGCAGGCGATGCGCGGCTGGCGCACCCCCGTGGCGCGCGCGGAGGTGGACGCATTGCTGGGGCACCTGCTCGAGCGGCTGGACCTGGACGCCGGAGCCGCAGACGCCACCGTCGGTGAGCTCTCCGGTGGCAACCAGCAGAAGGTGCTGCTGGCACGCTGGCTCGCCATCCGCCCGCGGCTCCTGGTGCTGGACGAACCCACCCGCAGCATGGACGTCGCGGCCAAGGTGCACGTGCAGGCGCAGGTGGCCGCCCTTGCGCGCGAGGGTGTCTCGGTCGTGTTCATCTCCTCCGAGCTCGATGAGGTGGTGCGGCTCAGCGACCGGATCGTCGTGCTGAAGGACCGCGAGGTGATCGGGGAGATCAGCAACGGACCCGGCCTGAGCGTCGACACCATCGTGGAGATGATCGCCGCCGACCGGGACGAGTTCTGACCCGAGCCGCAGCATGGTGGCAGGTCGTCGACAGGTCCTTGCCAGCACAAAATGTTCCCGGTAACATTCCAACACTGGCACTGAGTGGTGCCGCATGTTCATCAGTCACGACGTCAGTCGGGAAGACCTCAAGGAGGAGAGCGCATGACGAAGCGCACATGGCTCGGTCGGGCCATCGGGATCGTCGGGATGGGCGCGTTGGCGCTCGGAATCACGGCTTGTGGCCCGGGGGGCGACGGCGACGGCTCGGCAGGTGGTGGCGCCGGTGGTGACGATGAGCTGGTCACCGTCGGATTCGTCGCTGTGGGGCCGGAGGGCGCCTGGCGGGAAGCGAACGAGCAGAACATCCAGGACACGTTCAGCGAGGATGCCGGGTTCGAGCTGAAGTTCGCACCGGCAGCCAACTTGGACCAGGCCTCGCAGATCCAGGCCTTCAGCTCCTTCATCGACGAGGGTGTGGATGTGATCCTGCTGTCCGCCACGGCCGGTGCCGGCTGGGAGTCCTCGCTGCAGCGGGCCCAGGAGGCAGAGATCCCGGTCATCCTCATCGACCGGGGGATCGAGCCGGACAACACTGACCTGTACGTGACCCGGATCGCCCCGGACAACCTGGAGGTGTCCAGCTCGGTCGCGGAGTGGGCGCTCGAAGAGTTCCCCGACGGCGCGAACTACTTCGTGCTCGAAGGGCCAGCGGGCGTGTCTGTGGTCAACGAGCGCAACGAGGGTTGGGACGCGGTGATGTCCGAGCACCCCGAGTTCGAGAAGATCGGCGCCCAGACGGCGAACTGGTCCCGGGAAGAGGGACGCAGTGTGTTCGAGACCGTGCTCCGGGCGAACAACAACGACATCGACCTGCTCTTCGCGCAGAACGACGAGATGGGACTTGGTGCCGCCCAGGCGGTCGAAGAGGCCGGTCTGGTACCCGGTGAGGACGTGAAGATCGCTACCATCGACGGCACCCGGGCTGCCCTGGAGGCACTCGCGGACGGGCAGCTCACCTTCGTGGCCGAATACAACCCGATGTTCGGCGAGACAGCGCTGGAGACCGTCAACACCGTCCTCGACGGCGGGACCGTGGATCCGTACATCATCGTGCCCAGCGAGACGTTCGACTCGCCGGAGGCCGCGGAAGAGGCGTTGCCGGACCGTCAGTTCTGAGTGCGGTAGCCGGCTGAGGCCGGCCGACCCGCGGGGCACCCGGTCGTCGCCGGGTGCCCCCGGTCCGCCCGGCCGACGGCCGGCGAGCGACGGTGAGCGGGTGTTCGCACCCGTTGCCCACCAGTGAGGAAGACACATGACTGCAGCTGAGCCGATCGTCGAGATGCACGACATCTCGATCTCGTTCCCTGGCGTCAAAGCACTCGACGGCGTCGACTTCCGGATGTTCCCGGGCGAGGTGCACACGTTGATGGGTGAGAACGGTGCCGGGAAATCCACCCTGATCAAGGCCCTCACCGGCGTCTACCAGATCGACTCCGGCAGCATCGTCGTGGGCGGCCAGCGCCGCCAGTTCCAGGGCACCGGGGACGCTCAGGAAGCCGGTGTCGCCACGGTGTACCAAGAAGTCAACCTGTGCCCAAACCTGACCATCGGCGAGAACGTCATGCTCGGCAGGGAGGTGCGCGGGCGGGTGGGAATCAGCTGGAAGGCAACCCACCGGGCCGCAGCCGCAGCGCTGGCCCGGTTGGGCCTGGCCGACCTCGACCCGACCCGGCCGCTGGGTTCGTTGTCGTTGGCGGTGCAGCAGCTGGTCGCGATCACCCGGGGCACCGTCTTCGAACCGACCGTGCTCGTCCTGGACGAACCGACCTCGAGCCTGGACGCCAACGAGGTGGAGCAGCTGTTCGGGGTGATCCGCGGTCTGCGCGACCGCGGGGTGGCGATCCTGTTCGTGTCCCACTTCCTGGACCAGGTCTATGAGATCAGCGACCGGATCACCATCCTGCGCAACGGCCAGTTCCAAGGTGAGCACCTGACCGCCGAGCTGGACCGGTCGACGCTCATCTCCACGATGATCGGTAAAGACCTGGCCACGCTGCGCTCTCTGGACGCCCAGCGTGCCCAGCGTGAGCACGAGGAGGGTGCGCGCCCGGTGGTGCGCGCCCGAGGACTGGGTCGAGCAGGTGGGATCACGCCGACCGACCTGGAGCTGCAGCGCGGCGAGGTGGTCGGGGTCGCTGGCCTGCTGGGTTCTGGGCGCACCGAGCTCGCCCGGCTCCTCTACGGTGCGGACAGGGCTGACCGGGGCACGGTCGAGATCGACGGCCGCCCCGTCACGCTCACCTCACCTGCGGTCGGCCTGCGGCACGGCTTGGCGTACTCCACCGAGAACCGGCGGGACGAGGGAATCATCGCTGACCTCTCCGTGCGGGAGAACATCATTCTGGCGATCCAGGCGCAACGAGGCTGGTTGCGGCCGGTGCCGCGCAAGGAGCAGGACCGGCTCGCAGAGCGATACATCACCACCCTCAACATCCGTCCGGCGGATGCGGACCGGCCGATCAAGAACCTCTCCGGTGGCAACCAGCAGAAGGTGCTGCTGGGCCGCTGGCTTGCGACCAATCCCGACGTGCTGATCCTGGATGAGCCCACTCGCGGGATCGACGTGGGTGCCAAAGCCGAGATCCAGGAGCACGTCCTGGAGCTGGCCGGGGAGGGGATGGCGCTGGTGTTCATCTCCTCCGAGCTGGAGGAGGTCGTCCGGTTGAGCGAACGCATCCTGGTGCTCAAGGACCGGGAGAAGATCGCGGAGATCGAGAACGGTGCCGACGTGACTGCCGAGACGATCGTGGCCACGATCGCCGGCCACGACCAGAACGCGGAGGTAGTGGCATGACGCAGACCTACAGCCGGCTGCGCGCGGGTCTTGGTGCGCTCGCGCACAAACCGTACATCTGGGGCGTCCTGGGGATCGTGGCGCTCCTGATCGTGAACGTCACCCGGGACCCCGGGTACCTGCAGATCAGCGTGAACCCCGCGAACGGCTACCTGGCAGGCAACCTGCTGGACATCCTGCGGGAGAGCGCACCGATCGTGATGATCTCGGTGGGAATGTGCCTGGTGGTGGCCACCAGCGGCATCGACCTGTCCGTCGGGTCGGTGATGGCGGTCTCCGGTGCGGTCGCGATGGAGTTCCTGCAGGCCGCGAGCGCTCCCCAGTCCACGATGAGCGCGGCCATGGCACTGCTGCTGGCGCTGACGGTGAGCAGCCTGCTCGGGCTGGTCAACGGCGTGCTGGTGGCCTACGTGCGGCTGCAACCGTTCATCACCACCCTGATCACCATGCTCGCCGGCCGTGGTCTGGCCAAGGTGATCACCGGCGGGCAGAACACCAGCGCCAGCAGCGATGGCCTGGCGTGGATCGCGAACGGCCGGGTGCTGGGCTTCCCGGTCGTGGTCATCATCGCGATCGCGCTGGCACTCCTGATCGGCTACCTGGTGCGCCGCAGTGCCCTGGGGATGATGATCGAGGCGATCGGCATCAACGAGACCGCGAGCCGGATGGCCGGTATCAAGCCCCACGGCCTGCTGATCACGGTCTACCTGCTGTCCGGCTTGCTCGCCGGTGTGGCTGGCGTCTTCTCCACCGCCACGGTGATGACCGTGGACGTGTCGAACACCGGCTACCTGCTCGAGCTGGACGCCATCCTGGCGGTGGTGATCGGCGGGACGGCGCTCAGCGGCGGGAAGTTCTCCCTGGGCGGGGCGGTGGTGGGCGCGCTGCTGATCACCACGCTGGACAAGACCGTGGTGTTCCTCGGCGTGCCCTCGGCTGCCACGCCGGCGTTCAAGGCTGTGGTGATCATCGTGATCTGTCTCGCCCAGTCGTCCCGGGTGCGGGCGCTGTTCCGTGACCGACGTGGACCCGTCCGGATGAAGGAGCGTGTGGCGTGAGCACCACGACCCAGCAGCCGCAGCGCCGGCTCCTGACCTCGCTGGCCGACACCATCCGCTCGTTCGTCTCCGGCAGCCGGCTGCTCCGACTGAACGCGGCGGCCATGCCGACGGCGGCGGCTTTGCTGATCTTCGTGGTGCTGGTCACCTTCGGTCAGGTCCAGTACGGCGGGATCGTGGAGCTTGGCACGATCTCCAGCCTGTTCATCAACAACGCCTATCTGATCATCCTGGCTGTGGGGATGACTTTCGTGATCCTCACTGGCGGGATCGACCTGTCCGTCGGGTCGGTGGTTGCGTTGTCCAGCGTTGCCGGGGTGATGCTGGCCAATGCCGGGGTGAACCCGTGGATCGCTGTCCTGGTGATGATCGCGATCGGGACGGTGATGGGACTCCTCGCCGGCGTCCTGGTGGACCGGTTCGACGTGCAGCCCTTCATCGCCACCCTGGCCACCATGTTCCTGGCGCGCGGTCTTGCCTCCATGCTCAGCACCACGCCGGAACGGTTGGAGGCGGACTCAGCCATTCTCGGGATCGCCACCCGCCTGACCATCTACGACGGTCCCGGCGTGAACGACCTGGTCGTGCCGCCGTCGGTGATGATCGCGATCCTCACCGTGGTGGTGGCCTACGTCGTCCTGCACCGCACCCGCACGGGCCGCACCGCCTATGCCCTGGGCGCCTCCGAGCAGTCCGCCCGACTGATGGGTCTGCCGGTGGCACGCACCAGGGTCCTGGTCTACGTGATCAGTGGATCGCTCGCCGGGTTGGCCGCCGTGACGTACACGGCCAGGCTGGGCAGCGCGCAGAACGTCACCGGCATCGGGTGGGAGCTGAACGCGATCGCCGCGGTGGTGATCGGCGGGACCCTGCTCACCGGTGGTGCCGGCTACGTGCTCGGCTCGCTGATCGGCGCACTGGTGATCGCCCTGATGAACCTGCTGATCATCCGCGACGGGAGCATCCCACCGGAGTCGACGACCATCATCACCGGCGGGATGCTGCTTGTCTTCGTGCTGCTGCAGCGCCTGGTCATCGCCCGTCGACGAAAAGGCTGACGAGGCTGCTCCCCTTCGCCGGTGCGCGCTGCTAGGACCGCCGGGCCAGCAGGCTGAAGCTGTTCGGCACCCGGCCGTCCCAGGCAGCGACCGCATCCAGGTGCTCGGGCTTCCAGAACGGCTCCGGATGCTCGGCGAGGTGCTCGAGCGTGAAACCGGCGGCCAGCACGGCGGTGACGAGCTCGGCCAAGGTGTGCTGGTGCTCGGTGGCGCCTCCGGCGGGGAAGGTGTCGTTCACATGGCTGCGCGCGAAGTAGCTGCGGTCCTCCCGCACCCGGACCTGGCCGGGTTCCCAGGTCCACAACGGCACCAGCGGGTGCGCCTCGTAGACGAACAGCACCCCGCCGGGGCGCAGGATGCGACGCATCTCGGCAAGGAACGCCGCCAGGTCCGGCACCCAGATCAGTGCGCCCTTGCCGGTGTAGACCACGTCGACGCTGGCCGTGTCCAGTCCGCTGTCCGGCAGCTCGGCGGTCAGGTAGCGGCACGGCAGGCCGAGCTCCTCGGCGCGGCGTCGGGCAGAGGTCACCGCGGCCGGGCTGTAGTCCAGTCCGATCACCTCGGCAGCACCGAGGCGAGCCAGCGCTGCGTCGTCCACACCGTGACCGCTCATCGGGTGCGCCACCACCGCTCCTGCTACCGGTCCGGCGAGCAGCTGCTCCTCGACCGGCTCCAGCCGGGCCTCCCGAGCCTGCGCCAAGGTCTCGGCGTACTCCTCGAGGTACTTGCGGGACGCTCGGGCCCAGGCCTGCCGGGTCTGCTCTGCGCTCATGGCGGGAGTGTGCCGTGCCGTGGCTCAGGACGCCAACGTCATATTGCCGCTCCCTCCGGCGCGACCGGCGGGAGAGCATGCTGGTAGGTGAGCAGCAATGACCAGGGGCTTGGTTCGGCATCACCAACCATGTGCACCTGGAGCCGTTGAACGCCCTGTCGCAGCAGGGTGACCAGCTCGCGAGCACGTTGTCCGGCCTCATCCCGTTCGGCTTGGCAGCCCTGACGATCGTGTTCGTCCCGAACGTCTGGCTCGTGCTGTTCTGGACGGGTTATGCGTTCGTGTGGCTGGCCCTTCAGATCGTCACGTGGTGGATCCCGTACCTGTTCGGCGGTTCGGCCGAGCACTGGAGCGGCTACGCGGACACGCTGAGTGTGCTGCCTACCCTGGACGGGCGGCTCGGCCCGGATGTGCAGCACCTGGTGCTGCAGGTCCTGAGCCTGGCGATGGCAGTGATGCTGACCATCCTCACCAGCCGGCTCTGGCGGAACCGGCGCCGGCGGCAGACCGACCGCAGCGCGCCCGAAACCCCAGGCTGACCGGG
>Ga0209487_1003549_pt1 | contig 12209 bp, 11 predicted proteins | sample Poulit2012_FD_187524 | JGI IMG/M metagenome (GOLD analysis project Ga0209487, IMG submission 187524) | Agricultural soil microbial communities from Georgia to study Nitrogen management - Poultry litter 2012 (SPAdes) (version 2) | ecosystem: Environmental > Terrestrial > Soil > Agricultural land... | reverse complement strand
GGCGGATTCGACCGCCGCCTCCACACCGGTGGGATCGAGCGGCGATAGGGCGGGCAAAGACATATAGCGACCTTCTTCTAGGTTGGTTAACCACAGGTGATTGTAGTCGGCTCCCTCACCCGTTCACCAACGGCCCTGGGCGGGGCCGTGGAACGCGGCGAGGAACTCGAGGTGTTCGCGCAGCCCCACCCGCTCGATCCCGGTCACCTCCCCTTCCCCGCGGGGAAGGACGGACAGCGGCGGGACGTAGGCGAAGCACTCGAGGGGCGTGGGCACGCCGAAATCGCCCACCGCCTCCGCCCACGGGGCGCGGCCGAGCAGGAACGTGCGCCGCTGGGGGTCGGCGAGCTCTGTGACGACCTGGGCGAGCCGCCCCGCCCGCCCCAGCCCGATGTAGCGCCCGATCCGAGCATTGATGAGGTACAGGCGGGAACGCCACTCGGTGACGACGTCGCCGAACGCGGTGGTGAGGATCGGGAAGGAATGGGAGGCGTGGATGGGAGCGGCGAGGTCGACGACGGCGCGCGCGATGGTGATCGGGTCCACCGTGCGTAGGAGCCCGTCGCCGATGTAGCCCACCCCGTAGGTGAACAGTTCCTGCACGAGGGGCGGCAAGTGCGGGGCGAGGGTCGCCCTCGTGTGCGATGAGATCGGCGCGACGTGCGCGAAGTGCGCCATCGCCTGCGCGAGCGGTGTCACGAATCACCTCGGAGAATTCCGTCGATGATGTCGTAAGGGATGAGGGTGGTCGCCCACTGCCGGGAGGGGATGTTCCGCGCGGCGCTCGTGATCGCGGCGTCCACCTGTTCCAGCCAGCCCCGGCGCATGCTGCGAAGGTTGCCGCTGGGCCGAGGAAGTTCGGCGCTCGCAGCAGCCACGGCGGCGGCATAGTCCGGGTGGCGCGCGGCGTCGTAGGTGCGCAGCCACCACGCCTTCTCCGCGATGTAGTCCGCGCGCATCGCTTGTTCACCGAAATCCGCCGCCGTGGGAGCGAACTCGCGGACGTAGGCCGCCCGCCCGGTGAACCACTGCTGGAAGGTAAGCTCGGCGAGCGCGGCGAGCTGGCGGTCAACGTGCGCTCCGGAAGCCACCGCCACCTCCTCTTAGGATTGCTGCCTCGCCCGGCGGCGAGCGAGGAAGAACTCGACAACCATCGGCAGCACCGACACCGCGACGATGAGGATGATCGCCGCCTCTAGATTATTGTGCACGACCGGAATCTGCCCGAGGTAGTAGCCCACAACCGTGATACCGGTCGCCCAGAGCACGGCACCGACTGCCGACCACGTGAAGAAACGCCGCCGCGGCATCTGCCCCACTCCTGCGACGACGGTGACGAAGGTCCGCACGATCGGAACGAACCGGCCGATGACGAGCGCCTTGTTGCCGTACTTGTCGAAGAAGTTGATCGTCTCGTCGAAATATTTGCGCTTGAGGATCCGCCCGTCTCGCGCGTACAGGGCCGGCCCGATCGCACGGCCGATCTCGTAGCCGGCGACGTTCCCGGCGAACGCGACGGTCGAGAGGATGAGACAGGCGAGCCACAGGGGGATGTCGATGTGACCCTGGTGGATGAACAGGCCGATCGCGAACAGGAGCGAATCTCCGGGAAGGATCGGGAAGAAGAGCCCGCATTCGACGAAGACGATAGCGACACTCACCCAGAAGAACGCCGTTCCGAAGGTGTTGAGGAGGTATTCGGGGTCCATCCACGGAAAAAGTTCGGTCACGCTCCAAGGGTACGGCGAGGAAAGCAGAAATGCGGCATTTGACTACAATGGCGAGCATGTCTGTTGAACCCACTCCCATTTCGTTCGCCCGGGGCGCCCCCTCCCTCGACATCGTTGACGTAGACGGGTTGAAAGCCGCGGCCGACGCCGCCTTCACCAACGATCCGGCCCGCACGTTCGGGTACGGCACCTCGGTCGGATACGAACCGCTCCGGGAGTGGATCGCCGCCTCGCACGGGGTGACCCCCGAGCACGTGATCGTGACGAACGGCTCGATGCAGGCGGATGCGTTCCTGTTCGAGGCGCTCGTCTCCCGCGGGGATGCCGTCGTCGTGGAGAGCCCGTCCTACGACCGGACCCTTCTTTCGCTGAAGACCCAGGGGGCGGACCTGCACGCGTTGCCGTTGGAGGCCGACGGCGTGGACACCGCGGCGTTCGCCGAACTTCTCGACGGGGGCGTCTCCCCCGCCCTCGCCCACATCATCCCCAATTTCCAGAACCCGGCGGGCTATACCCTGAGCGCGGCGAAGCGCGCCGAGCTGCTCTCACTCGCGCGGGAGCACGAGTTCACGATCTTCGAGGACGACCCGTACGTGGAGCTGCGTTTCTCCGGCGAGCGGCTACCCACGATGCTCTCCGAGGCCAGCGGCGGAGAGGTCGTCTACGCGTCGTCCTTCTCCAAAACGGTCGCCCCCGGCATCCGCGTGGGCTACCTCGTGGGCGCCGCGGACCTCATCTCGAAGATCGCCGACCTGGCGACCGCAGCCTACATCTCCCCGAACATGGTCGCCCAATCCATCGTGTACCAATTCATCGCTTCCGGGGCGTACGACCGGTCGATCGAAACCGTGAAGAAGGCGCTGAGCTCCCGGGTCGAGACCCTCGCCGGCGCGCTGGCCGAGAAACTCCCGCAAGCCTCGTTCACCACACCCGAGGGCGGGTACTTCATGTGGGTGACCTTCCCCGACGACGTCGACACCGACCGGTTGTTCACCGCGTGCGCCGAGCGTGGGCTCGCGGTGGTGAAGGGATCGGATTTCCTCCTCGACGGGGCGAAGAACTCGTTGCGGCTCGCCTACTCCGCCGTCGGCGAAGACGAGATCGTTGAAGGGGTGGACCGTCTCGCGCAGGCGGTGAACGCGTTATAAGAGATGAAAATTGCTCTCGTTATTGACGACACTCTTGATTCCACCGACGGGGTGCAGCAGATCGTCTTGGAGATCGGGCGGTATCTGACCCGGGTCGGCCACGAGGTCCACTACCTCACGTCGACGACGGAGCGCACGGACGTCCCGAGGATCCATTCCCTCGCCCGCAACCTGCGGTTCCGCTTCAACGGCAATCGGGTGGGCATTCCCCTGCCGGCGAAGCGGGCAGACCTTCGCGAGCTGCTCCACCGGGAGAATTTTGACCTCGTTCACATCGCCATCCCGTATAGCCCGCTGCTCGCGGGCAGAATCGTTTCGCTCCTGCCCGCAGGTGTCCCCCTCGTGGCCACCTTCATGATCCTTCCGCTGAGTTTCAGCTCCCGTTTCGGAGGGAAGCTGCTGGGTCTGTGGCAGCGGCGCCAGGTGCGCCGGTTCGATCGCTTCATGTCGCTGAGCGCCCCGGCAAGCGATTTCTCCCGTTTCATGTACGGGCGGCCCGCGATTCCCACGGGCAGCCCGGTGGATATCGAGAGATATGCCACCGCCCGCGAGCGGGCACGCCGGGCCGCCGCTGGCGACGATGGCCCCGTGCGTATCCTCTTCCTCGGCCGGCTCGTGGAACGCAAGGGGGCCGGGGCGTTGCTCGAGGCAACTGCTCGACTGCGGGCCCTCACGGGCACCCCGTTCACCGTGGAGATCGCGGGCCGGGGCCCGTTGCTCGAGGAGTACGAGCAACGCGTGCGCGAGAGCGGGCTCTCGGACGTCGTCTCCTTCACCGGCTTCGTCGAGGAGGAGCACAAGGCGGACCTCCTCGCCAGCGCCGACATCATCGCCCTGCCGGCACTCGGGGGGGAAAGCTTCGGGATCAGCGTCGTCGAAGCGCTCGCGGCGGGCCGCGGCGCCGTGCTCGCGGGCGACAACGACGGGTACGCCTCCACCGCCGGCCCGCTGCAGCAATGCCTCATCGACCCGCGCGATAGTGACGGTTTCGCCCGCCGCCTCGCCGAACTCATCGACGATCCGGAGCAGCGAAACGAGATGAGCGCAGCGCAGGCGCGGCGCGCGGCCGAGTTCGCACCCGAGGTGGTCGGAGCAAAGATCGAACGGATCTACGCGGACGCGATCGCGCACCGCAGGACGGCGAACTCAACATGAACGACACCGCAGAAGAACGATTCGACGTCTGCGTCGTTGGCCTCGGCTACGTCGGCCTCACCCTCGCGACGGCGTTTGCCGCCACCGGCATGAGCGTCGCGGGAACCGAGCGGCGTGAGGAAGTCCTCCAAGCCCTGGAGCGCGGGGAGGCAACCTTCTACGAGGCGGGGCTCTCCGAGACCCTGCGCGAGGTCGTGGCCGAGGGCAGGCTCACGGCCGTCGCCGCCGGTTCCCCGCTGCCGAGGGCCTCTAGTTACGTCATCACCGTGGGCACCCCGCTCGAGGCCGGCCGGGTGCAGCAGGAGGACCTCGCCCGCGCGCTGGAGTCCGTGGCGGCGGGAATGCCGGCCGGCGCGCTCGTGGTGCTGCGCTCGACGGTGCGACTGGGAAGCACCAGCGACCTCGCGGCGGCCACGCTCGCGGCCTCGGGTAAGGAGTTCCTCCTCGCGATGGCCCCAGAGCGCACCGTCGAGGGCAAAGCGATGGCCGAGCTCACGACGCTGCCCCAGATCATCGGCGGGCGCGATGAGGCCTCGCTCTCCGCGGCGTCGGACCTCTTCGGCAGGCTCGGGGTCGAGATCGTGCCCGTCGCCTCGCCGGAGGAGGCGGAGTTCGCCAAGCTCGTCTCGAACACGTGGCGAGACCTGCAGTTCGCGTTCGCGAACGAACTCGCCTACGTCGCCGATCGCGCCGGGGTGGACATCTACCGGGTGATCGAGGCCGCCGGGCACAACTATGACCGCCTCAACCTCGCCCTGCCCGGGCCCGTCGCGGGCCCCTGCCTGGAGAAGGATGCCTACATCCTCGCGGATTCCGCGGCGCACTACGGCGCGTCCGCACCGCTGTCGCGCACGGCCCGGGCGGTGAACGAACACATCGTCGGGCACATCGGTGACCTCACCACCCGCCTCCGCCCCTCCCCTCCCGGCCGCATCGCGATCCTCGGCCTAGCCTTCAAGGGCCGCCCGGCGACCTCGGATGTGCGCGGGTCGCTCGCGGGTGCGTTCGCGATGGAGTTCTCGCGCCGCTGGCCGGCAGCGCAGGTGCTCGGGTGGGATCCCGTCGTCGCCGAGGCGGAGGCGGCGACGCTACCGCTCACGCCGGCGCCCCTCGCGCAGGCGGCGCGGGCAGAGGTGGTGCTCCTGCAGACGAACCACCCGGACTTCTCCTCCCGCGCGCTGCAGGAAACCCTCCTCGCCCACTTGCCCGGTGGCGCGCTCGTCATTGACCTGTGGAACCAGACCGGTCCTCTCGCCCAGGCCCGCCCCGATCTCCAGGTCGAGGTCTTCGGCCGGGCCCCCCGAAGGGAGGAGTGACATGGCTACCTACCTCGTCACGGGAGCGGCCGGGTTCATCGGCCAACACCTCACCGCTGCGCTCACGGCCCGCGGGGAACGCGTGCACGCCGTCGATGTGGAACTGCATGAGGAGGCGGGGGCGCAGGTGCGCCGGTTACGGGAGGCCGGCGCGGATTATCACCGCGTGGATCTCACCGATCCGGCCCGCGTTGCCGAGCTGCCCGACGTGGACGGGGTCTTCCACCTCGCTGCCCTCAACGGCACCCAGAACTTCTATTCCTCGCCGTGGCAGACCGTGAAACACTCCACCCTACCCACGCTGTTGCTCCTCGAGCGGTACGCGGGTACGGGGCTGGAATTCTTCTTCTACGCGGGCTCCTCAGAAAGCTACGCCTCGGTGGTCTCCCAGTTCGATTGGGAGATCCCCACGGGGGAGGATGTGCCGCTGGGCATCAGTGACCCGCGGGAATTGCGGTGGTCCTACGGCGCCTCCAAACTCCATGGGGAGGTGGCGATGTTCGCCGCCGCCGCGGAGCTCGGCGTACCGGCAGTCGTCGGCCGGTTCCATAACGCCTACGGCCCCCACATGGGCACCAAACACGTCATTCCCGATTTCATCGCCCGCGGTCGCGAGGGCACCTTCAGTCTCTACGGCTCGCGCCAGACCCGCAGTTTCATCTACATCGACGACGCGGTGCGGGCCGTCCTCGCCGTCGCCGCCGGTGGTGTGGGCGAGGTGATCAATATCGGTTCTCCCACCGAGGTGACGATGCTCGAGCTTGCCGAGGTGATCATGGCGGAAGCGGGGTGGAGCGGGGAGATCACCGAGTACCCGGCGCCCTCGAGTTCCGTGCAGCGCCGCTCCCCCGACGTCACCCGGCTCGGCGAGCTCATTGACGTCTCCGCCTTCGTCCCTCTGGAGGCCGGAGTGCGCGAGGTGCTGCGGTCGCTGGGTCTAGCCCGGGCGGCGGGTGACCACTAGGTCATCGCGGTGGATGACCTCCCGGTCGTGGCCGTCCCCGAAGCGCGTGCGCAGTTCGGCGCTGGTCAGACCGAGGCGTTCGGGAAGTTCGGTGGCGGAGTAGGCGACCAGGCCGCGGCCGATGACCGTGCCGCGGGCGTCGGCGATCTCGACCGGGTCGCCGGCTTCGAATTCCCCGCGCACGCCGGTGACCCCGGCGGCGAGCAGCGAGGTCTTCCCGGTCTTCAGCGCCCGCACCGCGCCGTCGTCGACGAGCACCTGCCCGCGGATGCCCGCGGCGTGCGCGAGCCACAACCGGCGGGTGGCGACCCGGCGCGGGGCGGGGGCGAACCACGTGCCCACGTCCTTGGCCGCGAGGACGTTCGCGGCGTTCTCCGCCGAGGTGAGGACGACGGGCACTCCCGCGGCGGCGGCCATCGCTGCCGCCTCGACTTTCGTGACCATGCCCCCGGTGCCCACCGCTGAACCCCGCGCCGTAATTTCGACTCCGGCGATCTCGCGCGGGTCCTCCACGTGGGGGATCCGGTTCGCGCCCGGCCGGGAGGGCGGGGCGTCGTAGAGCGCGTCGACGTCGGTGAGGAGCACGAGCGCGTCAGCGCCGGTGAGGTGGGAGACGAACGCGGCGAGGCGGTCGTTATCGCCGAAACGGATCTCGTGGGTGGCGACGGTGTCGTTCTCGTTGACGATCGGCACCACCCCGAGCGCGAGCAGCCGGGTGAGGGTCTGCTGGGCGTTCTTGTAATGCGACCGGCGAGTGACGTCCTCCACCGTGAGCAGCACCTGTCCGACGGTGATGTCGTGCGCGGCGAAGGCCCGGGTGTATTGGGCGATGAGCAGCCCCTGACCGACGCTGGCCGCCGCTTGCGCGGTGGGCAGATCCCGCGGCCGGCCCGGCAGTCCGAGCACGGCGAGCGCCGCCGCAATCGCCCCCGAGGAGACGAGGACGACTTCCCCGCCCGCCGCCCTCCGGGCCGCGAGGACGTTGACGAGGGCAGTGAGCTTGCGGGCGTCGAGGCGCCCATCGTCGTCGGTCAACGAGGACGAGCCGATCTTCACCACCACCCGCCTGGCGAGATCGATCCGCGCAAGGTCCTCCCGGCAAAGTACTGCTGCCGGGCTCATTCACGTTCCATCCGCAGCTCCTGGCGCGCGGCTTCCTTCGCGTCCATCCGCGCTTTGAATTCCTCACGCTTCTCCTGCCGCGTGGGCCGGCTCCGCTCCTCCAACCGCGCATCGGTGCCGCGGGGGCCGGGGCCGGAATCGCCGACGAGGGTCGGTTCCCAATCGAAGATGACATCGCCGATGACGATCTCATCCCCGGCGAGGGCGCCGGCCTTGAACAGCCCCTCTTCCACCCCGAGGGTCGCGAGCCGGTCGGCGAGGTAGCCGACCGCTTCGTCGTTCTCGAAGTTCGTTTGTTTGATCCACCGCTCGGGTTTATCCCCCTGTACGTGGAAGTACTCCTGCCCATCGCGCTGCTTGCGCGTGATGGTGAATTCGTCCGTGCGCGCCCGGCCCACGGGCGCGGGGCGCAGCACGACCCGCTCCGGCTCGGCCGCCGGGGCGTTCGCTCGTGCCTCCTCGACGATCCGGCCCATCTCGAAGGTGAGCTCGCGTAGCCCCTCCCGGCTCGCCGTCGAGACTTCGAATACCGGCCAGCCGCGCTCTTCGATCTCCGGGCGCACGAATTCCGCGAGTTCCTTCGCCTCGGGCACGTCGACCTTGTTGAGCACCACGAGCCGGGGGCGCTGGGCGAGCGGTACCTGCCCGCCCTCGATGTCGAGGTCGCTGGAGTAGGCGGCGAGTTCGCCTTCGATGGTTTCCAGGTCGGTGAGCGGGTCCCGCCCGGGTTCCAGGGTCGCGCAGTCGAGCACGTGCACGAGGACGGCGCACCGTTCGATGTGGCGCAGGAATTCCAGCCCGAGGCCCTTGCCCTCGCTCGCCCCCGGAATGAGCCCGGGAACGTCGGCAACCGTGTAGCGGTAGTCGCCCGCCGTCACCACCCCGAGGTTGGGCACGAGCGTGGTGAAGGGATAGTCAGCGATCTTCGGTTTCGCGGCGGAGATCACGGAGATGAGGGAGGATTTGCCCGCGGAGGGGAAGCCGATGAGGGCAACATCGGCGACGGTCTTGAGTTCCAGCACCAGCCTCGCCTGCTCGCCGTCCTCACCGAGCAGCGCGAAACCCGGGGCTTTCCGTTTCGGGGAGGCGAGGGCCGCGTTCCCCAGCCCGCCCCGGCCGCCCCGGGCGGCGACGAACTCAGCGCCGGGCTCGGCGAGGTCGGCGAGGATCGTCCCGCGCCGGTCCTTCACCACCGTGCCCAGCGGCACGTACAGGACCGTATCGGCGCCGTTCTTCCCGTGGCGCAGATCCCCGGCCCCGGCGGTGCCGTCCTCCCCCTTGCGGTGGGGAGCGTAGTGGTAGTCCAGCAGCGTCGTGATGCCGGTATCCACGCGGAGGGTGACGTCACCGCCATGCCCGCCGTTGCCGCCGTCGGGGCCGCCGAGCGGTTTGAACTTCTCCCGCCGGATGGAGGCCGCCCCATTTCCCCCGTTGCCGCCGCGAACATGCAGCGTGACGCGGTCGATGAAGGTGGACATGCGGGGCCCTTTCGAGAAAACACAAGAGCGGAACGGCGATCCGCCGCTCCGCTCCTGAAAAGTGAAGTTATCTGCGCTTAGGCGTCAGCCGTGAGGATCTCGACGACCCGGCGGCCTCGGCGGTTACCGAACTGGACGTTGCCGGCCGACAGCGCGAACAGCGTGTCGTCACTGCCTTTGCCTACGCCGCGGCCCGGGTGGATCTTCGTGCCGCGCTGGCGCACGAGGATCTCCCCTGCCTTGACATCCTGGCCCGCGAACCGCTTCACACCGAGGCGCTGGGCATTGGAGTCACGGCCGTTACGGGTGGAGCTGGCGCCCTTCTTGCTTGCCATGGTGAGTCCTGCTTTCTTGGGAAGTCTTAGTTGATGCCGGTGATCTTCACCCGGGTCAGGTCCTGGCGGTGACCCTGGGAGCGGTTGTAACGGCTCTTGTTCTTGTACTTGAAGACATGGATCTTCTTGCCGCGCTCATCGCGGACGATCTCGGCGGTGACTTTGACCTTCGCGAGGTCATCGGCACCGGAGGTGATCTGGTCTCCATCGACGAGCAGCACCGGAGTCATGTCTACCGAGTCGCCGGGCTGCCCGGAGATGCGGTCCATAACGACGATGTCGCCGACGGAAACCTTCTCCTGTCGGCCGCCGGCCTTGACGATCGCGTACACCACGTTCTTGCTCATCTCTGTTGTTACTTCTTCACTTACACTGCACAGCGCGATACGCGGTGCACCGACGTCTTAGATTACGCGAATCCATGCGCCAGATCAAATGCGCGGGCTGTGACGTAGACCGCTAAACCCGCGTCAGGCGGGGTCGGGCTTCTCGGCGGTTTCGCCTGCTTCCTTCCCGCCCGTTTCGTCTTCCTCATGGGCCGACGACGCCGCTGCTGCGATCGCTTGGAGCGTCGCCTTGAGTTGTTCGCGCTGGGGGTCGTCCTCGGCTTCTTCTTCCGGGGCCTCCTTCTTCGCCGTCTCCTTGGCCGGGGTGTCCTTCTTCTCCCCGACCGGGTCGTTGTGGACGATGAACCCGCGGCCGTTGCAGCACTCACACGGGGTGGAGAAGGCCTCCACGAGCCCCTGCCCGACCCGTTTCCGGGTCATCTGCACGAGGCCGAGGGAGGTCACTTCGGCGACCTGGTGGCGGGTGCGGTCCCGGCCGAGACATTCCACGAGCCGGCGCAGCACGAGTTCGCGGTTGGATTCCAGCACCATGTCGATGAAGTCGATGACGATGATGCCGCCGATGTCGCGCAGGCGCAGTTGGCGCACGATCTCCTCGGCGGCTTCGAGGTTGTTCTTCGTCACCGTCTCTTCCAGAGTGCCCCCGGATCCGGTGTATTTGCCCGTGTTGACGTCGACGACGGTCATCGCCTCGGTGCGGTCGATGACGAGGGAGCCCCCGGAGGGCAGGTACACCTTGCGGTCGGTGCCCTTGGTGAGCTGCTCATCGATCCGGTGGGCGGCGAACACGTCCTGCTTCTTCGTCCACTTCGTCATGCGGTCGGCGAGGTCGGAGGCGACGGAGTTGACGTACTCCGACAGCGTCTTCCACGCGGTTTCGCCGGAGATGACGAGTTCGGAGAAGTCCTCGTTGAAGATGTCGCGCACGACCCGGGTGGCGAGTTCAGGTTCGCCCTTGAGCAGCACCGGCGAGGAGGTGCCCTTCGCCTGCTTCTTCTCGATCTCCGCCCACTGGGAGGTGAGCCGGTCGATGTCCCGTTTGAGCTGCTCCTCGCTCGCCCCTTCCGCGGCGGTGCGCACGATGACGCCCTGGCCCTCGGGAACGAGGTCCTTGAGGAGCTTCTTGAGCCGGTTGCGTTCACTCTCGGGGAGTTTGCGGGAGATCCCGGTCATCGACCCGTTCGGCACGAGCACGAGGAACCGGCCCGCGAGGGTGACCTGCGCGGTGAGCCGGGCCCCCTTGGTTCCGATCGGATCCTTCGTCACCTGCACGAGCACGAAATCGCCCGATTTGAGTGCCTGCTCGATCCGGCGCGGTTGACCTTCGAGCCCGGCGGCGTCCCAGTTCACTTCCCCGGCGTACAGCACGGCGTTGCGGCCGCGGCCGATGTCGACGAACGCGGCTTCCATCGACGGGAGCACGTTCTGCACCCGCCCGAGGTAGACGTTCCCGACCATCGAGGTCTGGCTCTTCTGCGCGACGTAATGCTCAACGAGGACATCGTCCTCGAGCACGACGATCTGGGTGCGGCCGGCCCCTTCACGGACGTACATCTTGCGTTCCACCGATTCACGGCGGGCGAGGAATTCGGCCTCCGTGATGATCGTGCGGCGGCGACGGGCATCCCGCCCTTCCCGGCGGCGCTGCCGCTTCGCCTCCAAGCGGGTGGAGCCCTTCAGCGGGGTGACCTGGTCGCGGGCGGCCTGCCCGGAGTCGGGGCGGCTGCGGCGGCGACGACGGCGCGAACTCGAGCCTTCCTCACCGTTCGCCTCATCCTCGTCCTTCGCCGACTCCTTCTCCGGTTCCGGCTTGGCGCTCTTCTCGTTCTTCTTGTCGGTGCTCTTGCCACTCGGGGTCTTCTCCCCCGCACCTGCGGTTCCGGACCCGGCGGTTCCCTCCCCGCCCTGCTGGCCCCCTTGGCCCCCTCGGCGGCGGCCGCGACCGCCGCGGCGGCGACGGCGACGCGGCTGGTCCGATTCGTCGTCCTCACCGGCATCAGGCTTGGCGTCCTGCTCAGCCTCCTGGTCCGGTTCCTGCGATTTCGGCCGCTTCCTCGGAGCTGGGTCAGGCTTTTCTTCCCCGCCCTTGGGTTCCACCGATTCGTCTTCCGGAGCGGGCTTGTTTCTCCTGCTCCGGGGAGTTATTTCTGGCGCCTGGAACAGCAGGGCCGTTGCGGGCAGCCGCGGCGAATCATCCTGTTCCGCCGGTTCTTCCTTGGCCGTCTTCTTCGCAGTGGATTTCTTCCGGCTGCCGCCCTCACGTTCGGGCAGCACGAGATCGTCGAGGCTCAAGTCTCCTTTTGCCGCAGGTTCCTTCGTCTTCGCCGGTTCTTCCTCACCGAGCTCGGCGAGGATGTCGAGCTCCTTGTTCTTCGACGCGTTCGCGTTGCCCCGCCCCGTGCGGGCGGGCGCGGGCTCCGGTTGTTCCGCTGGTTTTTCCGCCTGTTCTGCCCTCTTCCCCTTAGTTGCCTTGGCGGCAGGGGCCTCTGTGTTGGGCGCAGCGGAATCCGCCGCAGAATCTGCGGTTTCCACCGCGTCGGGCGCCATCACGGGCCGAGTCGCACGGCGAGACCGCCGACGTGCCGGTTGGTTCGCCTCGGTCGAGGCGGTTTCC
>Ga0209487_1003548_pt1 | contig 12212 bp, 7 predicted proteins | sample Poulit2012_FD_187524 | JGI IMG/M metagenome (GOLD analysis project Ga0209487, IMG submission 187524) | Agricultural soil microbial communities from Georgia to study Nitrogen management - Poultry litter 2012 (SPAdes) (version 2) | ecosystem: Environmental > Terrestrial > Soil > Agricultural land... | reverse complement strand
TCTACCCAGTTATCAGGTTCAATCACACCGTCTTCAACATCTTCATCTGTTCGGTGGTTCATTTTAAAACCTAATAATTGATAGCCAAAGTCGGCTTGCTCAATAATATTAATATTTCCATAGTCCTCTACAATATCATAGTCTGCCGGTGGGATTCCGCCTGGATCCGCAACGAAATCGATCTCGCCCTTTTCAAGTAACCCTGTCATGACCGATTGCTCGATAATCTTCCAAACAATTTTGTCGAGATAGGGTTTATCTTTCCAGTAATCTTCATGTCGCTCAAGAACATATTGCTCACGTTCTACCATTTCAGTGAACTTAAAAGGTCCTGTCCCAATGACCTCACCTGGCTCAAGAGATGCCGCTGCTTCAGGTATGTCGATAACAGGAATATCCTCAAATACATGTTTCGGTATGATCGGGAAGTTTCCAACGTACTCAGGTGTCACATTAGGTTCTTGAAATTTAAAGATGACCGTATAATCATCCTCGGCGACAACGCCTACAAACTCCTCCGCATCTCCTTCATTATATTCTTCATAGCCGAGTAAAGATGCGGCATAAGGACTTGTTCGAACGCCACCAGCTTTCACATAATCAGGATCAGCAATCGCCTGATACGTAAAGACGACATCATTAGCTGTAAACTCTTTCCCGTCATGCCAAGTGACCCCTTCATTTAAATGAACGGTCATTTCAGTTTGATCATCATTTAATTCCCAGTCTTTCGCTAAATTAGGCTCGAATCCAAGCTCCTCATCTTGAGAGAATAAGCTCTCGTGAGTAAAGTCAAGAATATTTGCCTCATATGCTTCTTCATAAAAAATAGGATTAAACATGCCTGTAGGTGCAGAATACATCGCACCTGTAATGGTTCCACCTTCTACTGGATCAGAGGTTGCTTCATCCGCTACCTGATCATTTGCATCGTCATTGTCCGCTTGACCACCGTCTACTGATTCTGAGTCTTTCTGATTACAGGCTCCAAGTAAAAGCGCAAACATAAAAAAAAGTGCGACCAAACCAAGGCTATATTGATTTTTTTTAAACACCAGACTTCCCCCTTTTATTTAATTAAGTAATTTTTCGTACAGATGGCAGTGCCTAAAATCACCTCCTAAGGAATAAGTGTTTACTAGGTTGAAGAATCATCTGTATATAAGTGGCAAGCGACATAATGTTCCTTTTCTATTTCTATTAATTCCGGACGATCTATAGAACATCTTTTAAAGGCAAATGGGCATCTTGTTCTAAATGTACAACCAGATGGCGGATTCGCGGGACTCGGTAAATCGCCAGATAAAACCGGCTTTTTTCTATTCTTCTTTGTGTCTGTATCAGAATGAATGACAGGGATGGATGAAAGAAGTGCCTTGGTGTATGGATGAAGTGAATGTTCATAGAGTGACTGCTTCGGTGCGATTTCAACGATTCTACCCAAATACATAACAGCGACACGATCGCTTATATGTTTTACAACACTTAAATCATGGGCAATAAATAAATAGGTAAGTCCGAGCTCATCTTGGAGATCCTTCATGAGGTTTAATACTTGTGCTTGAATGGATACATCTAATGCTGATACGGGCTCATCACAAATGACAAATTTAGGTCGAAGGACTAATGCTCTGGCGATACTAATTCGCTGTCGTTGCCCACCTGAAAATTCATGCGGGTATTTTTGGCGGTCTTCCGTTTGTAACCCAACCTTTTGGATCATTTCTATAACGGCTTGTTTTCGGGCAGCCTTTGATAATTTACCCCGAACGATTAATGGTTCCTCAATAAGTTCTTGCACACTCATTTTAGAATTTAATGAAGCAAAAGGGTCTTGAAATACCATCTGCATATCACTGCGCAAAGGTCGGATTTTTCGCTGCCGTAAGTAGGAGATATCAGCACCATTAAAAATGATTTGGCCATCTGTTGGCTCTATTAATCGAAGCATGACCCGACCTAATGTGGATTTACCCGAACCTGATTCTCCAACAATGCCGAGCGTTTCACCTTTAAAGACTTTGAAAGAGATATCATCGACCGCCTTTATCTGTCCAACCGTCCGTTTCATGATCCCTCCTTTGATAGGAAAGTACTTTTTCACTTGATTAACAGCAACAAGGACTTCAGACTCGTGTTCCGTTTCAACGTCTTCTTTCTGAAGCTGGTCATCTTTAATAATCATGGGTTTATGCCACCCTCCTCATAAAGATAGCACCGAACAAAATGGTCTGCCTCAATTTCACGTAACGCTGGATTGGATTGCGTGCATTTATCCATGACATATGGACAGCGAGTAGAGAAACGACATCCTTTGGGAAATTGATATGCAGGAGGAACCGTCCCTTTAATCATTCCAAGTCGATCAACATCCTCATCTAAATGAGGTAAGCTTGCTAAAAGTCCTTTTGTGTATGGATGTTTTGTATGTTGGAGTAGTTTTTTTGTAGTTGTTTGTTCAACAATTTGACCGCCATACATGACGAGCACACGATCGGCGTACTCGGAAACGACGGCGAGGTCATGGGTAATGAGTAATAATGCCATATCGAACTCATCTTGTAACCCGGCTATTAAATCAAGGATTTGTGCTTGGATCGTGACATCGAGCGCTGTTGTAGGCTCATCAGCAATCAATAATTGTGGCTCACATGAGATTGCCATCGCAATCATAACCCGTTGCCTCATCCCACCAGAAAGTTGGTGAGGATATTCACGCATAATTTCTTTCGCTCGCGGAATACCAACTGTAGTGAGCAGGCTAACCGCTCGTTCATGAGCGGATCGTTTACTAAGGTCTTTATGTTTCCTGAGAATCTCTGAGATTTGACTTCCAATTGTGAAAACTGGATTTAATGCGGTCATCGGCTCTTGAAAGATCATAGCGATATCATTGCCACGAATATGTGCCATCTGTTTTGGCTTTACTTGCAATAATTCCTGATTATCCATCGTAATGTATCCGCTTACAATTTTGCCTGGTTTATGAATGAGCTGCATAATGGAGAGAGCGGTTATACTTTTTCCGCTTCCTGACTCACCAACAAGTGCAACCGTTTCACGAGGAAGAATGGTGAAAGAAACATTATCAACGGCCTTTGCAACTCGGTTGTCATCCAAATAGAAGTATGTTCTTAATTGTTCGACATCTAGCAAAGGTTGAGTGTTGATATGGACACCCCCTATTAATGAATTTCATATAAGTATAGAAAACATCGATTGTTGACAGAATAACTCAAATGATTATATACATTATAGTTATAGATATGAGTCTTGTCAATGCAATATTCTATTTATTTTAACTTATCAGTTAACTTGGTAGAGCGCTGAAGTCCTAAAGGTTTTTGGAGATTTGTTTTGAACCTCCCATGACTGGAGTTACGAGTGTTCGCGGCTAATCCATAAAAAACTCCCCATTCTTGGCTTTTCAATGGTAAAATGATGAATGAGTTTTATATAGAATGAATTGCATAATTACCAAAATCAGCAACAACGATATGGGTGTTGCATTAAACTGGTATTATGAAATTCATTTAAAGGAGAATGTAAAAATGGATGTAGCTAGCTATGTCACATGGGATGCAACTGAAATGGCACGATTAATTCGAGAAAAACATATTTCGTCTGCGGAATTAGTAGCGTTAAGTTTAACCCAATTGAAAAAGGTTAATCCATCTTTAAATGGGACGACAGCGATTCGTGAGGAACAGGTTCTTGAGGAAGCGAGAAAAGGTTTATATGCCCAAGGCCCGTTTGCAGGTGTTCCAATGTTTTTAAAGGATACACAAGCTTTAGCAGGGGAGAAGCTAACATTAGGTTCTAAACTACTACAGGAAAATAGATCCCATGTGGATTCACATCTCGTTCAGAAGTTTCGCGAGTCTGGTTTGTTGTTTATGGGACATACAAATACACCAGAGTTTGCCTTGAAAAATATTACGGAACCAGTTAGCAACGGTGCCACACGTAATCCATGGAATACAGATCATTCGCCTGGTGGATCAAGTGGTGGATCGGCAGCGATGATCGCGTCAGGTGTTGTTCCTTTAGCAGGTGCAAGTGATGGGGGCGGGTCGATTCGCATTCCAGCTTCCTTTACAAGTCTATTTGGTCTTAAACCGACACGCGGGCGTACACCAGTTGGTCCGGGCGTCGGTCGGCAATGGCAAGGTGCTGCCATTGACTTTATTTTAAGTCGTAGTGTCCGGGATAGTGCGTTGATGCTTGATTCTTTACAAGTGAATCAACCTGAAGCTGCTTTTCAAACCCCTTTATTTCCAGGCGAATATAACCATGCTATAAAACAGCCATTTGAACGGCCATTACGCATTGCTTTTACAACAAAATCTCCAGTAGGCACACCTGTTTCTGAAGATGCGAAACAAGCTGTACAGGATACGGTAAACTGGCTTGAAAAAGCGGGTTATCACGTGGAGGAGAAAGAGAATGGTATCGATGGGATTGCGTTAATGAGGAGTTATTATCTGATGAACAGCGGTGAAATAGCTTCCCTTATCATGCAGTTGGAACAATCGATGAAACGGAAGATAACGGAAAAGGATGTGGAAATTGAAACCTGGCTATTATATGAGGCGGGAAAGTCAGTTTCTGCGGCAGCATTTACGTCCAGTTTGGCAGCCTGGGATAGCGCAGCTGCACAAATGGTTAAATTCCATGAAACCTATGATTTTTATGTGACACCGGCTACCGCATTCACCGCACCAAAAATTGGCGCGTTAACCCATTCGGACATTGCTGCGGACCAATTGCGTGCTAACATGAAAGAAATAAGTAAGGCGGAGCAGCAATCCTTCATTTATGATTTGTTTTTGCCAAGTCTAACGTATACCCCATTTTCACAATTGGCTAATTTAACCGGACAACCAGCAATCTCGATACCTGTTCATCGATCTGAACAAGGTCTTCCATTAGGCGTTCAAATTATGGCATTAAAGGGAGAGGAGCATCGGTTGTTACAGATCGCCTATCAAATGGAGCAAACAGAATTATGGGTTGGCATGAAAGGAAATCCATCTATGTAATCAGACAGTCAGGTGAATGATCATCTATTCACCCACCCGTTTGATCATGTTTGTTTTCGATGATGGATCACATTGATTTCGGCACCAATCATTAAAATGAAGCCTGTTAAATAGAACCAAATCATTAAAATGATGATTCCACCAAGACTCCCATAGGTTGCGGAGTAGCTCCCGAAGTTACTAACATAGAATGAAAATGCTAATGAAATCGTTAACCAAAGGATGCTTGCAGAAAGCGCCCCCGGAAGGATGTGCTTGATTGGCAGTTTCTTATTTGGTGCAAATCGGTAAAGCACTAATAAGATGAGGGTAATGACTAAAATGCTCACGATCCACCGAATCAGTTGTAAGGCGAAAACGATAGAAGTATCGATCTGAAATAGATCCTTCAATAAATTCAAAATAACACTTCCAAATATAGGAAGGAGCAATGCGACAGCAAATGAAACAATAACGCCGACTGTTAAGGATAACGCAATGATTTTAACTTTGATGAATGATCGTGTTTCATCAACTTCATATGCTTCGTTCGTCGCTTTTATAAACGCATTCACACCATTTGAAGCTGACCATAATGCACCAATGATTCCAACTGTTAAGAGTCCGCCTTTAGGGGTTTGAATCAGATGGACGATCTGTTCTTCAAATACTTCTGCGATTCCACTAGGTAGTACACCTTCTAGGAATAACATGACTGCATTCGGATCCATATGAAAATATGGAATGATTGCAAAACAAACGATAAATAATGGTACAATAGATAGTAGATAATAATAAGCTTGGGCAGCAGCTAATATCGGTATATTATCTTTTTTATATTCGTTCAAGAGTGCTTTGATATACTCGATTACTGTTGACATAACATCCTCCTATAGTAGGCTATACCCGAAACAGCTGTTTATAATCTAGCTATTCATTCACATACGTATAATAATTTTTTTTTAAGACGATACTAGGCTCGAATCATAACTATGAATCTTCTATTATTTACTAGATGAATGAATTTCATAATTGTCAAAACTTGCAACATCGAAAAAGTATGTAGTTAAGAACGAATGAACGAAACTATATGTTGTATCGAGGTGGCACTAAACCAGTATTGTGAAATTCATTAGATGCTAGTCAATCTAGAGATTGGTGCGAAGGGGAGAATAAAAAGATGGAAAAAATGATTACATATAATGAAAAAATAGCGAACGTCTTAGCGAATATAGAGCAAGTGATTATCGGTAAAAAGGATGTTGCAACCTTAAGTTTAGTCGCCTTATTGGCACGAGGACATGTTCTGTTAGAAGATGTACCTGGTGTTGGAAAGACAATGCTCGTCCGTACATTAGCTAAATCCTTAGCTTGTGACTTTAAAAGAATTCAATTCACACCAGATTTATTGCCATCTGATATAACAGGCATTTCAATTTATAATCCGAAAGAACTTGAATTTGAATTTCGGGAAGGACCGATTTTTGGAAACATCGTTCTGGCTGATGAAATTAACCGAACATCGCCGAAAACACAATCTTCCTTGCTTGAAGGAATGGAAGAAGAAAGTGTTACGGTAGATGGCGTTACACGGCAACTTGAACAACCCTTTTTTGTGATGGCGACACAAAATCCCATTGAATATGAAGGAACGTATCCTTTGCCCGAAGCTCAATTGGACCGATTTATTTTAAAACTAAAGATGGGTTATCCGACGGTTGCTGAAGAACTATTGATGTTAGAGACAAGATCAGCATCTGATCCTTTGCAGCATATTCAATCCGTGATGACAAAAGCGGAATTAATTGAGATTCAATCAGCAGTAGAACAGGTGCACATTGCAAAGAGTATCCAAAAGTATATTATTAATATTGTTACGATGACGAGAGATCATGAATCTGTATATCTTGGTGTCAGTCCAAGAGGGTCGATCGCTTTGATGGAGACAGCGAAAGCATATGCTTATATTCAGGGGCGGGATTATGTTATTCCTGATGATGTAAAATACTTGGCACCTTTTGTCCTTACACACCGGATGATTTTAACATCCCTTGCAAAATATGATAATCAAACGAGTGAGCAAATTATCATGTCCATTGTAAAAGATACACCAATCCCTATCCGAAAGGAACCCCAGTAATGAAGGGGAAAATTCGTTTCATTGGTAATTTTGTTTTGATCACGCTGTTATTATGTGGACTCTATTTTTATGCGATGTTCCAAGGTGAATTTGTCAGCTGGTTTTTGTTTTATGGCTATCTCCCTATTTATATCTATCAAATTGGTGTTTTGATTTATCCAATGGGAGGGTGGCAAGTGACTCGGGATTTACCACAAGCAGTCATTCGTGCAGGGGATCGTGTGACGATAACGGTTAAGGTGAAGCGGTCCATTCCATTCCCATTATATTATTGCATCCTGGAGGAAGTTTTCCCGCAAACGATGAACAAGATTGATAGTCAATTTGATAAATTTAATTACTTAAATGAACCGGAGCACGTCGTCGTTAAGAGACATATGAAGAAAGTTCGTTTTCCTTGGTTCCGCCGAGTCATCCATGTTACCTATACGATCGATCAAGTACCACGTGGGGAACATGAATTGCGGACGATTCGAATTCGGACAGGCGATCTTTTTGGTTTTATTAAAAAAGAGCAATTATTTCATGTCGAAAATAAACTGACAGCTTATCCGAGTTATCGACCCATTCAGTTGAATGAACAAGTTATGAGCGGTGATCAAGGAGCTCATTCCAACCAATCCTTCAGCTTTAAGAATAGTAATATGGTATCCGGTATTCGCGAATATGTATCAGGGGATAAATATTCATGGATTGATTGGAAGCAAACCGCTCGCAATAATAAAATGATGACGAAGGAATTTGAACATGAACGCAGTACAGATGCCTTCGTCATTCTAGATAGTTGCACATATGAACAGATTAATTTATTAGCATTTGAAGCATCCGTAGAAATTGCTTTATCCTTCATAACCGAACTGGTGAAACAAGGTTCAGAAGTAGATTTATTAACCGTAGGCGACGTAAGTGTACCATTCTCGATTAATCATAGCTCTGGGAATATCGCAGACATGCAATTGCATTTAGCACGTATCGAACCAACCAAAGCGCGTCCATTCGCAACTCAATTAGCGGAGGAAATGATGGGTGTAAATCGTCGATCATTTGTGTTGATTATCACTACCCATCTTGATCAGCCTTTTCTAACATCGATTAAACAAATCCAACAACGGACAAACCGAATCCTTATCCTTTTTATACAATCAACTGCTCGCATTACGGCTGAGGAGCATCAATTGATCGTTGAACTAGAATCTGGTCATACAACTGTCTGCCTGCTTACGGAGAAGGAACTTGTCCAGAGCCCAATTGAGGTGAGCCTATGAAGAAAAAAGAAAGACATCTTCCGTTGCTTTATAAAACAATGCTGTATGTATGTGGCATGTTGCTCTTTTTGGAGTGGATTTATCCGATTAAAGATTATGGTGAAGTGAATAACCTCCGTATATTTATCATATACACTTTATTTTGCTTCCTTATTTCCCTTGTACAGTTAAAATGGTATGTGTCATTTCTATTAAAAGGATCTGGCTTGCTGTTTATGATCAAAACGCTTTATTATGATCAACATTTATTTAGTGGTGCTTGGTTGTATCAGTTGATAAGCGAATTGCAACTCAATGTTACGTTAATCTGGGCCGGCAATTATGATGGAACAACCGATTTGTTCAGAAGTTTGTTGTTCTTTTTATTAATTTGGCTAATTAGTTACTTAATCTATTATTGGTTTGTCGAAGTGAAGCGGATCTTTGTGTTCGTGATTCTTACTTTTATCTACATTATGATTTTAGATACATTTACGCATTATGATGCGGTACTGCCGATTATCAGAACCTTTATCATCTCTTTTCTAGCTTTAGGGGTGACGAACTTTGTAAGGGAGATGAATAAAGAGTCGATTCATTTTGCGCGCTTAAAAAGCTTGCCAACCTGGTTTGTTCCGATTATTTTAACAGTTGCCTTTACCTCCTTTTTAGGGTTTATGGTACCGAAGCCGGGTCCGCAATGGTCGGATCCTGTACCCCATTTAAAAGGGATCTCTGAAAATGCCAATGGTCTAGGTAAAAAATCAACGGAACGAAAAGTAGGCTATGGGGAAGATGATACGCAATTAGGAGGATCATTTGTTCAAGATGATACGCCTGTTTTTCAAGCGGCCGTATCTGATGAACATTATTGGCGTATTGAAACAAAAGATGAATATACGGGAAAAGGATGGGAAAATTCGGAGCCGACAAGGTACGAGCAAATGGAGCAGGAGTCCGTACAGCTTGCTACATTTACAGAAGATGTTGCTACGATTGAAACAGAAGCGATGATTGAGTTCCAAGGTAATGTCGTCATTGATAAGCTCGTGTATCCGTATGGGCTCCAACAGATCAAAGACTTTGATGATGGAGAGTTGCTTCTTGATGAACATGCGGAAGCCATTCAACGGGAGCAAAGAAATCAGCGTCCAGAAAATCAGTATCAGGTTAGCTATAATAATCCATTGTTTAATCGCGATGAATTGCGTGAAACAGGAGAGCAAGATTCATCGATAAATGAGCAATATACGGAGCTGCCTTCGGAATTACCTGATCGCGTACATGATTTGGCCGAAGAGATTACTTCTACCTATGATAACCGCTATGATCAAGTAGTCGCCATCGAACAGTACTTTGGAAAAAGTGGCTTTACGTACGAGACAAATAATATACCGATCCCTGAAGATGACGAGGACTATGTGGATCAATTTTTATTTGAATCCAAAAAAGGGTATTGCGATAATTACTCGACGGCGATGGTCGTGATGTTGCGATCGATTGATATCCCAGCGAGATGGGCGAAAGGATTTACTTCAGGTGAGAAGATGTCGGCAGATAGCAATGAAGCGGATAGCTCGGGGTTGGATGTTTATGAGATAACAAATTCGAATGCTCATTCCTGGGTCGAAGTGTATTTTCCTGATGTTGGTTGGGTTCCATTTGAACCGACGCAAGGCTTTGATAATTTAGCTGATTTTGAAGATAATGAAGATCAAGAAGAGAAAGAAGCTACCGATCTGGAGGAAGAATTAGCAGCACCTGAACCGGAGGAAACCGAAGAGAAAACACCGGAAGAACAGACGGAAATGGAAGAAGATCCTATCGAAGCGGAAGCTGGATTTACAATAGCATGGTGGCATGTCGTACTTGGCATCGTGTTTATCCTACTGCTCGTTGTGATCATTTATAAAAGAAGATTCTACTTGAAGACGGTATATATACAGAAGAAGTTGCAAAAGCAGCCTGATGATGACGTTTTTGAGCAAGCATATCAGCATTTATTATCGCTTTTAAGTTATAAGAGCTTACCGAGAGAACATGGTCAAACGCTACGCGAATATGCGGTTCAAGTGGATGAATATTATAGCACCGATGAAATGGGTTTCCTAACTCATTATTATGAACAATTATTATACCGCGATTCCATTATAAAAGAGTTAGAAAATGAGCAAGTTGACCGTTGGAATACGTTGATTCAGCGTATAATGACTTGACCAAAGTTAGGGATCATGCGTAATATGTGATTAGGTTGAAATAGTAGAGTACGTAGTCGATAAACGCGATCATAAAAAGTCAGCAATGAGGAGTGGACAAAATGATTTTGGTAATAGATTTTGGGAGTCAATACAATCAATTACTTACGAGACACATTCGAGAGCTCGGTGTCTATAGTGAGCTGCATTCACGCAAATTGACAGCTGAACAAATTAAAGAGATGGCCCCAAAAGGGATCATTTTATCGGGAGGACCGCAACATATCCATGATCAAAATAGCTATTCATGTGATAAGGGGCTTTTTGACTTAGGTATTCCTGTTTTAGGGATTTGTTACGGGATGCAAGTGATGAACGAACATTTTGGAGGCAAGGTGGAGAAAATAGGGAGCCGTACATATGAAGCAGCGGAGATCTATGTTCATGAGCAACCGATATTATTCAAAGATGTGCCGAAAACCCAAACAGCTTGGCTCAGTCGTGGTGATCGGGTGGTTGACATCCCTGAAGCATTCACAGCCGATGCGGAAGACTCAGAAGGAAATGTAGTCGCGATGAGTCATCAAGAGAAGAAGATGTATGGGATTCAGTTTCATCCAGAAGTAAAGGGATCGACCTATGGAACAGACTTACTCAAGCAATTTTTATTCTCCATTTGCGAATGCCGTGGAGATTGGACAATGGAAGGTTTTATCGAGACAGAAGTTGCGAAACTAAAAGAACAAGTGGGTGACCAGAACGTTCTTTGTGCCTTAAGTGGTGGTGTCGATTCCTCCGTTGTAGCTGCGCTTATCCATCGTGCCATCGGGGATCAATTAACATGTATCTTTGTCGACCATGGTTTGTTACGGAAAAATGAGGCAGATGAAGTGATGAAGTTATTTGCCGATGATTTCCATATGAACATTATTAAAGTGGATGCACAAGAACGTTTCTTATCAAAACTAGAAAACGTGAGCGATCCCGAACAAAAGCGTAAAATTATTGGGAATGAATTTATTTATGTGTTCGATGATGAAGCGAAAAAAATGAGCGATATTAAGTATTTAGCGCAAGGGACATTGTACAGTGATGTGATTGAAAGTGGAACAGATACAGCAGAAACGATTAAATCCCACCATAATGTCGGTGGCCTTCCGGAGAAGATGAACTTTGAGTTAATCGAACCGATCAGTTCTTTATTTAAAGATGAGGTGCGTGCACTTGGAACCGCCTTGGGGATGCCAGACCATATTGTTTGGCGCCAACCATTTCCTGGACCAGGACTAGGTATCCGCGTCTTGGGTGAAGTAACCAAACAGAAATTAACGATTGTTCGTGAATCAGATGCTATATTACGAGATGAAATTACCAATGCAGGGTTAGAGCGAGATATTTGGCAATACTTTACCGTGTTACCTAATATTCGTAGTGTCGGCGTCACACGTGATGAACGGACATATGATTATACAATAGGCATACGTGCCGTCACCTCTGTCGATGGGATGACATCCGATTGGGCACGAATTCCGTGGGATGTCTTAGAAAAAGTATCAACAAGATTAGTTCAGGAAGTCGATCATATTAACCGCGTTGTTTATGATATTACGAG
>Ga0209487_1003547_pt1 | contig 12212 bp, 12 predicted proteins | sample Poulit2012_FD_187524 | JGI IMG/M metagenome (GOLD analysis project Ga0209487, IMG submission 187524) | Agricultural soil microbial communities from Georgia to study Nitrogen management - Poultry litter 2012 (SPAdes) (version 2) | ecosystem: Environmental > Terrestrial > Soil > Agricultural land... | reverse complement strand
TACTTACAATAGATGATGCACCTGATGGACATGCACTCGAAATGGCTGAAACATTACAAGCGTTGGATGCTAATGCGATATTTTTTGTGAATGGACACTTTTTAGAATCAGATGAGCAAAAAGAGATCATTAAAGAAATATTTAATATGGGATTTATGATTGGAAACCATACATATAGTCATCCGCTTTTACCAGATTTAACAGAAGAGGAACAGAAAGAGGAAATTGTAACAGTGAGTGATATGGTTGAGGAAATTATCGGGGAGCGTCCAAAGTTTTTCCGTGCCCCACATGGAGAAAATACAGATTATACAAAACAATTAGCAAAAGAAGAAGGTATGATCTTGATGAACTGGAGCTATGGTTATGATTATTTTGAACCTTATATGGATAAAGAAAAATTAACAACAGCAATGATTACAGGTGAAGGACCAGAAGTAGGTGTTTCGTACTCATTACTAAAACCAGGAGCAAATTTATTAATGCATGATCGTGAATGGACGGCTGCAGCTTTACATGATATTGTTGTCGGTTTGAGAGATAAAGGTTATGAAATAGTTGATCCGAAATTGATTAAAACAGAATAAAGGCCTAGGGGGTGTAGAACAATCAATTTCATAAATAAGTTGAATCGTACCTTCTCAAGCATCAATTGTTATGGAGTTGATTTAGATCAATGAATTATCAGTATCCACTTGAAGAAACTTGGAGTACAGATGAAGTTGTAGATATTATTCACTTTTTTAACCTAGTTGAAAAAGCATATGAATCAAGTGTTAAACGGGAAGACATAGTAAAGGCATATCGTATATTTAAGACTATTGTTCCATCTAAAAGTGAGGAAAAAATATATTTCGCAGAATTTGAAAAATCCTCAACATATTCAAGTTACCATGTTGTAAAAAAAGCACTAGAATCCAATGGAGATACAATCTCAATGTGAAAACATTTGGAAGTTTTTTAATCAACCTACCCAAAGGGGTTGGGACATAAGGGGCTGACCCTTTGGTTTTGTCTCAGCCCTTTTTGTGTTGAAAATGTTTAAAGATTTATCATAAAGGGGAAATTAAATACTAACATTGATGAAACAATAAAATTATTGAAATTATTCATTGAGTAACTATAAAATCTGTTCGCTTAGCTAAAAATTTCATGTTCAACTAAGATTGTTGATGATTGTATGAAACACTTTAGAAAATATTCATATATTAAGATAATAAGAACCTTAAAAAGTGATTTTTATTATTCTTAATTGTCTTACCCTTAAAAAGAATCGTCAGAAATATACGGAAGGATGTGGATGAGTTGAGGTATGTAATTGAAGTTTTGAGACAAAAGGAAGCCCGTGAACAATTGCCAGTCATTAAAATGGAAATTGATTATGAACTTGTCACACTTCATGATGCATTATTAGTGGATGATAGAGTAGAAATAATTAAAGCTAAAGAACGCTTAGAACAATTACGTGTGCAATGGATGAATATCATCGATGAATAGCATGAATGCCTATTAGAAAAACTAATATGTTGTTGTGTTATCACCTTAAATGAATACTAATGAATAGACTAATTAATCTAAGATTAATCCGGTTTTTTCCAAAGTTCATAGGTGTGGTGATCGTATAAAAGTTATTAATAATGACTCGTATGCCACAATTTGTTAGTATGAAAGTAGATGAAGATAGTAGGAGGCATACATTGATGAAACAAAGTACACGTCAAGAACTGTTTAGCCAAGCTAGACAATGGGTGTTAGAAGCAGGTAGGGCCATAAGGGAGAAAATAGATGATCCCTTGATTATTGAAACAAAATCAAACGCTAATGATCTTGTTACAACTATGGATAAAGAAACCGAACAATTTTTTGCTTCTAAAATTAAGGGGAAATATCCTGACCATTTATTGTTTGGCGAAGAAGGATATGGTGATAAGGTTGACTCATTAGACGGTATCATTTGGATTGTGGATCCCATTGATGGAACAATGAATTTTGTTCACCAAAAAAGAAACTTTGCCATTTCCATAGGTATTTATCATAATGGAGTTGGTGAAATAGGCCTTATTTATGATGTGATGGAAGATATACTTTATCATGCTCAAAGGAACGGTGGGGCTTATAAAAATAACCAGCAATTAAAACAACTTAGTTTTTCTGTAGATTTGCGGGAATCTATTCTTGCATTAAATCATTTTTGGTTATGTGAAAATTCTCTAGTAGATGAACGGATCATGCAAAAATTAGTTAAAACTGTCAGAGGTACAAGGTCAACTGGCTCAGCAGCATTAGAAATGGCATATGTGGCGGAAGGTGTTTTTGATGGATACTTGGCGATGCGTCTATCCCCTTGGGATATTGCTGCTGGAATGGTGATAATTAATGAAGTGGGTGGGGTAACGACAGATCGCCACGGATATCCAATTAACTTGCTTGAGAGAACTTCACTTGTAACTTGTAATAAGCAAATCCAAGATCGTATTCTCAGAGATTTTTTAGCAATAGGTAAAAAATAATTATATATTTTTAAGGATTAGCTTTCTTTTTTAAAGTTATTCCATAACCCATAACTATAAACCCAAGTAAAAACAAGATGATAATGGCAACTATATTACGATAAGCTAAGGCAACACCAACACCCGTAAATAAAGAAACAACTAATAGGGCTAATAAAAGCATGGGGATATTTATTTTTTTCATATTACACCTCTTTTTCCTTTCAACTTGTAGTATATATCATTTGATTTATTTTCTCAAAAACAATATGATTAGCGTGCGTGGGGATATTCTAGTATGATTGTGATGAATTGATCGATACATTGCATTAGGGGGAAACAAGTTGGTTTATGAATTTATAATTGCTAACTATTATGATTATACTTTTGCAATTTTTTATGTACTTAATTTAATTTTATTAATTATTGCATATAAACTTGGTTTTGCACGGAAATTACCATTACTAAAAAGTGTCACTGTATATATCTTATTAGCGCTTGGAACAGTTATTGTAGCTTTATTTGCAGGTATTGCAAAACTACCTACAGTAGAAAGTTTAGTTATCGTAAACCTTGTTTTGGGTATTTATCGTTTACGACTACATAATGAAAGAAAAGCTAAACATACGGATTAATTAATGATGAGGCTGGGATATAACGAAAGGGTCGGACCTCCCTTAGTTACTATATTTAATGTTCGTTCCTGAACATTTTACTATTTATAGTAATTAAATGAGGGAGTTAGACTCTTATCTCCTAGCCTCATCATTTTAAATCAGATCATTCGAGTTTTTCTTTTCTTTATATAAACGGAAGTTACCTGTTGCATGCCGTTGATTCGTTTTCTGGCCAATGCGTTGATAACATTTTTTACATAAATATAAATTGATTTTACGATTTCTTAATCGTTTTGCCTCAAAAGAATTGTCATTAATTCCTTCAACATTGTCACATAGCACACATTTGACTTGCATGTTACCACCTCTGCTTATGCTATTTAAGGAACACTATATCATAAAATATACACTGATGTATACTCTAAGAGGTTTTGTATAAAGCTAACTGGTGAACAAGAACTTATAGCAATGAGAAAATGGAGGGTGTGTCCTTTGAGGAAAAGCAATGTAATAACTACTGTCGGAATAATTAGTGCTGGATTAATTTTGGGTTATTTATTAAGTGATAAAGAAAATAGAAATAGGCTTAAGAATAGATTCAATGATTATAAAAGAATTGTATTACGTAAGAGTGACTATGAACATTATTCAACATTGGAAGAAGCTGGTATACCTGATCAATTAGATAGAACTGATCCAGCCCAAATTGAAAATTCAAAAATGGTTTCTGAAGGTTCACAATATGGAGTGCATTATTATAATCTGTTTCAGGAAGATGAAAATAGAAATATCAAACACTAAATTCTTTTTAAGATTATAATTATCATCAATATATCGCATAAGATGTAGTAGAAAATCAAAAGATTATTCTTGCAATTTGTGTTTTTGCAGGAATAATCTTTTTAACTTTTAATCATATTTATTTTAATCAATTTTATAACAGAAAGTTATTACAAGTTAGAACTAAGCAACCAGTTGTTGCAACAATTACTATTATATGGTGTTGTGAACCTAGCTTATACATATGAGACTGAATTTAATCTTTTGATTGTTCTTTTTCAATGTGATCCAAATTTTCCTTTTCCTGATCCGAAATAATTTCCTTATTTTGATCAGGGTTGCTTGGTTGATTCTCATTGATAGGAAAATCCGGCATATACCTACCTACAATGGCCGATAATTCATCAATAATACCTTGAATGGGATAACCTTCTCGAATTTTCATCCCCATTAACCGAATTCTCTCCGTAATGTCGCCATCGGCAATAACAACGGCTGTTTTTCCATATGGATCATGTTGTAATGCTTCAGATACAGAGTATTTAATAGTACCTACCCTTGAACGATCTAGATGTTCATCAACATCAATTCCTACTACAGCATATGGCCCGGCAATGATAGCAGTAGCATTATTTACATTTGGTACATCACTAGCTACATTAGCTAGATGAGTTGCAAGTTGTTCATTATCTAAATGATTCCTGTCGTCTGGGTTTTGATCTGAGATTTGCATATATTGGTTGTTATGTTTTTCTTTAGGATGATCATTTTCTGCGTTGTTTTGTTGGCAGCCAGTACTGAATAGAACAAAGGAAACTAACAATATACTGATGCGGATATACATTTGGCAATCCTCCCTTGAATAATCTGTTTTGAGAAAGTATCCTTATTATATTTTGGATTGAATGTGCCAAATTATACAAAAAAGCTATTACAGAAATTTTCTGCAACAGCTTTTAGCAAAATTTTAAATTGAAAAATATATGATATCTTCATTGTGACTTACAGTTTCTCTGTATTTGATGTATTTTAAATCATTTTAAAATAGCGATTATTAGATGGTTAAAATAGAAATTAGGTAATTATCAGATCCCTAGTTAGGGCATTAGCAGTCATTAGTTATTAGTTAATGGTTATTTTTTGAATGCCTGTAATTGGGTTATCTTTATTTGACCCATCATTAAAAAACAGGTGGACTGGACCATCTTCGGTAATGGGCTTTCCTTTAATTGCAAATAATAAATAGCATTCTTGTAGCTCACGTAAAGATATATTGATTTGACCATTTTTAGTTGTTAATGTAGCATCCTTAGAATCCGATTTTATTTCAGCATGTGATAAAAATTCTTGTAAGGGCATAACATAGGAATTTTTAAGAATCTTTTCCCGCTCAAATTTTGTAATACTTTTATTAACGGGTGGTTTGACACTTGCGCGATAAACCTCTCTATTAAATCGATCTGCTGCTCTATCTAATTTATCTCCCGTTTTTTTCGGATTTGCGGATTCTTCTTTAAACGCTTCTTCAAATAGAATTTTCCTATCATCGAAGATCCATACAGTTGGATCTAGTGTAATATTATAATTGACATTACCTGTCAGTTGAACAATCATTTTTTTCACCTCTTGCAATATGTATTCATTTACAATAACAGATTAAACACATTTATTCACTAAAATAGAATTATTGTTCGATCAATTTCATAAGTATCACATATCAATGTTAAAATGAACTGTCTATGTTAATCTAGAAAAATAACGAAAATTCATGTATAATTCTAACTATAAATGAAATTCATAATTATGTTTATAAAGACACTCGATTACAACTTCCATTTACTTGGTAGGGTTCTTTTAGGAGTAGTTGTATTTGTAAGAATGGAATTTAGTTGATTGTAAAAAATTAAGAGTTTGTACATCATTATTTCAAAAAATATAGCGAAAAAGTAATGAGGAGTTCAAAGAAACAATATTTATAGTTGCAATTTAATGGTGCAGACGATAATATAATGAGTAGGGAAGTCCTTTGTAGGAGGGGATGTATTTTGATGCCTGAAATAACGATAGATCATCGCGAAAAAGCCTATGCCCTTCTTAAGGCTGATGCAGAACAAATTTTGCGGCTGATAGAAGTTCAGATGAAAAATTTAACAATGCCACAATGTCCATTATATGAAGAGGTTTTAGATACACAAATGTTTGGTCTTTCGAGAGAGATTGACTTTGCTACTCGCTTGGACTTAATAAGTGAAGAGGAAGGTAAACAGCTCTTGGGAGATTTGGAGAGACAGCTTAATATATTACATGAAGCGGAAAAGAGCACGATGAAATATTAAATGTATTATAATTATCCAAGATATTACTCTTCAGTAAACTTTGCCGTCATATCTAATGGCAAGGTTTTTTTATTAGATAAAAAAGTATAACAATCTTAAGTTAGTGGCTGTTTATTTTAGAACAGCATCGTCTAGTTTAATCGCCCAACGACTATCAGATCTTTTGGTGGGGCGAGCAGTGCGCAGTCCCAAATTTCAAGCTTCTTCCTACGATAAGTCAACATCAATTTGCTTCACTCATTGTGTTTCCTTTACCCAAGTCAGAAGCTTTCCAATTTGTACGTCGCTGAACGGGCGCTTACGCTTTTGGTTCTAATCATTTATAGTGTGGAATACTCATATGGCTACCCCGAATAAACTTTTTTATTTATCATCTATTGAATATTTAAAATGTTGATGTAATTTTGGTTTATCGAGGGTAGCTATTTCTATTTCATTTAAATTTTTTAATCACTTAACTACTAATGTCCTAACATGTTTATTTAAAGCAATGGTATCTTCCGGGACATATAGTACTGATTCCAACTTGATGAGATAAGTTCATCTAAACAAAAATTATTTTTAGTAGATTTTGAGGTGAGACTAGATGATCCAGAAATTAAGAAATTACGATTTCACACTAATGATCACACCTATATTGTTAGCAGGTTTTGGAATTGTAATGATTTATAGTGCAAGTATGGTTTCGGCAGTTGTCGCTGGTTTGGATAGTACCTATTTTATGATTAAACAGCTTCAGTGGTTTATTCTGAGTCTAGTGGCATTTATTATATGTAGTTTATTTCCATATCAAAAATACCAAAAACTGATTAAACCAATCATTTTATTATGTGTAATTCTACTAGTCGCAGTACTTTTATTTGGTAAAAGTGCTCATAATGCTAAAAGGGCAATTGTGTTATTTGGGTCAACAAGTATCCAACCTGCCGAATTTGTAAAGCTTGGTTTAATTTTATATTTGGCCTCAATCTATTCAAAAAAACAATCTTATATAAATGACTTTTTTAAAGGTGTTTTACCACCACTTATATTAACAGCTTCTATATTAGGGTTAATTATTTTGCAACCCGATATTGGAACTTCTGTAATTATATTGCTGATAGCTTGCTCAATTATATTTAGTTCAGGGATTCGTATAAAACATCTAATGGTCTTAATTTCGCTAGGGTTGATTACGTTAGCTATTGCTATTCCGAAGATGATAACTGAAGTTAGAATTGATCGTTTTACGGGGGCCTATCAGCCATTTTCAGATCCAGCTGATTCAGGTTATCATTTAATTCAATCCTATTTAGCAATAGGGGTAGGCGGATTAACAGGAGAGGGGCTTGGGCAAAGCATTCAGAAGTTAGGTTATTTATGGGGAGCATATACAGACTTTATTATGGCCGTCATTGCGGAGGAATTAGGGTTTATTGGTGTGGTGATTGTCATAGGATTAATCGTATTAATCGTGTTGCGTGGTATTTTTATTGCAAGAAAATGTACTGATAGTTTTGGTGCGCTTTTAGCAATCGGGATATCATCCATGGTTGGTATTCAGGCCCTAATTAATCTAGGATCAACAAGTGGAATATTACCGATTACTGGTGTACCCCTCCCATTTATAAGTTACGGTGGTTCATCTTTATTAGTGTTGATGGCCGCTATGGGAATTTTAAATAACATAGCAATGACTGTTAAAAAAGGACAAGGTGAATCAACAACTATTGATAGCCAACAACTTTCAAAAATGAATAAGTTTGAATATTTAGGGGGAAAAACATGGTCAAATTAAAGAAAATCAAAAAAGTTTTGGTGGCTAATCGTGGTGAAATTGCTATTCGTGTTTTTAGGGCTTGTACCGAACTTAATATAAGAACTGTTGCTATCTATTCGAAAGAAGACTCAAACTCTTACCATCGTTACAAAGCTGATGAAGCTTATCTGATAGGTGAAAATAAAAATCCAATAGATGCTTATTTAGATATGGATAGTATTATTGACCTTGCCCACAGTGTTGGTGTTGATGCGATTCACCCAGGTTATGGATTTTTGTCTGAAAATATTGAATTTGCGAAACGTTGTGAAGAAGCTGGAATATTATTTATTGGTCCTACAAGTAAGCAACTAGATATATTTGGTGATAAGGTAAAAGCTAGAACACAAGCAAAACAATCTGGGATACCGATTATTCCGGGATCAGATGGTCCAGTTCATTCTCTTGAAGATGTCCGTCAATTTGGTGAAAATAATGGTTATCCCATCATCATCAAAGCCTCACTTGGTGGGGGCGGACGCGGGATGCGGATTGTTCATAATGAAAAAGAGTTAACTGAAGCATATGATCGAGCAAAATCTGAGGCTGTAGCCGCCTTCGGTAATGATGAGGTATATGTCGAAAAATTAATAGAAAATCCAAAACATATAGAAGTCCAAATTATAGGTGATCAGCATAATAATATCATTCATTTATTTGATAGAGATTGCTCCGTGCAACGTAGACACCAAAAAGTAGTAGAAGTTGCTCCAAGTGTGTCTTTACCCAATGAAATTCGTAAAAAAATCTGTGATGATGCTGTGAAATTAATGAAGGATGTACAATATATAAATGCGGGAACAGTAGAATTTCTTGTTACAAAAGATGGGTATTATTTTATTGAAGTCAATCCGCGGATTCAGGTTGAACATACGATTACTGAAATGATTACTGGTGTTGACATTGTCCAAACACAAATTAAGATTACTGAAGGGCGACATATGCACGATCAATCAATTGGTATTCCGCAACAAAAGGAAATTAGAACATTTGGATTTGCGATTCAATCACGTGTAACAACAGAAGACCCCCTAAATAATTTTATGCCAGACACGGGAAAAATAAATGTCTATCGAACTGGTGGAGGATTTGGTGTTAGATTAGATGCAGGAAATGGGTTCCAAGGAGCCGTCATTTCACCATATTATGATTCATTACTCGTTAAAGTATCTACTTGGGCATTAACATTTGAACAAGCTGCCCAAAAAATGGTTCGTAACTTAAAAGAATTCAGAATTCGCGGAATAAAAACAAATATTCCTTTTGTAGAAAATGTCATCAGTCACCGAAATTTTTTAAGTGGTGAGTATGATACAACATTTATTGACCAGACACCGGAACTCTTTGAATTTCCTAAAAGACATGATCGTGGAACAAAAATGCTTACCTATATTGGGGAAATTTCAGTCAATGGATTTGAAGGCATTCCTCAGCGGAGAAAACCTTGTTTTTCCAAACCGTTAGTTCCTCGTATTTCGAAAAGGGAAGAAGTACCAGTCGGAACAAAACAAATTTTAGCCGAACGTGGTCCGGAAGGTTTATCTAAATGGTTACGGGAACAAAAAGAGATAAAGTTGACAGACACAACATTTCGTGATGCACATCAATCATTACTCGCTACAAGGGTTCGAACAAGGGACTTGCTTAAAATTTCTGAGCCAACATCTAAGTTATTGCCAAACTTGTTTTCATTAGAGTTGTGGGGTGGAGCTACATTTGATGTGGCATATCGTTTCTTACACGAAGATCCATGGGATAGACTCTTGCAATTACGTAAGAGGATTCCAAATTTACTATTTCAAATGCTACTAAGAGCGAGTAATGCTGTAGGATATAAAAATTATCCGGATAATGTAAATACTGAATTTATTAAAAAGAGTTCAGAAGTAGGTATCGATGTATTCCGTATATTTGATAGTTTGAATTGGGTTGAAGGAATGCGGCCTGCAATCAGAGATGTCAGGGATAATAATAAGGTTGCTGAGGCTGCAATTTGTTATACGGGAAATATCTTAGATCCAAATGAGACAAAATATAATCTAAATTATTATAAAGAACTTGCTAAAGAATTGGAATTATCTGGCGCACATATTTTAGGTATTAAAGATATGGCAGGTTTATTGAAACCCGAGGCCGCCTATCAGCTAATTACAACTCTAAAAGAAACGATTGATTTACCGATACATTTGCATACACATGATACAAGCGGTAATGGTATTCAGACTTATGCTCGCGCTATAGAGGCTAGTGTGGATGTTGTAGACGTAGCAACTGGTTCTATGGCTGGGTCGACCTCACAACCAAGCGCACAATCATTATTTCATGCATTGGAAGGAACCAAGTACCAACCTCATATTGATGTGCATGCATATGAAAAAATATCAAAATATTGGCACGGTGTTCGTGAATACTACGAAGATTTTGAAAGTGGGCTTAAATCGCCTCATACTGAGGTATATGTACATGAAATGCCTGGCGGTCAATATAGTAATTTACAACAGCAAGCAAAGGCAGTTGGACTTGGAGAGCGTTGGGATGAAGTAAAGGAAATGTTTAGCAAAGTTAATGGCATGTTTGGAAATATTGTCAAAGTAACACCATCATCAAAAGTAGTTGGTGATATGGCATTGTTTATGGTTCAAAATAATTTAACTGAAGATGATATTTATAAACAAGGTGAATTTATCGATTTCCCAAATTCAGTTGTTGAGTTCTTTGCAGGAGATATCGGGCAGCCATACCAAGGATTTCCTCAGGAGCTGCAACGAATTATCCTTAAAAAAAGAAAACCAATCAACGTACGCCCTGGTCAATTGTTGGAACCAGTTGATTTTAAGGATCTTAAGAAAAGGTTATTTAATAAATTTGATGAGTCAATAACTGAATTTGATTTATTATCTTATACATTATATCCACAAGTTTTTGAAGATTACTATACATTCTATGAACAGTATGCAAATGTATCTGTTTTAGACACACCTACCTTTTTCTATGGAATGAAGCTAGGCGAAGAAATTGAAGTGGAAATTGAACAGGGGAAAACGTTAATTATTAAACTAATATCCATTTCCAAACCACAAAAAGATGGTACACGTTTTGTTTACTTTGAATTAAATGGTCAACCACGTGAAATAGTGATTAAAGATAATGATGTAGAAGCTGAGTTATCGGTAATTCAAAAAGCCGATAAAACAAATGATCGACATATTGCTGCAACAATGCCGGGAACAATTGTTGAGGTTATTTGTGAACAAGGTGAAAAAGTGAATAAGGGTGATCACCTCATTATCACTGAAGCTATGAAAATGGAAACAACCGTGCAAGCACCGTATGAAGGTGTTGTTAAGAAAGTCTATGTGAAAAATGGAGACCCAATATCAGTGAACGATTTATTAATAGAATTTGAATAATGAAACAGGATGACAAAATTAGCCACTTCGCCTAAGGATATTGTTAAGGAACGATTAACACAACTACCCTTATAACGAAGTGGCTATAAAATTTAATGTAGAAAACAAATTATTCCAAAGTCTATTTACGTTGGTTTTCCAACTTTGCACTTCTAGAACTTAATAATATGAAATAGCTCAGCATTCCAAAATAGCATGTAATAACTAACGCATGTAGTAAAGCAATCCCTAAGTTTAGTAATGTGAAGATGATCAATGCACCAAACAAAACTTGTAATATGATCAGGGATAGTGTAATAACCCAACTCCAATACATAACGCGATTATTACGGTAATTTTTATAAACTTTAATGAAAAACAGAATTGTCCAAATAAATAATAAACCAGCAGCTAACCGATGTCCCATTTGAATCCATTGATAAAAATCGTACGATCCAAAATTAAATGGTGCACTATTATGACAAAAAGGCCAATCTTGACATACAAGGTTGGCATTTGTATGACGAACTAAAGCTCCAGTATAGACGACGAAGATAGTGAAAAGTGTTAATAAATATATTTCGATTCTATGTTTTTTTTGAATGATAAGGGACTTCGCATCAAACTTCTGATCAATTTCAAATATTAGTAAGGTTAATAAAAAAACTGATGCAAAGGAAATTAATGAAATACCGAAATGTAATGCTTTAACGAGATCATTTTGGTCTATGATGACAGCTAATGCGCCTAACAAAGATTGAATGATGAAAAATATAATTGTTATAACAACTAATGGTCTAGCT
>Ga0209487_1003545_pt1 | contig 12215 bp, 10 predicted proteins | sample Poulit2012_FD_187524 | JGI IMG/M metagenome (GOLD analysis project Ga0209487, IMG submission 187524) | Agricultural soil microbial communities from Georgia to study Nitrogen management - Poultry litter 2012 (SPAdes) (version 2) | ecosystem: Environmental > Terrestrial > Soil > Agricultural land... | reverse complement strand
ATCGGTTTGTCGTCGGGCTTTTTGGAGCCCCTGGAGGCTTCTGCACTGGTGTTGGTGGAGCTGTCCGCCGAAATGCTCGCCGAGCAGATGCCCACCTGTCGCCAATCGATGGATATTATTGCCAAGCGTTTTAACGATACGTTCCGGTATCGCTGGGATCGCATCATCGACTTCCTGAAACTGCACTATATTCTTACCCGCCGTACCGATAATACGTTTTGGACGGACAACCAGGATCCCGATACCATCCCCGACAGCCTTAAGGAGTTAATGGAGCTGTGGCGCTATCAGCACCCTTGGGACCATGACTTCACCAACCGGCGTGAAGTATTCCCGGCGGCGAGTTACCAATATGTGCTTTACGGTATGGGTTTTAAAACGGAAAGTGAACATATTCGCTTGACGGAAGAAGAAATAGCGTTTGCCCAGCGTAATATGTACGAAAACCAGCAACGTATTCGTCAGCTGGTTGCGAATATGCCCACACACAGAGAGCTGGTCAATAAAATCAAAGAATACGGCTTCCAGAAAATTTGATCTCGAATAATAAAGGCAACCTTATGAGCAAACCCGTTTTAGTCGATAGCAAGACCCACCAGAATGTACGCGTGAAATACGCGCCCAGCGTCGTGGTGACGCCTATCGGGCGCAACTGTCCGGTGATCGTCCAAGAGTTTCAGCACTTAGCGGCTGAATACCCCATTATGATTACCAAAAACCAAAGTACCGGGCGCTTTGTATGCGTGGCCCTGTTTGGTTTTGAAGAGGATGAAAATCTATTTATTGAAAACGCCCGCTGGCAGAGTTCCTATGTTCCGTTGAATATTCAGCGCCAACCGTTCCTGATTGGTAACAAACCAACCGCTTCGGGTAAGGACGAGCACGTGGTGCTGCTGGATGAGGATGACGAGCGGGTGGGAACCACTGAGGGCGAGGCACTGTTTAATAACCGGGGTTTCCCCACCCCGTTTATGGACAAGATCACCTCGATCTTGCGGGCGCTACAGGTTGGCTATGAGGTGAATGACAAGTTCATTCAGCGCATGCTGGACTTGGACTTGATATCGCCAGCAACATTTGAAATCAAATTTGATAATGGTGAAGAGCGGGAAATCCAGGGGCTCTACACAATCAACCAAGACCGTCTGCGCGCGCTGGATTCCACGGTAGCAGCCGAATTGCACGGCGCTGGTTTTCTTGAGCCCGCTTATATGATGCTGGCGTCCCTGGGGCAAATGCAAAAGCTCATCGACCGCAAAAACCGAGTGCTTAACGCTAACGGTTAATCATCGCGAGCACGTGCCCTTTGATCTTGCGATAAAGCTCCGGCGTCATGTTTCCTAAAATGCCTCGTTTGCGTTCTGGAATATGCGCCGTCGCTTCGGCCTCGCTACGAAATAGGTAATGGTTGAAAAATGCCTGCCACGCCTGCTTTTCCTTCATCGGCAGATGGCGGAGCGTGAGCAGGCCATGCATAAGCGTGGTGAACGCCGTGTCGCTACCGAGGGCGGTCTGATCCCACCAGTAGTTGACGATTGCGTTAAACGGATCGAGGGACTCCACGTGGTGCCACCAGAGCTTCGGTAAGTACAGTACGTCACCGGGCTCAAGCTCGGCCACTTCCGCGGCTGCCAGGGCTTCTTTAAAGCGCGGAAAACGGTCGAAATCCGGATTCTGTAAATTCACCATGCTGACTGGCTGACCCGATAGCGTAAAATCCAGTGGACCCACGTAAAGGTTGGTCAGCTGTTCGGGTGGAAATAGCGTAAAGCGACGGCGGCCCGATACCACGCACACGATGTTGTCCAATAAGTCGTAATGGGTTGAGACAGTAGCCGCATTGCCCACCCAAATGCGAGCCACCGCCGTGCTGCCCACAAGATCGCAATGGTTCTCCCGGGCAAAGCCGGGAAGGTTGTCCTGCAGATTAACCGCGCCGGTATAAATGGACGGCGGCTCAGGATTGTCCCGGTGGGCGAGGATACTTTCCAACGCTTGAGCGAAGGTTTCTTGCACACGGTCGAAATTGAAACCCTCCATCTCATCCTGATAAAAAAACCGCCCGCCAATATCCGGCGCGCCCCGATAGGTCACGACGTTGTTGCCTGAATCGAAGCGGCCAATGTACTGGGCCAAAGCGTCGATGGATTCATTTTGGGCCTGAAGCGCCGGCCAGTCCTTCAGGTACTGCCTAATCACCGCGGGCCGATATAGCGGTGCTATCTCATTCTGAAATCGTTCGGGATCGACATCGCGCCATTCTCGAATGGGCTTTTTCACCAAGCTCATGTAAAACTCCGCCGCTCATGGGGTGTAACCTAAGCGTTGATACTACCGCCGATAACAAGGCTTGTAAAAGCGCGCCAACGCGTCCCTTACCCTAAGGCCACACGTTTTTTGCAGGTTAAAAGCGCATTTGTAGTGGCTCACATGTACTATAGAACTCTTCGATACGTGAACCATCGAGCGGAGGTGATCCGGTGTCCCAGCACAATCCTGAGATTCAGCCCATACCCCACGGAAAGCGCATTGCCCTGGTACTGGGCTCGGGCGGCGCCCGAGGCCTTGCGCATATCGGCGTGATCCGTGAGTTGGAAGCACGTGGTTACCGTATTGAAACCATCTCCGGTTGCTCCATGGGCGCTCTCGTGGCTGGGCTCTACGCCGCTGGCAAGCTGGAGGATTATACCGAGTGGGCGTTGACACTAAAAAAGTACGATATTTTTAAGCTATTGGATGTCGGTGGTGGCAGCGGTCTTATTGCCGGCAACAAAATTATGGCCAAATTGGAGGAGTGGCTTGCCGATATCCAGATTGAGGATCTGCCTATACCGTACTCCGCCGTGGCCGTGGACATTGAGCGCGAACGTGAAGTGTGGTTTAACGAAGGTCCGCTCTGCGACGCCATCCGCGCATCCATTGCGATCCCCGGGGTGTTCACGCCTCACGTTTATCGGAATCGAGTTTTAGTCGATGGCAGTGTTTTAAATCCCATACCCGTCGCGCCCACGTTCAACCGTATTACCGACGCCACCTTTGTGGTGGACGCAAACGGTCCGCCTGTGGGGGTACGACCGGGCGAGCCCGTTGACACTGAGCATGAACACCGGCCCGGCTGGTTCGCGCAGGCGGCTGCAAAAATCGGTTGGAATTATGAGCCCCAAGAGGCACCGCCCGAGCCCGAAAAGATGGGAGTCTGGCGGGTTATGGAGCGCTCGCTCGATACTATGATGGCGGCCTTAACCCGGCACCACCTTGCGGTCTTTCAACCCGACATGGTTTTCCGGGTGCCCCGAAATTTGTACATGATCCACGAGTATCACCGGGCCGAGGAAATCATCGCCCTGGGGCAGAGTTTAGCTCGGGAGCTGTTCGATCACCCCGAGCTGGAAAGAAATCAGAAGATGTAGTGTGTCGTCCCGGCGTTTTATCCTTTTGGCCCCAGAAGCAACCAGAGAATAAAGCCGAGTACCGGCAAAAACAGCAACACCAGAATCCATATCAGCTTGGTCGTGCCTCGGGCACTGCTCTTTGCCGTTTTCACAATGGCGTAGATAATGAGAATGAGCAGGATAAAGCCAAACACGCCACCTACTTCGATACCCATAACAACCTCCTGTTGTCTGTTTTCGAGCACTTACTCTGAGACCACCGTGCTCCTAAATGGGTTCAAGCCAGCGCGTTTATCTTGCAGTTAATCCAAGCTCATTTATGCGTATGCGAAGCAAAGGGTATGCAGGCGACCACATTGCTTGCCGCGAATAGTGTGCCGATACGAAAAGGCCCCGTCGAAACGGGGCCTTCCAGTCGTATTATCTGAAACGGTTTCAGATAAGTCAGCGACGCTATCGGTTCAGGTACTCCATTAGCCACTGCATGGCTGGCCGCTGTTGGCCATTGCTATGCATCAGACCTGTCCCTTCACGCCAAGTGGCGCCTACAACATATCCCCAGATGGTAATGCCCACAACATTGGGGTGGTTGTAAAACACTGGAAAGTGCATCTGCATATACTCCAGCTGCGTCTGGTCATTGGTGGCTTCAATATCGTACTCCGAAACGTAGATTGGCAAGCCCAATGTGGAAATCTGATCCAGCTTGTCTTGAATTTCCTGAGCACTCCATACACGTGGAGAGTACAAACCGTGGGCCTGCACGCCTATCGCGTCGACGTAACCGGAGTTAACCGCCGGACGGATAAGATCCATAATGGCGTCAGTATCCCAGGTCATGAAGTTAAAGTCGTTATAAATCAAAATGGTGTTCGGGCAGTACTGCCTTGCCAGCCGGAAGGATTCGGTGATCCAGTCGTTGCCAAACGCACTGCGGGCGTAGTTCGCCGGCGCGTGAGAGTCCAACGCTTCGTTCACCACATCCATCATAGCGGTATCGGGGTAGCGGTCGCAGTAATCGCGAATCCACTCCTCAATTTCGGCACGCTGTTCAGCCGGGCTCAGACCGTCGATCCAGTTGGGTTGTTGGCTACCCCATACTAACGTGTGGCCTTTAACTGGAATGCCGTGAGCACGCGCGTAATCATAGATAGCGTCCAGCGGACCCCAGTTATAATTATCACGTGAGCCTTCGACGGACCCCCACTTGCCTTCATTCTCGGGCGTAATCTGATCCCAATACTGAATGAAGTCAGACCGTACTTGACCATTGGTGGTGATGTTGCCCACAAAAAAGTCCGGTAACCCGGGTGGGTTCGGATTGGGGTTGGGGCCTGGATCCGGATCGGGGCCTGGGCCAGGGGTACCATCGAACGGGTTGCCGAAGCCGATAGAGCCATTGCAATGTAGCATCTCGGTATAAGAGCCTGCGCCGCACTCACCATCCCAGGCGCCGGTGTTGTCCGCTTGGTCTTCCGCTTGGTAAGTGACACCGTTAACGATCACATAGTCCACTTGCACATCGCGATCACCGGCATCGTTGGTAAACGCCACGCGAAGCTCGCCTGTAACATCGGTATTAACTGTGTAATCCAACATGCCCACAGACAGTGTCCAGGTTTGCAGCGTTTCGCCACCCACGATCAGGCTGACACTTTCATCACCAACGAAACCGCTCATGCGTACGGTGATGCTGTGCTCGCCGTCACCCGGACCAGGGTTCGGATCGGGATCCGGTTGCGGGTCAGGATCAGGGTCAGGGTCGGGGTTCGGGTTCGGAGTCCCGCCGCCGTTGACGCTCAGTGCGGCAAGCTCTGCCACATTGTTGCCGTTGGCGCAGAAACCAAAACTACTGCTGCTGCCCGGCGCGACGTTTGCGTTATAAACTTCCGGTGTAACCGTGTTGCCGCTCAGGTTGCCGTTCCAGAGATTGTTAACAACGGAACCGTTAAAGTCTAAATCCACAGTCCAACTTGTGATGGCGGCACTGCCGTTATTGGCCACGGTCACACTGGCGCAATAACCTTCACCCCAATGGTTGTCCACGTTCAGTGTGGCTTCACCGGGCCCTGACGTTATGGCACTGGCGGCGTTGGCTAACATAGCCCCAGCCAGCGCTACGCCTAGCGTTGCGTGTCTTGATAGTTTCATCCTGCAACTCCTTGTATCGTAGATTATTTAAAGTTTTTAGATGTAACGTACAACAGGTTTTCGACGACATCAGACGACGTTGATGTCAGCGCTAGACTCTCCAAAACTCCAAAGGTTTTTTTAACACTATTCTTGGCCGCTAACCGGACAGTCAGCGGTGGAATGACTGCGTGAAAATAGTCCCTTTAATCGAATGGCGTCTCGCTGATTGTGATTCAACTACGACATCATTCGCCTGTCAAAGGAACAGTTCGCTGTTTGAACAATTAACGTCAAAGTGGTGGCGCAAAACGCTGCTAAATATAAAAACTACGGCTTTGGTTCAGTCTCTAAAGGAATCAGTTGGGGATATGATCGGTTGGTTTTGTCGTCGGACTCTTCGCGCCAATTGGGTGACACCTTTCCTTGCAAACAAGCCGCCACATCATCATCAATCACGTTGCCGGGTTTAATGCACTCATTGAGTGAGCGTGTGTATTGTGCAGGTCTGGCACGTGGCGCGTCAGACTCGCGTTGACCACGATCGGCGGCGCTGCAGGCGTAGTCGCGTTGGCTCAGACTATCTCTAGTGGGACGAGCGTTGTGTTCTCGTATCCAATAGTTGCAGGTTTCCAACAGTGTCCGGACTACTTGATCGTTGGTGTTAATACGGCGCGGTTTACGCCGGTCTGCATAGCGTTCACTCCCATCGGATCCCGTGACCATTTTAATAGAGGTGGAGCTCGCCTTGCGTTGACAGTCTTGATAGAGGGCATTGTACCGGTTTCTTTGGTTTTGCCATCGCGCCATGCGCGCGCTGGTGCCACCGGACCGACGCAGCTTGGCGTAATGGTCGGCACGATCCTTATAGCGTTCGCAACTTTGTGCGTCTGCCGTGGGGTAACTGAATAGGCCGAGTGAAATAACAACGAGCAGAGCTAAGCGTGTCATAGTGGGTCTGCCTCATCCTTTTGATTTTTTATTTTTCCGTACTTTATCGCCAATGGATAGCCAATGGCGATGACGTCTTTTACCGTTTGTCACAAAATTGTAATGATAATTTTTTATAGTGCTCGCTCATGAGAGCGAGGTTTGTATGAAAATTGCCAGCCGTTTGATGTTGGGCGCCACAGTGCTAACGGCACTGGCGGTAGTAGGCTCGGCGGGCACTACCGGCTGGCTGGCTTTGAACCACAGCTCACAAGCGGTGGAAGCAGCGCTTCAACGGCAATTTCAAACCACGGCCGCAGGCCGTGAAGAGGCTCTTTTGCGCCAGTTTGAATCGTTTGGCGAATTGCTGCAATCCCAGGCCCACAGCCGTATGACTCAAGAGGCGCTGTACGGCTTCGTGCGACCGTTTGACTCCTACCGTTACGAAGTGCCCGCCACCATCAATATCGCTGAGTTGCGTGAGCAGTTGGGGCATTGGTATCAGGATGAATATATACCCTTTCATCGACGCAACGGCGAATATCGAAATGAGCGTACACCGGATTGGCAAGGCTGGCTGGACAACATGGCGCATGAAGCGTTATTGCTTCAGTATTATTACTTACAGACCAACCCCGGTGGACCGGGTGCTTTGCATCTGATGGAAGATCGTCAAGACAGCACCATCTATTCCCAGCAGCACCGCCGGTACCACGCCAGCTTTCGCGATCTGGTAGAGCGTTTCGGTTTTAGTGACCTTATGCTGATCGATCACCAAGGCGAGCGAATTATTTACTCCGCGCGCAAGGGCCCACACTTAGGGACGTCTCTAAAAACGGGTCCCTTTCGATCGAGCAGTCTGGCCGCATTGGTCCGCCAGCTGCGTGAGCAACCGCCCGCAACGGCTGTACTTTCCGAATTAGCGCCATCGCCGTTTCATAACGATCAGCCCAGTCTGTACTTGGGACTGAGCGTGATTCACAACCAGCTCAGTCCGGAAACACCCACCGGTTATTTGGTGGTAGAAATTCCCGGTGAACAATTAAACCAAAGCGTCACCCTGAATGGTCAGTGGCAATCACTGGGCTTGGGAAACACAGGGCAGGCCTACCTGGTGGCACCGGATGGTAACGTAGCTACGCGCCCCCGAGTGGGTTATCCAGTGCCCCAGGCGAGGGCGCTGGAACCAGTGCGTGCGGCACTGCGGGGTGAGCGAGGCCTCGGAGAAGCGTTGGATAGCGAGGGCGAGCGACAGCTGTACGCTTGGCAGCCTGTGTCGCTGGGTGGGCAGACATACGCTCTGATTGTCCAGCAATCGCCCAGCGAAATATTCTCCAATGTCCGTGCGCTTCGCACGACCATTTTAAGCAGCTCACTGAGCAGTTCCGTGGTGTTGATTGCCCTTGCTTTATTCGGTGCATGGGCCTTCGCACGACTGCTGAGCCGTCCGTTGACTCAGTTGGCTGAACAGATCAACCAGGCCGCTCGCGCACACGATCTGACAATCTCGTTTAACAGTTCGCGTGACGATGAAGTTGGCGCAATAAGCCGAAGTCTGTCGACTTTATTTGAACGCCTCCGGGGCATTTTGTCGGACGTCGCGGAGGCAACTCATCATGCGGCGGATACCGCCTATAACAATGCCACTATCAGTGCGCAGTGCCGCGCAGAAGTTCGCGATCAAAGCGAGGGAATGAATGCGCTGGATTACGCCATACAGCAGACCGGCCTGTCACTGGAAACCATCAGTGACGAATTGGAAATGATCAACCAGCGAGGCGCCGAAGCGGCCGGCTTTGCCGAGCAGGGCCGAATACAGGTAGGCGATGTTGTTAAACAGGTGGAGCAGCTGCGCGCGCAGATTATGAACTCCGGCGAGAGTATGGCTAAATTGACCCATGCGGCTGACGCTATTGTGGCCGTTGTGGACACAATCAAAAGTGTCGCTGAACAGACGAACTTACTGGCTCTAAACGCCGCCATCGAAGCGGCTCGCGCCGGCGAGCAGGGCAAGGGGTTTACCGTCGTGGCGGGGGAGGTGCGGCGCCTGTCCGCCAACACCCAAGAGGCGACGGGGGAGATTCAGACGTTGGTGGACCATTTGCGGGAAACCGTAGCGCTCACCGCGGCTGAACTACAGGCAGAACAGCACAGCGCTGAAATCTGTATGGAGCAATCCCGTTTGGCGGAAGCGGCCCTCGGGCGGATCCACGATACGGTAATGGATGCACAGCGCGTTACGCAGAGCCTGCACGGGCGCTCACAGGACGAGCGCCAGCGCGCCGATACATTGCGCCAGCACTTGCAGAAAATGCTGGATCGAATGGGGGAAACTGACGAGGCCATTGTGCGTTTGGCGGATAGTGCCACCAGTCAACGTAACAGGACGGCGCGCACGTTGGCCGTGGCGCAGACGATAAAAATTTGAGCCGGCTATACCGAGGTGTTTTTGGTTAAAGCGCGGGAATGGCCCAAGGTGACAAGCGCGATCCCGACGGCGATCAACGTTGCACTCACGAATAAACCCCCTGGCGGCGCCTCGTTTTGCACCAATATAGCAATGGGTACGCCTACTACAGCGCCGACGGAACCGAGTAGGCTCAGCAGCACTGGACCACCGGCCTTTTGCAAGTGAAAGAGAAACAAGTAAAACCCCGCGAATACCAGCGCTTGCATGGCGATCAGCAGTAAGGGTTTCGTGCTGTCTAGCGGCACAGCAAGGGAGAATCCGGGTAATAGTCCCGTGCACAGTAAGATGATCGCCGCTGCCACCAGCATTCCCGGGGCGAGAGTGCTTGGGGAAGTGCCCTCGGGCCAGCGCAGTGTGCGATAAAGGTTGCCGGCGGCGAGCAACACCGGTCCGATCAGCACCAGAGCCAGCCAAAGGGGTTTCCCCTCGGGGGCTGACAGGTGCTGCGCGGCAAGGAAAGCTGTGCCAGACAAGGCTGCTGTAACCCCCAGGGCCCGGCTTGTCTGGAACCGCTCCAGCCCAACAGCCAGCGCACCTATATAGGTAAGCAATGGGGGTGAAGTGACAATCAGTGCGACAAAACTTGCGCCTATGTGTGGGATAGCCGCAAAGAAGATGAGACTGGGGCCGGCTACACCGATCAGGCCGGAGACCACATAATATTCAAACGTGCGCCTGTTGATCGGTAGAGCGCGTCGGCGCACCCCTGCCAACACTAAAAGCATCAGCGCCGCCCCAACAATCGACCACGCCAGCAACGCCAGCGCCGACAGTCCAAGGTCACCGGCAACCTTTGCCAGATTCATTTTGATACCGAGCAATGAGCCGCCGCCCAAAAGGCAGAGCAAAGCGATGAATCGAGCGTGATTAACACCCGGTTTCGCTCGGTTTGACTTGTCTGTGCTGTTAACGCGTCTCATCCAATACCATGCGTCTGCCCTGCAAGTGGTGAGGTCAGTGATGGACTCTACGATGGACTGTACAGGCATTTATGCAGGTTGAAAATCCGGGGCTGCGATAAGGGGGCAGCCCGGCATTATGCCTTCGGTTAAGAAAACGTTATCCACTTGGACGGTGAGAATTGGTAAGTATTCCGGTTAAGCAGAACGCGGGCGGAGCAATTGTGATGCGGCAATATGACCACACACGAAGTCAGCGGGCGCATGAAGCCTGCTGCGTCGATGGGTTAGACGACAAAATCACGTGGGGGCGGGTTTTTTGGCCGTTATTGCCCGCTCCGTCATTTACAAATCGACATATTATAAGATAAATTGGCCGGGCTTTAGTTGTTCCGTCTGTGTACCCGATGGATAAATCGGCGTGGTAAAGGGATGTGCCTGCTGTTCGCCTTCCATAACATCAACAATTCAAGGTGATTTCCATGTTGCGACAACTCTTTGTGGCGTGCCTGGTATTTTTAGGCAGCCTGGCTCACGCGATCGATATAACCGGCATTCCCAACTCCCATGACCCGGCGGGTCTGATAAAAGATGGCAATACCTATTTTCATTTCACCACTGGTGGCGGGATTTGGTATTCCCGGTCCAGCAATTTGACGCATTGGGATAATCCGGCAACGGTTTTTCCGCTGAACACGTGGCCGTCTTGGATCAACAGCGCGGTGCCCGGATTTGAGGGCGAGTTCTGGGCGCCGGATGTCATCTACATGAACGGCTATTATTACCTGTACTATTCCGCCTCCACGTTTGGCTCATCCCGCTCGGCTATTGGTGTCGTACGCACCGCGTCGCTGAACAATCCGAGCTGGCAAGACTTAGGAATGGTAGTGAGTTCCAATGGCAGCAGCGGCGCCATCAACGCCATCGATCCCGCCATGTTCCGGGATCACGACGGGCGGGTTTATATGTCCTATGGCTCTTGGTTTGGCGGTATTGGTGTGGTGGAAATCAACCCAGACACCGGTAAAACCATTGGCAGCGTTAGCCATATCTACGGTGGCGGACATCAAAGTATCGAAGCGCCCTATATCACTCGGGACGGTAATTACTACTACCTGTACGTCAACCGTGGGACATGCTGCGACGGGCTAAACAGCTCTTATTACGTACAAGTAGGGCGGTCCACGAGTATTACCGGTCCTTATACGGGATGGCGGACTTTGTTGCCCAACAGTGATGGCCGTTATCGTGGGCCAGGGCACATCGGTCTGTTGCAGGAAGGCAGTTGTAGCTACGTATCCGTGCACTACTACGATGCCGCCGATAACGGAAATGCGAAGTTGGATATTCTGCGCCTGAACTACAGTGGCGGCTGGCCGCAGCTGACGCGCAATTTTACACCGGGCAATTGCACCGTTACGGGGTCCGCTGTACCAAATGGCACCTATGTGATTGAGGCGCGCCATAGTGGTCGTGCGATCAGCTCGGTTGGGCATGCTTACACAAACGGCGCCATGACGGAACAGCGTACGTATGGCGGCAGCCCCGCTCAACGTTGGAACGTGACCAACCTGGGTAATGGCTATTACAGCATCATCAATATGGCTTCAGGTCGCAGCCTGGATGTATGGGAATTATCCCCAGACCTGGGTGCGAGTATTGCGCAATGGGAGTACTGGGCAGGCGATGGCCAACAGTGGGCGCTGGAGAGCGTGGGCAACGGCTATTTTCGCATCCGCTCGCGCTTGAGCGGTCACGTGCTGGATATCGACTCGCTCAGCGCGGCTAACGGAGCGAGAGTGATTCAGTGGAGCGTTACCGGCAACACCAATCAGCACTTCCGGTTTGTTGCACCGTAGCTATTTCTGCCTAACTCGGTATTCCAGCTCGCCGCCTTGGCGACGCTGGAATACCCAAAGTACGGCCTAGCCTGCAATGTAAAATTCCTCAATGGCTGGGCAATCGAACGGTTCGTTCGTCAATTCAGGTAGTTTTCGCTGCAGGTAAGGGTAAAACTCCTGTGCATGCAGCTCCTTGGCATCCTTGTAGATGATCGTTTCCATCTCAGCACTGGTGACCGTTGCCCTTATCTCCTGGCTCAATCTAATCTGCTTTTCGGTTGGCGAGAGGCGATTCAGCTCCTCAAGCTGTCCATTTTTTTTCCAATGCTCCGGCGAGTGAACCTTGCAAAAAGCATCTGCCTCTTGCGCATAATTGTTTTTACTGTCGGTGGCCGCCACGCAGCTAGCGAGCAACAGCGTCGAAAGGGTTAGTATTAACGTTTTCATTTAATGGCGTCCTTGCTACTGAGGCGGAAGCTTCATGGTTTTTATCATCCGCGTGAAAATCGCCGCGATTTCTTCTGGGTTTCTCGTCGCTTCTTGCGATATTTTG
>Ga0209487_1003544_pt1 | contig 12218 bp, 11 predicted proteins | sample Poulit2012_FD_187524 | JGI IMG/M metagenome (GOLD analysis project Ga0209487, IMG submission 187524) | Agricultural soil microbial communities from Georgia to study Nitrogen management - Poultry litter 2012 (SPAdes) (version 2) | ecosystem: Environmental > Terrestrial > Soil > Agricultural land... | reverse complement strand
CGCCGACCCGCAGCAGATGCCGCGGTGGAGTCCGGAGAACACCTCGGCTCGCACCCAGTCACCGGTCCGACCGCTCGAAGTCGGAGAGGACTTCGAGGGCAGCAACCGTCGGGGACCTGCGACGTGGCTGACCGAGTGCGTGGTCATCGAGTCGGAGCCGGGCCGACGGTTCGCCTTCACCGTGCGCAGGATCGGACCGCGCTCGCCGGTGCTCCAGGGCAGCAATGCCACTTGGTCCTATGAGTTCGAAGGTCTCGGCTCGGCGACGCAAGTGACCGAGACCTGGACCGACGACCGCCGGAAGTGGCCCGATTGGACCGCGTGGGTCTTCGACCGCATCGTCACGAGGGGACACAGCTTCGCGGACTTCCAGCGCCTGAACGTCCACCGGACCCTGATGGCGATGAAGGACGACTTCGAAGCCGGACGGTGATGCGTCCGTCCCGAGGCGAGATGGGCTCTCCCGCATGCAGGTCGACTATCCCCCGAGCAGACCGAGATCCCGGAGATCGCCGCGCAGCCTCGGCGCATCGGTGAAGACCAGTCCGAGGAAACCGAGGGACCGAGCAGCCTCGACGTTCGCGGGCAGATCGTCGATGAAGACCGTCCGGACGGGATCGAGGCCGAAGCGTTCGCGGAGGATCTCGAAGATCGCGGGATCGGGTTTGATGAGCCCTTCACGCCCGGAGACGACGACGTCCTCGAGCTGTGTGATCGCCGGTGCGACCTGCGGCGCATGGTGGAAGGTCTCGGCCGACCAGTTCGACAGGCCCAGCAGCCGCGTTCCGGAGTCCTTGAGGTCGGTGACGACCTCGGCCATGCCCTCGATCGGGCCGGTCAGCGATTTCTCGAAGCGTTCGAAGTAGAGGGAGACGATCTCTGCGTGCCGGGGATCGGTCGCGCCGGCCCGGGAGACCACCTCGGCGACGGGAACACCGCTGTCGGAGGCGGAATTGAGGGCGGCGAAATCGGCCTCCTCGGCGAAGGCGCGCCACTGTTCGGGACTCATGCGGTCGGCCAAGGGCCTCGTCTGGTCCCAGCCGATGAGGACGTTGCCGAGATCGAAGACGACTGTCGTGGGGATGTCACCGGTGTGTGCGGTCATGGCACCTGCTTCTCTGAGGGGCGGATCGGTCAGAACCCACGCTACCTGGGCAATCGGCTTCCGGGCATGGAAACAGCGACCCTCCGCTGCGCACAGCCGGAGAGTCCGAAGTCTCGGACGCTGCCGGTGCGCAGCGGAGGGTCGCTGTGATTCTCAGAGGTCTCGGGTGAGACTCACCGAGGTCTCAGAGGCCGCGGACGCGAGTCGCCTGCAGTCCCTTAGCACCCATCTCGGAGTCGAATTCGACATTCTGACCCTCGGTGAGCTCGCGGTAGCCGGTGGCTTCGATCGCGGAGAAGTGGGTGAAGACATCTGCCGAACCGTCGTCAGGCTGGATGAATCCGAAACCCTTTTCCGCGTTGAACCACTTCACGGTACCTGTAGCCATAATCTTTGTATCCTTATTTTTCAACTGACGACCGCATCAGCGGTCTTGATGGTCGGATCCGTGACCGGATCCGGCTTTCCCGTTGGATGGACTGAATCCTGGGACGCAGGTCCAACGAAAATCTGTGGGGGCACCGAGGCTGCCCGGACTTGAGCCGAGCACAGCGTGTGCTGGCGGGGAATCCATGGCGGAAGTGAAGACGGGAAACTCTCGGTATCGATGATGCACGCCGAGGTGCGGGATGGAGGTCGATGGGGAATTGGATGAAGAGAACGTGAGGGGCGCGGACGGTAGACACACACCAGTTGGGCAACAGCACAGCACCGAGCGAATCTACCTACGCCGTCGGCACCACGTGTTCGTTGATGATCAGAGGCACTGATCTCATGCACGAACACGATCAAGTCTAACAGAGCCTCGGGAGCTTCGGTGACCAGTCGAGAGGCCGGACGGGGTGACCGCGCACGGATCGGGCGAGTCGTCGTCGCGCCGCGTCGGGTGGAAGGCTCGCGATCTGAGCGTCTAGGATTGTATGCAATCTGCCCACGGCCCCGGATTCAGGAGCGAAGGAAGTTGGAGCACTCCCACGGCACAAAGCCGATCGGCCCGAGGCGGCGACGTCGGCTGGCAGCGAAGTACCGCAGGCGACGCACGGTCGTGGCCACCCTGGCGATCCTCGTCATCGCCGTGCCGGTGACCATCGTCGCGGCCGTCGACAACCTCAGCTCGAACATCTCCTCGGCCCCTCTGCGGGCCGGCACCGGCAGCGGTGTGCCCGAGAAGCTCACGGACGAGACCAACGTGCTCATCCTCGGCTCCGACACCAGGGACCTCGATTCCGGCGAGGACGAGGACTCCGCTGAAGGTGCGAGCCCCGCCGAGGGCGATGGCTCCGCCGAGGGCACGGATGCCGGGCCCGGCTACGGCAGTGCCGAAGGTGCGCGCAGCGATGCGATGATCCTCGCCCACGTCGCCGCCGACACCTCACGCATCGATGCCGTCCAGATCCCGCGTGACACGATCACGGACGTCCCGGCCTGCGACGACACCGGCCACGGGGCCTCGTCGGCGTTCCACGGCATGATCAACTCCGCTCTCAACGCCGGCCCGGCCTGTTCCGTCTCAGCCGTCGAGGAGCTCACCGGAGTGAGGCTCGACCACTTCATCGAGGTCGACTTCGACGGGTTCGCCACGATCGTCGACGCCCTCGACGGCATCCCCGTCGACCTCGACGAACCCCTTCACGACGACAAGGCGCAACTCGACCTCCCGGCCGGTGAGCAGGTACTCGACGGCACGGACGCCCTCGCGCTGGCCAGAACCCGCCATGCCGTCGGCGACGGCAGCGACATCTCCCGCATGGACAACCAGCAGATGGTCATGGAAGCCATCATCGACCGGGCGAAGAGCACCCGGACGCTGACCCGACCCGACAGGCTCTACGGCTTCCTCGACGCCGTCACCTCCTCACTGCGCGTCGATGAGGACCTCGACTCGGTCTCGGCGCTCGCCTCCTTGGCCTCGACAGTCTCCTCGGTGCCCGAAGACGAGATCAACTTCGAGATCATGCCCTGGGCTCCGGCGCCGGAGAACCCCAACCGCGTCGTCAGCGCCCCGGAGGCCGAGGACGTGTTCACCGCCATCATCGACGACGAGCCGATCGCCGACCTCGTAGACTGACCGGGTGACGGTCGACGAACTTCTGCACTTCCTCCTCGGCGTCGTCGTGCTCGTGACTGCCGCCGTTGTCATCCTCAGGCTCGCCGAGGTGGGGCTCGGCTGGCTGCCGATCGTGGCGATCGTGCGCGCGATCGTCCAGCTGGCCCTCATCGCGCTCATCCTGCAGGGCGCGCTCAACGCCTGGTGGTCCGTGGCCGCCTTCATCGCGCTCATGCTCACCACCGCCTCGCTGACCTCTCTGCGACGCGCCCGAGATCTGCCGCGCGGGCCGGTCGGCGCCGTGGTGGGAGTCGTCGTCGGTGCGCTCGTGACCCTGACTCTGGTCCTGGCGCTCGGGCTCGTCGACCGGGAGTTCGAACGGGTCATCGCCATCGCCGGGATCGTGATCGGGAACTCGATGACGATCGCGACGCTGTCGATGCGCCGCTTCGCCGCCAACCTGCGCACGGGCGTCGGTGAGGTCGAGGCCTGGCTGTCCCTGGGCGCCCGTCCGCGACGGTCCGTGCAGCGTCTGCGGCAGGATTCGATCCGCGAGGCACTGCTGCCGGGCCTCGACCAGACGAAGAACACCGGTCTCGTCACCCTCCCGGGAGCATTCGTCGGCGCCCTCTTCGGAGGTGCCTCACCTCTCGAAGCCGCGGAATTCCAGATCGTCGTCCTCGCCGCGCTCGTACTGGCCGGAACCGTCACCGCCGTTCTATCGACCTCCTTCGCCGCCGGTGCCGGCCGGCTGCCGGCACCGGCGGCGGTGAGCCGCTGACCGCCGATCGGCAGGACCCCGTGTTCACGACTGTCCAGTGAGCACTCATCCGCACCCCCTAGACTGACCCGCATGTCTACGATCGAAATCACGCAAGACAACTTCGAGTCGACCATCAACGACAACGAAACCGTCCTCCTCGACTTCTGGGCCGATTGGTGCGGCCCGTGCAAGCAGTTCGCCCCCGTGTACGAACAGGCCGCCGAGGCCAACTCCGACATCGTCTTCGGCAAGATCGACACCGAAGCCCAGCAGCAGCTGGCCGGACTCTTCGCGATCTCGTCGATCCCCACCCTCGTCGCCTTCCGCCAGGGAATCGTCGTCTTCGCCCAGCCCGGCGCGCTGGCCGCACCCCAGCTCGAACAGGTCATCACCGCCGTCAAGGGCCTCGACATGGACGAGGTCCGCGCCGAACTGGCCAAACAGGAAGCCGCAGGCCCAGACACCGACGCGAACTCTCCCGATTCGATCCCGGACGATCCGAGCACCGAACAGTGAACGACGACACCGCGAAGGAAACAGCACAGAATACGGCCGAGGGAGTGCCGAACTCCGTCGCGGCCTGGGAGGAGCGCTACTCGGAGTCCGAGGACGCCGTATGGTCGGGCAACCCGAACGAGGCCCTCGTGGCCACCGTTGCCGAGATGACCCCCGGCCGCGTCCTCGACGTCGGCTGCGGAGAGGGCGCCGACGCCATCTGGCTGGCCGAGCACGGCTGGGACGTCACCGGCATCGACCTGTCGACAACGGCCATCGACCGTGCCCGCACGGCCGCTGAAGCCCGCGGAGTCCACCCGGAGTTCGCCGTCGGCGACGTCTCGACCTGGGAACCCGAGACGGCATCGGGCAGCGACGAGGCCCGAGGCGACTTCGACCTCGTCACCGCATTCTTCCTCCACACCCGTCTGCCCGACACCCGGGAGGAACTGCTGAGCCGAGTCGCCGCGCAAGTGGCACCCGGCGGTTCACTCCTGCTCGTCTCGCATGCGACCATGCCCCCATGGGCGGCCGAGCACGATGAGAAGTTCGACCACGGGATGGACCACCATCACGAGCGCGTGAGCCCGAACGGGGACTTCGCTCTGCTCATCGGGGCCAGTCCCGACCGGTGGGAGATCGAACTCGCCGAGATCCGCACCCGGCAGGTGACCTCGCCCGAGGGCGAACCCACCGAACTCGAGGACGCGGTCCTGCTCGCCCGCCGAGTCTGAGGTGCTCACCAGGTAAGGCACACCTAGTGCACATTCGGCGCACTTGGGTCTATGGTTGAGCCATGGCTCGGTTCAGCTTCCTCGAGTGGCCGGTGCTCCGGCAGCTCCGCACGTCCGACAGGACGGGCCGCGGAGAGTCAGTGGTGTCGCAGAAGACACGGGAGACCGCACCGCGGACCACCACGGCCGACAAGGTCGTCCAGTCCGTGTGCCCCTACTGTGCCGTCGGCTGCGGGCAGAAGGTCTTCGTCAAGGACGACAAGGTCGTCCAGATCGAAGGCGACCCGGACTCGCCGATCTCACGCGGTCGTCTGTGCCCGAAGGGCGCGGCGAGCGAACAGCTGGTCAACTCCCCCGGACGCGTCACCGATGTCCTCTACCGGGCCCCGAGGGCCAAGGACTGGACGAAGATCGACCGCGGCACCGCGATCGACATGATCGCCGACCGCTTCCTCGAAGCTCGTCGCAACCACTGGGAGGACGTCGACGAGCACGGCCATCCGCTGCGTCGGACGATGGGGATCGCCAGCCTCGGCGGGGCGACCATCGACAACGAGGAGAACTACCTCGCGAAGAAGCTCTACACGGCGGCCGGGGCGATCCAGATCGAGAACCAGGCGCGCATTTGACACTCCGCCACGGTTCCCAGTCTGGGAACCTCGTTCGGGCGAGGCGGCGCCACACAACCCGTCCAGGATCTGGCGAATGCGGACTGCATCATCATCCAGGGTTCCAATATGGCCGAGTGCCACCCCGTGGGCTTCCAATGGGTGACCGAGGCCAAGGCCCGAGGTGCCCGCATCATCCACGTCGATCCTCGTTTCACACGCACCACCGCGATCGCCGATAAGCACGTTCCCATCAGGGCGGGCTCGGACATCGTGCTGCTGGGCGCGCTCATCAACCGGGTGCTTTCCGAAGGCGAGCATTTCGACGAGTACGTGCGTGCCTATACGAACGCCGCGAATCTCATCAGCACCGACTACGTCGACACCGAGGACCTCGGCGGGCTGTTCTCCGGCTTCGACCCGGACACGAACTCGTACGACAACTCCACGTGGTCGTACCAGACCGACGAGAACGGTGCGCCGCTGACCGACCCGAGCCTGGAGGACCCGAACACCGTCTTCCAGATACTGGCGCGCCACTACTCGCGCTACACGCCCGAGGTGGTCGCGGACAGCTGCGGCATCAAGCCGGCCGACTTCGACTATCTGTACGAATCGGTCACGCAGAACTCCGGGCGGGAGAGGACGACGTGCTTCGCCTACGCGGTCGGGTGGACGCAGCACAGCCTCGGCGCGCAATTCATCCGCACTGCCTCGATCCTGCAGCTGCTGCTGGGCAATATGGGCCGCCCGGGCGGCGGAATCATGGCTCTGCGCGGGCATGCGACGATTCAGGGGTCGACCGATATCCCGACCCTGTTCAACCTGCTGCCCGGCTACCTGCCGATGCCCAGCGCAGGTGTCCACGACAGCTTCGACGACTACGTCGCCGCCGTCGGCACCCCGGAGACCCACAAGGGCTACTGGGCCAACGGCCGCGCCTATGCCACGAACCTGCTCAAGGCCTGGTGGGGTGATGCGGCGAACCAGGACAACGACTTCGCCTTCGACTATCTGCCGCGGATCAACGGCGCCCACGGCACCTACCAGACACAGGCGAGGATGCTCGCCGACGGCGTCGACGGCTACTTCCTGCTCGGGCAGAACCCGGCCGTGGGTTCGGCCAACGGGCGGATGCAGCGGATGGCGATGAGCCATCTCAAGTGGATGGTCGTGCGCGATTTCAGCCTCATCGAATCCGCCACCTGGTGGAAGGACGGGCCGGAGATCGCCACCGGCGAGATGAGGACCGAGGACATCGAGACCGAGATGTTCTTCCTCCCGGCTGCCAACCACACGGAGAAGGCCGGCACCTTCACCCAGACCCAGCGGCTCGTCCAGTGGCGGCACAAGGCGGTCGATCCGCCCGGCGACGCGCAGAGCGAACTCGACTTCTTCTTCGAACTCGGTCAGCGCATCCGCGAGAAGCTCGCCGACTCCGATGACCCCAGAGACCGTCCGCTGCTGGACCTGACCTGGGACTACCCGATCGACGAGGCCGGAGAGGTCGACGCCGAGGCCGTGCTGGCCGAGATCAACGGCTATTTCATCGGCGGTGAGCGCGACGGACAGCCGTTGGACAACTTCAACCAGATGACCTCCGACGGCACCACGGCCGGCGGCTGCTGGATCTACGCCGGCGTCTACTCCGGCGGTGAGAACATGGCCGCCCGCCGCAGACCGCGCACCGAGCAGGACGAGACCGCTGCCGAATGGGCGTGGGCGTGGCCGGCCAACCGCCGCATCCTGTACAACCGCGCCTCGGCGGCCCCCGACGGCACCCCCTGGTCCGAACGCAAGAAGTTCGTCTGGTGGGATGAGGACGCCGGGAAGTGGACGGGCAAGGACGTGCCCGACTTCCCCATCGACCGTGCCCCGGCGGCGAGGTCGGACCAGGCCTACGGCGGTCCCGCACACCTCGACGGCGACGACCCGTTCATCATGCAGGCCGACGGCAAGGGCTGGCTGTTCGCACCCAGCGGCATGGTCGACGGACCGATGCCCACTCATTACGAGCCGCAGGAATCGGGCGTGCCGAATCCGCTGTACCCGCAGCAGAACAGCCCCAACCGGATGGTCATGCGCCGCGGGGACAACCTGTCCGCGCCCGGCGCCGGCTTCCCGGGCTCCGAGGTCTACCCCTATGTGTTCACGACCTACCGGCTGACCGAGCATCACACCGCCGGCGGCATGTCCCGCTGGCTGCCGTACCTGTCCGAGCTGCAGCCGGAGATGTTCTGCGAGATCTCCCCGGAACTCGCCGCCGAGGTGGGGCTCGAACCCTACGGCTGGGCGACGCTGATCTCCCCGCGAGCGGCGATCGAGGCCCGGGTGCTCGTGACCCGGCGGATGACTCCGCTGACGATCGGCGGGAGGACGGTCCACCAGATCGGTCTGCCCTACCACTGGGGTGTCGGCGGCACCGGAGCCGTGATCGAGGGCGACTCGGCCAACGACCTGCTGGGCGTGACGATGGATCCGAACGTCTACATCCAGAACAGCAAGTACGTCGCCGGATCGATCATCCCCGGCCGACGTCCCCGCGGGGCCGAGCTCGTCGACTTCGTCGAGAAGTACCAGCGCGAGGCCGGTCTGACTCCGGAATCGGGCAATCAGCAGGTCACGGTGTCCGCCGAGGACCTCGCTGCCTCCCAGGGGACCAGCCACGGAACCAGCCGAGGAGGCCACGCCCATCGCGGAGGCGATTCGGCCGTCGGCGTCACCCCGGCACGCACCCACGGCGGGGATCCGGGAGACGACACGGCCGCCTCGGCGACGGTCGACAGTGCCGATGACCGCAGCGGTCGGGTCGATCTCGAACCCGTCGAGACGGCGGTGGCCAACCGCGCCGACGACGGTGACCCGACTGACGGCGACCCCGATCACGGACGGCATGCCGACGGCAGCCCGATCACCGCCGCCGAGGTGGCGGCCGCGGAAGCACGCGCGTTCGCCGCACGGGCGAGGTCGGTCGAGGCGGAATCCGAGGATGGGCGCAGCGAGACGGCCGAGGGCCGGCAGACGCAGGAAGAGGAGAAGGAGGACGACTGATGTCGACACCGACGATCGATGACGATGCGTTGGCCGATGGTCACTGGCACGATACGCAGCACCATCGAAAGGGGTTCTTCACCGACACCTCGATCTGCATCGGCTGCAAGGCCTGCGAGGTCGCGTGCAAGGAATGGAACCACAACCCGCAGGACGGCACCTTCGAACTGCTGGGGTCCTCCTACGACAACACGGGCAGCCTGGGCGCGAACACCTGGCGCCATGTCGCCTTCATCGAACAGGACGCCGACCGGATCGAGCAGGCCAGGGAGTCCGGGCGCAAGCTCGTCAACCTCGGCATGCCGAAGGTGCGTCCCCGAACCGAGGAGTCCACCGACGGCGGGTCGCTCGACGGGGCGCTCGGTGCCGCCGCCGAAGGCAGGAGCAGCGCCGGACTGCCGACGACCCCGCAGATGGACGTCGATCTGCTGGCCCCCGGAGCGCTGGAGCCGACGGACCCCGATGACTTCACCGGCGTCGACACGACCCCGCCGGACACCGCGGACTTCCGCTGGCTGATGTCCTCGGACGTGTGCAAGCACTGCACTCATGCCGGCTGCCTCGACGTATGCCCGACGGGAGCGCTCTTCCGCACCGAATTCGACACCGTCGTCGTCCAGAACGATGTCTGCAACGGCTGCGGGACCTGCGTGGCCGGCTGCCCCTTCGGCGTCATCGAACGCCGCGACGACGGCACGATCAACACGCCCACCGACCGCGGGGATCGCAAGGCCGCGGACATGGACGTGCCGGATGCGGGCACCGCGAACAAGTGCACGCTCTGCTACGACCGCCTCGTCGATGGGCAGGAACCGGCCTGTGCGCAGACGTGTCCGACCCAGTCGATCAAATTCGGCGATCACGAGGACATGGTCGACCAGGCCCACGATCGCGTCGCCGAACTCCACGCCAAGGGGCTGACCGAAGCCCGGCTCTACGGAGCGAACCCGAACGACGGCGTCGGCGGCATCGGATCGGTCTTCCTCATCCTCGACGAGCCCGAGGTCTACGGTCTGCCGCCGGACCCGCGGGTGCCGACGAAGGACCTGCCCGGCATGTTCGCCCACGCCGGAGCCGCTGCTCTGGGCATGGTCGCCGCGGCCGGACTCGCGTTCCTCGGGAGCCGCCGTTGAGCACATCAGAATACGATTCCTACCGCCCACCCGAGCCCGAAGGCGGACGCCGGAAGCGTCGCCGAGGCGGTGGCCCGGGTGCCGGAGGCGGCCGACGCGGTGGTCGTCGGGGCGGGGGTTGGAAGAACCGCGGTGCCGAGGGCAATCGTGAGATGCCGATGGTCGAGGACGTCGAGTTCACGTCCTACTACGGCAGACCCATCGTCAAGGCCCCGCCCTGGGGTGATGAGATCGGGGCCTACCTGTTCCTCGGCGGCCTCGCCGGAGGTTCGTCCCTGCTGGGCCTCGGCGCGCAGATCAGCGACCGGCCCGGGCTGCGGATCGTGAGCCGGATGACGGCGATCACCGCGACTGCTGTCGGCGGAGCGGCACTTGTCGCCGACCTCGGCCGGCCCGAGCGCTTCCTCAACATGCTGCGGGTGTTCAAGGTCTCCTCACCGATGAGCCTGGGCACCTGGATCCTGTCCGGGTTCGGTGCCGGTTCGGGCGTGCTGGCCGCCATCGAAGTCGATCGCCTGACCGGAGAGAGGGTCCTGCCGCTGGGGCCGCTGCGCCGCGTGCTCCATGCCCTCGAAACACCTGCCGCCATCGAGTCCGCTGTCTTCGCCACACCTCTGGCCGCCTATACGGGAGCGCTGCTCGGCGATACCGCGGTTCCCACCTGGAACGCGGCCGGTCGCAACGGTCTGTCGTATGTGTTCGTGGCTTCGGCCTCCGTGGCCGCAGGGGGCGTGGGCATGGCCCAGGCTCCCATCGGTGAGACCGGACCGGCTCGGCTGCTGGCGCTGACCGGTACCGCCGGTGAGATGGTTGCGATGGACCGGATGAAGAAGGGCATGCATCCGGCCGAGGTCGACCCCCTCGAGGACGGTGAGCCCGGGCGCAAGCTCGACCGGGCCGAGAAGCTGCTCATCGCCGGTGCTCTCGGCACCGCCGCCGTCGAGGTCGGGGCCAGAGTGTTCGCGAAGAAGCTCGGCGCTCGGGCCGGGGCTCCCGGCAAGCGCAGCTGGAAGACCCGAGCCGCGCTGCGCGGACTGTCCGTCGTCTCCGGTGCGGCACTCGCGGCCGCCTCGGCGTACACGCGCTTCGGCGTGCTCGAGGCCGGCATCGAATCGACGAAGGATCCGCGCCACGTGGTCGAACCGCAGCGCGCTCGCCTCGAAGAGCGCCGCGCGGCCGGCATCGTCGACGACTCGATCACCACCGGCCGGTAGGGTCGCTGCCGGTCAATCTCCCCCGCGGCACCGGGGCGCCGGCGTTCAGTGCTCGGCACGCCCCGGGCGCCCTGGCGGACGTCCTGCCATAACGCACCGGTGCAGCAGGTAGTTATGGCAGTCCGGGCGCGGGGTTGTGGCGGCACAGCTCGGTGAGGAAGTCGGTCGCCGAGGAGGAACGATCGCGGCGAATTCGCCAAGGCATGTTGCGGAATGCGACGTCTCGGGTAGCGTGAGAAACCTATGAAGAAGCTGCTCAGGGACCGTCAGAGCCTCAGAGAGGCCGTCATTGTGGCGATTCTCGTGCCCGTGATTCATATCGGCGTGAATCTGTTGGGCTGGGGCAACGGAATGTTCTCTTGGTGGGAGGTCCTGCTGGGCGCTCCTGTGGTGGGAGTCTTCTACTGGTTCTTCATGTCCAGCTTCCGCCAGTTCCGCGACGAAGAGATCACTCCCGGCTGAGCAGGGTCGGAGAAGCGGTCGGTGGCTGTCGCGGCCGTCCTCACCGCACATGCATGTCCACTCACCTCACGTGGACGCCCGAACCTGCGACGATCTCGCCGATGACCGGGTGACCGGGCAGCTCGCCGCCGACGAGGAGGCCGCCGGAGGTCTGGGCATCGGCCAGGAGCAGCAGGTCCTCCTCGGTCACTGAGTCATCGGCAGTGAGATCGGGGCGCACCCAGTCGAGGTTGCGCCTCGTTCCGCCCGAGACGTATCCGGCGGCGATCGACTCGTCGACACCGTCGAGGCGGGGCACCGCGGCCGCGTCGATGACCGCCCCCACACCTGAGGCCCGGGCCATCTTGAACAGGTGCCCGAGCAGACCGAAGCCGGTGACATCCGTGGCTGCACGGATCCCGGCGGCCACGGCGGCGCGCGCGGCTTCGGCGTTGAGCGAGGTCATCGTCGCCACAGCCTCCTCGAAGTCCTCGCCGGTGGCCTTGTGCCGGTTGTTGAGGATGCCCACACCGATCGGTTTGGTCAGAGTCAGGGGCAGGCCGGCCTCGGCGGCGTCATTGCGCATGAGTTCGTCCGGGTGGGCCACCCCGGTCACCGCCATTCCGT
>Ga0209487_1003543_pt1 | contig 12218 bp, 11 predicted proteins | sample Poulit2012_FD_187524 | JGI IMG/M metagenome (GOLD analysis project Ga0209487, IMG submission 187524) | Agricultural soil microbial communities from Georgia to study Nitrogen management - Poultry litter 2012 (SPAdes) (version 2) | ecosystem: Environmental > Terrestrial > Soil > Agricultural land... | reverse complement strand
ATTGATTTGTTTAATTATTTATAAGAAAATATTCGCACTTATAAAATAACTTAAGGCGAACAGTAAAATAACTGTCGTCTCACTGATTGATGTTTTGCGCCTTTTATCGGGTAAATAACGAATATCCTCCGTCATATAAATAGCTTTAATGAAATCACTTTTCATCTGGTCAGCTGTTTCATATTTTCCGAAAATAGCTTTTAAAAAACATTGTTTATAATAAATCGACAAAGGAAGCCCATCAATTTTTTTAATCAACTGTTTCCTAGGATGTTTTGTTCGCACAAATTGTTCTGGATAATAAATTTGCAAAACAACCATTACAACCGAAAACAAGTTATTGCTCGGTTGTATTTTTCTACTACTTAATGCCCAAAAGTTTTTGTCATAAAAATTTGGTTCCTGTTGTATGTAATCGCCTCTTTGGACAATACCATTTAAGTGGGTAAAGCGAATTTCAGTAGATTTCGTAACTAATAAATGATTAGGTGTTAGTTGCCCTAAAACAAATCCCTTGTTGTGTATTATTAATAATTGGTCGAGAAGTTGACAAATAAACAACGGTAACCAATTACGTTTATGCCGTTTAAAAAATGTTTGTAAATTAACGCCTTTCGTATATTTTGTTACATAAAACAAAAAAACTTCCCCATCGTCAGCTTGCCAATAATCTATATCAAGCAAAGAAGGCCCAAGGTGATCTTTTTGGGCCTCATTTATTGTCTGTAAATAATTTATTTCTTTTGTAAAAGTTTTTGTCGGCTCACCTATTTTTAAAACGACGTCTTTTCCTTTAAATTGACATAAATATGTTGCCATCAGCGGATTATTCGTTAATTTCCGCCTAATCGTATAACGATTTTGATGTTTTTGCCCAATTATCTTTATTTTTTGTGGTAAGTGATGAAAAGGTTCCTTTATAGCGCGTTGCACGGTGCTTCCACTCCTCAGTAGACAATAATTATATTTTCACTAACAAGCTTCGCCAAAGGAAAATTTTCTATACTCTTAAAGATGCTCTAACTAACATCATTAATCGATGATGACTTTTTCGCATAAAGTGGAATACTCTTCCACTTCGGTATATTTTTCATCACTTTAGCTACTAAAATTGTCATATCATCTTTTATAACACCTGCCTGCGTTCGAATAACTTCTTCTAAAATTAAATCTGCCATTTCTTGTGGGTCTTCTGTTTTAAGATTAAATATTTTTCTTTGAAACCAAACATCGGGATTGACGACATCTTTTGGTCCATCAAAAACACCATCACTCATCATAAACAAATAATCGCCCGCTTGTAATTGTTTATTAACGACTTCAAAGTCAAAGTGATTAACGATACCAATAGGTAAATTACTCGTTTTAATTTGCATAAACTGATCATGACGTTTAATAAAACTTGGCGATGAACCGACTTTCAAAAACCGTGCATAAGCATTGTGCAAATTAATAACTGCTAAGTCTAACGTTGCAAACATTTCATCTGTTGTACGCAATGACAAAATTGAATTGATCGATTGAATCGCTATTTTTTCTTCAATACCTGTTTGTAAAATTTGCCGCAAAAGTCTTAACGTTTCCCGGCTTTCTTCACGTGCCCGTTGACCGTTACCCATCCCATCACTAATCGCTAAAGCATATTTTCCATCATCAATTTCAATCGTTTGGTAACTATCACCTGAAATGATCCCTCCTCCTTTAGCCGCGTGGGCAATACCCGTTTGAATGACAAATTCCTTTGCTGAACGAAACGCTAAATAACAGTAGCCGTTCGGAAATGGGGAAACTTCTTCTTTTGCTACGACTATTGTTTCATTTAAAATATGTGATAATAAAGGAGCAATTAATTTTGCACCTTCACCACGGTATGTGAAAAAGGATAAAGTCATTTCAATGTCTATATTGCCTCTGTCGAGTTGGTAAATATCGAGCTTTTCAATTTCAATGTCAATTTCCTTTAAAGCATTGTAAATCTCCTGCTCCTGCTTTTCGTGATGGCGTCGTTCTTTTAAAATTTCCTGGGCAAAGTTGTCCATTACTTCGGAAACACCGTTCAATTGGTTAGCAACTAATCGTTTACTTTCAATTACTTGCTTTTTTAGTTGTTGATTCATCGTAAAAAAGGATAAATATTCATTCATTGTATCAATAACTTTTGTTGATTTTACACAATGGGTACGGAATTGGTGCGATAAATGTTGGGGGATATTTTCATTTTTTACTAGATGATATTTCATTTCATCCATAAGTGAGTATGTTTGTTGAAAGTTCTTTTTCCAACAATGTTCTTTTAAAAAACATTGTTGGCACGTCGTTTCTGTCACATAACTTAAAAAGTAATCTGTTTCCCGTTGTTGTAAGGCTTGTTCGACGGATTTGTCATTTGACACTTGGAAACTTTTCGCTAATGCTGCGAAAGCGTGCGAAAATTGTTCAACACGTTTAGCTGTTACCCGACGTACTTTTTGTAAATATTGTTCTTGTTCTTGCGTATGTTCGACAGTTCCCGGAATATACCGGGCTAATCGTTTAAAAAGATGGGCTGGGGTTAATAAAAATATGCTTATAGCTAATAATGATTCTAAAAGGGAAGGAAACAATGTACCCGGACTACTATAAATATCAACTAAACATGTACCGATTAACAGACCGATACTTACACCGACTTTTTTACCTTCTTTAAGTAGCCCACCTAAAAGCCCCGAAAAAGCGAGCAAACTCATTTGATAAACGTTCGATACGTAAGCGAGCGATAAAATAAGACCAGCGACAACACCAACCGTTGAGCCAATTGCTGCTCCACCAACAAAGGATAGTAATAAAACTAAATAACGAGCAAATATATGTTCAAGGGCAGCTCCATAAATTGTCCAACCAATGAGTCCTGTTAAAATTGAAGCGAACAAAATAATAAGACAAACAATTTCTTCACTTTTTAAATGTTGTTTATATTTATTTGGTAATAGTAAAGGAATGCTCTGCATAAAAATAAGTACGAGCATCACACTTAACAATCCTTCAACAGCGATCATAAGCCAATGATAAGCTGTTAGTTGACCCGTTAATGAGTAAAAAAATATGCGCGAGCCTAATAGTGAACTAAAGACGAACAGGGCAACCATCGCCCGCCGTTCCATAAATTGCTGAAAAAGATAAGCTAAAATGAAAAAAATAAACATCGCTAAAATAATAAATATGCCATGGTCGAACGATTGACTCATCGCTCCTAAAGCAACAAATAACATCGTAGAAAGTAACCGCTTCCGATAAGTGAGCCAAACAGCCGCTAAAAAGGCAACTGCAAAGGGGGACAAATTGGATAAAATAACTGCTCGTCCTATTAGTAAAGCAACGATATTTATAATCCATCCTTTATCGAGTGCAATCACTTTCAATTGAGCCCCTAACTTTTTAAACAAATGTACACTTCGAATGTTTTTCGAGTGTAACGTTTTTGCGGAAAACTTTGTAACCGTTTCCATAATTTTATTCACTCTCCTCTCGTATCCATTATTAAAACATAATAACCGTTTATATTTTGTCAAAAGAGTGAAGTGACTTATAAAAATCGTTCGACGGCATTCGTAATACAGTTAATCGATTCTACAAAAGAAAGCACTTTATGAAGCAATCATAAATATTATTTGACATATCTTGTTGAGCGACGTTACATATTCCACATAACGATGAATTTGAGTTTTCTAGTAAACTCGTTGACAGAGTGAGAACTTTATTGTATTATATCCTTTGTACTTATCAATACGGCGGCGTAGCTCAGCTGGCGAGAGCGTTCGGTTCATACCCGAAAGGTCGTGGGTTCGATCCCCTCCGCCGCTATTTTTTTATGAAAATTTTCATTAAAAAACCCGAGTGACTCATTCACTCGGGATTTTTTCTATTTATTTTAAAACTATTAACATGTCATTACAATAAGTGACTAAAACTTACAGAGCATCCTTACATAGACAGCAAATTTATCCGCGTTTAGCACCTCGACCTCCACGTCGAGATTCTGTATGCTTTCTTAATGTTGCTAAGCGATCTTCAGAATCTCGCAAAAAGCGATTCATCTTTGCTTCGAATGAATCCATGCGATCTCGACTTCTTCTTTGACGTTTTGGTCTATCTTGTGCTTTTTTAATCGACAAACCAATTTTTCCATCATCACCGACATTAATGATCTTTACGTTAATTTCATCGCCTACACTTAAATGCTCATTAATGTCTTTAACATAGCTATCGGCAACTTCACTAATATGGACAAGGCCCGTTTTATCATCGGCGATTTTAACAAACGCTCCAAAATTAGTAATTCCTGTTACCTTCCCTTTAACTTTGCTGCCTACTTCAATCGACATAAAAAAAATGCTCCTCCTTAAATTTTTAAAAATATTCATTTATATATAGTATAACGAAGTCAGCTAAAGCATGTCAATTAGATGCGCCCTTATCAGGCAACTTAAAGAGTAATTCTCCCTTTTTTGAATAAAAATAATTTGATCGAGCGATCTCTAAAACATAATCATCATTATTCAATAGTTCGATCTCTTCTTCTAATGCTACTTGTTCACTTTTTAAGGTTTCCAATTCGGCTTGCATTTGTTCATATTCATTTGCTTTTTTTGCATAAAGTAATCGTTGATTCACATGGTAAGAAGTCAAAAAACCTACGATAATCGCTGTTATAATCGAAGCAGTAACTAACCGACGAACTAACTTTTTTCTCCTTCGTTGTTGTCTTTTCATATGTGCTTCATATTGTTCCATATAATTTGATTCCAATTTTGTCACAGTTTGTTTCATTGACATCCCTACCTCCTTAAAAACGACATGAGTGAACGTAATTTACTATATATAAATTCTATTATACTATAAAACGAACTCTTTTTGTCAAAATATTTTTTAATTTTTTTTGGAAGTAGTCGATAGAGTAATTTAGCAACCATTATAAACGGTAACAACAAGAAATTAATGAGTGATAAAACAATGTTGCCGGCCATTTTTAATATCGCAAACAAAATACGAATGAGTAAATGTAGTGGATAAATAACAACAACTTTAAAAATTGTTAAAAGGAACGTAAAAATCTTGCGCAATATCATTAATATGCCATTAAGTAATTTACGGTACAAATTGGCCGCAAACAGTTGATAAATTGAAAAACCTAATAAACATGCTAAAAAAATGTATACACGTAATTCACCGTAGTTCGCCCTATATAATAAAATAAAAACAATTGACGCTTGACTAATCCAGAAAACAATTGCAAATAAGTAAGCAAAAAATCGTTTCCTTCTCCACAAATAAGCGAATCGCTCATACGTGTCGTGAGCGATGCCTAAATAAAATCCGCCGATGACCATGCTGACCATCGTTATAAATTGAACATTTAACGTCATTTAAAAAGCTTGCTAAAAAATCCTTTAGCTTTCTCCATATGATCATCAAGATAGGTAATGTCATGAATCGTTCCGGTTATATTAAGCAGCCCTTCATTGACATCTAAATTTTTCAATTGTAAATTATCGCCTCTAACAATTAAATAACCCATTACTGTTTCGATTAAAAACTCAGCATGATCAAAACTATCTATTTCTTTTACACCGGTTAGTTCAAGCTCTGAACGATTAATCATTTTCATTTCATGTTCTTTTGTTACTGGTTGTCCGACATGACGTTGGAAATTTTCGATGGTCATCACCCTCCTTCGTAATACATCATTATGACGAAGAAAGGTAAAATAGACCTCTACTCGCGGGTGATTTTTTCTTCTTTTATAACGTGATACAATTGCTCAGCATTTTCTTTACGAACATGTTCTTTAAGATCGACGACTTCAACCGTTAGTAACGTTTGTCCAAATTGAATGCTTACTTCATCACCAACAGCAAGTCTCGTTCCTGCCTTTGCTACATTTCCATTGACGTGAATTCTTCCTTGATCCGCTACTTGTTTCGCTAATGTACGCCGCCTAATTAATCGTGAAACTTTTAAAAATTTATCAAGTCGCATGTTATTCCCTCTCCTTCGCTTGCTCCCAATAATGATCCATTTCTTCTAATGTCGATTGTGCAAATGTTTTTCCGGCTTGCGATAGTTTGTTTTCAATAAATTGAAAACGACGCAAAAACTTTTCATTACAAGCTTGTAAAGCAAGTTCTGCATGAATATTATAAAAGCGCATAACATTGACGATGACGAATATTAAATCACCAAATTCTTCCGTCATCGCTTCTTTATCATTACGTGCTACAGCTTCCTCGACTTCTTTAAGTTCTTCCTGAAACTTCTCCCATACATCGGCAACATCTTCCCAATCAAAGCCTACTTTAGCTGCTCGTTTTTGAATTTTTTCTGCCCGAAAAAGAGCGGGTAATTCAGCAGGAATGTTCGTTAAAACCGATTGGTCGTTCTTTGATTCATCTTTTTCTTCACGCTTTAATTCATCCCATGTTTTATGGGCATTTTCTTCATTACCAAAAATTTGTGGATGACGGTGAATCATTTTATTCGTAATCGATAAAACAACATCATCAACGGTAAAATAACCGTTATCTTCACCAATTTGACTATGTAACATTACTTGTAAAAGTAAATCTCCTAACTCCTCAATAATCGCTTCATCATCTTGGTTATTAATGGCCTCAATGAGTTCGTAAGTTTCTTCTAATACATAGGGCCGTAGTGATTCATGGGTTTGCTTTCGATCCCATGCACAGCCATCTGGCCCGCGCAAATAAGCGATAATAGTCCGCAGACGATTAAAGGTATGGTTGAGTAAATGATCGGGAACCGGCGGCACATAAACAGATAATAAATTGCTCGTCGTTACCGTTCGATCAAGGTCAACTAATGGAACAGTTTGCTTTTTCTCAAGTGAACTTCCCACCGCTTCAACAATTGTCACTTCATAATTAGGGGGTAGATCTTCTAACAACGTAAGCTTTATATGGGATGCAACATATTGATCATATACTTGAGAAAAAATAATATGGTTAGAAAAGTTTAATTCATGTCGCTGAAAAGATGTCCCGTCAACAAATTGAAACCCTTCGATAGGATCAATTTGTAAACTCGTAAATAAATCATCTAAATAACTTTGCCCGCCCTTAATTTGCACATTTATATTTTCCTTGAGTAATAATTGTACCGTTTTCTCAGCTAACATCGGATGACCGGGCACTGCATAAATAATATTTTGTTTTTCAGCCGCTTTTAGCAACTGTTGAACAATTTGTTCATATACACGCTCAAAGGATGTTTCTCGTTCGTATAAGTGATCAAACGATTCATAGTTAAGTCCACGTTTTACTAATGATTCTAGGACGGGATGATCTTTTGTGCGCACAAAAAGTTGCCGCTCATCTTTCATTAACATTTCATATATTCCAAGGGGTAACTGTTCGATATCACTAGCTCCTAAACCGATAATTACAATTGAAGGATGCACATTGACACTTCCTTTCATTTATAAAAATTTATAAAAAAACGCGAAAATGGTAAAGCCGCCATTTGATCTAAAGTTAATGCTCGATTTCTCACTAAGACGAGTAAAAAAACAAATGACCCTGAAATGACGATAAAAACGACATATCCGAGTAAAAATAAACGTGATTCAAGTAACGTTGCAGGAGTTACATATTTAAACATAACAATATAAAATATCATTGTTAAAACTGCTTTAGTGAGCGGCTTCCAACGTAACTGTTGCCAAAAAACTTGTAAGGGGAACTTTTTTAGTAATTCAATAAAGACAAGTATCGTTAAACATAACAAACTAAAAACTGTCGCTAACGCACTTCCTGTAATACCTAATAGTGGGACCAAAAATATGTTACTAATCGATTTGACGATAAATGCCAATAAGATATATACAGCTGTTCGTATAATAACACCGGCACCTTGCAAAACAGCAATCGCTGTTACTGACATCGTACTTAAAATAATTGCTAATGATAAAATTTGTAAACTAAATGTGCCACTTAAATCTTTATATAAAAGTAAATTTGTTTCTGGAAAAATTAAAAAAAGGCCTGTTGTCGCTCCGGTTGCTAAATAAAAACTAAACGTCATCGTCTCTGTGAGCGAACGTGTTGACACATGATCAGTTTTCGTTGCTTCTGGAATTAATGTCAGAGCAAAAGATGAACCAATAACCGTTCCTAATTGAATGAGTGGTTGCCCGCGGTCAAATACCCCTTTTGCAACCATCGCTTCATTTTTTGCTAAACCAAAGTTTTGTAAAGCAGGGATAAGTGTTAATGTATCAGCTAGCTGAATTAATAACAAAATCATATGGTTTAATGAGGCGACGAAACCTAAAACAATAATCGCATACATATATTTTTTCCACGGAATTGAAAATGACTCTTTAGTAAACGGTTTGTCTTTAATAAGAAAAATGAGTAAAACGATTACTGCAATACTTCCCGCCAACAAAGCTGCATACGTCGCCCACTCACCAATTTTATAAATACTCGTCAACTTGCCTGAACTATACAAAATTGCTGTAGCTAAAATAATAAACACCCGAACAATTTGTTCACTCACTTGGGAAAAAGCGATCGGTTGCATATGTAATTGACTTTGAAAAACTCCCCTTAATAATGCTGTAAACGGAATAAGTAAAAATACGAGGGAAACCTTTTCAAAAATAGGGGCTAATTGTCCATCGCCTACAAAATACGCTAATCGGTCGGCATTTTTCCACAATATAAATGCGATTAACCCATTGATAATAACTAATAAGAAAAACAACGGTAAGACAAAGTGTGTTAAAGACACTTTTGTGCGATCTCGTTCTACAGTAACTGCTAGGCGAGCAACAGCTGATGGGAAGCCATACAATGCCAAAACTAGCGTCATCCCAAGAATTGGATACACTTGTTGATAAATGTAAAAACCGATATCACCCGTTAAATTTTGTAAAGGAATCCGGTAAGCAGCACTTAACATTTTGCTAATAATACCAGCAACGGTCAATAATAGTGCCCCTTTAACTAGATCGTTCGTCTTGTTTGTTTGCATGGCTGTCGCCTTTCTGAAACATTTTATTCATATGTATTATATATTAACATTGAATGAGACGAACAACAAAAAAGCTATAATTTCATATATTTTTCCATACGAAATTATAGCTATTAATTATTGACAATTGTATTATACGATCAACAAAAAGCATTTAAGTACTTATTCCATTTGCTTCGCTAGAAAGCTAGCTGCTGTATGAATGACCTTTATTTCCGCATCTGAAATTTGTTCATTATTTTCAGCGAAAGTCATTACACATCCAATAGGATCTCCATTGGCAATAATCGGATAAATACAATAACTATCAACTGATTTTTCTTCACCTGCAACTATTTCGACCGGTTCGGACTCTGTTTTTATATCAGGCGCGCGGTCTTCAATAACATATTCAAGCCGTGAACCAATTCGTTTATTTAAATACTCTTTCCTAGAGACACCCGCTAATGCGACAACTTCATCACGATCACATATTAATATTGGAAGTTGTAAAGCTTCGAATAACGCTTCCGCATACTCTGTTGCAAAATCTCCTAACTCATTAATCGGTGAATACTTTTTTAAAATGACTTCCCCTTCACGGTCGACAAATATCTCAAGGGGGTCTCCTTCGCGAATACGTAAGGTACGTCTAATTTCTTTAGGGATAACTACTCTTCCTAAATCATCAATTCTGCGAATAATACCTGTTGCTCTCATATTTGTAAAAGCCCTCTCTTTCTGATGATTGATGAAGTGACATCTTGCGCTCTTGCATACAAATTAAATACACTTTTTGACAAACTTTTAAACAAAAACGCCATTACTTGTTCATACATACGAGTAGTAGTTTTAGTATGAATCATCATAAAAGAATTATACATAAGCAATGTATTATTCTACTACCTATTAACATCAGCTAAGCTTTGCAAAAATTTTAACACTAAATCGTACCGTTCTTCTACGGTATCTTTCGTCCACCGAAAAATTATTTTTAGTTTGTTTTGCGCCGAGCCAAGTTGAATATTTCGACCAGACGAATGGGCTAAATCGAACAACTTGGCACCGTCTACTTTCTGACTGCGTTCTTCTTCGATTAGTACTTCGATTGTTTGTGCCGTTTCAGTAATCGATTCGATGCGTTCTTTGACGGCGTAACTTTTCAATAAAGATACGATAAATAAATGCTCAACTTGTTTGGGATAATCACCGAAACGATCAACAATTTCTTCCCTTAAATCTTCAGCTTCTCTCTTAGAGCGAATTAATTGGAACCGTTTATACATATCAATTTTTTGTCGTTCATCCTTGATGTATGATGATGGTATATATGCATCGATTGCTAAAGAAAGTTTTGGATCAATAGGAGTCACTCGTTCTACATCCCCCACAACCTTTCGGGCATCAATCGCATCCTTTAACATTTGTGTATACATATCAAAGCCAACTGAATCGATAAATCCATGTTGCTGAGAACCGAGTAAATTACCGGCGCCACGTATGGATAAATCGCGCATAGCTAATTTAAATCCTGAACCGAGCTCAGTAAACTCTTTAATCGCTTGTAAACGTTTTTCAGCAACTTCTGTTAAAATTTTATCTTTTTGATAAGTAAAATAAGCATAGGCGATTCGATTTGAACGACCGACTCGTCCTCTTAACTGATACAATTGACTCAATCCCATATGGTCGGCATTATAGACAATTAACGTGTTTACATTCGGAATATCAACGCCCGTCTCTATAATCGTCGTACTTACTAAAATATCGAATTCACCGGCTAGAAATGACAACATAACATTTTCCAGTTCCGCTTCATTCATTTGACCATGGGCAATTCCAATTCTCGCATCAGGTACAAGGTTACTTATGTCCCGTGCCATCCGTTCAATATTTGCCACACGATTGTACAAGAAAAATACTTGACCACCGCGGGATATTTCTCGTTCTATCGTTTCCTTAATAAACATTGGATTGTACTCGACAACATAAGTTTGTACCGGAAAACGATTTTCAGGTGGCGTTTCTATAATCGACAAGTCCCGCACACCGAGCATTGACATATGCAATGTTCTTGGAATTGGTGTAGCAGTTAACGTTAGGACATCTACGTTCGTTTTCATTTGTTTAATTCGTTCTTTATGTTTAACGCCAAAACGCTGCTCCTCATCGACGACGAGTAAACCGAGATCACGAAAATCGACATCTTTAGAGAGCAATCGATGGGTACCGATCACTAAATCGATGGTACCGTTTTTTAATCCCGTTAACGTTTCTTTAATTTGCCCTTGTGTACGGAAGCGACTTAACAAGCCGATGTTTATTGCATGCTCCTGAAATCGTTCGGTAAATGTTTGGTAATGTTGTTGCGCTAAAATTGTTGTCGGTACTAACACCGCAACTTGCTTACCATCAGTAATTGCCTTAAAGGCCGCCCGAATAGCAACTTCAGTTTTCCCATAGCCAACATCACCGCAAAGGAGTCGATCCATTGGGCGTTCTTTTTCCATATCAGCTTTTATTTCGGTAATACATCGTAATTGATCTTCTGTTTCTTGATAGGGGAAGCTTTCTTCAAATTCCCGTTGTAAACTAGTATCAGGTGAAAAAGCATACCCTTTTTGAGATTCACGTTCCGCATACAATTTAATGAGCTCATCCGCGATATCTTCTACCGATGATTGGACACGTTGTTTCACTTTCGTCCATTCGGTGCCACCTAATTTGTAAAGGCGAGGCTTCTTTCCTTCCGATCCGACATATTTTTGCACTAAATCAATTTGATCGATAGGTACGAGTAAACGGTCATCACCAGAATATAAAATGACTAAATAATCTTTATGCAAACCGCTTACTTCAACTGTTTCGATACCGACATATTTTCCAATACCATGACTTTCATGAACGACATAATCCCCAACATTTAATTCTTGGTAACTTTTAATTCGTTCAGCATTAGAAATTTTTTGTTTACGACGTGCACGTTGTGTACGGTGTTTAAACAGTTCATGTTCCGTTATAATAGCTAACTTTTGCATCGGCAATTCAATACCAGAACTAATATTTCCCGTAGTAATTAATAATTGTTTCGTCGGTAACTTAGGAAATTCTACCATTGTGGCAGCGATTTTGTAATCTGCTAAAATCGAATGAACACGTTGCACACGTATTTCATTCGGTGCAACAATGACGACAGAATAATCGGCTTT
>Ga0209487_1003541_pt1 | contig 12221 bp, 14 predicted proteins | sample Poulit2012_FD_187524 | JGI IMG/M metagenome (GOLD analysis project Ga0209487, IMG submission 187524) | Agricultural soil microbial communities from Georgia to study Nitrogen management - Poultry litter 2012 (SPAdes) (version 2) | ecosystem: Environmental > Terrestrial > Soil > Agricultural land... | reverse complement strand
CTGCGCTGAGGTCCGCTCCGTGACCGCGGCACCATCGCGGCTCCTGGGCCCCCGCTTTCGCGGGGGAAACGAAGGGAGAGCGTGGAGGAATCGGAAAAACGCGGAGGGCCAATCTGGCGGAGAGCTCTCTCATCGTCTTCCCGGCGAACGCCGGGATCCAGGGGCCACGGAACCTTGGACGGCAACCAGAAGGACATCGAACCACCAGGACCTCCGCAGCACGGAGCGTGTTGTTCTTCAAGAGGGCCTGAACGCCGTGCCGGCGGAAAACTCACTGTGTAGTGGTCAATTAATCCCGGACACGGACACGGATACGGAACCATTTTGAGCTATGGAGGCGCAGTCGCTCCCGAATCTCTGTTTTCGGTAGGAGAAACCAGCTCGCAGGGCAGCTTGCCAGGTGGCTCTCTCTGTCTTGGTTACTGCAGGGGGGAAGGAGGGGCAGTGGTGGAGCGGACGAGCTGAGACGAGCTGGAAGGAAGGATGGCCCGCGCCGGTCGCGGACCATCCCAGAGATTCAGGATGCCTTGCAGGCCTGCTTGGCGGCGCTGATCTGCTTGCGGTGGCAGTCTTCCTGGGAGTCCTTGCCCACACACCAGCGCTTGCGGCTGTCCCAGGCGGTCAGCGGCTGGTTGTCACCGTTGGAGCACCGAACCACGTAGTTGGAATACTGCTGGCCATCTGGTGCCGTGGCTTCTGATTCAAAGGTAATGCTGGTGGGCTTGGCCGCAAAGGCACTCATGGAGAGGGCCAGGGCGCCACCGGCGACAACTGCAATCAGAGACTTCTTCATTGAATTTTCCTGGTTGTTGAGGTTCAAAGCGTGTTGCGAAGAAGTCTAATCAGGCGCTCTGTTGAAAGCCAGAGTGCGACTTCCCCACTGACCTGAGCGGGCACCGGGAAGTCGAGAGAAATTCGCCTAAGGTGCTGATTTAAGTTGCATATTCCTCCCCTTGCCGTGGGTATTACGTTTTATTAAGCTGTGCTCCCGCCTCCCGCACAGCACTTCACCGGGCAGGCATCACAGCATTTGCACCGCCCGCACCGGCAATCCCCTGCATGGCTTCCAGATGCTGCGGTTCCGTAGCGGGCTGGGGAGAGTCGGAGAAGAGCAGTGAGTGAAAGGCAGCCCGTCAAGGCCCACTGGGAGCAGGTTTACGCCAGCAGAGATCCGCAGGAAGTGAGCTGGTATCAGCAACATGCCCGGCCGTCCCTGAACATGCTGAGGGAGGCGAACATCCCGGCTTCAGCCGCTGTGGTGGATGTGGGCGGGGGGGCCTCCGTGCTGGTCGACGACCTGCTGGACGAGGGCTTTTCCTCTCTGTCTGTGTTGGACCTGTCCGCCTCGGCGCTGGCTGTGGCCCGTTCGAGACTGGGGGAGGCCGGCAGCTTGGTTCGCTGGATCGAGGCCGATGTGCTGGAACACGATTTTGCCGAGCAGGCCTTCGAGGTCTGGCACGACCGGGCCGTCTTCCATTTTCTACTGAACAGGGCGGACCGACAGCGCTATGTGATGCAGATGCAGCATGCGCTGAAGCCCGGGGGCATCGCCATGCTGGCGACCTTTGCCGAGGATGGCCCCGAGCGCTGCAGCGGCCTGCCCACCATGCGCTACAGCGTGGCTTCCCTGCAGCGCGAGCTGGGCGCTCCCTTTGCCCTGCTGCATTCCCGCCGGGAGCGGCATCTCACCCCCGCGGGCCGGGAACAGCAGTTCCTGTACTGCAGCTTTCAGCGGCGGCCGTGACTCGGCGCCGGGCCCGAAGCAATCGAAGGCCTAAACTTGCTGAATAGACTGAATCATCGAATAGAAGGAGAGCAATGTGGCTACCGATCGCTATCAGAAGGGCATGGAAAAGCTGAAGGAGCTGACCGTCCCCGATGAGCACAACCCCACCGGGCACATGGACATTGGCGAGGGCTTTCGCGACCTGGCCCCCGACCTGAGCCGCATCGTCGTCGAGTTTGCTTTTGGCGACATCTACGCCCGGCCCGGGCTCGACAACCGGCAGAAGGTGCTGACCACCATCTCGGCCTTGGTCGCCCAGGGCACGCCCCAGATTGGCATGCACGTCATCACCGGCCTGAATGTGGGCCTGACTCCCCGGGAAATTGTCGGCTGCATCATGCACCTCATCCCCTATGTGGGCTTCCCCCGGGCCCTGAACGCCCTGCGCGTTGCCCAGGAAGTCTTCGCCGAGCAGGGCGTAGGCGTCGACCAGGACGGAGAGGCCTGACAGAGCAAGAAGAGGTTGTCAGTCTGGCAACCCCTTGCTTGTAGCTGGGGCGGCTCAATGCTTCCCCTACGGTAGGGGAAGAGAGGAGTTGGGCGTCGAGAGTTTCTGCAGTCAATACAGTTAGAATGTGAAAAGTCGAGGCCTGCGCAGGGCCTTAGAGGACCTGCATGAGCGTTCGCCCTGTCCGGTGCTGCTCTAGCGGACCCTGGACCCGAACAACATCCTGGCTCCGGGCTGCTCGGGCATCGTTCTCGATGCCTGCGGCAAGGGCTGGCGCAGGGGCCTAGCCCAGTCCGTCGGCAGGCTTGTTTCTCCGGGCAGTGGAGTGCCGTTGCAAGGCTGTCCTGAGCGCGAAGGCGCGGGGCAGGCGTAGACGACATCCACCGGACAGACAGGCTCAGCACCCCGAGCGGGCCTGTCCCCAGGTTCTGGCGATGTCGGGGGAACGCTCCTGTGGGCGGAAAGTCTCGCGACGCCCCCAGCAGCATCTTTGTTGTCGCCACCAGCACGCTCTTCAGTGGTACTGGGCCGGGTGGAACCCCTCCTTGTGTGTAAATATCCTCACTTAACTGCTGTTTTTCCCCTTAAGGTGCATTGATTTGCACTTATCGCCTGTTGATCTTGTGGTCAATATTGAGCACATTATATGGGCGATTGTCTCTTTAGGTGAAGAAAAATGACCGCTGTCCGGGTTTCGGCAAGAAAAGTTAGTGAGCAACTTGGCGAGCGCCTCAAGCAGGCGCGACTGAACCGCAACATTACTCAGGAACAAGTCGCCCGGCAGATTGGTATCAGTCGGCGCACGGTGATCAACGCGGAGAAAGGCCAGGTTACCCTGGAGAATCTGGTCGCCATCCTGCAGGTGTTGGGTCTGGCCAGCCAGCTGGACAGCTTCCTGCCGGCCCAGCCACTGTCACCGGTGCAGCTGATGAAGCTGCAAGGGGCAAGGCGCCAGCGCGCCTCCGGTCAGGGAGAGAGCGAGGGTGCCGATGAAGGCGTCAGGGAGGAGCCGACATGGTGATGGAGGTCATCCAGGTCAACTACCGGGAACACCGGGTGGGGGCGGTCAGCTTCGATGGTCAGACCGGAGTGGGCTTTTTTGAATATCTCCCCGAGTTTCTGGATACAGGGATCGAGCTGGCGCCATTGACCATGCCGCTGGCGGCACAGGTCTACAGCTTTCCTGGCCTGAACCCGGACACCTTCAAGGGGCTGCCCGGCTTGCTGGCCGATTCCCTGCCCGACGACTTTGGCAGTGCCGTGCTCAATGCCTGGGCGGCCAGCCAGGGGCTGGACCCGGCGAGCATCAGCCCGCTGCAGCGGCTGCAATACACCGGCACCCGGGGCATGGGAGCTCTGGAATATGCACCGGCCACCCGACTGAAAAGTCTCAATGCGGCGCAGCAGGTGGCACTGGACAGCCTGCTGGAAACTGCACAGCAGGTGCTGGATGCAAGACAGGGTTTCAACCAGCAACTAGGTGCCGGGATGCAGGCAGACCGCGAGGCCATGCTGGCACTGCTGTCCGTGGGCACCAGTGCTGGCGGTGCCCGACCCAAGGCGGTGCTGGCGTTCAACGACGACTTCACTCAGGTGCGTTCCGGGCAGGTGGCGGTGCCGGCAGGGTTTACCCACTGCCTGCTCAAATTCGACGGGGTCACCGAGCACAGCAAGAAGCAGGAAACCTTTGGCGACCCGCTCGGCTTTGGCGCCATGGAATATGTCTATTTCTTGATGGCAACTCGCTGCGGCATCGACATGATGCCCTGTCATCTGCTGGATGAAGGCCCGCGCCGCCATTTTGTCACCCAGCGCTTTGACCGGGACGGCAACCGCAAAATCCACATCCAGACCCTGACCGCCATGGCCCACGTGGACTACAAACTGCCCGGCAGCTTTTCCTATGCCGAGCTGTTTGCCGTGGCGCGCCGACTACGCCTGCCGGCTAGCGATGCCGAACAGCTGTTGCGGCGCATGATCTTCAACCTCGTAGCCCGCAATCACGATGATCACGCCAAGAATTTTTCCTTCCTGCTACAGGACAACCGCTGGCGGCTGGCACCCGCCTACGACCTGGCCTACAGCTACAAGCCCGGCAGCCCCTGGGTCAACAGCCACTGGATGAGCCTGAACGGCAAGCGGGATGGTTTTGTCAAAGAGGACCTGTACAGCCTGGAAAAAATCAGCCCATTGTTCGACCGACGCACCATCGACACGGTGCTGGAAGAAGTGTGCACAGTCGTCAGTCAGTGGCCACAGCTGGCCCGACAGTGGCAAGTGCCGGAAGGGTTGGTCAATGAAGTGGAAGGGAGCTTGCGGTTGAAGTGGTAGGACGCTGACCTTAGGGAGCTTTCTTGCTACGTAGCTGCCATTTGAAAATATCCAACAACACGATCTGGTTGGCTCCGATTTTATAGATCAGCGTATAACCTTGATAAATCATGTCACGGTAGCGGGGATCATCCATGTAGCTGGATGCGCGACACATTTCAGGATTGGTACAGATCAGCTCAAGCCGGGCGCTCAGTTCTCGCTCAAACTGCATGGCTGCCAGAGGGTTGTCCTGCGCGATGTAGCGCAAGATGTTTTGCAGGGCCAGAACATAGCTGCGCTGCCGAACCAGTTTCACCGGACCAGCCCCAGTTCTTTGGCAAAGAACTCATCCATGCTGCGCTCATACTCTTCATCAGTCAGGTGCTGGCCAGCTTCGGACTCGGCAACTCGCTGCCTGACAGCCTCTCTCTCACTGCAACCAATGCTTGCTTCCAGCTTTAGCCGTGTCTGGTGTTTGGCCAGCTGTTCCTCCAGGTAGCGGGCAATGCCTTCGCGCGCCAGGGCGGACTTGCTTTGTTGCAACAGCTCGGAGAGCTGGTTCAGCAGAGCATCCGTGTCTTTGTCCAGACGGATAGTCAGGGATGACATGAGAGCCTCCATTGGTAAACATCCGTAAGACGAGTGTAAGAGATTTGGTGGAGAATGGAAGCTTTCCTTCTTGGCCAGGATGGCCGAAAGGCCGCAGCAAATGGGGGCTGGCGAATGCTCAGGCGAGGCAAGGTGTCAGCCAGGTCACCGATGATCGACTGACTCAGGAGTCAGCCTTTCTTGACCGGGGCTGTTAACAGGTGCTGTCAGTAAGTATCGAGTCCCGCATGATTGATTATTCGTTTAATAAATAACTCCGGCACGCTGGGCGTGCGCTCCCCTGCCCGCGTAAAGCGATCCGTGAAGGACTTTCCATTGTCGGTGAGCACCGTCCGAATCTTGAAGGGGCTTTTCCCTTCACACGCTTCATGAACGCCCTGGCATCCCTGGCGGATTGGCTGCGCCTGACTTCCAGGTAGACCCAGCGTGTGGCCCGGTCAATGGCAACATACAGATAGCGCTTCTGATCCTCGCCAGGCATCCGGGGCAGATGTTTGATGTCGATGTGCAGGTAACCAGGCTCATAATCCTTGAAGAACTTGTGCCGGGGCTTCTCATCCTCACCGGCATCCCGTCGCGCCAGCCCTGCCAATGTCGGCACTCCACGCCGCTTGAGCATGCGGTGCAAGGCAGAGCGAGACAAAGGAGGATTCAGAAACTCGCGCGCCACGACAAGGAGATCATCCAGGCCGAGACGCAGAAATTCGCGAGCTGCGATCAGCACTTCTTCTTGTCCGGGATGAAGCGTAGCCAGCAGGTTGTGGCGCGTGTGCGGGCGATCATACACATCATTGCGGTACCGCCAACGACGAATGGTTGCCATGGAGACGTTATACTGTCGGGCTAGCTCACTATTTGTGGCGCTGGACGGTGCTGCCTGGATCTCAGCACGAATCCTTGGAGTCGTCGTCGCTTGCTTATACAGTTTGATGTCCATGAGCCTGCTCTTGGATGAATTGCTGAAGAAGTTTTCTCGCGGTGAGCAAAGGATAGCTCCTGGGGGCGACCCGATCATCCGGGACCTTACACCTAGTCTTAATGGCGACTTTATCGTACTGGCGGTTCTTCCAGAGCAGCCTACACTTAAAGGCTTGATTGCTAGCCGCCATAAGCCCCTTCTAAGGGTGTGTCGGCTGACTCTTTCTTATAAATTAATTGGTTTTGATTCTATTGCCCTGTTGTTTTAAGGGGCTGCTGGTTTAGATTTATGAGGTGTTTAGCCATGACTAGGTCTATTTTGATCCTTGTGGCCATTCTGGTTTTGTCTTTTGGTCTTCAGGGGTGTGGGCCTTTTCAGAAGTATAAAAAGGCATATGAAATCGCGATTGAACAAAAAAATAGAATAGAAGAGAGCTATGCCATATTGCAGTCTAAGCTGGCAGAGCTTGAGGAGGCTAATAGTAAGCTTGAAGAAAAAGTTGTTGAGCTACAGGATATAAATGATCAGCTGATTGGGGTTGTCAACAGCAGGGGTGATGTTAGGGATTTGTTTAGAAGGTAGAGTGGTAAGGGATGTGTCATGAGGGATAGAGTTGTTGTGTTAAGGGCGGAAGCTGGGAAGAGGGAGTACCAGTATGTTCCTATTTTCTCAGTCGCTTTTGCTGGGGCTTTCTTGTGGCTTTTCAAAGTGTCTTTTGACTGGCCATTGATTGGTGGGGGGATGCACCTAGCTTTGTTTTCAATTCCAATCTATGCCTTTCTTTTTTCCACAACTTACCAGGCTTTGAGAGGACTGAACCACCATGTTGCTGAAAGTGTTACTAGCCACCCGATTATTAGAATTTTGATAGTGAAAAAAGCATCATCATTTTTTATTTCTGCGGTTTTTGCTTTGTTTTTGGCTTCTAGCATGCTGGTCTTTTCTTTTTTGATGGAATGGCATGTTTATGCGATTGTTGTTTTGGGCTTTATAGTGTTGTCGATAATAATTAGTGTTTCTGATTTAAAAAACTATCTTAAGGAAGGCCTTGCAGAGCTTACTAAGGGTTACCTCGCAGTAGGGGTCTCTGTAGTTACCATGGTGACTCTTTACATTATGGCCCTGCTGTTCTTGGACCAGGCCGCCAGTAGCTTTGCGCCGGGGAGCCAGGAGCTGATTGAGCATACTAACGAGATAGTCAATCATCCGCTGTACATTTTCCAGTCATTTTGTCGTGCCATGTATTTTTTTAATGCAAGTATACTTGGGCTGGGGGGAGTGTCTGAAATCCCAAGATGGTTTAGCTTGGGTGTTATTATTGTTACCACTTCAGCGGTTCCATTTTTTGCTATGGCCCTCTTCATGCGCTCAGTGTATGAGCTAACAGTAAAGTCAGTTGTTTTCTGGAGAGAGCATTGAAGAGAGATTTATAATTGGCTATGGATAAGGGAGCTATACAGCTTGGGGATACAGCTTCTGTAGAGGCTGTAGAGGTCTCTAAACTTGTGAGGTCTAAGTGCAGGAAGATGGACTTTATATGTTTACCTTTCTGGACTTTTATTTCCCTCATCAGAAATAGTCTTTATAGGCTAGAGCGTAGAGTCCGGGTTGCGCCTTTTTGGTGTAGGAGACAGGGTTTAAATCTGTGAAAGCTACGAGCCCGGTGAGCCGTCAAGCTGTTTCACTCTGCACCAAAGGACTTGCTCTAACTACGCGGGATCAATGAGTGGTAGGCCAGAGATGCTAGTGGCTCCATGCGTTGGATAGCACTTCGACTTGTTTTAGTACCAGCTCAACGGCCTCGGCAGCCTTGTCAGGCGGATATTTGAAGCGTTGTAGTGTCCAACGTACCAGATCTGTTGGAGTAGATCTTCGATCACGACTTGTTCCTGGTGTTAGTTATCTTTCAATAGCACAAAATGCTCAATTAGCCGGACCATCAGATCCTTTTGTTCCGGTAGGCTTTCTGCCACTAGCAAGGCTAGTGCCACCAGTGTATTGTCGTTAATTAACTGTTCCACGGGTTTAGCTAGTAGTGCCTGGTTCAAACGCAAATACCATAGAAACAAGAAGGACCCGCTGCGCTTGTTGCCATCGGCCAGGGGGTGGTTCTTGATCACGAAATACAGCAGGTGTGCCGCACGGCTGGCTACGTTGGGGTAAAACAGCTCGTCACCAAAACCCTGCTCAATGGTAGCCAGAGCAGAGGCCAAGCCATTACCGCGCAACTGACCAAACAGCTCGGTGGCTTCGCCCTTGGCAATCAGCGCCTGCTTCAGGTCGGCAATGGCGGCCAAAGCAGCATCCAGCTCCAATGGCTGCATAGCATCTTGCCTGGCGTTGATTTCTGCCAGCTCTTGCTCGTCATAGCCCTGCAGCAGGCTCCAGCTGCGGGCGTACTCACTGATCACGGCAGCCACGGCTTCACCTTCAGGAGTTACCAGTTTCTGACGGCTCAGGGTACGGCTGAGCAAATTGACCGCCTGCTCGAACTCGACCCCGCGCTCAGTCAGGCGACGCTGGTTGAGGGTATAGCCCTGTACCAGGTGGTCTTTGAGCACCTGGGTAGCCCATTGGCGAAATTGTGTTGCCCGCTTGGAGCTGACTCGATAACCCACGGAAATGATAGCGTCAAGGTTATAGTGCTTTATCCGCCGCCTGACCTGACGCTCTCCTTCCTGTCGAACTACTAAGAATTCCTTAGTAGTTGCCATTTCTGATAGCTCAGCACTCTTAAAAATGTTTTGAAGGTGCATCAACACATTTTCCGGGGTGGTGTCAAACAGCCGCCCCATCTGTGCCTGGCTCAGCCAGACAGTATTTTGTTCCAGTGTTACTTCAAGCTGTGCCTGTCCATCGGCGCTGATGAAAATCTGTATTTGCTGTTGGCTCATGAAACAGTCCTTGTTTGCTGCTTCCAGAGGCATGATCAGTCTCCACGCTCCGACAGTACATGCCTACCTGCTTAATAGAATTGTGAAAACCCACATTTTCTCTGACAGTGCGGTGGGCGGACTGCCGGGGACTGCCAGTTGACTAAGGCTGGCCCGGGTTGAGTTAGAGGACCTCTGGAAAGCTCTGCTTCACCATTCAGGATCTCGGTATGTAGTGCTGACTGCTCTGCCTGCCTTCGACCAGTGCGAACCGGCCTGGAAATTATTTTCTGCAGTATTGATCAAGTGAGTCCACGAGAAGGGCAAATCAGAGGTCCTCTGGCAGTGTAACCAATACGGCAGTATTGATGCTGGCGATAGCCAGGCCGATGGTATATCGGGTGCGGTAGGGTCGAATGCCTATTTTCTGCAGTGGCAAAGAGTAGAGCGAGTCCAATGGGTGGAAGGGGAGTGGTGGCCAAGGACCAGGCTCCACCAGACTATTCCGTCTGGTGCCATAATGAGTGGTGCTAGTGGCTCCATTCGTTGAGCAGCACCTCGGCCTGTTTCAGTACCAGATCGACGGCAATGGCCCTGAGTCCTTTGCCCCTCCGCTTGTGCACAACGCTGTCGTTGTTTGTAGAGAGCGATTTCATTTGGGTTCAAGTCGGGGGTTGCAGGACGGTTTCGCTCTGTTTGGGGCGGTTTATACCCAGTTGCCTCAGCTCCAACCTGGTCCTTTCCAGGTGGGTCTGGAGCGCCTGCTCCAGTCGTCCGGCATGCTCAACCAGCCACGCGATCATTTCTGGCCAAAGGCTTTGGTCATAGCCGTCAATGGTTTTGCTGTATTGAATGCGGCAGGCCTTTCTGCCCGGCAGCGGCAGCCAGTCTAAGGCATGACCAAATTCGGCTTCAATGCTGGCCTGTTGTGTCTTCAGCTGCTGGAAGACGAAGCTGTTGGCCTCTGCCCGGCTGTTCTGAAGGTTCAGGCCAACCCGAATCTCCGTCTTGCCAAAAATCAGCTGATAGGACATACCACTGATGCCGGAGCCAGCGTTCAGCCAGTGGTCTTTCGCCGGGCTGATGTTATTGAATAGGGTACAAGGGCTGTGGGCAAACGCTTCCAGCGCTTGCTCCCAAAAGGCTAGGCGCATGGTATATCGGCTTTTCTCTTCCGCACTGGCACTTTTTTCTTCGTTCTCCTTGGCTAACATTCCAATCATGAAATCAGCAGCTTCGGGGGTTGGGATGATCTGCTCCACGGTGAGAAACAGTTCACTGCCAGCTTGCCAGGGCGTCACTTTGAAGCACTGGCATTCAACCTCAAATTGGCTGAGCCAGAGTACAGTGCTGGTGACCTCTTTGCGGTAATCAGCAGCCACCAAGATCAAGCGCTGACTTTTGTGCGTGTTGATCTGTGCCGACTCGAGGTCGTCGGCCTGCAGAAACTCCAGTAGTAGTTTCTTGGCATCTTCCGGTTCACTGCCCTCGGCCTGTGCTTGTTGGTTCAGGTAGCGTTGAAAAATCTCCACCACTTCCTGTTTTTTAAGAGTGGAGCAGTAGCTGGCATATTTCAGTGCCTGCCACACTACATCCCGACCACTGTCGTCGAGCTTGTTTTCAATAATTACCAGATTGCCGTTTTGATCAATGGCCAGTAGATCCAGCCGCTCGCGGGTATCGCTGAAACCGGCAAACTCTTTCTGGATAATCAGCAGTTCATCACCTTCACCCTGGGTCAAGGCTTGTGGGTAACTGGCCAGCCACTCCTGCAAGTGCTGGCGCTCGTTGAAGCCCAGCTCGCTGAAGCGCTTGGCTTCCAGGGGCTGAATGCGGTTGGCGTCAGGGTCGATCTTGAACATGAAGAGGCCTTGTGTTGATTATTTGTTCCAGATGCTTTTGATCAGCCTGCCGGTCTGGCAGTACATGCCTACCTGCTCAATAAAGCGGTGGAAGTCGGCATTTTCGCTAACAATTCGATTGACGGATTGCCAGTCGATGACTGCGCGCTCGTGGGCGGGAATCAGGATCTGACTGTCGAACAGGGAATGGGTATTCAGCAACAATACACCGATGCCATGCAAGGCACAGAGCATCTGTAGCTCGGCTTCTACATCGTTGTTGATTCCGGTAGCTACCAAATAACCAAAGCTGGCCCAGGTCGAGTTGGAAACTGTCTGGAAAAAGCTCTGCCGCATATTGCCGCGGGTCAGCTGCTTCTTCACCTCGAACGACCACAGGCGAACCGCGCTGTCATTGCCATGGTGTACGCAGTCCCTGACCACTGGGTCCCAATCCTTGTCCAGTGCTTCCAGGGCGACAATGTCCGGGTGCAACCACTGGTTGCCGCCGCTGCCATGACTGTTGCGGGAGGTTTTTTCGTCAATGCGCAGGCAATACAGGCCCAGTTCCTTGTGCAGAAACTCAATCAGTAGGGGATACAGGTCGTGCTCGGGCAGGTTTTGAGCGGGCGCCACCAGCGGTGCATCTGTTTCAATGGCTTCCTCGTCCATTTCAGTCGTTGTGGTGGCTGCCAGCGGTTCAGGGTTGGCATTCCAGTAATACAGCCGTGGGCGGGGCTTGTCCTGAGTAGCGATACTGGGGCAACGCTGCTTCAGCATATTCGGGCTGTGCCCGCCAACTTCCGCTGCTACTTGCGCTAACAGCTTTTCCTGCGTGTTATAGCGTGGGTTGCGTTGCTTTTCTTTCATTTCCTTCGGGTAGCGCTGAATGAGCTCAGCCGCCAGCTCTCGGGCAGTAAACCTGCGCTCCGGATTGTCGCGCAGGGTTTCAATGATCATTTCGACACGGGTTTTGGACATGAAGTTGATCCCTGGCTTTTTAGACCTGGCCCGCCAGTAAAGGAGCTTGGGGAGAAATTGGCCGTTAGGCTCTGCAAGCAAGGCTTCCAGCTACGCCGTAGCATGATTCATTTATGGTAGTAGGAATGCCTGTCAGTGCCAGTTTGCCAACCGTGTCACTGCGCTGGAATGGTTGTGGTTCTAAGAGGAAGTCTTCCCGCTTCTCCGGGATCTCGTTCCGTTCACTTAGTCTTGCAGGGCAGTGAAGAAGGGCTGGGTGGGTCGGGCGAGGCAGAACAAGCGGGCTGGGTGGGAAAGAAAACAGCCAATAAAAAAGGCAGATCAACCACTGGCTGATCTGCCTCTTTGTTTGGTAGCGGGGGCAGGATTTGAACCTACGACCTTCGGGTTATGAGCCCGACGAGCTACCAGACTGCTCCACCCCGCATCAAATTGTCTGTCCTGACCGGGC
>Ga0209487_1003540_pt1 | contig 12229 bp, 9 predicted proteins | sample Poulit2012_FD_187524 | JGI IMG/M metagenome (GOLD analysis project Ga0209487, IMG submission 187524) | Agricultural soil microbial communities from Georgia to study Nitrogen management - Poultry litter 2012 (SPAdes) (version 2) | ecosystem: Environmental > Terrestrial > Soil > Agricultural land... | reverse complement strand
ACAAGTCAGATATTAATAAATCAGCTTGAGCCATACTTTGCTCACCGGATGGATTTCGATCAAGGCGCACATTGGGCTGTGTTTCGATTGCTGTACAGATGCTTTCCATTAGCTCGGGCTTTGACACCCATGTCTGTGGGTGTGGGCGTAAAATAACCTCATAGCCTAACTGGGCCAGCTGTAATAACAACGACGAACCATATTTCTCTAACAAATTGCCGTCATACCATGTAGGGGCCACTAATATTGTTTTCCCTGTTGCTTCCCCTGTTGCTATCCCCACTGCATTTGACCCATGGTGGGCCGTAACCGGGTTTGCAGACTGCAACGGTTGCTCTGCTCTACTTTCTGTTTGTAGGCGTAGCTGTTCTTTTTTTCTATGTAACACATCAAAATAGGTGAGGCCTGTTTCGTAGAGTTTTTTTGCAGGTAAGTTTTTGGCCTGCTCCAAGGCGCGTATCCCATCAATTTGGTGCTGCCCCGAACACATCACAGCATCAAAGAAATCGAAAGCAAAGTATTTATAGATCAACACATCAGTGGGCGCGTGGATCAGATGAATATAAGTTTGCACCCCTTTTGATCGCTTTAGTTGCATAACATCTAATTGTGGTGTGGTAGTAATGAATAACCTCACCCTTATATTATTTAACAGTGTAAAGGCCGCCAAATCATCGCCTATATAGGCAGCTTTTAAATGTTTGTAGCCACTATGCAGGCCAGGGTCGCTAGCATCTGAGGTGTAATAGGCGCTTTTAATGCCCTGCTTATCTAATGCGGCAATTACTGGCTGGTAAACATTCCAATACTGCCCCCCTTCGGAGTAAAATAAAATATCAATGCCGCTCAGATCGCGTAAACTTTTATCTACCTTACCCCCCGAAAAAAAAGCCCTTACTGCATAGACTGCCCCCTTAAAATAATAAATTAGGGTGGCAAATACACCCATAATAAAGTACAGCAGCATGCTGCCCGAGCCGGGGTCGAGGTAGGCAAAGGCTGTGCTCGGGGTCAATAGCAGATACGCCGCTAATAGTGGCCAAATTCTACGCATATATTTTCTCATTTTTTACCAAGTGTTACCTCTGACACGCAGCTTAGTCTAATGGTTAGCGATGTCCTTTTGGGCTAACCATTAACTATCGGTATTACCACCTATTACGAAGCCAAATACTCTTTTAGCAAGACAATAAATTTCGCCATATCTGTCTTATCTATGGCCCCTATATTGGCGATACGAAAGGTGTTGAATTCCTCAACCTTACCTGGGTAGATGGTAAAACCGCGCGCATAAAAATAATCATGCATGGCATCAAAATCAACCCCTGCAGGCATATGTATAGAGGTAATAATGCGCGAATGATGCGCATCATCAACCAAATAACTCAAGCCCATTTGCCGTAACTCGGTGGTGAGCAGTTGCCAGCTCTCGCTATAACGCTGGTAGCGCTTGCTTATGCCTTCGGCTTGCGTCTCCCAAATAGCTTGCTGTAACGCATAGAGGGTTTGTACGGGCGGGGTAAAGCGCATTTGCTGGTTTTGTTTAAAATTTTGGTACTGCTCATATAAGCTCAGGTAAAAACTTCGAGCAGGTACCTCGGCCAAGCCTTGCAAATGCTGATGACTACCAATGACAAAACCCACCCCTGCCATGCCCTGAATGTTTTTATTACTGCTTGCGGCCAAGTAGGCGATGTTTTGCTCAACCATTGAGATGGGCAATGCGGCATACGAACTCATAGCATCTAACATCAGCTGTAGGTTGTATTTTTTCGCCAATGCACCGATGGCCTCTAAATCGTTTAATAGGCCTGTGGTGGTTTCATTATGCACCAAGGCGATGTGGCTGAGACGCTCGTGCGTCTGTATGGTCTGCTCAAGTGCTTGTAAATCAATGGGCTCAATAGGCGAGCTGTCATAAGCCACATAATCCATTTGATAGCGCTTTGCGATTTGGCACATGCGTGCCCCATACGAACCATTATTGATGATTAGCACTTGCCTATCTGGGGGCACAACTGAGGTCAACATGGCCTCAACCACAGCGGTACCGCTGCCACCAAACAGTACGGCTGTGTGTGTGTCGGGGTCCGCTACAAAGGCGGTCAAGCCCTGGGCAACCTCGGCCATTACTGCGCCAAACTCTTTTTCTCTAGGGCAAATGTCTGGTACCACTTGCGCCAACTTTACCGTATCGGTAGTGGTGGCTGGCCCCGGGTTTAACAAAATATTGCGTTTTATATCCATGCTTTTGGCTTTAATTTTGGGGTAAATCAATTTTTTGGCACGTGCCAGATGCTGAGCATCATCTATCTCGCACCATACAAGATCGTCTACCTTTTTCACTTTAAAAAGGTGCGTGTCGCCTATAGCAACCAATATGTATTCATAATCAATTTTTCTATCGGTTTGGGCTGCGTAATCAATGCACATCTGCTGATAAGCAGACTGGCTAATGGCCGTAATCCCCACTAACTCAGCATCAATGCGACGTAGTTGGTTTGGGTCTTTTGACATTTGCTGCAGCACACCCTGATCATCGGTTTCTATATAGACCTCGTCATTTGAATGAGTGGTGCCACTCGCCAATACCGTGTCAGGTGCGTCGAGCAGATACAGCAAAGCCCGTGGTTCATAAAGCAGATCAGACTCTAACAACAAAAAATCCTCATGCAGCTGGTTGCGCATATTGTAGAGCGTTTCCATACTGCTGCTTTGCGCATAATTGGGGCTATAAATGGTGCGTATTTGACTGTATTGACGCGCAAACTCGTCGTACTGTTCAGACAAATACCCTGTACCGATGACAATATCTTTTATGCCTGCAGCAATAAGGTTGCTGACACTGCGCTCAATCAAGCTAATGCCCTCTATTGTTAAAAAGCCCTTGGGCTGGGTACGGGTTTTGTCTTGCAGGCGACTGCCAAAACCTGCCGCAACGATAACAGCAGTGGTAATCATAGTGTGTTTTTCCGGATAACGTCGACGGGTGGTCGTGGTGTTTCTGGATCGAGCCCACAACGTATATGCATAAAATGCAAACCACCCTCTTTGATGTTTTTATCTAAAAGACGGCTCATTAGGGCCACATCATCAATGGGCTCGGGGCTGCACGCAAAGCCTGCTGCCCGCGCAATACCAATGTAATCCACATGTTGCTGGTAGGTATTTTGTCCGCCAGTGGATTTATTACACTGATTATCAAAAAGCACATACACCAAATTGATTTCAGCTGCGTCACGCCCAGCCGTGGTTAGCCCACCCATGTGCATGACAAACTCGGCATCACCCCCGCAGACCACTACTTTTTTACCTGCCTTGGCGGCCCCATAGCCCAGTGACAGTGCGCCCCCCATATTACCCGCCATATAAAAGTTGTGGGTATCGGGCATATAGGCATACATCTCGCGCGCAGCATTACCCGTGGTGCCTATGAACAAAATATCACTATCTTGAAACTGTTGATTGAGGTTTTGCAAAAAAGCACTTCGCGGCGGTAAATCATCGAGTTGCAGCTGATGCTCGGGCAATAGCTCAACCGGGCTAAAGCTACCCTTTTGCAACACACCTATGGTGTGTGTACTGCTCATGAGGCTGATTTGCTCTAGAGCTGTGGCCACATTATCGGTATCTAAAACTTGATATTCATAACCATAAGCCTGTATCAAGTCAGGCAGGGCATGAGCGAGATGCTGATGCTGTATTTCACTATCACCCTCGGCATAGCTGCGCCAACTCGTCAATATGGGCACATGTACCCCATAAGGTTTTAACAGACTGGTCAGGCAGCTGCCCATATTTGTTAGACCACTCGATTGAATTACCACCAAGGGTTTTTGCCCAGCCATTTGTAATCCCGCAGCGACTGAAGCTGCAATGGCCTCACTTGCACAGGGCAGGTACTCAAGTACGGGGTGGTTAATGGCAGCATTGATTAGGTTTTTAGCAAAACTACAGGGCACCGCACAAAGGTGCGTAACACCTTGTTCGTGCAAGCCCTGTACAAACTCTTCGGTAGGCAAGGTCATTAGCGGGTTCCTGGAATAAGATCCAAAATATCTTTAATAGGCATGCACATAGGCTCGGCCTCTAGGCTGCGCTGATTTTTTAAGATGGTTTGCGCAACTTTCATCATGCCGGGATAAGCTGCACGCAACATGTGGTTAGCATAGATAACAACATTAACCCCCATCTCTATAAACTCGTCGGTTGTTACGCTATTAAAGGCTGTAGGCACTACGACGATAGGGGTGTGCGCATCTTGGGCTCTAAACTTTTGCACAAATTCAATGATCTCGGCGGGGTCTTTTTGCCGAGAATGAATCATCACCCCATCAGCACCAGCTTGTACATAGGCAGTCGCCCGTTTGAGGGCATCATCCATACCAGCCTCGAGGATCAGGCTTTCAATACGGGCGATAATCATAAAGTCATGCGTCACTTGGGCTGTTTTACCCACCTTTATTTTGTGGCAAAAGTTTTCAATACTATCTTGGGTTTGAGCTACCTCAGTGCCAAATAAAGAGTTTTTCTTGAGCCCCGTTTTGTCTTCGATGATGGCCGCACTCACGCCCAAACGCTCGAGGGTTTTAACCGTAAACTCAAAATGTTCGGGCTTGCCTCCGGTATCCGCATCGTAGAGCATGGGCAATGTTGTGACCTCAAATATCTCATTGATTGTCGTTGCTCGGGCCGTGGTATCGACAGCCTCGATATCGGGTTTGCCTTTAGCTGTAGAGTCGGTCAATGAACTGGACCACATCGCATCAAAGCGTACCGGTATACCTGCAACGGTTGTAGCTTGGGCATTTTCGGCAATGAGCGCGCTTAGCGCATTGTGTACTTCTAAAACTTTGACCAAGGGTTTGGCGTGTATCAATTTGCGCAAGCGCCCTAGTCGAGCAGTGGCGGTAATACCCAAAGCTTTCTTCTTTTCCTTTACATTGGCTTCACTAATTTCGGCGCTATAGGGCACCTCGATTAACTGCCCACCCCACTGCTGTAATAACTCAATGACTTCTGTACGGTATTTTCTATGGTGATTGGTTTGCCAGTCGTCACCATGTACGACAAAATCAGGGCGCAGGGCTTGTAAATTGTCTTTATAGCTTGCGCTATCTTGGGGGATGACCTCTGCCACTACAGCAAGATTTTCTAATACCTCTTTACGGGCCTCATAATCTAAAAATGGCACATCATCAACCTCGCCACCTGCTTTGGCCGTCCACAACCCCACTGTGACCCTGCCATGTTTAGCCGCCTCGGTCAAAATACGTATATGCCCCGCATGAAGTAGATCAGCAATCAAACTGACATAGACTTTTTTCATCGCCTACCACCTATTTTTAATTTGTGAATAATTTGTTGAAATAGGTGCGCGCGCCTACGTGTAACACCTAAACGCACCCTCATCTCGCAAACGCAACGAATTATAACTGAAGCCCGTAGTTTTTAAACACAGGGTTGGCCCGTAACGCCGAATAGGTCGGTCGTTGGGCTATTGAGGGGTAGTTTTGCATGGTGGTGGGCAGTAGCTTGGGGATTTGGTCGATCAAGCCTTGCTTTTTGGCCGCCGTCAAGATGCGTTGGGCGTATTCGTAGCGGCTGCAGGGCTCGCTAGTCGTATAGTGATATAAACCCCAAGGCAGTGGTCTCAGGCTGGACTGCACTAACTGCGCCTCGATTATCTGCCAGATGCTGTGGGCGAGTTGCATGGTGTTGGTGGGGCTGCCTATTTGGTCGGTGACCATGTTGATGGGTTGGCCACTGCGGGCGCGGGCGATGAGCTGTTGCGCAAAGTTTTTCCCGTAGGGGCCATGCAGCCAGCTAACGCGTATCAGCCAGTGCATAGGGTGCATTGCTTGCAGGGCCTGCTCGCCGGCGAGTTTGCTTTGTCCGTATACATTGATCGGGCGCGGTAGGTCGCCCTCACTGTAGGGCTGCCCTTTTTGCCCGTCAAATACATAGTCAGTAGAAAAATGCATCAGGGGGGTGTCCGTGGCCGCGCAGGCTTGGGCCAGCTGGGCAACCCCCTCGGCATTGATGGCGTAGGCTTCATCAGCTTGTTGTTCGGCCTGCTCAACATTGGTGTAGGCTGCAGCGTTGATGAGCAGCTGTATGTTTTTATGCTTGATTTGCTGCGTGATCAATTGGCGCACGCCCGCCGCATGGCGCAGATCACATTCAGCGCTGCTGAGGCAGTGCAGCCTTACCCCCTGTGGGGCGAGCTGGCGTATGCTTTGGCCTAGATGCCCACTGGCACCAAGCAAAAGTACCGATTGCTTCATCTTTTTAAAACGTCAAATTGCTATCTACTTTACAATACCACTTATGTGGAATTGTTTAATCATCGAAGACGATCTCATCAATGCACGCTTCATAGCCGATGGCTTTATCAATTTGAGCCATCGGGCTCAGGTGTGCGCCGATGGCGACCAGGGCCTTAAGCTCGCGCTCGAGCATGATTGGGATCTGATTGTGCTTGATAGAATGCTACCCAAAGGGGTTGATGGTCTGAGCATTCTCAAGGCTTTGCGCGATGCGGGTAAAAGCACCCCGGTGTTGGTGCTTAGCGCTTTATCGGGTCTAGATGACAAGGTGCGCGGTTTAAAGGCGGGTGGCGATGACTATCTAAGCAAACCTTTTGAGCTCGCCGAGTTACTGGCTCGGGCTGAGGCGTTGGTACGTCGCAGCCGTGGCATGAGCTCTGATGAGGTCAATGAGCTGCAGGCCGGCGATCTTAGGGTCGATTTGCTTAATCATCGGGTGACCCGTGCTGATGAGCTCATCACTTTACAGCCCCGCGAGTTGCGTTTGCTGGTTTATTTATTGCACAACCAAGACCAAGTGGTGACGCGCTCGATGCTGCTAGAGTCTGTGTGGGATTATTGCTTTGACCCGCAAACCAATGTCATCGATGTGCAAATCAGTAGATTGCGCAACAAGATAGACAGGCATTTTTCTTATCCGCTGATCCATACCATACGCGGGGTGGGTTATATGCTTTCTGTCGAGGGGCCCAAGTCTTAGTACAGGCTCTCGCCAACTTTTTGTCCTCTGCCTAACAGCCTTATACCTATAACCCCACAGCCACCAGCCTTGCAACCCTACTGTCCTACAATTTCACCGCTTTATGCCCTGCCTAAACCTTTTTAAAAGCAACAACTAAATGCCCAATTGCCTTTATGTTTAGATTTGATCGGTTACGCAACTGGTGGCGTCAATTTAGCAGCTCACTGGCCTTTAAGCTTAGTCTTATTTACGGGGTGTCGGGCCTCATGGTGGCCCTTTTTGTGCTGTCTTTTATTTATTTGCAAACCATGGGGGCTTTGCATGGGCATCACTTTCGTCAAGTCAACGCCATGGCCAAGCGGGTAAGCACTATTTACGAGGCACGCGGTCGCGAGGGCTTGATTGAGGCCTTGCGCTATGATTCGAGCTCGCGCACTCATTTATCGTCTGATTTACTGCTGATGGTAGATAAAGAGGGAAAAAAAATCCTCGGTAATATTGATGAAATGCCCTCTGACCTTAGTGGCCAAGATTATTTTCCTGAGTTGCGGGTGCTGCGTAATAACCGCAGTATTGAGGCCCGCCTCAAAAAGATCAAACTTGCTGAGGGCGATACCATTTTGGTGGGCCAGGATTTACTCGAGCTAGCTGATTTTAGAAACCTCATTGGGCGGACCAGTTTTTTGGCGGTGATTTTTGGTTTATTTTTTACCATTGTGAGTACATATTGGTTTCGCTACGAGCTTGGTGCCAGCGCCTCGGCGATACGGCGTACGGCCGAGGCAATTCGTGCAGGGCGATTCAAGCAACGCATACCTGTGCCAACGGACAACCATGAGCTTAATTTATTAAGCAAAGAGCTTAACCACATGCTGGACTATATAGAGTCCTCATTAAAAGGGGTGCGTCATGTTTCTGATACCATCGCGCACAATTTACGCACCCCTATTATGCGTTTACGCGCCATTCTCAGCCCCGCAGCACGCACTAACGCCACGCCCAGTGCACAGCAGGCCGCCATCGAACAGGCCTTAGACGAGCTCCAACGTCTAAGCATCTTATTTGACAAACTCTTACAGATTGCCGAGATGGAATCAGGCGTGCAGCGGCAAAACTGGCAAACCATAAATGTAAACAAGCTGCTTGTCGATATTACCGAGCTCTACGAACCTCTGGCAACCGAGCAGGGCAAACACTTATACCTAGCGCAGGTTTTGGACGCAACGGCCGCTCACCCCACTCAGGCAGCAGCCAAGTCTCATAGCCTTTGTATGTTGGGCGACCCAGATTTATTGATGAGTGCGTTAAGTAATCTGGTGGATAACGCCATCAAATACACCCACAGTGATATTTATTTAGATGTTTTTACCCAAGGCGATCAGATTGTTATTAGTGTTAAGGACAATGGCCCCGGCGTGCCAGATGCCGAGCGCGAGTTGCTTACCACGCATTTTTACCGAGCCGAGCACACCTGTGATGTCCCGGGTACTGGGCTCGGGCTAACGAGTGTGATCGCCATCACGCGTTTTTTGCGCGGCGAGCTTTATCTTCTTGATGCCCAGCCAGGTTTAGAGGTGCAGCTGCACTTCCCAGCTGCTGAAAAATAGATAGGCGGCCTGCTAGGCAAGTTACCGCCTTAATAACCAAGTAGTCGCAAGCCATTACTGGAATATTGCAAGCTATTGCCCTGCTATTGCAAATCATTACCTAGCCTTTACAGACCACTCCAAGCTATTCCAGGCTATTCTAGGCCATTATTTCTGCCTATAGTTTGGCTGCCTTTTGGCAAAGAAAGCAGCAATGCCTTCGGCTGACTCTTCGCCCTCTTGGGCCTGCACCATATACTCGGCCTCTTTGTCGAGCTGCTCATCAAAGCTGCGCTCGACAGCTTGTTGGCAAAGCTCTTTAATACGCGCAATAGCTTGACTTGGCCCTTGTGCTAGGCCACTGCCCAGTTGTCGAGCCTGCTCATAGACCTGCGAGCGCGGGGTGATACGGTTAATTGCCCCCAGTTGGTACAGACGCTCGGCACTAATGGGCGCCCCGGTCAGGCAAAGCTCCATCAACAATGCTTTGGGTAATACCGTGGCCAGACTCGCGGTTGCGCCCCCATCGGGGGTCAGCCCCACCTTAACGTAGGCGGCGGTAAATTTGGCCTGCTCGTCAACCACTATCAAATCGCAAGCAAAGGCCATCGATAGGCCCGCACCGGCTGCGCCCCCCTCAACTGCGGCAATCAATGGCTTAGGATAACGCCGAAAATACCGAATCAGATCATTTAACTCGGCTAGGCGTTTTTCCTTTTCTGCACGGGGTTGCTCGCGCCGCTCTTTAATGCCGCGCAAATCACCGCCTGAACAAAAGTAGCCCTCAGCCCCGGTTAATATTACTGCACCAATATCGCTGTTGTGTTCAGCATCTTGCAAAGCTTGGCGAAGCTCTGCATAAAGGGTCGGGAAAATGGCATTGCGCCTGCTTGGGTTGTTGATGGTTAAAGTCAAGATATGATCTTGCTCGTCTACAAGTAGTGTGCCCTGGGCTTGGGTCATGTTTACTCCGATTAGTTGGTATCAATTCACTTATGGCTGTGCTTATTATATAGAACCTAGTGATTCAGACCTTGGCTTAGACGAGCCCTGTTTATCTTGCCCAAGCCCACACCTAGGGAAAACCATAGCTCATCTGGGCTACAGCTTTAACGCCCTTTTCGGCTATTCTAAAAATACAAACAAAATCAATAGTCTACAGACGGGGCGCTGTCTTTATTAGGTTATAAAAAACCCCACCACAGTAAAAAAAGCAGCCATTGTTACCAAACGGTAATGTTCATCTAATATAAGTCTGGGTAAATTAAGGGCGGTAGATTTCGTGCGCTAATTTACTCAGTACTTAAATAGATAAAAGCACGATGCCGTGTTCTTGCTGTTGGTATTTCTTACTTCCCATCATTTTGCGCAAGCAAGGAGGTGCAAGCAAAATGAAGTTCAAATTTAACCGTAAAGAGTTTTGGGCATCCTTTTTGATGCTTTTTATTGGCATTGCCACCATTGTGGGTAGTCAAAATTATCAGATGGGCTCACTGGTACGTATGGGCCCTGGCTACTTTCCCCTCATGCTGGGCGTGCTCCTTACTGCCATAGCCGCATTAATTTTGTTTAGTCCCGAGTCCTTGACCGAAGATGCGGTCGACGAGGACGAGGTCATACTCAGTATGCCCGAGCAAATCAAAACCTGGGTATTGGTGGTGGGCTCGGTGGTGCTGTTTATTATTGTGGGCAAATACGGCGGTCTGGTGCCCGCCACCTTTGTTATGTGTACCACTGCCGCCTTGGGCGACAAGGGCAATACACTCAAAACCGCGGTCATACTCGGTGTGATCATGAGCATTATTTCTGCCGGTCTATTTGTCTACGGGCTGCAAATACAATTTCCAATGTTTAGATGGGGTTAAAGGGGTGCAACCATGATTATTGATAACGTCATCATGGGGTTTCAGACTGCACTGTCTTTAAACAACCTCATGTACTCCTTTATAGGGGTTTTTGTCGGGAACCTGATTGGCGTCTTGCCAGGTATTGGGGCCTTGGCCGCCATATCAATGCTGCTGCCCATTACCTATGGCCTCGAGCCCGCGGGGGCATTAATGATGCTCGCTGGGCTCTACTACGGGACCAGTTATGGTGGGGCAACAACTACGATTTTGCTCAACCTGCCCGGTACGGCTACCCACGCGGTGGTGTGTTTAGATGGCCACCCTATGGCACGACAGGGGCGGGCAGGCCCAGCATTGCTGATGGCCATGCTGGCCTCTTTTATTGGCGCCACGACGGGTATTATTTTGCTGATCATTTTTGGCCCTCTGTTGGTAGAGGTTGCCTTTCAGTTTGGCCCAGCCGAGTACTTTTCCCTGATGTTTTTAGGTCTGCTGGCTGCGTCTACGCTTAGTAGTGGCTCGCCCCTTAAGGGTATCTCGATGGTGTTGGTCGGGCTTATTTTTGGTGTAGTGGGTACCGATGTTAACACTGGGGTTGCCCGCTTTACCTTTAATGTGCCCGAGCTACAAGACGGCCTCGCCCTGATTGCAGTAGCCATGGGCCTATTTGGTATTGCTGATGTGATCGCCAACGCTAACCGCTTGGGCTCTGGCAGCATTATCTCAAGGGGCCGCATTGGCTTGCGTGCACTGCGCTTTAACAAAGGTGAGTTTAAAAACTCTGTAGGCACTATTGGGCGCGGGGCTGGGGTGGGCTCTTTCTTTGGTATTTTGCCCGGTACCGGTGGCACCATTGCCTCTTTTATGAGCTATGCACTCGAGAAAAAGGTCAACCGCAACCGCAAAAGCTTTGGCAAGGGCGCTATCGAGGGGGTGGCCTCACCCGAGTCTGCCAATAGCTCGGGGGCTATTACCGCTTTTATACCCACCCTTAGCTTAGGTATCCCGGGTGACGCAGTGATGGCGCTGATGCTTGGCGCGATGATGATTCACAACATACAGCCAGGGCCTCAGCTAATGGTCGAGCACCCCACTGTATTCTGGGGGCTAATCGCGAGTTTCTGGATTGGTAACTTGCTCTTGCTGATTTTAAATATCCCCCTCATCGGCATGTGGGTACGTATGCTGTCAATCCCCTATCGCATTATTTACCCTGCTATATTGCTCTTTATTTGTATTGGGGTGTATAGCGCCAACAACAACCTCTTTGATGTTTGGGTGGTGCTGTTTATTGGGGTATTTGGCTATGTGGCTGCACGCTTGGGTTACGAGCCAGCGCCCCTGTTGCTCGGGCTGGTCTTGGGGCCCATGGTCGAGGAAAACTTCCGCCGTGCATTGCTGCTATCACGCGGTGATCTCAGCGTATTTATCACCCGCCCAATTAGCGGCGCCTGTATGCTCGTTGCCGCCATCATTGTTGGCATCGTCGTCTACAAACGCCTAACAAGTGGGCGCAGCATGCCCAAAGTCGAGCAACAAGCCTGAGGTTAGGGTTAAACCATACCTAGTAAAAAACATCCCGCTCTTTTAAAATGTCTGTTGTGTAGCCACCCTTAAGATCAACTGTAATGGCCGAGGCATTTATAAACCCTAATATTTTAACCTGGGCCCGTAAAAGGGCCGGGTTAACTGTGCCTAAAATTGCCCAAAAGCTTAGGGTCAAGCCAACACAAGTACAACATTGGGAAAGCGGTGAAAAGCGCCCCACATTCAAACAAGCACAAA
>Ga0209487_1003539_pt1 | contig 12234 bp, 13 predicted proteins | sample Poulit2012_FD_187524 | JGI IMG/M metagenome (GOLD analysis project Ga0209487, IMG submission 187524) | Agricultural soil microbial communities from Georgia to study Nitrogen management - Poultry litter 2012 (SPAdes) (version 2) | ecosystem: Environmental > Terrestrial > Soil > Agricultural land... | reverse complement strand
GGTGCAGGTGATCGCGGTCAGCGGCGGCAAGGGAGGGGTCGGCAAGACCAGCGTCGCCATCAACCTCGGCGTGGCGCTGAGCCAGAGAGGGCGGCGGGTGGCCCTGCTGGATGCAGACCTGGGCCTGGCCAACATCGATGTGCTGCTGGGGCTGAGTCCGCGCCACACCCTGGAAGATGTGCTCAACCATCAATGCAGCCTGGCTGATGTGTTGCTGGAAGGGCCGGCCGGCATGCGCATCGTGCCCGCCTCATCGGGTACTCAGCGGATGGCCTCGCTGAGCCCACTGGAGCATGCCGGCCTGATCCGGGCCTTCAGCGATCTCAGCGGCGAACTGGATGTGCTGATCGTGGATACCGCCGCCGGCATCTCCGATTCAGTGGTCAGCTTCGTGCAGGCGGCCCAGGAGGTCCTGATGGTGGTCTGCGACGAGCCCTCGTCCATCACCGACAGCTATGCCCTGATCAAGCTGCTGAACCGGGACCATGGCCTGACCCGCTTCCGGGTGCTGGCCAGCATGACCCGCAGCCCGCGGGAGGGCGAACAGCTGTTTGCCAAGCTGGCCCAGGTCTGTGACCGGTTTCTGGATGTGAGCCTGCACTACGTTGGTGCCGTGCCCTTTGATGAGCGCCTGCGCAGAGCCATTCAGCGCCAGCAGGCAGTGGTGGAGTGGGCCCCCAACAGCGAGGCCGGTGCGGCCCTGCTGGCCCTGGCCGAGCGGGTGGACAGCTGGCCCCTGCCCACCAGCGCCCGGGGGCATCTGGAATTCTTTGTCGAACAGCTCGTGGCAGGTCAGGCGAGGTGAGCAGAATGAGCGAGGGAGCAGCACTGTACGATGAGGCCGGCACCCCGGCCCCCGCCCAGCTGGTGGAGCGCCACGGCCCCCTGGTCAAGCGCATTGCCTACCATTTGCTGGCCCGTCTGCCGGCCAGTGTCCAGCTGGATGATCTCCTGCAGTCGGGCATGGTGGGCCTGCTGGAGGCGGCGCGCAACTACGATGCCGGCAAGGGCGCGAGCTTCGAGACCTATGCCGGCATTCGCATTCGCGGCGCCATGCTGGATGAAATGCGGCGCGGCGATTGGGCGCCGCGGTCCATTCACCGCAATACCCGGCGGGTCCAGCAGGCCATCCAGGCGGTGGAAAATCGGCTGGGCCGGGACGCCACGGACAGCGAGATCGCCGCGGAGCTGGACATCCCGCTGGAGGAATACCACAGCATGGTCCAGCACACCATGGGCAGCAGGCTGTTCAGCCTGGATGAGATCAACGCCCAGGAGGACCGCTACGAAGAAGTGGTGGCCAGCTCGGGGCCGGGCCCTGCCGAGGAAGCCCAGAAGGCGGATTTCCGGCACAGCCTGGCCGAGGCCATTCGGGAACTGCCCGAGCGGGAGCAGCTGGTCCTGGCCCTCTACTATGACGAAGAGCTCAACCTCAAGGAAGTGGGTGCAGTGCTGGGGGTCAGCGAATCCCGGGTCTGCCAGATCCATGGGCAGGCCGCGGCACGGCTGCGGGCCCGGCTCGCCCATTGGCGAGAGAGCGGGGCAGAACAGGCCGTCGGGCGAGGGTGAGTTCAAGTTTTTCCGGTGCTGACCGTTATCAGGAGAAGCGCCGGGAGAGGTCGGAATGCAGCGGACCGCAGCGCATCGCGGTGTCCACCCCCGCTGCAGATCCGGAGCGGATTTGTGATGCCGGTGCAGGGCACCGGTCATGACTTGTCGGAGGCAGTGTTGGACAAGAACATCAAGATTTTGATTGTCGATGACTTCTCGACAATGCGGCGGATCATCAAGAACCTGCTGCGGGACCTGGGCTTCAATCATACCGCCGAGGCCGATGACGGGCTGACCGGCCTGCCCATGCTGCGCAGCGGCAACTTCGATTTTCTCATCACCGACTGGAACATGCCGGGCATGAGCGGCATCGAGCTGCTGCGAGAGGTGCGCAACGACGAGCGGCTGAGGGATCTGCCGGTGCTCATGGTCACCGCCGAGGCCAAGCGGGACCAGATCATCGAAGCCGCCCAGGCCGGCGTGAATGGCTATGTGGTCAAACCCTTCACCGCCGCCGTGCTGAAGGAAAAGATAGAAAAGATTTTTGAGCGCATCGATGCCGGCGCCTGAGCAGTTGGGAGCAGAGATCATGGTGGAGGATGGACCGCAGGGCGGTGTCTGGGCGGAGCTCAAGCAGCGGGCGCGCATGCTGGTGGAACAGCTGGAAAACGGCGACCTGCAGAGCGCCAGCGAAGTGATCCGGGCCATCAATGACACCCGGGATCGCACCCTCTATACCGAGGTGGGCAAGCTGACCCGGGGGCTGCACGACGCCATTCGCAACTTTGAGATCGACACCAGCCGGGCCGGTGTGGATTCCGAACACATGTCCCGCATGGCCAATGCCCAGGAGCGGCTGGACTACGTCATCAAGCTGACCCAGAGCGCCGCCGACCGGACCATGGACCGGGTCGAGGAGGGGGGGCCGCTGGCCGCCGAGCTGGGCAGCCAGGCCAGGGCCATGGCCGAGGCCTGGCAGCGCCTGCGGAGGCGGGAGATGAGCCCGGATGAGTTCCGCGAGCTGTCCCGGCGCATGGAGGGTTTTCTGGACACCGCCGTGGATGGAGCCGACCGGCTTTCGGGGCACTTCAACGACATCCTCATGGCCCAGGATTTTCAGGACCTGTCCGGACAGGTACTCCAGCGAGTCATCCTGCTGGTGCAGGAGGTCGAGGATCGGCTGGTCGACCTGATGCGGGTAGCCAGCGAAGTGGAGGAGCTCACCGGGCTGGTGCGGACCATCGAGCCCCGGGAAGAGGTTTCGCCCACCGCTGCCGAGGGGCCGCAGATTGATGGCGAGCGGGAGGGCGTGGTATCGGGACAGGACGAAGTGGATGACCTGCTCTCCAGTCTGGGATTTTAAGCGGATAGAGGCCAGACGACGATGAGCTTTGGCGACGACGACATCCTGCAGGATTTTCTGGTCGAGGCCGGCGAACTGCTGGAGCAGCTCCCCGGGCAGCTGGTGGAGCTGGAGCAGCGCCCCGACGACCACGATCTGCTCAACGCCATTTTTCGCGGCTTCCACACCATCAAGGGGGGAGCGGGCTTCCTCCAGCTGGATGCGCTGGTGGACTGTTGCCACATCACTGAAAACCTGTTCGACATGTTGCGCACCGGCCGACGGGCGGTGACCTCGGAGCTGATGGATGTGGTGCTGCAGGCCCTGGATGCCCTCCAGGCCATGTTTGCGGAACTCCACGCCGGCGAGGAACCCCAGCCCGCCCCGCCCGGGCTCCTGGCCCAGCTGGCGGCCCTGGTGGAGGGCGGCGAGGCCGGCCCGGCAGCCACCGCCGAGGAGGAGCCCCAGGCGACCGATGACTTCACCGATGGCGAGCTGGAACAGCTCCTGAGTGCTGTGGCCGAGGGCGGAAGCGGGAGCGAGAACCGGCAGGCGGACGGCGGGCCTGCAGAGGAAAACCTGGCCGGCGGCGACATGACCGACGAGGAGTTCGAGGCCCTGCTGGATCAGCTCCATGGCACCGGGCGCCACGGCGGTGTGCCCGAGCACGGGCTGGCCGACGACGAACAGGACACCGCGGCCGGCCCCGACGCCGAAGAGCTGATCGACGATGCGGAGTTCGAGGCCATTCTGGATTCCCTGCACGGGGCCGGCCGCGGACCCACCCGCTCCCGGGAGGAGGGAGCGCTTTCCGGAGAACCGCCCGAGGCCTCCCCCGACCCTGCTCCGCCCCCGGCCGCCGCCCCGGCGCAGGCTGCTCCCCGGGAGGGCCCCAGGCTCGCGGAGACCAGCGTCCGGGTAGATACCCAGCGCCTGGACGACATCATGAACATGGTCGGCGAGCTGGTCCTGGTACGCAACCGCCTGGTGCGCTTGGGCGAAGAGAGCGACAGCGAGGACATCGGCCGGGCGGTCAGCCATCTCGATGTGGTCACCGGCGACCTGCAGGCTGCGGTGATGAAGACCCGGATGCAGCCCATCAAGAAGGTCTTCGGGCGCTTTCCCCGGGTGGTGCGGGACATGGCCCGCAACCTGGACAAGGAGATCACCCTGGAGCTGCGGGGCGAGGACACCGATCTGGACAAGAACCTGGTGGAGGCGCTGGCCGACCCACTGGTTCACCTGGTCCGCAATGCAGTGGACCACGGCATTGAATCCCCCGAGGAGAGGGAGCGGGCGGGCAAGCCCCGAGCGGGCCGCATCGTGCTGTCCGCAGAGCAGGAGGGCGACCACATCCTGCTGGCGATCACCGATGACGGGGCGGGCATGGATGCCGAGAGGCTGCGCAGCAAGGTCGTGGAAAAGGGCCTGATGGATCAGGATGCCGCCGCCCGGCTGTCGGATTCCGAGTGCTACAACCTGATCTTCATGCCGGGCTTTTCCACCAAGACCGAAGTCAGTGACGTGTCGGGTCGCGGCGTGGGCATGGATGTGGTCAAGACCCGCATCAGCCAGCTCAACGGCTCGGTGGACATCGACTCCCGGCCGGGGGAGGGCACCCGGTTGAGCATCAAGGTGCCCCTGACCCTGGCCATCATGCCCACGCTGATGGTCATGCTGGGGCAGCAGACCTTTGCCCTGCCGCTGGTCAATGTCGACGAGATCTTTCACATGGACCTGGGCAGAACCCATCGGGTGGATGGCCGCGAAGTCATCACGGTCCGCAACCGTCCCATCCCGCTGTTTCACCTGCCCCGATGGCTGGTGGCCCGCCCGACCCCGGCCACGGACTGGGCCCACGTGGTCATCGTCAGCGTGGGCACCCAGCGCATCGGGCTGGTGGTGGATCAGCTGATCGGCCAGGAGGAGGTGGTCATCAAGCCGCTGGGGCATCTGCTCCAGGGCACGCCGGGCATGGCGGGAGCCACCATTACCGGAGATGGCCGCATCGCGTTGATCCTCGATGTGGCGGGCATGCTCAGTCATTACGGGAGCAGCTAGTGGCTTGCAAGGAGAACCGCATGGCAGTATCCGTGCTCATCGTGGACGACTCGGCCTTCTTTCGGCGCCGCCTGACCGAGCTGATTGCGGGCTGCCCCGAGCTGCGGGTGGCGGGCACGGCCAGCAATGGCCAGGAAGCCATCGAGCAGGCGAGAGCGCTGCGCCCCGACGTGATCACCATGGACTACGAGATGCCGGTCATGGATGGCATCACCGCGCTGCGGGCCATCATGGCCGAGCAGCCCACTCCGGTGCTGATGTTTTCTTCCCTGACCTATGAGGGCGCCCGGGTGACTCTGGAGGCCCTGGAAGCCGGGGCCGTGGACTTTCTGCCCAAGAACCTGGCCGAGATTTCCGGCAGTGCCGAGGCGCTGCGCAGCCGGCTGGGTGAAAAGCTGCTGGCCATCGCCCGGGGGGGCCGACAGCGCGATCGCCGATCTCTCCGGCCCCCAGAGAGCGCGCCGGCAGCGACGGCCCCGCTCCCGGCGCGACGGCGCTGGCAGAAGCCGCCCAGGGTCGTGGTGATCGGGGCCTCCACCGGCGGGCCGGTGGCTCTCCAGCAGATGCTGATGCCCCTGCCGGCAGGGTATCCGGTGCCTCTGCTGCTGGTTCAGCACATGCCGGCCAGCTTCACGCCGGCCTTCGCCGAGCGGCTCGACAGCCTGTGCCGAATCCGGGTGCGGGAGGCCCGGGATGGCGATGTCCTGGAGCCCGGGCTGGCCCTGGTGGCACCGGGGGGCAGGCAGCTGCTGATCAGCCGGGGCAACCGGGTTCGGGTGCTGCCGGGGGATGAGCGGCTGACCTACCGGCCCAGTGTCGATGTGAGCTTTGCCGCAGCGGCCAGCACCCACGGCGCCGGGGCCCTGGGAGTGGTGCTGACGGGGATGGGCAGCGATGGCTGCGAGGGCGCCAGGGTGCTGAAGCAGGCCGGCGCCACGGTCTGGGCCCAGGACGAGGCCAGCAGCGTGATTTACGGCATGCCCATGGCGGTCGCCCGGGCGGGGCTGGCCGACGAGATTCTGTCGCTGGCGGCCCTGCGGGACCGGCTGGCGGCCTTCGCCGATTCAGCGGCCCCGGTGCGGCCCTGACGGGCGGGAGTGAAGCATGGACCTGATGAGTGTCTTCGGTGTTCTGCTCGGGCTCATCGCCATCCTGGGAGGCAACTACCTGGAGGGGGGACACATCGGGGCCCTGGTCAATGGCCCGGCAGCACTGATCGTGTTCGGCGGCACCTTTGGCGCCGCTGCCCTGCAGACCCCGGGGTCCCAGCTGCGGCTGGCCCTGAGCCGGATGATCTGGGTCTTTCGCCCGCCGGCCGTGGAGTTTCGCGAGGGCATCGACCAGATGGTGCGCTGGGCCATGACCTCGCGCAAGGAGGGCCTGCTGGGGCTGGAGACCATCGCCGAGGAGGAGCCCGACCGCTTCGCCGGCAAGGGTCTGCAGATGCTGGTGGACGGCGCCGAGCCGGAGATGATCCGCAACGTGCTGGAGGTGGAATCCATGCTGCTGGAGGGGCGCGATGCCGATGCCGCCCGCTTTTACGAGTGCATGGGCGGCTATGCCCCCACCATCGGCATCATCGGGGCAGTGATGGGACTGATCCACGTCATGGGCAACCTGGCCGATCCCTCGGCTCTGGGGCCGGGCATCGCCGTGGCCTTCATCGCCACCATTTATGGCGTGGCCTCGGCCAACCTGCTGTTCTTGCCCGTCGGAGCCAAGCTGAGGGCGCTGTCCCGCACCGAGAGCGCCTACCGGGAAATGATCGTCGAGGGCCTGATCGCCATTGCCGAGGGAGAAAATCCCCGGGCCATCGAGCTCAAGCTGGCCGGCTTTCTGGATCACCATTGAGGAGCTGAGATGCGCAGGCGACGGAGACAGCAGGAGGAGACCGGCAGCCAGGACCGCTGGCTGGTCTCCTATGCAGATTTCATCACCCTGCTGTTTGCCTTTTTCGTGGTCATGTACTCCATCTCTCAGGTCAACGAGAGCAAGTACCGGGTTCTGTCCAACACGTTGACCGCGGTCTTCAACCGCCCCGAGTTGAGCGTGGACCCGCTGCAGGTGGGGGAGGAGGCGCGCTCCAATCCGATGAACCTCATCGAGCTGATGGCCCCGCTGAACGACTGGGGCGACCTCGGAGACGGTGGCCAGATGGAGAGCTGGACCGACGACCTGGCCGATATCGGTCAGCAGCTGGCGCAGGTTTTGGGCAACTGGGTCGACCAGGAGCTGGTCCGCATCGAGGGCAATGAAAACTGGCTCGAGATCGAGTTGCGCTCCTCCCTGCTGTTTGCCAGTGGCGAGGCCACCCTGGACCTCTCGGCGCTGGAACTGCTGGCCACCATTGCCGGCGTGCTGGCCGATCACGACCATGCGGTGCGAGTCGAGGGCTTTACCGATGATCGGCCCATTCAGACCCCTCGCTTTCCCTCCAACTGGGAGCTGTCCACGGCCCGGGCCGCGGCCGTCGTCCGGCTGCTGGTGGAAGAGGGCGTCAGCCCCCGGCGGCTGTCTGCCGTGGGCTATGGAGAGTTCCGCCCGGTGACCGACAACGACAGTATTGAGGGACGGGCCCGGAACCGCAGGGTGGTGCTCAAGGTTTCCCGGCAGCTGGAGGAGGGGGGCGAGCGAGAGCTGGCCCGGGAAGCGGGCCGGCGAGGGGGCTCGGGCCAAGACCGGAGTGCGGCTCCGGTGGCCGGGGCAGGATGAGAGCGGAGGACGGCTCGGTGCGCGTCTGGACGATTGCCAATCAGAAGGGTGGGGTGGGCAAGACCACCACCACCGTTGCCCTGGGCGGGCTGCTGGCTGCCCAGGGATACCGCGTTCTGCTCGTCGACCTCGATCCCCACGGCTCGCTGACCAGCTATTTCCGCTGCCCCGTCGAAGGCGCCGAAGACCAGGCCCAGGCCCTGTTTCGCGAGCGTCCCCTCGACCGCCGCGATGCCTTCATGGACCTGCTGCGCCCGGTGAGCGAGCTGCCGCTGTGGCTGCTGCCGGCGGGCATGGGCCTGGCCACGGTGGAGCGACAGGCGGTGGCGGTGGACGGCATGGGGCTGCGCCTGGCCCAGGCCCTGGCCCTGGTCCGGGGAGAGCTGGACTACGTGCTGATCGACACCCCGCCCATCCTCGGGGCGCTGATGATCAATGCCCTGGCGGCCTGTGAACAGCTGTTGATCCCAGTGCAGACAGAATACCTGGCCCTGAAGGGGCTGGAGCGAATGCTGCGCACCTTGAACATGGTCAACCGGTCCCGGGGGCAGGCGCTGCCCCACCTCATCGTCCCCACCCTGTTTGACCGCCGCACCCAGGCCTCGGTCCACAGCCTGCGCCAGCTGCGCAATCAGTACGGCCATGGTCTGTGGCCGGGGATGATCCCGGTGGACACCCGGCTGCGGGATGCCAGCCGCGCCGGCATTCCGCCCTCTCGGCTGGATGGCCGCAGCCGGGCGGTGCAGGCCTACGACGCCCTGCTGCGCTATGTGCAGTGCGAGTTCGAGCAGCGGCAGGCAGCCGGGCCGGGCCGGAGCATGCCATGAGGGATCTGCCCTGGCAGGATCGGCCCCTGGAAGCGGAGGTCCAGGACTATCTCGACCAGCTGCTTCGAAAAGGAGTGGCAGCGAGCCCGCCTCCGGCGCGGCCTTTCCCCGCAGCGCTCGCTGCAGCTGCCCCGGAGAAGGCAGTGGAGAACCGTCGGCGGATCGCGGCGTCCCGGGCAGCGGTGGCGCTGGCCGACCCGCCCGCCCGGCTGATTCCGGTGTTGCCCCCGCCGGCGAAGGCGTCGCCCGCTCCGGCGAAGCCCCCTGCCCCGGGGCCGCCGGCAGAGGCTCCACGACCCGCCTGGCAGCAGCGGGAGTTCGAAGTGCTGCGGTTTCAGGTGGGCGGCCTGACGCTGGCCGTGCCCCTGGTGCTGCTGGGCAGCATTCATCCGCTGGAAGAGCAGCCGGCACCCCTGCCTGGCCAGGCCGACTGGTGTCTGGGAGTGCTGCCGGGCCGGGAGCCGGCAAGGCGGGTGGTGGACACGGCTCGAGTGATCATGCCGGAGCGCTACCATCCGGGGATGAGGGAGAGCTATCGCTATGTGCTCACCGTCCATGAGTCCCGCTGGGCCCTGGCTGCAGAGGCCATCACTGGCACCGAAGTCCTGGCCAGGGAACAGGTCCGCTGGCGCACCCGGTCGGGGCGGCGCCCCTGGCTGGCGGGCACCGTCATCGACCACATGTGTGCGCTGATCGATGTGGCGGGCTTGGACGCCCTGCTGACGACCGGCGCTGGGCAGAATTCAACCGACAGAGGCAGCAAGACATGAGCGAGGCAGCAAACCAGGTTCACCACAGCACCGATGATTCCATGTTGCAGTGGGTGACCTTTTGTCTCGATGGCGAGACCTATGGCATCAATGTCATGCAGGTACAGGAGGTGCTGCGCTACAGCGAGATCGCCCCGGTGCCGGGGGCGCCAGACTATGTGCTGGGCATCATCAATCTTCGCGGGAACGTGGTCACCGTCATCGATACCCGGCAGCGCTTTGGTCTGTCCCCGGGAGAGGTGAGCGACCAGTCCCGCATCGTCATCATCGAGGCGGAAGGCCATGTCATCGGCATTCTGGTGGATGCGGTGGCCGAGGTGGTCTACCTCCGCCAGTCGGAGATCGAGACCGCTCCCAGCGTGGGCAATGACGAGAGCGCACGCTTCATCCAGGGGGTTTGCCACAGGGACGACACATTGCTGATACTGGTGGACCTGAACAAGATGCTCGACGAATCCGAGTGGGCCGAGCTGGAGGAACTGTAATGTGACTGCGACGAGCTGGCTGGCATGGACGGCCCTGATTCTGGCTCTGGGCGGGCTGGCGGGGGGCGCTCTGGTCTGGCTGCAGGACCGCCGGCGGGCCGAGCTAGTCCGCCAGATGCAGCAGCGCCAGGAGAGTCTGGAGCAGGGTCTGCTGACCCTGGGGCAGCGCCTGATTCAGCTGGAGCGACGGCTCAACGATCTGGCGGACCGCCAGGTGCTTCAGCGGGCGCTGGAGCACTCCGCCCCCGGGAGCGGGGACCGGGCGGAGCAGGCCCGGCGGCTGCACACGGCCACCGGGCAGGGCAGCAAGGCCGACAGCGAGGCCGAGCTGCGGCTGCGAGCCCTGCTGGCGGCACGGGGCGAGGCCGGAGAGCGCTAGTCCTCCCGCAGCAGGCCCTGCTCGTCGAAGCGGCCGGCAAACAGGGGGCTGCTGAGGTAGCGCTCGCCGGCATCCGGAAGAATGACCACCACCAGCTTGCCGGCGTGCTCGGGCCGGGAAGCCACCCGCTCGGCGGCCGCCATGGCAGCGCCGCTGGAAATGCCCGCCAGGATGCCCTCGGAGCGCATCAGCCTGTGGGCCCAGTCCATGGCCTCCTCGTCGGTGACCGACTGGACCTCGTCGACCACCGAGAGGTCGAGGGTTTCGGGAATGAAGCCGGCCCCGATGCCCTGGATCTTGTGGGGACCATGACTGGGCTCGCCGCCTTCGAGGGCCGCGCGAATGACTGTGGAAGAGCTGGGCTCCACCGCCACGGACAGGATGTCTTTGCCGCGGCCCCGCTTGATGTGGCGGGACACCCCGGTGATGGTTCCCCCCGTGCCGACGCCGCTGATGAAGATGTCCACCTCCCCTTCGGTGGCCTCCCAGATCTCGGGTCCGGTGGTCTGCTCGTGGATGGCGGGGTTGGCGGGGTTGCGGAACTGTTCCACCAGCAGGTAGCGCTCGGGGTCGCTGGCGACCAGCTCCTCGGCCCTGCGGATGGCGCCCGGCATGCCCTGGGCACCCTCGGTCAGGATCAGCTTGGCCCCCAGTGCACCCAGCACCTTGCGGCGCTCCATGCTCATGGTGTCGGGCATGGTCAGAGTCAGGCCATAGCCCCGGGCGGCGGCGACAAAGGCCAGGGCGATGCCGGTGTTGCCGCTGGTGGCCTCCACCAGTTCCATGCCACTGCTGAGCCGGCCCGAGCGCTCGGCATCCCAGACCATGGCGGCGCCGATGCGGCACTTGACCGAAAAGGCCGGGTTGCGGCTCTCCACCTTGGCGTAGATGCGGTGCTGGGTAATGTGATTGAGGCGCACCAGCGGGGTATTGCCGATGGTCTGGCTGTAGTCATCAAACAGACGGGGCATGGCAACGATACTCCTTGGCAGGGGCTGACGGGCAAGGCCGTACTATCGGTATTGGCGGCGGGGTCGTCAACCGCGTCCACCTTGATTCGAGGTCGACGGCTGGGTAGGCTTCGCCGCTTGAGCCCCCCTGTCTGTGAGAGAACTGGCATGCAGTTTCAAGGCACCGAGCGCTATGTCGCCACCGAGGATTTGCGCATGGCGGTCCAGGCCGCCGTCACTCTGCAGCGTCCCCTGCTGATCAAGGGTGAACCCGGCACGGGCAAGACGATGCTGGCCGAAGAGGTGGCCCGGGCGCTGGACAAGCCCCTGCTGACCTGGCACATCAAGTCCACCACTCGGGCCCAGCAGGGATTGTATGAATACGATGCGGTGTCGCGGCTGCGGGACTCCCAGCTGGGGGAGGACCGGGTCCAGGACATCGGTCACTACATCCGCAAGGGCAGGCTCTGGGAGGCCTTTGAATCCGAGCAGCAATGCGTGCTGCTGATCGACGAGATCGACAAGGCCGACATCGAGTTCCCCAACGACCTGCTCCAGGAACTCGACCGGATGGAGTTCCATGTCTACGAGACCGGCGCCACGGTGCGGGCCCGGCATCGGCCCATCATCATCATTACTTCCAACAACGAGAAAGAGCTGCCGGATGCCTTTCTGCGCCGCTGCTTCTTTCATTTCATCAGCTTTCCCGACCGGGAGACCATGGCCCGGATTGTCGAGGTCCACTTTCCCGGCATTCGACAGAGCCTGGTCCAGGAGGCGCTGGAGACTTTCTTTGAGCTTCGCAGCGTGCCCGGGCTCAGGAAGCGGCCGTCGACCTCGGAGCTGATCGACTGGCTGACGCTGCTGCTGGCCGACGACCTGCCCGAGGAGGTGCTGCGCAACCGCGACCCCGGCAAGGCCATTCCCCCCCTGTACGGTGCCCTGCTGAAGAACGAGCAGGACGTGCAGCTGCTGGAGCGGCTGGCCTTCATGCACCGGCGGGAGGGGCGGCGCTGAGCCCGGCCCGGCCCCCGGCGACGACCCTGGAGGAACACCGCCCATGCTGATCGGCTTTTTCAATCTGCTGCGCCAGGCGGGTCTGCCGGTCTCCATTCCCGAGCTGCTGACCCTGCTGGAGGCCCTGCAGGCGGGGCTGG
>Ga0209487_1003538_pt1 | contig 12242 bp, 5 predicted proteins | sample Poulit2012_FD_187524 | JGI IMG/M metagenome (GOLD analysis project Ga0209487, IMG submission 187524) | Agricultural soil microbial communities from Georgia to study Nitrogen management - Poultry litter 2012 (SPAdes) (version 2) | ecosystem: Environmental > Terrestrial > Soil > Agricultural land... | reverse complement strand
AGCGGGGGCAGCAACGGCAACGGGGCTGCCGCTGCCGGCCAACAGGACGCGGCGGCCTTCTGCCCACAGATTCTGAGTCCATCACCGGCTGCGTGCGGATTTAAGCCATTTACTGGTGAGCTGTTATCATCAGACTCTGAGGCCCCCCGCACGGATTGGAAGCTCATCTTTCTGCCCGCGGAGCCGAACATCAGGAGGAGCAGAATGAAAAAACTGGTTGCTGCTGCACTGGCCCTGGCATTTGCCGGCGGCACATTCGCCCAGAGTCTGACTGTATACACCAGCGTTGACGAGGAGAACGCTTCCGCACTTTTCAATGCCTTCACAGAACATACGGGCATCTCCGTCGACTTCGTGTTCCTGTCATCCGGTCCAGCTCTCAGTCGCATCGAAGCTGAATCCAACCGCCCCCAGGCTGACGTCTGGTTCGGTGCTCCCAGTGAGAATCACGTGCTGGCTGCCGAACGCGGACTTACGCAGCCATACGTGAGCGAGAATTTTGATGCTCTTGCGGACAATTTCCGAGATGCTGACGGATATTGGTACGGCATCTACACGAATCCGCTGGCAGTCGGTGTGCGCACGGACATCCTGGAAAGCCGTGACGTGGAAGTACCCAAGAGCTGGGCTGACCTGACCGATCCCAGCTACGCCGGCCTGCTGCAGATGCCCTCTCCCCAATCCAGTGGTACCGGTTACGCCGTGATCATGACGCTCATCGAACTCTTCGGCGAGGATGGTGCATTCGACTATCTCGAGCAGTTGCACCCCACGGTTCAGACTTACACCCAGAGTGGTACTGGACCATCCGGTGCCCTCGGAGTGGGCGAATCGGCGATGGCGCTGCAGTTCTCACCGGGCTTCCTGGAGCTGCGCGATGAAGGTTTCCCGATTGAGGTCGTGTTCCCCAGCGAAGGTGTCGGTTACGAAGTGGCTGCTGCCTCGATCCTCGAAGGCGCAAACAACCTGGAGGAAGCGCAGGCGCTGATCGACTGGATCACCTCGACTGCTGGCCAGGAGCAACTGGTGACCAATCGGACTTACTTCCTGCCGGTCCGCAGTGACGTCAGCGCAGGCGAAGGCATCCCGACGCTCGACAGTATCGAGCTGGTGGCTTACGATCCTGCAGTCGCAGCCGAACGGCGTGAAGAGCTCGTTGACCGCTGGCTCGATCAGGTTCTGGGCCAGTAAGAATTAACAGTATCTGCCCGGGTCGGCTCGCTCTGATCCGGGCACTTTCTAAGCGGTGACCCAACTCAAAAGACTGTTCCGGGACCCGATCCTGCTCGCGCTCATACTCGTAATTGCTGCAGCGCTGGGCGTGTTCGTGGTGTACCCCCTCGTCAAGGTGCTCATCAGCAGCCTGCAGACACGAAGCGGCGAATGGACGTTCGCCAACTATGAACTGTTCGCCAACCGCCGGCTGTACCAGACAGCTCTCAGGAACAGCCTGTTGGTGGGGGTCACCGTAGCTGTCATTAGTGTGGTGCTGGGGTACATCCTGGCGTTCGTCACAACGCGACTTCCCACGCCTGGCCGAGGCCTGCTCCATATGGTGACGATGCTGCCCATCATTTCTCCACCTTTCGTCAGCGCGGTCTCCATCCTCTTCCTGTTCGGGTTCAATGGTCTGGTCACCCGGTACCTGCTGCAGCTCGATGACTTCAGCATTTATGGTTTCGGCGGGGTCGTGCTCAGTCAGGTTTTCACATTCACTCCCATTGCTTATCTTTCGCTTCGTGGTGTCCTGCAGTCGATCAGCCCGACACTCGAGGACGCCGCCCTGAACGTGGGCGCCAGCAAGTGGCAGACGTTCCGTCGTGTCACACTGCCTCTCTCACTTCCTGGAATAGCCAGCGCCCTTCTGATCGTATTCATCGAATCACTGGCTGATTTCGGCAATCCGCTCGTTCTGGCCGGTGCAACATTCCCGATGCTTGCCGTGCAGGCTTACCTTGAGATCACCGGCTCGTTCAACCTGCCGAGGGGCGCCGCGCTGGCGGTGGTTCTGCTTATTCCCAGTCTCACAGCCTTCGCGATTCAGCGCTACTGGATTTCAAAGCGTCAGTACGTCACCGTCACCGGTAAACCGACAAGTTCTACCTCCAAGCTCGTCAGCGAACCTGTGAAGGGGTCGTTGTACACAATTTCCTGGCTCTTCACCGCTCTGGTGACAACTTTCTATCTGGTCATTCTGGTCGGAGCCTTTACACGCGTCTGGGGTTTTGATTTCACACTTACCCTCCAGCATTTCAGATACGTGTTCGATGTCGGTTTCAATGCCGTTCGTGACACGCTGATCGTCGCCGCGCTGGTCACACCGCTGAGCGGGGTCATGGGTATGCTGATTGCCTTCCTTGTAGTGAGGCGAAAGTTTCCGGGCAGGACTGTACTTGAATTCACGAGCATACTGAATTTCGCCGTACCGGGTACGGTAGTTGGAATCGGCTATATCCTGGCCTTCAACGAGCCCCCGATCATCCTCACTGGGACTCTGACCATCCTGGTGGCCGCGTTCGTGTTCCGTTACATGTCCGTCGGTATCCAGAACGGAATCGCCGTGCTCCGGCAAGTAGATCCATCCATCGAAGAGGCCGCACAGAACCTTGGCGCCGACAGCATCACGACGTTCCGCAAGGTGACTCTCCCCCTCATCGCTCCGGCTTTCTTCTCCGCGCTGGTCTACGCGTTCGTACGAGCCATGACAGCCATCAGTGCAGCAATCTTCCTGGTATCCGCCAACTGGAACCTCATGACCGTACAGATTCTCAACCAGGTTGGCTCCGGCCGGCTGGGCGTCGCAGCTGCGTTCAGCGTTGTTCTGATCGTAATCGTGGTGGTGTTCATGGGGCTGCTGAATCTGCTCATGAACCGCTGGACCAGGCACTCAGGAAGCGTGCGCTTCTGAAGGCCGAAGTCTTAAGGAGACCCAGATTTGAACGACCTGACACTCAAGAACCTGCGCAAGGAGTTCCCCGGACATGATGGTGGCGCCAACGTCATCGCCGTGCATGACGCGAATCTGGAGGTGCCACGGGGCACGCTGGTGACACTGCTGGGTCCTTCGGGTTGCGGTAAGACCACCCTGCTGCGTATGATTGCCGGCTTCGAGGAACCGACGAGAGGCCAGGTTCTCTTTGGCGACCGCGACGTCACAAACGATCCGCCGAACCGCCGCGACACTGCGATGGTGTTCCAGTCGTACGCGATCTTCCCGCACCTCAATGTGTTCGACAACGTTGCCTTCGGCCTTAAACTCAAGGGTATGCCCGCTCGGGAGCTCCGGGAGCGGGTTCAACGCGTACTGGATGTGACGGGCCTGAGCGGTTATGAGAAACGTTCACCCAGTCAGCTCTCCGGTGGGCAGCAGCAGCGGGTGGCACTTGCCCGCAGCATCGTCATGGAGCCGCGTTTACTGCTGTTCGATGAGCCGCTTTCCAACCTCGACGCCAAGCTACGGGAACAGATGCGTGTCGAGATCCGCGAACTGCAGCAGAGGCTGGGCATCACAACCATTTACGTGACTCATGATCAGGTCGAAGCGATGAGCATCTCGGACGTGGTGGTGGTCATGGAAGCCGGCCACATTCGCCAGATCGGCTCGCCTGAGGATATCTACGCGCGGCCGAAGAGTCACTTTGTGGCTGATTTCATCGGCAAGGCCAATTTTCTGTGGGGCGAGGTCCTGTCAGCTGATCTTGTCACGATTGGCAGTCATGAAGTGGCCGTACAGCCACATGATCATCCGTCGGGTCAGAGGATGCAAGTGATGATCAGGCCGGAAGCGCTCAGCATCGACCGCACTGAAGGGCAGTTCAAAGGTACCGTCGAACGGGCAATGTTCCTTGGCAGCATACTGGAGTGCGTGGTGAACGTAGAAGATGTGGGTCGGGTAATGATAGACATCCCCAATCCGGTTGCTTTCGGGCGCCTGGAGGTAGGACAGGAAGTGTATGTGACCCCGATCCCTGGTTTACCGGCTGTGGTCGAACGGCAGGCAGGTTAGCTGCTGCCACCTCGTTCCAGGCTGACCAGGGCGCTTACCCGAGCTGCCGCATCATCCGGTTCACCGGCATGAAAGGCACCTCCAGCCGGGAACTGACGTAAGGCACGCGCGAAAAGCAGAGCAGAAAACAAAACGTGTGATACCCCGCAGCTGGATGCCGCGGGGTATCACACGTTCCTTAAGCGGATGAACGATGAGGATCAGCAGAGCGACCTGACGTTCACAGAAGTCCTCAGCTCAGTGGCGCCGGCTCACAGTCAGACTCCTTACGAGCAACGCGACCAGCCACAGGCCATGTTCGTGCAGGTCATGCAGCCTTCAGCCATGCGCATCTCGGCGCCGCAGTGCGGGCAGCCTTCACCGTCCACAGCCTGCGGCTGACCGGCAGCCTGTCCGGCGCCGTTAGGAGAGGCCGTCTCGAGCGCCACCGCGATCAGGTCGGCCTTGCTGGTGATGATCCGGCCCTGGTACGTGCCGAACATGCCACCGCTGATGCCGCGCAGGGTCGAGACGAGCGCGGAGGCGGGCACTCCGTACTGCAGGGCGATACTGACGACCCGGCCCAGTGCTTCGCTGTCGCCATTCGCCTCGTCGCCACCCTTGCCGCTGAGGATGAACACTTCCCGCGGATCGCCGTTGCTGTCGGAGTTGACAGTGATGAAGAAACCACGGCTCACGCCGCTGGAGTTGGCGAGCTGCACCTTGTCGGTGATGCCGTGCATGCGGCTCTCGCGTTCGTACTCCTTCAGGTGACCGGTGCTGGCAACCGGCGTCGGGGTGACGGTGGGCTGAACCTGTACCGGCTGTGCGGCCGGCGTTTCAGCTGGCCTGTCCTTGGACTCTGCCTGCTGCTTGCCGCTGGTCAGCACCTGCAGGTCGCGACTGCCGTCGCGGTAGACGGTGATGCCCTTGCAGCCTTCCTCCCAGGCCAGTTCGTAGGCTGCGAGGACGTCATCAACCACAGCGGCGTTGGGCAGATTGATCGTCTTGCTGATCGAGTTACCGGCCATGGTCTTGCCGTCCTCATTGCGGTTGCGCCAGTCGCTTTCACTGTCCCAGTCGAACGCGCGCTGCACGGTGGCCTGCATCAGCACGTGATCACGTGGAGCAATGTCATGGGCGATAACGAATGCGTTGAGTCGCGGGTCACTGGGCAGATCAGCGAGCAGCGGCTGCAGGCTGCCTTCGTGCTCGTCCAGATCAGCCAGGATCGCCTCATGGTCCCAGCTGCCGCTGGAAGTCGCGTACTTACCGACCGGCTCAAGCTCTTCCAGAATTTCCTCGAGCAGCGGGTGCACTACCTTCACGTAATCAGTGCCGATACGGCGAGTGTAGGTGGCGGCAAATACGGGTTCCACCCCGCCACTCACGCCGGCAAGCATGCTGGTCGTGCCGGTGGGTGCCACAGTGAACACGGCGATGTTGCGGCGCTCGAGTCCGGCGCGTTTCACGCCAGCGGGCACCCCGCGTTCCTCAGCCAGGCTGGCACTCTCGCTGAGTGCTGCGTCACGCATGATGTCGATGACTTGGCGTACGGCTGCACGGCCCTCGTCACTGTCGTAACGCACTCCCAGGCGGATGAGCATGTCCGCGAGTCCCATCACCCCGAGACCGATACGGCGCTTGTCCTGAATCGCGTCATGAATCTCAGGCAGCGGCGCCTTTTCGGCAGTGAGCACGTCATCGAGGAAACGCACTGATGCGCGGGCGGTGCTCCTCAGCAGTTCGGTGTCGAGGCGGCCGTCTTTAATGTGGGCAGCCAGGTTGATGGCACCCAGGTCGCAAGGTTCCCCCGGATAAAGCGGAATCTCTCCACAGTTATGGGCAGTAATGCCATTGGCGTCGAACGCATGCACCTCAGCGACGGTCACATCAAACACTTCTTCTGTGCCGTCTGCTTCTATCGCGACAATCTCATCGCTGAAGCGCTCGCGGTTCGACGTGCGGCCGTACCTGGACAACAGCTGAGTCAGCCGTGCCTGCTTGGCGCTGCTTTCGAAACCGATCAGGCTGGCGAACTGCTGAACGTTGTCGTTGCTGATGACGAGTTCATGCTGCGCACGGACCTGATGATCACGCGAACCCCCGCGACCATCAGGCAGCCGACTGACTCCGCCCGGACGACGCACTTCGTAAACGGTGCTCAGAACGCCAAGGCGGGCAAGCATGCGCTGCGCACGGTGCAGCATCACCGGGTCGGACTGAACCAGGCGGACACTTACCCCCTTCTCCTGGCTACCCTGGAGAGAACCATCGGCATCAAACAGACCGCGCAGGAAACCGCGGTAGAAGTCATGCGATGCCTCCTCAACCTGGTCGGTGATCGTCTTGTTGCCAGCAGTAATTCCATATGCGGATGCAAGCTGAGTAACGGCAGGCGATTCGATGCGGGTCTTGACGGCTGCGCCTCCGGTACTCACACCTGCGCGCTCCCCACCCATCGAGCCGAGTGCCGAGACAGCTGCATCAGCGAGCTGACCCTTCTCTTCTCCCCAATAGTCGAGCAACGCCTCCGGCTCAGAACGATCAGTTCTTAAGGTACCGTCACCTACCAGGCTGCCAACAAGCCAGCCTTCCTCGAAGGTGCCGTTGCCCTGCCATGGGGTAACGTCACGGTGGTTCTGCAGCATGATGCGGTCACCGGGCAGCAGTGACTCCGCTTCGACCCACTCTGTTTCCTGCACATGACGGGTCTGTTTTGTCACCCTCTTGAGCCGGTGATTGCCGGTCAGGCGCAGTTCGTGGCCGCTGGCGGTTTTAACGCGCAGCAGCTGCTTCACGCCGGTCGACCAGAAACCGTCGCTGACAGTGGCGTACTCTTTACCGTCAACAACAGCCTTGAAGCTGGTTCCGACAAGGTCCCGCACCTGGCGCGCACCTTGAGAAGTCATCACCCAGGTGTCAGCCGGAACGCACGGGTTGGTCGCCATGATCGGACCGTCGATCTCGGCCAGAGGATTGTGCGCATTGATGGCGTCGATGAAGATGACGCCGGGCTCACCGGTCTGCCAGGCGTGCCTGGCGATCTTATCCAGCACCTGACGTTCACGGCCGCCCTCCTGCTCGTGAGCACGGCGCATGAACTCGTCAGTGACGAGCACCGAGATGTTGAAGGTACTGATGTCGCCCTCGGCGGCTTCACGCTCAAGGTCCTTGCCGGTGATGAAGTCAACCAGGTCAGCGTGGGTGGCACTGAGCGTAGCCATTCCGGCACCACGGCGGGAGTTGTGAGTCACGAATCCGCCAGCCAGGTAGGTCTTGTTCACATCGACAGAAATGTCGAGAGTGAGGGACGGTCCGGCCTCCTCGATGCTGAGCACAGGCACGAAGTACTGCTCGTAATCGAATTCGGGCAGCTCATCGTGCAGCTGGGCGTCGGTGCGCATGCGTTCGTAACCGGTTGCAGTCAGCTGGCGTTCGCCACGGATGTAGCGTGAAACGGTTTTGCGGGCCTGGGTGAAGTCAGAGGGCCGTCCCCTGGCACCGGCGGGCATTGCCGCCAGTGCCGGCTGAAGCAGGTGGGCGGCGTGCGGGAACAGCCAGGACTGTTCGCGCGCTTCATCAGGCACATGTTCGCCCATTGCCGCCAGTCTTGAACCCTCGACATGGCCGATGCGCTCGATGAAACGCTCAAGTCCCTTGTGGCTGGTTACACGGACGCTGTGAATGGCGTGCCTGGAGTAGCGGCCCTTGACTCCACTTGCGGTGCGGCGCTTGCTGGGGATGCCCAGCCCGGCCAGCATCGTAGCAACGTCCTCCGCAAGTTGAACCGAGGCAGTGCTCAACACCGGCATGCCGTGGGTCAGTGACCCGTCAGCCTCGAACAGGCCCTTCAGGAACGCACCTACGACGGGGCGTGGCGACATGCGGATCGCCTTGGGAATGGAGAGGCTGCGGGCAGTGCCCTTCTCCAGGCCGTTACGCTTCAGCCACTCGATCAGCTGCGCCGATTTCGTGACGAGTACAAGGCTGGCGTCGCCGGGCTTCTGCTCAACGGAAACCTCAAGGCCGAACAGGTCACGGAACAGACGCTTGCCTTCCTCCACCATCGGCGAGCCGTGCGCAACGGAGAAGCCAACCCGGCCGCTGCTGACGAACCCATCGCCCCACAGGTAACCGAGGAACAGCGCGAGTTCCTCATCGAGTACCTGCGGCATTTTTATCGCCCCGGCGTTGTGATGGGGCAGGTCGACCGGTTGAAGCAGAACAGGAGCGCCGGTGTGCTGGTCCAGCACCTGAATCACGTAGTCGCCCGGGTTCAGCTCATCGAAACGGACCCATTCGCGGCTGCCGTCCTCACGCAGCACTTTCAGTTTGTGGTTGTGGGTGCCGCGCAGCGTCTGGCCGTTGTGGAGGGTCACCCGCAGGGTCGGCTTGACGCCATTATTGAAACCTTCCGGACTGTCCTTCCAGCCATCATCGGTGGCAACCTTCAGCGTGTGTCCCTGCCAGCCCTGCTGGTGCTGGTCGACGAGTTCACCCAGGCGCAGTGTGCCGCGGCTGGTGTTCACCAGCGTATCGGGATGCAGGCAGCCGCCCTGACGGATCACGCGCAGCGTGGGCGCATAGATGTAGCGCAGGGTTGCAACGGGTCCTGCGTGCTCTGCCCCGCCCAGTGACGCCCAGCGGGCGAAGTTGTCGAAGATCTCCACGGCGAAGCTGCCGGGGCCAGAACTGTTGCCGCCTGAGCCATGCACCGGGGTTCCTTCGGCGCGAAGAGCGGACAGGTCTACGAGGACGTCCTCGCCGCTGAGCAGAGCATTGACCATGTCGGCCGCACCGGTCCAGATGCCGTCGACGCTGTCTTCGATGCGGATGACGCTGGCGTGGGCAGGTGCAGCGTCACGCTCCGTGAAACGCAGATTGCTGTAACCGCGCGTCTCGTACTGGCCGCGCACCAGGTCCATGTGGGTACCGTCACGCACCTTGTCATGGTCGGCATGATCTTCAGCGATGGTCAGCCAGGCGGTGCCGAGCGGACCTTCGTAGTTGCTTTTCGGCGGGAGCGGGTCCAGGTTGACGCCGTTGCCGCCACCAACCTTGGTGACAAGTGCCAGTTTGCGTGCCAGCAGCAGCACGCCCGTGGTGCTGCCTGATTCGAACGGGGCTCCGTCCTGAACGAAGCAGTTCAGCAGGTTGCCATGGGCACTGCCGGCGCCAGCCAGGATGCGGCCTCCGGGAATGAACCTTCGTGATGTGATGAGGGTTGCGTAGCTCCTGCTGTCACTGGGGTTGGTGCCGACACCCTCACCGACGCGCACGGCTCCCAGCTCGAAGTTCTCATCCTTGCCGGCAGCGTACTGCCGCTTCCAGATCAGATCCTCCAGCAGTTCGGGCTCCGGTTTAACTCCTGTTGATTCCGCCATCTTACTGGCACCTCCTGTTGATGAAACTGGTGAAGTATCGAATGGTTGAAACGAGCGCTCGGGCACTCAGACATGGACAGTCAGGCACAGTGATCACCCCTTGACCCCGCCGGCGGCATGTTCACCGGTCAGCGCATCCTGGAACGAGTAGAAGATGACGAGAATCGGTAAAGAACCAAGCACCGCCGAAGCAGCCAGAGCTCCCCACTGGGTGTCGAAACGGCCGGTCGTGAAGTTGCGCAGACCCATGCCGACAGTCCAGTTCTCCTGGCCCTGCAGCAGCGTGTTCGCCAGGATGAACTCACTGTAGGTGCCGATGAACTGCATCAGGAAGATGAACAGCAGCATCGGCACACTGAGCGGCAGGATAACCCGCCAGAAGGCACCCCAGCGCGTGGCGCCATCGACCAGCGCCGCTTCCTCGAGTGCCGGGCTGAGGCTTTCGACGTAACCTTTGAAGATCCACGAGGCGAAAGCGATCGCCCCGCCGGAGTAGGCGAGTATCAGGCCGCTGAACGTGTTCAGCAGGTCGAGCCGCACCATGAGCCAGTAGATGGCGACCAGGGCCATGAAACCCGGGAACATCTGAACGAACACGAAGGTGAGCAGCGTCTGGTAGCGCCCTTCGAACCGCAGGCGCGCGAAGGCGTAGCCGGCGCTGGCGCTGATGAGCACCGCGAACAGCCCGGTCGTACCGCTGACGAGCAGCGTGTTGCGGATGTACAGCACGATCGCCCGCTCACTGGAGGCGGTGCCGCGCTCACCAGCCGCATTGATCGAGTAGAAATTGGCGGGCGTGATGCTGATGACGAGCGCAGCGGCAGCCGTGAACAGGCCGAAGCCGAGCCAGCGGATCCAGGTGTCCCGCTGCGAGGCGGTGATCGCCGCTGCCCTGCCGGCAAGATGCACGCTGATGACCGCGATGAGCAGCAGCGTCAGCAGTCCGAGCAGCAACCAGTGGATCAGGTCCAGGTGCGTTTCACTGAGCACGCGTTCGTACTGGATCGTGCTGATCCGCTGCGGGTCGGGCCACACACCCGAGCGCACGAAGATGTTGCCTTCGGTCGGCAGCGCAGTCGCCAGGGTGTTGTTGCGGTTGAATGACACGGCCAGCAGGTAGACGACCGGGTAGAACACGGCTCCGACGACACCCAGCAGCAGCAGATGCGTACCGGCAGTGACTGCGTACGACACTGCCCGTCCGGGTCGGACGGCTTTGCCCCAGGCCCAGGCAGCCAGGCCGATCCCGATGACTCCTGACACGAACGCGCCAAGCAGGTTGCGCCAGCCGCCCTCGAGTACCAGGAAACGCTGCCGTATCACGGGTTCAGGCATGCTGGCGAACAGGTACCAGATGAGTGCGACCGTCGCCACCAGGATGACGGGTACGGCAACGAGCCATGACGTGCTGCGCTGTCTCACGTCCGCTGCTCCTCCTTGAGTGCGCCGGTCACCCGGAAGTTGATCAGGCTGACGGCGACGGTGATGATGAAGATAAGTATCGAGATGGCGGACCCGAGACCGTAGGCGTAGCCGCCCTGGGAGCGGAACGCTTCGTTGTAGGCCCAGCTGATGAGTATGTCAGTACCCCGGGCAGTCGCGGTGCCCCAGCTGGTCGGTGGGCCGCCGTCGGTAAGCAGGAAGATAAGGTTGAAGTTGTTGAAATTGAAAGCGAACGATGACAGTACGATCGGGACCATCGCCGCCCGCAGCAGCGGAGCGGTCACGCCGGTGAAGCTCTGCCACGGGTTGGCACCGTCGATGCGGGCGGCTTCGTACAGCTCACGCGGTATCGCCGACAGTGCGCTGAGAACCGCGGTCATCATGTAGGGCAGTCCTAGCCACAGGTTGACCAGCAGGATGGCTCCCCTGGCTGCGGTGACGTTCCCGAGCCAGTTGACGGGTTCCGGGGTTATGTCGAACAGCATGAGCAGCCGGTTGATCGCCCCGAAGTTCTGGTTGAGGAAGCCTTTCCACACCTGGATGGTGATGATGTTGGGCAGTGCCCAGGGCAAGATCAGGATGGTGCGGTAGAAGTTCCGGCCGACCAGCTGCCGGTTGTTCAGCAGCACTGCGAGCAGCACCCCGACCGCCAGGTTCAGGAGGATCGTCAGGAAGGCGAACGCCAGGTTCCAGCCGAACACCGGGATGAGGGCACTCTGGGCTCTGCCGAATATGTAGGCGAAGTTGCGCCAGCCGACGAAACCGTAATCGTTGTAACGGGCTATGGCGGTCGGTTCGAAGCCTTCCGGCAGCGGCTCATCCAGTTCCAGTTCCGCGGCGTCCTCGACCATGATCCTCCGCGGCAGTTCGTTGGAGATGCTGATGCGCAGGCTGTCCAGGTCAGGCGGGAACGGTGGTTCCTGCTCCAGCGTCACGTTCACGCCGTCACTCGTGACGATGCCGACGGTGAAATCGAAACCGAGGTCAGGCAGGTGCATCTCGATCTGGGTGGCGTCACGGCCTGCAGGCAGCGGCTCAGCCAGGGTGAGTGCCGTGCCAGCAAGCGCGGTGGCAGCGACAGTGCGGGTCTCTGCGCTGTACACCAGCGCCCGCACGTCGTTGCAGCCGTCGCGCAGCTGGCTGCAGTTCAGGATGCGCGGGTCGCTTACGACGATCGCGTTCCCGTCTGCCTCGACTATGGGCGTGGTGCTGCTGATGTTGAGCTGACCGTTCCGGACGCCGGCGTAGTCGGTGAACGCGAGCCAGAAGGTGAGTGCGACCGGGAAGAACGTGAACGTCAGCAGGAACAGGATGGCCGGCATCACGTAGTACCACGGCATCAGCCACTTGAACCGGCGGCTGTACGCCACCAGGATGACCACGAGCACCGCCAGGCCGGCGATCAGGCCGGTCCAGGCGGGCAGTTC
>Ga0209487_1003536_pt1 | contig 12243 bp, 10 predicted proteins | sample Poulit2012_FD_187524 | JGI IMG/M metagenome (GOLD analysis project Ga0209487, IMG submission 187524) | Agricultural soil microbial communities from Georgia to study Nitrogen management - Poultry litter 2012 (SPAdes) (version 2) | ecosystem: Environmental > Terrestrial > Soil > Agricultural land... | reverse complement strand
GTAAGACCGGCCCGTTGACACGCCCCCAACGACAACTTTTGTGGGCCTATGGCCCTTTTTCGGGCTAGATGGGGCTGCAACCCCACAAATCTTTGTCGCACAACGTGGTAGACGACCACGCCGGTGGCTGGTAGTTTTTGCGGGTGACTCCTACTCGTATCGCAAATAGTAAATTCATGGCGATCGCATGCATTGTGGTTGGCGCGCTGCTGTTGGTCGTCAGTCTGGGAACCGGGCAAGCGGTCAGCGCCGTTGCCGGTGGAATCCTGCTCCTACTCGGGATTTTGCAGATGATCAATCCGCAGCTGGTCATCACCGCCGATGAGGTGCAGGTGCGCAATCCGGTCGGTATGACACTGCGTCGGTTCCCGATCAGCGGCCCACAAGATCTGCGCTTCGAGGACAAGAAGCTGATGCATGTGCCCACCGGCAAAAAGGTGATGACGCTGGGCTTTGCCGCCGATGCCGGTGACGTCGAAAAGTTGCGTGCACAGGTCGGCTAAACGGCGGGCTGCATCTCCTCGAGTTCATAAGCCAGTTCGAGCAGAGTGCGTTCGTGGCCGTGGCGGGCCGAGAGCTGCACGCCTATGGGCAGCGGCGAGGATGCCACCGGCACGCTGATGGCCGGCTGACCTGAGGCGTTAGCAAGCGGCGTGAACGAGACGAACCCGACGAGACGGTCGATCAGCGCGTTGAAGTCCACGGCCGGGGACAGATACCCCAGCTCGGGCGTCGTCGATGCGACAACCGGGCTCAGCATCGTGTCGATACCTTGCGCATCGAAGGCTCGACTCACGCGTGCGGCACTGGCGCGTAACCGGGCGATTACCGCCGGCGTGGCGATGGAACGGCGCCAGAATCGTCGCGCCAGACTGCGGGTAAAACCTTCGGTCTGGGACGCGTCGAAGCCGCGGCCGAACGACAGTTTGCCCGCGTGTTGCGCCGCGAACGCGAGCATCGACCAGTAGTGCAAAAAGTCGTCGGCAAAGCTCCGGTCAACCGGCGGTTGAATCTCTTGGACGATATGGCCGGCGTCGGCGAGCAGATCGGCGGTACGCACGGTGGCTTGCCGAATTCGTGCGTCAGTGGGGACGTCGGTGACCGAATCCAGAAGTACGCCGATCCGTCGCCGTGGGCCGGGGCCGGTCACGTGACCTATGGTCGGTAGGCGCCGGTCGGGGCGGCGGGTGTCGACGGCTGCCCAGAAAGCTGCCGTGTCACGGACGGTGCGGGTCAGGACGCCATCGCTGATGATGTTGACCGGCATAGTCGTAGCGTTGGCGGATTTGGCGATCCGGCCGCGGGTGGCTTTGAGCCCGACCAGTCCGCAGGCGGCCGCCGGGATCCGAATCGAACCGCCGCCGTCGTTGCCGTGCGCGATCGGGACGACACCGGCGGCAACGAGTGCGGCCGCGCCGCCGGATGACGCGCCGGGCGAGAACGCCGGGTCCCACGGATTGCGTGTGGGCGGCTCGGTTTCAAACTCGGTGGTGGCGTTAAAGCCGAATTCCGGCATACGCGATATACCCAGGATGCCCATGCCGGTTGCCCGAATCGTTGCCGTGACCGCGGCATCGGTGCGTGCCGGACTGGTCGGCACCGCATGGGAACCCGAGCGAGCAGGCAAGCCGGCGACACGGGTGTTGTCTTTCACGAACGTGGGAACCCCGCCTAGGGCGCCTTGCGGGGTTTGGGGCGCGGATTGCGGGATCAGGTGTGCAATAGCACGAAGCCGCGAATCGACGCTGGCGGCGCGAGCTAATGCGGCGTCATGGGCTTCGGTCGCGCTGATCCTGGCATCTGCGATGGCATGAGTAACGCCCACGGCATCCAGTGTGCCGAGGGCGTCATCGGAATACGCGTGGATGCTTGGAAGCACCGGGCGGTGCCAATCGTTACCGGGCCAGACGTTTCTGGGCTAGACTTTGCCGGCTTTTAAGCAGGAAGTGCACACATTGACGCGTTTGGACGTGCCACCGACGGAGGTGCGTACGCGCTGGATATTGGGGTTGAAACGACGTTTGGTGCGCCGGTGCGAGTGAGAGACGTTATAGCCGAAACCCGGTCCCTTCCCGCAGACATCGCAGACTGCTGCCACAGCGACCACTCCTGGGAAATAGATGTACTTCTCTGGGCGCGCCACCCAGAATTGCTCGTCGAGCAACCGCACCAGACTACCTGACGAGCGCGCCCAGGCGCGAATCGGTATCACGATCGTGATGCAAATCGCATCCACACCGGCGGGGTTTACGCGAGGTGACGTGGTCTTTCGTTAGTCTGCGGCCATGACATTGAGTCGGGCCGTCGTCGAAGCGTGGGCGCATGCATGCGTGGACACGCTCGCCGCGGCGCGCCAGGAGATCAACGCGTTGAACGTGTTTCCGGTGGCAGATCACGACACCGGCACCAATGCGTACGCTACGCTCGCCGCCGCCACCGAGGCGCTCGACCGGGAACCCGAAGGCTCCAGTCTGCCCGATCTCGTAGCGGCGTTTGGGGACACCCTGCTCCGGCAAGCCAAAGGCAATTGCGGTGTCATCTTGTCGCAGCTGATCCGCGCGGCGTTAGGCCACCTCGGTGACGTCGAACACCCCACCGGACGTCATATCGCCGAAGCATTCACTACCGCCGCCGATACCGCCTACACGGCCGTCGGTGCGCCGGTCGAAGGCACGATTCTGACGGTGGCGCGTGCTGCCGCCGACGCCGCTCAAGGCGCGGACAGCGACGACGTTGCGGCCACGATACGCGCGGCGCATATGGCAGCCCGTGAGGCCCTAGCCAAGACGCCCGAGCAGCTTGAGCAGTTGCAGCAGGCCGGTGTCGTGGACGCCGGCGGCCGCGCGCTGGTGGCAATCCTGGAAGCCGCCGAATACGTCGCCGCGGGACCGTCGGGCCTCGACCACGGCGGCGAAACCCAGCAGGTGCCGCAACCGGCGGTGTCCGCGCCGGTGCCTGCAGCTGAGCCCGCGCCGGATAGTGAACCGGGCGGGCCCGCCTATGAAGTGATGTATCTCCTGAACGCTACGGACACGGACGTCGACACGCTCAAGGGGCGACTGAACGAGCTCGGCGACAGCGTGGTCGTGGTCGGCGGTGACGGCCTGTGGAATGTGCACGTGCACGTCGACGACCCAGGAGCGGCGATCGAGGCCGGGATCGATGCGGGACGTCCCCACCGGATTGCGGTGACCCACTTCGCCGATCAGATCGCCCGCCAGGCGCAAGAACGTCCGCGAGCAGTGCTGACGGCCACCACCGGTGCCGGCCTGGCATGTCTGGCGCGGCAAGCCGGCGGCGTCGCGCTTGAGTTCAGTCGCGGTCAGGAACTGTCGGCCGATGCGGTTGCCGAGGCACTGCGTGCCTGCAACGCCGGAGAAGTTATTGCTCTAGCCAATAATGCCCGGTTCATCGCACCTTTCGAGCATGCCGCGCGAACATTGCGCGCCGAGGGGATCACGGTTGCGGTGATCCCCACTACGGCGCAGGTACAGGGCTTATCGGCATTGGCTGTGCACGATCCGGCCCAGCCGTTCGAGGACGACGTGGTGGCGATGTCGAGCGCGGCGGCACACACCCGGCACGGAGGACTGACGATCGCCGCCGAGGCGGGGATCACCTCGGCCGGGCCGTGTCAGGCCGGTGATGTGTTGGGAGTGGTGGCAGGCGACTTCGCCGTTGTAGGTGATGACCCGTTCGCGGTCAGCACCCAGGTTTTGGGTCATCTCATTTCTCCGACGGCCGAACTGCTGACGTTGGTGGTCGGACACGGTGCGGAACCCGATCTGGCCGAGCGGATTCGCGCACACGTGACCCGCTTACGTCCGGAGGTCGATACGGTGGTGTACGACGGTGACCAGGAGAATTACCTCATGTTTTTCGCGGTGGAATAACCGATGGACTACGCAGTCGGCCTCGATACGCGCCTACGGTCGGTTCTGGGCGGCCAAAGCGCGAACAAACTGCATAAGGCGTTCACCATGGACACCGTCGGGGACCTCTTACGCCATTACCCTCGCCGGTATGTCGCCATGGACCGGCCCACCGATCTCAGCGGCATCCGGCCGGGTCAATACGTCACGATTCTGGCCGAGGTCGTGCATGCCAAGAACCACCGCTATCAACCGCGCGGGCGGCGCCGCCCCAGCGTGCGCACATCGGTCGTGGTGACTGACCGGCGTGCTGAGTTGTCGTTGACGTTTTTTGGTCAGGGATGGCGCCTCAAGCATCTAGCTCCCGGCACCATTGGCATGTTTGCCGGTGAAGTCCGGGCATTCCACGGCGGTCTCGAACTCGTACACCCGGACATGGACCTGCTGTCCGCCGATACGCCCTCATCGCAATCGCGTCTCGCCAGGGGGATCCTGCCGATCTACCCGGCCACCCGATCGGTTTCGTCCTGGCAGATAGAAGACTGCGTCGCGGTGTGCCTGGACGCCCTGGGCGCCCTGGACGATCCGCTCGACGCGACGATCCTCCAACGCGAGGAGCTGCCCGGGATCAATGACGCCTTCGAATACATGCACCGGCCGGTTTCGGCCACACAGTGGAAGAGCGCTCAGACCCGATTTCGGTATGAGGAAGCGTTCACCATGCAAATGGTGCTGGCGCGGCGACGCCGCCGGCATGCCGCGACCACAGCCACGGCACGGAAACCACGATCCGGGGGTATTACGGACGCTTTCCGCGCGCGGTTGCCATTTGTCTTGACCGCCGGGCAATTGGACGTCAGTCAGACAATCGGTCGGGATCTGTCCCGGTCGCAACCTATGCACCGGCTCTTGCAGGGCGATGTCGGATCGGGCAAGACGATCGTGGCGCTGCTGGCCATGCTCCAGGTCGTCGACGCCGGTGGGCAGGCCGCTCTGCTGGCGCCGACCGAGGTGCTGGCCGTCCAGCACCATCGGTCGATCAGTCTGATGCTCGGTGATTTGGGACGCGCCGGCATGTTGGGTGCCGCTGATCAGGCCACCGGCGTCGAATTGTTGACCGGGGCGATGCCGGCGGGCCAGCGCCGGCAGGTACTTTCGCGCATGGCCGAGGGACAGGCCGGGATCGTGATCGGCACCCACGCCCTCATCCAGGACGGAGTCGAATTCGCCGATCTGGGCCTGTTGGTGATCGACGAGCAGCACCGATTCGGCGTCGAACAGCGAGCCGTATTGGCCGATCGCCAACCCGCGAATCCCCATGTGCTGGTGATGACGGCCACGCCCATCCCGCGGACGGTGGCCATGACGGTCTTCGGTGACCTTGAGGTTTCCACGCTGCGCGAATTGCCGGCCGGCCGGCAGCCGGTGCAAACCACCGTGGTGCCCGCCGGCCAAAAACCCGAATGGCTGCAACGCGCGTGGCAACGGGTCGGCGAAGAGGTCCAAGCCGGTTCGCAAGCCTATATCGTCGTGCCGCGTATCGAGGCCGACGACGATGACAGCGACACCGCCGACGTGCTGAGCCTGTTCACCGAACTGACCGGCGGGCCGATGTCCGATCTGCGTGTGGGCATGCTGCACGGACGCATGCCCACCCAAGACAAAGACGACATCATGGCCGATTTCGCGCGAGGAGCCCTCGACGTGCTCGTGGCCACCACCGTCGTCGAAGTCGGCGTCGACGTGCCCAATGCCACGGTCATGGTGATCATGGACGCCGACCGCTTCGGTATTTCGCAGCTGCATCAGCTGCGCGGACGCATCGGCCGCGGCTCGAAATCGGGCCTGTGTTTGCTGGTGACCGGCGGCCAGCCGGGCACCGCTGCCCGGGAGCGCTTAGAGGCCGTCGCCTCGACCACGGACGGTTTCGAACTTGCCCAATTGGATGTCGACCTGCGGCGCGAAGGCGATGTGCTGGGCGCAGCGCAGTCCGGGGTGCGGTCAAGCTTGCGTCTGCTGTCGGTAGTACGCGATGAAGACGTCATCACCAAGGCCCGGCACGATGCCGCAGCGATACTCGAGGACGACCCGGAGCTAGACGAGCGTCCCGCCCTGGTGCAGATAATCGACGAACTCGACGCGTCCGAGCACGGCGACTACTTGGAACGCACATGACCCGCATCATTTCCGGGCGCTATCGGGGTCACCGGCTGCGCACACCTCGCGGCCAGGCCACACGTCCGACCACGGACCGCGTCCGCGAGGCCATGTTCACCACACTTGGCTCGATGCTCGGCGGCCAGTGGAGCGGCATTCGCGTGCTCGACCTTTTCGCTGGTTCGGGTGCCTTGGGCCTGGAGGCAGTGTCCCGGGGCGCCGACAGCGCCGATCTTGTCGATAATGCGCCGAAAGCAGCCGAATCGATTCGCGCCAATCTGACGTCATTGGGGGTAGCGTCGGTTCGTTTTCATCGCCGGGCGGCGTCTGCCTTCCTGGCCGACACCGACCAGGTATGGGACGTGGTCTTGATCGATCCGCCCTATGAATTGCCCTCAAGCAGCCTGGATGCACTGCTGGATAGTCTGCGCGCGCGGCTCGGAAATGATCCGATCGTCATGATCGAACGTCGCCTTGACACCGAATTCGTATGGCCGGCGCCGTATTCGCCGCTCCGGGACAAGACATACGGCACGACTCGCCTTTGGTACGGTCGCTAGGTGACCTCAGTAGTGTGCCCGGGTTCCTTCGATCCGGTAACCAACGGCCATATCGACATCATCGCGCGGGCGGGACGGTTGTTCGACCACGTGGTGGTCGCCGTCTTGGTAAACGAGTCCAAGCAGGGACTGTTCAGCGTCGACGAGCGTCTAGACCTATTGCGCGAATCCACCGCGGGAATGACGAACGTGTCCGTTGACTCCTTCAGCGGCCTGTTGGTGGACTATTGCACCGCCCATCAAATTTCGGCGATCGTCAAGGGCCTGCGCGCCGTGTCCGACTTCGATTATGAATTGCAGATGGCGCAGATGAACAACAGTCTGACCGATGTGGACACCGTGTTCATTCCCACCAGCCATACGTATTCTTTCCTGGCGTCCAGCCTGGTCAAAGAGGTGGCGCGCGGCGGCGGAGATGTAACGGGCTTCGTCCCTGCCCCCGTCCTGCGTGCGCTCAACGAGCGGTTCAGCGGCTAGGCGAACGTCGATACCGGCCCAATTGGGCATTCTGACCGGCGGCGCGCTATCCTAAACGGTGGCCTAAAGCACGAAGGTGCCTTGGGCCCCGATTGTGTAATGCAGTTGTGTTATGCCGTGTGATGTGTGCCGTTTGATACGTGCAGGAAGTGAATCGTGACCGAGTCATTACTGGTGTTTGATACCCACGATTGGGGTCATCAGCCAGGGACCGAACGAACGTTCCACCGGACTGTGCCGGCGCCGGCCGACCTGGGCATTGACGTCTATAAGGCCGCCGAAGGCACGCCCGTCGAATTGGAAGTGCGTCTTGAAGCGGTCATGGAAGGTGTTCTGGCGACCGGATCGGCCAGCGTGCACGTCATCGGTGAATGCGTGCGCTGCCTGGACCCGATCGAAGACGATATCGAGGTCACGTTCCAGGAGTTGTACGTGTTCTCCAATCCCGGCGAGGACGAACTCCAGATCCACGACGATCAGCTCGACCTTGAGCCGGTGTTGACCGATGCGGTGGTGCTGGCGCTGCCGCTCAACCCGGTGTGCGACCCGCAGTGCCCGGGATTATGCGCCGAATGCGGCGCACGCATGGCAGACGACCCGGACCATAGTCACGGCGAGGCAATCGACCCCCGGTGGGCGAAGTTGGGCCAACTGGCTAAGAGCCCGCACGGCACCGAATTGCAAGCCCAACAGTCTCAAGCCCAAAAATCTCAAGCCCAGCAATCTCAAGCCCAGCAATCTCAAGCCCAAAAATCTCAAGCCCAGCAGCCCGGCGCCGATGATCCGGCCGGGCGCCCGACGAAGGAGTAATCGTGGCCGTCCCCAAGCGCAAAGTCTCACGCAGTAACACCCGGCATCGTCGTTCTTCGTGGAAGGCTTCGGCCGTCACGCTCGTCGACTGCCCGAACCCGGCCTGCGACGCCAAAGTGGTCCCGCATCGCGCGTGCGGTGAGTGCGGACAATACGGCGACCGGAACAATCGTCGCCAAGTTCTCTGAGTAACCGCGCCGCTGAAACCTTGGAGTCTCTCAAGGAGGTCCTCGGTGTGCCCGATATGGACAGCGGGATACTTCGGCGTGCGCTGACACACCGCAGTTACTCATTCGAACACGACAATGTGCCCCATAACGAGCGCCTGGAATTTCTCGGCGACTCGGTTTTGGGCTTAGTCATCACCGACGCGCTGTTTCGCCGCCACCCCGATATGAGCGAGGGCGGCCTGGCCAAACTGCGTTCGGGCGTCGTTAGCGCCAAAGCGCTGGCCGAAGTCGCGCGCACGCTGGGACTGGGCGACCATATTCTGTTGGGCCACGGTGAAGAGACCACCGGCGGCCGCAATAAGGCGTCGATACTGTCGGACACCGTCGAGGCGGTGCTCGGCGCAATTTACGTCGAATGCGGCATCGATACCGCCAGCGACGTGATCCACCGCGTGTTTGACCCGGTAATCGACTCCGCGGTCGAACGGGGTGCCGGCCTGGACTGGAAAACCGCCCTGCAAGAAGCGGCTGCTGACCACGAGCTCGGTGCGCCGGCATATACGATCGACGAGTCCGGGCCGCCGCATAACAAGACGTTCACAGCGAGCGTCCAGATCGACCACCTCACCTACACCGGCGGTGTCGGCCCGTCGAAGAAGGAAGCCCAGCAGCAGGTCGCCCGGATCGCATGGAAGGCGCTCAATGATGCGGCCCGATGATCCGTGCGGCGCGCCCGTGAACGACGACCGTGCCTGAGCTGCCCGAAGTCGAGGTAGTCCGCAGGGGGCTTGCCACGCACGTCGCCGGCCGAACCATCGCCGGTGTGACCGTGCTCGATGCCCGAGCCATCCGCGACCACGCCGGCGGTGCCCGGGATTTTAGTGCACGCCTCCGCGGAGCGCGGGTAACGGCCGTGTACCGGCGCGGCAAGTACTTCTGGCTCGCCCTCGACGGTCCTGGCCACGGTGATGCGGTGCTGTGCCATTTGGGCATGAGTGGTCAAATGCTCATTCGCCGTTGCAATGACCCCGAGGACCGGCACACCAGAGTCATCATGGATCTGGGCGATGACGTCCAACTGCGGTTCTGCGATCAGCGGTTATTCGGCGGCCTGCGCATCAGCGACGGCGGTGCGCAATTGCCGACGGAAATCGCTCATATCGGTTTGGACCCGCTAGATGCGGAGTTCGATGTGCGCGTGTTCACCGGCAGGATCCGCAAACGACGTACGGGACTGAAACGCGCCCTCCTGGACCAGTCACTCATTTCGGGGATCGGCAACATCTACGCCGATGAGGCCCTGTGGCGGTCGCGCCTGCACTATGCCCGCGATCCGGCACTGCTGCGGCCGCCGCAGATCGTTGGACTCATCGACGATGTCGTCGACGTGATGAACGAGGCGCTGGAGGCCGGCGGCACATCGTTCGATGCGCTCTATGTCGACATCGATGGCGAGCGCGGATATTTCGACCGCGGATTGCACGTGTACGGACACGAGGGAGTGGGATGCCCGCGGTGTCAGACACCGATCCGACGGGATCGCTTTATGAACCGCTCATCGTATTTGTGCCCGCGCTGCCAGCGCACGCCGCGCCGGCCCCGCTGGTGACCCATTAGGCTAGCGCCGATGCCAGGACTTTATGACGCTCATGCTCGTGCGCGGCTCGTCGCCGAGCCGGGCAAACGACCCGGGAGGTCGACGTTCGAACGCGACCGCGCGCGGATCGTGCATTCGGCCGCCCTGCGGCGCCTATCGGATAAGACGCAGGTCATGGCTGCCGGCGCCGACGACTTCGTGCGCAACCGGCTCACCCACTCCATGGAGGTCGCCCAGGTCGCGCGCGAACTAGGTAAATCGTTGGGCTGTAACCCGGACATCGTCGATTCGGGTGCCTTGGCGCATGATCTGGGTCATCCTCCGTTCGGTCATAACGGTGAGAAGGCCTTGGATGAGCTGGCCGCCGATGCCGGAGGTTTTGAGGGCAACGCGCAGACCCTGCGTATCCTCACCAGGCTAGAGTCCAAAACCTTTGATGCCGCGGGCGAAAGCGTTGGCCTGAATTTATCGCGCGCCACTCTGGCGGCCTGCGTGAAATACCCGTGGACGCGTGATGAGCGCCCTGGTGGAACGAAATTCGGTGTGTATCGCGATGATGTGCCGGTATTCACGTGGTTGCGCGAAGGGGTCCCGCAGCATCAGCGCAGTATCGAGGCTCAGGTGATGGATCTGTCCGATGACATCGCCTATTCGGTGCACGACGTCGAAGACGGTGTGGTGGGAGGGTGGTTCAGTTTGCAAGCCGATCGCATCAGCATTGCTCCGATCACGCGGGTCGCGCGCGAGTGGTACGACCCCGATGTGTCAGCTGACCGCCTGGAGCGGGCATTGGAACGACTGATGTCGACTCCGCAGTGGCCGCAGCGCCCCTTTGACGGGTCACGCCGGTCGCGGGCCGAGTTGAAGAGCCTGACCAGCGCGTTGATCGGTCGCTTCGTGACCGCGGCGCGCGCAGCGACACTAGATGTGGCGGGTTCTGGGCCCCTGGTGTTGTATGACGCACATCTGCACGTTCCACGTCAGACGCGCGACGAGATTTTGGCGCTGAAGTCTTTGGCGGCCCATTACGTCATGCGCTCCGATGACCGCGCTGAGCCGCAGCGACGTCAGCGCGAACTTTTGGCGGCGTTGGTCGCGCGCCTGGCATCGACCGAAGACCGCCTTTTAGAGACCGAGTATGCCGATGATTTTCGCCGCGCACATGACGACGCGGGCCGGATGCGTGCCGTTATCGACCAGGTGGCCAGCCTCACTGATGTGTCGGCCCGCCAATGGGCCCACCGGCTGCTCGACTGATCTCGGCGGTGGCTTTGAGACACTTTTTGTAAGTGAAAGTGTCATAGATCCACCTCTGCGGGCGGCGCTTCCATGCGAGCGGTGGCTTTATGACACTTGTCGAGTCCACTTCTGTCGTGAACCCACCGCCGCCGAGTCTTCCACTGGCTCGCGCCCATCGGCACCTGGCGACGTCACATTGAGCGGCTCTCGTAGACTGCGGATATCATGGCCGGCCGCATCAGGGATAAGGATATTCAGTTAGTACGCGAGCGTGCCCGCATCGATGAGGTCATCGAGCCGTATGTCACGCTGCGTAATGCCGGAGGCGGTGCTCGCAAAGGTCTTTGTCCGTTTCACGATGAAAAGACGCCGTCATTCAATGTGCGTCCGTCGCAGGGCTTCTACCACTGTTTTGGCTGCGAGGCAGGCGGCGACGTCATCACGTTTCTTCGCGAGATTGAAGGTCTGTCGTTCGTTGAAGCCGTAGAACATCTTGCCGATCAGTATCATATTCAGCTGCATTACGAGGAAAGCTCTGGCGGGGGACAGCGCCGCGATCCGGCCCAGCGCAACCGGCTCATCGAGGCCCACCGACTGGCAGCCGAATTCTATGCGAACGCATTGGCCACATCCTCCGAAGCCGCTCCGGCCCGCACGTTCGTAACCGATCGCGGTTTCGACCAAGCCGCCGCAGAAAAATTCGGTATGGGCTACTCGCCGCGAGCCGGGCAAGCGTTGTGTGACTATCTGCGCGGCCGCGGATTCACGAATCAGGAACTCCTGGCCGGCGGGCTAGCCGGCGATGGCGCACGCGGACTATACGACCGATTCCGCGGCCGGGTAATGTGGCCGATCCGCGAGATCAACGGCGATGTCATCGGCTTCGGTGCGCGCCGGCTCTACGATGATGACCGCATCGAGGCAAAATACCTCAACACGTCCGAGACCCCGATCTACTCCAAAGCCAAGGTCTTATACGGCATTGACCTGGCCCGGCGGCCGATCTCATCGCGCAGCCAGGCAGTCGTCGTCGAAGGATATACCGACGTTATGGCCTGTCATCTCGCCGGAGTAGATACGGCCGTGGCCACCTGTGGCACCGCGTTCGGAGCAGATCATGCACGGATGCTCCGGCGGATCATGCTCGACCATGATGCATTCCACGGCGAGGTGATCTTTACCTTCGACGGCGACGAGGCAGGCCGGCGGGCCGCCATGAAAACCTATTCCGGCGACCAGCAGTTCGTGGCTCAAACCTATGTGGCGGTCGAGAAAAACGGGATGGACCCCTGTGACCTGCGTCAGGATCACGGTGATGCTGCGGTTCGTGAGCTTGTTGCCTCGCGGGTGCCGCTGTACCG